>Ga0208220_1001383_pt1 | contig 10216 bp, 9 predicted proteins | sample NGESurdeep092012_9_FD_184484 | JGI IMG/M metagenome (GOLD analysis project Ga0208220, IMG submission 184484) | Arctic peat soil microbial communities from Barrow, Alaska - NGEE Surface sample F53-1 deep-092012 (SPAdes) | ecosystem: Environmental > Terrestrial > Soil > Wetlands > Peat ... | reverse complement strand
CGAAAGATCGTGACATTCGGCCGGATCATAAGGTCGGGTGCGGCGTGCTTATGCTTTGCCGCGACGATCGTCGAGCCCATGATCATGATCGTCGTGAACATGCTCTCCCACGCGCTCGGCATGTCGCTGCGCTCCGCGGCCGGGACGCCGAAGACATCGACAGCGATGGTAACATCGGCACGCCCGCCGAGCTGATCGAACGGCAAGGGATTGGTCGCGCCGCCGTCGACCATGACGCGGCCGTCGAGGACGACCGGCCGGAACAGGCCTGGAATGGCGATCGAGGCAGCGAGCGCCGGGCGGAGCGGTCCTGACGACAGTGGCGCTTCCTGCCGCCGATGCAGATCGGTCGCCATCACCGTGAGCGGAATGGCGAGGGCTGAGAATTCCGGCGGGATCGCTTCCGGGAGAAACTGCGCGCAGAATTTTTCGGCGTCCATTTGTGTCGCCTGGCTGAACGCGCCGGACAACAGGTCGGCGAGCGTTCCGGCGCGCGCCTGCACCAGGCGAGCCATGGTCTCGCGCCGATCGTGGGCAAATCTGATGACGTGATGCCGGATATCCTTGCCGCGCATGCCCGCCGCATAGACGGCGCCGATCAGTGCTCCGATCGAGGTACCGGCGATGGCCGTGGGCTTCACGCCCATGTCGTCGAGCGCCTCGATCACCGCGATATGCGCGAGCCCACGCGCGCCGCCGCCGCCGAGCGCGAGCGCAAAGCTTTTCACGGTGTCGCCTGCTGCGCGAAGTCCCAGCCTTTGGCGGCCAGCGGGCGCACCAGTTCGGCCTTGGCCGCGGCGAAGACGCTGGTCGCGGTGCCGTCGCGCACGCGGCCGGCGATGCCTTGCATGATCGCCGCAAGGCGGAAGAAATTATAGGCGAAATAGACCGGCAGATGCGGCCGCGGATCGAGCCCGGTGCGCGCCACATAGGCATCGACGTAAGCCGCAAGGGACGGCAGTCCGAGCGCGGCAAGGTCGAGACCCAACAGCGAGCCGGTACCGGCCTCCGACGGTGGCATGTGCCACTGCATCAGATGGTAGGAGAAGTCCGCCAGCGGATCGCCGAGCGTGGACAGTTCCCAATCGAGCACGGCGGCGATGCGTGGCGCGTCGGGCGCTACAATCATATTGTCGAGCCGGTAGTCGCCGTGCACCACGCGCGGCGGCTGTCCCGGCGGCAAGCGGGCCGGCAGCCAGGCGATGAGGCGCTCCATCTCCTCGATCGGCTGGGTTTCGGAGGCGCGGTATTGTTTCGACCAGCGCTCGACCTGCCGCGCCACATAGTTCTCGCCGCGGCCGTAATCGCCAAGCCCGATCGCCGCCGGCTCGAAGCTATGCAACCGCGCCAGCGTTGCGTTCATGGCATCGTAGACTTGTGCGCGCTCGGCGGCATCGGACGCCGGCATTTGCGGATCCCAGAACACCCGGCCGTCAACATGGGCCATCAGGAAGAACGCCGTGCCGACAATGGCGTCGTCGGAACAATAGTGCACCGGCTCGGCGACCGGAAAATCTTGCGCGTAGAGCGCGCTGATCACCCGGTATTCGCGGTCGACGGCGTGCGCCGATGGAAGCAGCTTGCCCGGCGGCTTGCGCCGCAGCACGTAGCGCCGCAGCGGCGTTTCGACGAGATAAGTCGGATTCGACTGGCCGCCCTTGAACTGGCTCACCACGATTGGTCCAACAAAACCCGGCACATGCGCGCGCAAATAGTCTTCCAGCCGAACGGCGTCGAAGCGCAGCGGTTCGGCGACGTCTTTGGTGCCGGAAAAGCTGTTCTGGCGGTCGGAATTGGTCATAGGGGAGGTTAGCTCCTTCCTATGTCATGTCATTCGTTTTTCTAGGGTAGCCACGCCGGAACGATATCGGTCTTGGAAAAATCATCGCCCTTGAAGAGAAGAGGCGCCCCGCGGCTCTTGGCCAGCGCATAGGCGAAACAGTCCGCAAGGTTGAGATAGGCTGGATGTCGGCCTTTGCCATAGGCTAGAAATCCGCGAACGGCGAGCGCCGCCTGATCTTGCGTGACGTCGACAATTTCGATGCCAAGGGCCGTCAGTGTAGTTTTGACGACCGCCAGATCGGCCTGCAGTCTGCGGCCTACCAACACCATATGAGCTTCTACGAACGACACCGCCGACATTATCGCGGCTGAGTTGCCATCGAGTATATCGATGAAGATTGGCTCTTCTTCTTCATGTCTTACGATCGCAACGATCGCAGAAGTGTCAACAACGATCACGTCGGGACACCATTCTCATCGTATCCGATAATTTCGTCGTCGGTGAGATGCTCATTTATTTTAGGAAGTGCGTCGAAATAGGCGAGGGCCGCGGCGAGTCTCTTGCGGTCCACGCGGCCTTTTCGCTTTGCTGGTCCTAATCGTTCCAGACGTTCCTCGACAGCATGATCGATGGCTTCGGTCAAAGTCTCGCCGGTCCGCGCGGCGAGTTTGCGGATTTTTGCCTCGGTCGTCGGATTTTTGACGATCACGCCCATAGTCGTTAAGCCTGTATATATAGCCCAAGTGGAAGTATATACTCTTTCGGTTTGAATTGCTAAGGGCGATGCGATGAATTTTCCCGCTCCACCGCGCGCCAGCCGATGTCGTGGCGGTAGAAGCCCTCGGGCCAGCGGATGCGGGACACCGCCTCATAGGCGCGGGCTTGCGCTTGCCGGACCGTCGCGCCGATCGCCGTGACATTAAGGACGCGGCCGCCATTGGCCAAAATGCGGTTGCCGTCGGCCACAGTGCCGGCGTGGAAGATTTCCACGCCTTCGACGGCGCCCGCGTCTTCGAGGCCCTCAATGACTGAGCCGCGGACGTATGGTCCGGGATAGCCCTTGGCCGCCATCACCACGGTCAGCGCGGGGTCGGCGTACCAGCGCAGATCGAAGGATTTGAGCATGCCATCGCGGCTTGCAAGCAGCGCCGGGACGAGGTCGGACATCAGCCGCAGCATCAGCACCTGGGTTTCCGGATCGCCGAACCGGGCATTATATTCGATAAGCTTCGGCCCCTCGCGCGTGATCATCAATCCGGCGTAGAGCACGCCCTTATACGGTGCGCCGATGGCCGTCATCGCGCGCAAAGTCGGATCGATGATGTCTTTCATGACCTGCGCGCTCAAAGCGGCATCGACATTCGGCGCCGGCGAATAGGCGCCCATGCCGCCGGTGTTCGGACCTTCGTCACCGTCATAGGCGCGCTTGTGATCCTGCGCCGTCGTGAGCGGAATGGCGGTGACGCCATCGCACAGCGCAAAGAAGGAGGCCTCCTCACCGTCGAGGAATTCCTCGATCACGACTTTACCGCCGGCTTCACCCATGCCGCCGCCGAACATCATGTCGACCGCCGCTTCCGCCTCGGCGACGTCTTGCGCCACCACAACACCCTTGCCGGCAGCGAGGCCATCGGCCTTGACGACGATCGGGGCGCCGCGCGCGCGGATATAGGTTTTGGCCGGATCGGCGGCGCGAAAGCGTCCGTAAGCGGCGGTCGGAATGCCATTGGCGCGGCACAGATCCTTGGTGAAACCCTTGGAGCCTTCAAGCCGGGCGGCAGCGCGGCTCGGCCCGAAGGTCTTGATGCCGGCATTCTCCAGATCGTCGACGATGCCGGCGCAGAGCGGCGTTTCCGGTCCGACGACGACAAAATCGATGCCGTTTGCGCGGCAGAACGCGATCACCGCTGCATGATCGGCGAGGTCGAGCGCAACGCAGATGGCCTCGCGCGCGATGCCGGCATTGCCCGGCGCGCAGTAAAGCCGATCGGTCAGCGGACTTGCCGCCATCTTCCAGGCCAGCGCATGTTCGCGCCCGCCCGAGCCCAAAAGCAGGATGTTCATGGCAGAATACCGACTTTCGAGCCGGGCCTTGACCCGCGCCCGCACACAGCCCTAATCGCCATGGACCTTCCGACTCGTCAACCTTCGCTGTGCAGAACCGAATGGACGAACCGCGCCTCAATCTGCCCGAACAGACCGTTTCCGAGCTTGCGACGGCGCTCAAACGCACCATCGAGGAGTCCTACGGTTACGTGCGCGTGCGCGGTGAACTCGGCAAGGTGAGCTATCACGGCAATGGCCATGTCTATTTCGATCTCAAGGACGACCGCGCCTGTATCGCCGGTGTCATCTGGCGCAACACGGCGCCGCGGATAAAAATCAAGCTCGAAGCCGGCCTTGAAGTCGTGATCACCGGCCGGCTGACCACCTATCCCGGCCGCTCGCAATACCAGATCATCGTCGAGACGCTGGAGCCCGCCGGGCTCGGCGCGCTGATGGCGCTTCTGGAAGAGCGCAAGCAAAAACTCGCCGCCGAGGGTCTGTTCGACGAGGCGCGAAAGCAGCTCTTGCCGTATCTGCCGACCGTGATCGGCGTCATCACGTCGCCGAGCGGCGCCGTGATCCGCGACATTCTGCATCGGCTCGCCGATCGTTTTCCGCGTCACGTTTTGGTCTGGCCGGTGAAAGTGCAGGGCGAGGGCTCGGCCGCCGAAGTCGCCGCCGCGATCGAAGGTTTCAACGCATTCCCCGAACACGCCGCTTTCCCTTTGCCGCGGCGGCCGGACCTTATCATCGTCGCCCGCGGTGGCGGCTCGCTCGAGGATCTGTGGTCGTTCAGCGAGGAAATCGTGGTGCGCGCGGCTGCGGCAAGCTTCATTCCGCTGATCTCCGCGGTCGGCCACGAGACCGACGTCACACTGATCGACTTCGCCGCCGACCGGCGCGCGCCGACGCCGACCGCCGCCGCCGAAATGGCAGTCCCGGTGCGCTCCGAACTCATGGTCGACGTCGGTTCGCTGGCGCGCCGCGCGCTCGCGTCGTGGCAGCGCAATCAGGAGGCGCGGCGGAGCGAGTTGCGCTCGGCCGTGCGCGCGTTGCCGGATGCCGACGAAGTCCTGGCGTTGCCGCGGCAGCGGCTCGATCATGCCGCCACGGCGCTCGGCCGCGCGCTTCACGCCAATGCGCAGATCCACCGCGTCGGCTTTTCGCGTATCGGCGGCAGGCTCAGTCCGCACTTGCTGCGCAGCAATGTCGAACGCCGCCGCGAGCGCTATGCAAGCCTCGCGTCGCGGCTGCGCGCCGGCGTTGCCGCGAATAGCCAGGTCCATCGCACGCGGATCGCGCGCGAGGGCGAGCGCGTGACCGTTTTTGCCGAGCGCGCCCGCCGCGCGGTTCGCCATGTCATCGCCGTGCGCCAGGCGCGCGCGGAGCGCGGCGCGCAATTGCTGGCGGCATTTTCCTATCGCGGCGTGTTGGCGCGCGGCTTTGCTCTGGTTCGCGATACTGCCGGCGTTCCTCTGCGCAACGCGGCCGCCGCCGGTGCGGGCATGCCGATCGAGATCGAATTCTCCGACGGCCGTATCGGCGCCCGCGTCGATGGCGCGGCCCCGGCCGACAAGCCAAGCGGCGAGCCGGCAAAACCGCGCGGGCGCCGTGACGGCGGCCCCGGACAGGGCAATCTGTTTTAGAAATTGCGGCCTGTCAGAACGTGCCGCGCTCCAAGAGCGAAGCGATCTTGGTTGGGCCCTCTTCCTTCAGTGTGCGCAGGAAGTCTTTTAGCGCGATGAGGTCTTTACCTAGCGAGAAGTGCATGTCCAGTTCGGCGCCGCGAAATTTGCGGGTAAAGCTTCGCAGTTTCAACGCATAGACACGCTCGAACAGGCGGTCGCGCAACAGCATATCCGCCTTACGCGCGGAGAGGACGTACCATTCCGCGGCCCAAATTCGGCTGTACGCGTCCATAAACGCATTGGATTTCCGTGCCGCAATTCGATCTACGACCTTGTCCTCGATGCTCCTCTTCCCTGGTATGCGCTTCGACTTTGTAAAAAGCGCGATAAATTGCGTGTCGTCTTTGATAAGTTCACTCTGGACGCTGATGGCGGTCAGATCAGGCACGCCGACCACGGCGAAAATGTAAGGCAGATGTTCCTCGTCTTGCTTCTTCAGCGCGCCGAAAATCTTGTAGGTTGCCAGCGGAAAGCAGTCATGAGGCTCGAGGCCAACCAGATCGGGCGCAAGACGGAATGTCGAGCCGGTGAATTTGATATTGACGCGGTAAACCGGACGGTCCCGTCCATCCAATACGCGATAATCCGTATCGCTGCGGCCCTTGCGCAAATCAACTAATTTGAAATCCGAGTCCGGTCCGATAGCGGATCGATAGATATCTTCAAACGCCATCTCGGCGGCGCGGCCGAGCAACAATCCGCCGAGGATCGTTCCAGCCCTCTTGAGGTCATCTTCGGTGATCTCGGCTGGTCTTACACCGAGAATGTCAAATTCCGGGTCGTTGCTCTTCCGTGTGTCTTCCAGCCGTTTGGCGTGGGTTCCAGTGGCCTTTGCGGCATCCTTGACCGAGAGGCCGGCGTTTATTTTCTGAACTCCCTCCAGAACATGGAATGGTTTGGGCCATGGTTCATCCGCATAGGCGGCGCTTAGAAAACCGATCAGATCCGGCGACGTCATAATCTTTGTGGAGTGAGGCCAAATCTGACTGCCGACGCACGCACATAGCTTTCCTCCACGTCGATCGCGAGCCACCTTCGATCTAAGGTCTCCGCGACGCGGCCGGTCGTGTTGCTTCCGGCAAAAGGATCGAGGATCAAATCGCCGGGCCGGGTCAGAAGACGGCTGAAAAAGTCCGGCAGCGCGCTGGGGAATCGCGCCGGATGAACCTTGACGCCGAGCGCCTTGCAGGCGTTGATATATTCCGAATTGCTCTCGTTGTTGCCGCGAACCAGGACATTCTGTGGGATCGCCCCGCCGTGGTCCGTTAGAAATTTCAGTGAGATGTTATGGCCACTGGGCCGTTTCTTGGCGCGGTAGCCTTTGGCGAGAAGACGCTTCATGTCCTCGCTGTACGGAACGAGCACGCGCCGATTATCCGCCCGCGGCCATGCGGTTGGCGATAGCCACCACACATACTCGACGCTGTCCTTGATGCGGCACCGCCGTACGTTCACCCACTCGGTCGGCGAGGGAAGTTTGGCCGGATTATGCCAGAAGCATTCTTGCGCCAGACAAAATCCGATCTCGTCGACAAGCGCGATCAAAAGTTTGAAATGATAGAGCGATCGCGTGGGAGAGCCTGCGTCGTAGCTGCCGCCGATATTGAGGATGAAGCTGCCGTCCTTTTTCAGAATGCGTTTTATCTCGCGGGCAAATGGCAGCATCCATTGGACGTAGTTGTGCTTGTCGACATTGCCGTATTCTTTCTTGAAGTGCAGCGCATAAGGCGGTGACGTGATCACCGCATTCACGCTGCAATCCGGTATTTGCCGCAACACGTCCAGGGAGTCCGCCGCATAGGCGGCGCCAAGCCCGGTCTGATAGATCGGCCGCAGCGGCACCAGCTCGGCCGGGTGCTGGCTCGGGTCGGGGAAAGCAGAAGCAACGACCGGCCTGATCTTCGACGCGACCATCGGCTCCCCAATATCCCCAGAGCGAATCAGCGGCAGGTCATTTTGCAAGCTAGCGTCTTTTGCCATGGCATATCCCAAGTATAGTTTTCATCGCATGTTCTCATTTTGTTCTTGATGTGTCGAGAGCCGACGGCGAAGCCGTAACCCGGTCGCAAACGTCCCAAAGGCCGATGACGAAGCCTCGGTCGGAGCGAAGACAACGCAAGCTACGTGAACGCGCGCTTGGTGTTTCGAATCTGCGGCCGGCGAAGCTTTTTCAAAACCGGGAGGCGCGATGCAGGGTAGATCGCGGTCGAAGCCAAGATGGCGGAAGGCAGCCAAGCGCACCATGCGCGAATATTTCCACAACACTATTCACGTCACGACGAACGGTCATTTCTGTACCCAGTAGCTGCATCATGCCATCGCTGACCGCGCGATGTTCGCGGTGGATTGTCCGTTGGACGATCACGCGCAAGCCTGCGTCCGCTTCGACACAGCCGGAATCACCGAGCGGGATCGCAGCAAGATCGGCCGCGACAATGCCATGACGTTGTTCGGTCCCGGCTGATCTGAAATGATTCTGACTATCTGTTCATATCGCAAAAAAATTTCACGCCGCGGAACTGCCATCATGTTGGCGTGTTATGAGCACGCACAAGGTTCGCGCCAAAAGGAGAGAACGATAATGTTAAAGACTGTTTTTGCGATGGCGGTTGCAGGGCTTGTTTTCGCGGCCGTTTCCGGGACTTCGCAAGCCGCGCCGATCGCGCCGCTGCAAGGCGCTTCATCTGCCGATACCGGCACGGTGACGCAGGTGCGGTGGTACGGACATCGTCGGCACTGCTGGCGTGGACCGTACGGCCACTTGCATTGCGGTTGGTAGTGAGTTGACAACGCGGGTGCGATAGCCTGCGTTGAAGTTTCGCCGCGCCGATCATCATCGGCGCGGCGTTTCATTTTACGCGAGCGTAGTCGGCGTCAACGCGCCAGCCATTGCGGCACGCGCTTAAGGGCGTCGTTGCGTGCGGCCGGGTTGGTGCCGCCATGCGCCCGGCCGGACGGATCGGCGGTGTTGACGAGCCCGGTGCGCAGCCGGAGCGGCGCATTGGCCCGATCGAATTCGTGGTGCGCGCCTGGATAGACGACGATTTGCACACGCGCGGAGCGGTCGTGCGCGCCGGCGACCATTTGCTGACAGGTCGAGGCCGGTGTCCAATCGTCGGCGCCGCCGATCAAGATCAAGGTCGGCACGCGCGCGCTCCACGCGGTTTCGCGCAAACGCAAACAGCTCGGATAGAGCGCGACCGCCGAGCGGAAATCGGTGCTGTCGTCGTGCGGCTTCGTCGTCGGCCGTATCGTCCACAGTGCAGCGACGCCGCCGTTCGACCAGCCCAACAGCGAGATGCGCTCAGGCCGGACGTAGGTCTGGCCCTGCAGCCAGCGGCGCGCGGCATTGGCATCGGCGACGCGCTCACGCGAGGCATGCACCTTGCGATCGCGCTCCCGGCACTGCGACCCGATGCCGCGCGATCCGAACGAATCCGGAAACAGCACGACAAAACCATTGCTCACGAGCAACCGCGCCCATTCCGTATAGAGCTGCGCGTCGGTGAGCGGGCGGTGGATAAGCCCGCCGCAATCGTGCAGCGCCACCACAGCCGGGAACGGCCCGGGACCGTCCGGCCGATAAAGCGTCGCATGCAGCGTCAGGTCGCCGTCGGCGATGTCGACATGGTCCGGCGCGGCGGCGGCGGCGCTGGTCCAGACAATCGCGGCGGCAAGCGCGAAAAGCAGCGTCCGGGAAGCCATATTTGCCAATTCTTGCAGAATTAATTGCGCGCCCTGGCGCGACACTATCACAGCGCAGGATGGAGCCGCAGCGCCGAAAGCGATCACAAGGTGGTGGCTTTCGTCCCGGCGGGGGAGTGACTATGTTGCCGGTTGGAGAGCGGCCCGCGGCGAGCGCGGACCATCATTTTCCGAACAGGCTTTACGGGGCAGTTGGAGGCGCAGTTGCTCAATCGTACCGATCGTCCCAACCCGATGCCCGGCGAGGCCGATGTCAAATATCTTGACGGTGATTTTCGCGTCATGCGGCCGGGGGCGTTCGTGCGCTGTGCGGTGACGGGCGTGCCGATTCCGCTCGAAGAATTGCGCTACTGGAGCGTCGACCTGCAGGAAGCCTATGCCACGCCCGAAGCGGTCTTGCAGCGGCAGGATTCCGGCAACGCGCGGAAATCTTAAGGCGCGGGCCGCTTCACGGCCTGCAAAATCATCTGCCGGAATTGCTCTTGTTCCTCGACCACGAGCCGCACCGGAAGCGTGCTGGCGCGGCTGGCGAGCTCGGCAAGGAGTGGATCGCCGGCAAGCCGCATCAGATCTTTCTCGGTGGTGACCAGCATCAGGTGCGCGGCCTCCGCGCGCGCGATCAAGTCCTGCGCGTCTGCGGCTGTATAATTATGGTGGTCGGGAAAGCCGGCGCGATCGCCGATGCCGATGCCGGCCTCGGTCAGGGTCGCAAAGAATTTGTCGGGATCGCCGATGCCGGCGAAGGCCAGCACTTTGCGCCGGCCTATGGCCGTGACCACGTCGCGGTCGGGTTCGAGGCGGGCATGGAAAATCGCGATGCCGCGCCGTAAGGCGCGATCGATGACGGCTGTGGCGCCATCCGGCTGACCGACAACCACAAGCGCCTGCGCGCGATCGAGCTGAATGCCAAGCGGCGCCCGCAACGGGCCGGCCGGAACGATGCGGCCGTTGCCGATGCCGCGGCGGCCATCGACCACAAGGATCGCGAGATCTT
>Ga0208220_1001382_pt1 | contig 10217 bp, 9 predicted proteins | sample NGESurdeep092012_9_FD_184484 | JGI IMG/M metagenome (GOLD analysis project Ga0208220, IMG submission 184484) | Arctic peat soil microbial communities from Barrow, Alaska - NGEE Surface sample F53-1 deep-092012 (SPAdes) | ecosystem: Environmental > Terrestrial > Soil > Wetlands > Peat ... | reverse complement strand
CAAGTGGTTGCCGCGCTACGCGTATGCGCTCGAGCAAATGTACGAAGAGATTCCCGGTGACGCCGCGCACAAGCGCGCGATCAGACAAGTCGCGTATATCACCGCGTACTTCCCGCAGACGCTCTACGGCCGCATCGGCCGGGCGAAGCTGGCGCAGGGTGTGCCGATGCCCGATCCGTCCGATCCGCCGATCGTGCTGACCGAGCTCGAGCGGCTGGCGCTGATCGACGGCAAGGTCGCGCCGACGATGCCGCCGGCATCGGCGCCGGCACCGGCCGCGAGCCCCGTCCCATCGCCGCAGGCCACGCCGAGCGACGGTCCCGTCCCGGTCGCTCCCGCTCCCTAACCTGTCAAGAGGACTGTCTTTGCGCGACAGAGTATCGCACTCCGAACCCCACTCGCATCGGAGCACCCCGTGGACGTCACCCGCGCCATCGCCGACCTCGACGAAGTCCGCACCCGCCTCGCCTCCGTCCAGCGCTTCCGCGGCCTGTCCGGGCAGGCGGCCCTAGCCAGCGGCCTGGGTGCCCTCGGCAGCGGCGCCGTTCAACTGATCACCGTCCCGCTGCCGCACGGCCCCGACGACGCCGCGCGGTACGTTGCGATTTGGATCGCGTGCTTGGCGTTCGCGCTGGCGCTCAACTATGGCGCCGTCGCCGTGTGGCTCGCCCGTCACTGGTCCTCGCGGACGCGCACCGAGCTACGCACGGCTGCCGTCTCGATCGTTCCGTCGGTCGCGGCCGGCGGCGCGTTCACCGCCGCGCTGCTCGCGCGCGGAGAGGTTGGATTGCTGCCCGGGACGTGGGCGCTGTGCTACGGCCTCGGACTGCTCGCGGCTCGCTCGATGCTGCCGCGCGGCGTCACCGTGATCGCCATCGGATTCGCCGCGGTCGGCGCAGCGCTGCTGTTCGCCGCCGGTACGAATGCCCTCGCCTGGTGGGTGATGCCGCTGACGTTCGGCTTCGGCCAGGCGGCGATCGGGATCTCGATTCTGCGCGATGACGCGGGCTGCGCCGAGGTGCGGACGTGAACGACGCACCGTTCGCCTTCGCGGGTCTCGAACGAATCTTTCACGAGCGCGGGCGCCTCGCCGTCTGCGCGTGTTTGGTCGCGAATCCCCACGGGATGCGGTTCACCGAGCTGCAAGAGGCGTGCGGCCTGACCGACGGCAACCTCAACCGCCACCTGCACGCGCTGGCCGAAGTTGGCGTCGTGACGAGCGAACGCGTGCGCGGACACGGACGACCGACGACGATCGTGCGGATCACCGAACCCGGTCGCACGCGCTTTCTCTCCTACGTGGACGAGCTCGAGGCGGTCGTGCGCGGCGTTCAGCGCCGCACCGATGCCGCAGCGCCGTCGCGTTTGGCGGCGCAGTCGTGATCGAACGCGCACCCGTCGTCACCGGCGTGCCCCGGCACGTCGCGATCATCATGGACGGAAACCGGCGCTGGGCACGCGCGAAAGGCTTGCCCGCGCTCGAAGGTCATCGCCGCGGCATCGACGCGCTCGACCGCGCCGTCGACGCGGCGCTGCGGATGGGGATCGGGTTGCTGACCGTGTACGCGTTCAGCGAAGAGAACTGGGGCCGCGAGAACGGCGAAGTGTTCGGCCTGTTCGGTTTGGCCGAAGCGTTCGCGCGCGACAAGGCCGCCGCGCTCGCGGCGCGCGGCGTTCGCGTGCGCGTCATCGGCCGCCGCGACCGGCTGCCGCGCGGCGTGGTGGAAGCGTTCCGCATCCTCGAGGAGCGAACCGCGCGCGAGAGCGCGATGCTGTTGACGATCGCCGTCGACTACGGCGCGCGCACGGAGCTGCGCGACGCATGCCGCGCGCTCGCGCGTGAGGTCGTCGCCGGCCGGCTCGCCCCCGAGCAGATCGACGAGGATTCGATCGCGGCGAAACTCTGGACCGCCGGCCTTCCCGATCCCGATCTCGTGGTACGGACCGGCGGCGAGCTGAGGCTCTCGAATTTCCTGTTGTATCAGTGCGCGTACGCGGAACTGTGGTCGACGCTCGAGCCGTGGCCCGATTTCGACGGTGCGACGCTCGGCCGCGCGATCGACGCATACGCCGCCCGCGAGCGCCGCTTCGGCAGCTAACAGCCCCTCCGGCGGTCCGCCTCGGCCCCGATCAAGCGTCGGCTCGCTTACTATAATGCGATGCGCTCCGACCTTCAGGGGAGACGGCGGTCGCCGTTCGTGCTACCATAAGCACTTATGGCCCAAGTCCGGACGCGGCCCGATATCCGCAACGTCGCGATCATCGCTCACGTCGACCATGGCAAGACGACGCTGGTCGATGCGATGTTCCGTCAGAGCGGCATCTATCGCGAAGGTCAGCACACCGAGTCGCGGGCGATGGACTCCAACCCGCTCGAGCGCGAGCGCGGCATCACCATCCTCGCCAAGAACACCGCCATCGATCACAATGGCGTGAAGTTCAACATCGTCGACACCCCCGGCCACGCCGACTTCGGCGGTGAGGTCGAGCGCGTGCTGCAGATGGTGCAGGGCGTCGTGCTGTTGGTCGACGCCGCCGAGGGTGTGATGCCGCAGACGCGGTTCGTGCTGCGCAAGGCGCTCGAGCTCGACCTGCGCGCGATCTGCGTGATCAACAAGATCGATCGCCGGGATGCGCGTCCGGTCGAGGTGGTCGACGAAGTGTTCGACCTCTTCATCGAGCTGGGCGCATCCGACGAGCAGGCCGACTTTCCGGTCGTCTACGCGAACGGCAAGGCCGGGATCGCCAAGTACGAGCTGGCCGACGACAGCACGAACCTCGAGCCGCTGTTCGACACGATCATCAAGGCCGTTCCCGAGGCGCCCGCCGAGGACGGCGGCTTTCAAATGCTCGTCTCGGCGATCGACCACAACCGCTACGTCGGCCGGATCGGCATCGGGCGGATCTTTCGCGGCTCGTCGAAAGTCAACGCGCCGATCGTCAAGGTCGCACGCGACGGCGCCGTCACGCCCGGGCTGCGGCTGACCAAGATGCTCGCCTTCCACGGGCTCGAGCGGATCGAGGTCGAGGAAGCGTCGGCCGGCGACATCATCTGCGTTTCGGGCATCGAGGGGCTGAACATCGGCGACACGATCGCCGACGCCGCGCACCCCGAGGGGATCGCCGCGACGGCCGTCGACGAGCCGACCGTTTCGATGTACTTCATGGTCAACGCGTCGCCGTTCGCAGGGCGCGAGGGCAAGTACCTGACGTCGCGCCAGATCCGCGACCGTTTGATGCGCGAGCTCGAGTCGAACGTCGCGCTTCGCGTCGAGGATACCGAATCGGCCGACACGTTCGAGGTGCGCGGTCGCGGCGAGCTGCATCTCTCCATCCTGATCGAGACGATGCGCCGTGAGGGCTACGAGATGGCGGTCAGCAAACCGCGCGTCATCATCACCGAACGCGACGGCGTGAAAATGGAACCGGTCGAGTACGTCGTGATCGACGTGCGCGAGGAGTACGCCGGCGCGGTGATCGAGTCGGTCGGCCGGCGTCGCGCGCAGATGTCGAACATGGTGACCGTCGGCGAGACGCGGCGGCTCGAGTACACGATGCCGACCCGCGCCATCTTCGGTTTGCGCGGCGAACTGATGACGCTCTCGCGCGGCACCGCCGTGATGTCGCACGTCTACTACACGCACCAGCCGCTGGCGGGTGACATCCCTGGGCGCTCCAACGGCGCGCTGGTCACCAGCGACAGCGGCGTCGTCACGGCCTACGCGCTGATGGGGCTCGAGCAACGCGGACGTTTCTTCGTCGACCCCGGGGTCGAAGTGTACGAAGGGATGATCGTCGGCCGGGCCAACGACGACCGGGACGTCGCGCTCAACGCCGTGCGCGCGAAGAAGCTGACCAACATGCGCGCCGCCGGCACCGACGAGAACTTCAAGATGCCGCCGGCCGAGGACATGTCGCTCGAGCGCGCGATCGAGTTCATCGAGGACGACGAGCTGGTCGAAGTGACCCCCAAGTCGATCCGCCTGCGCAAGCGGCAGCTGGACGAAGGCGACCGCATCAAGTCGCGCAAGCGCGAAAAGGCCTTCGCCGGCTAGCAGCCTAACGGCGGCGGCGTGAGACGACTAGCGACCTTGGCCCTCGCCCTGGCGATCGCCGGATCGGGCTGCACGCGCGTCGATACGGCGGCCGGCGGATCGGGGCGGCACTCGTGGACGAAGCCGGGGATCCTCCGGCTCGCCAGCCTCAACGATCCCGACACGCTCAGCCCGCTCGTCGGCGAGTACCAGGTCGACATCGACCTGTCGATGTTCTGGGCCGGCTATCTGTTCAATTACAGCGATACGAACGCGCTCGTCCCGGAGCTCGCAACCGGAGAGCCGACCCTGGCGAACGGCGGTATCTCGCGCGACGGGCGCACGATCACCTATCATTTGCGCAAAGGCGTGACGTGGCAGGACGGCGCGCCGTTCGATGCCGGTGACGTCGTGTTCACCTGGCACGCGGTGATGAATCCGGACAACAACGTCGGCACCCGCGAGTGCTACGACGACATCGAACGGATCGACACCCCGAACGCGTTCACCGCGATCGTGCACCTCAAGCGCCCGTTCGGACCGTTCGTCAACACGTTTCTGACCATGTCGGGCAGCCCGTACCCGGTGTACCCGCGCCATCTGCTCGCCCAGTACCACGACCTCAACCGCGTCACGTACAACAGCGCGCCGATCGGAACCGGACCGTTCAAGGTCGTCGAGTGGCACCGCGGCCAGACGCTGCGGATGATCGCGAACCCGCACTACTGGCGCGGCGCGCCGAAGCTGGCCGAGGTCGACTACTCGGCGATCCCCGACGACAACACGCTTCTTACCAGCATGCGGTCGCATTCGATCGACCTGTGGTACAACGCGCCGGCGACGCTCTACGGCCAGGCGTCGAAAATCCCCGACACCCGCGCGCTGCTCACCCCGTTCACGCAATATTCTCGGATCGGGTTCAACACGCAACACGCGATCGTCTCCGATCCCAGCGTCCGCCGCGCCTTGGCCATGGCTACCGACCGTGCGCGCTTGATCGATCTCGTCACCTACGGTGTAAACATCCTCAACGAAGGCGACCAGCCCAAGTTCTCGTGGGCCTACGACGCAGCGCTCAAACCGTTGCCGTACGACCCCGTCAAGGCCGGCGCGCTGCTCGACACCGACGGCTGGCGGCGCGGACCCGACGGAATCCGCGCGAAGAACGGCCAGCGGCTCCGGGTCGAGATCGCGACGATCACCGGTAGCGCGGTCGGCAACCGGCTTGCGGTGCTGCTGCAGTCCGCATGGCACACCCTCGGGGTCGACGTCTCGATCAAGCAGTACGCGTCATCGTTGATGATAGCGAGCTACGGCGCCGGCGGGATCCTCCAGACGGGGAAGTTCGACGCTGCGCTGACGTCGTGGGTCAACGGTATCGATCCCGACGACTCTTCGACCGTCATGTGCGATCAGATTCCGCCGCGCGGGCAGAACAACACCCGGTACTGCAACGCAGTGATCGACGCGCAAGAGCGGATCGCGCTCGGCTCGTACGATCAGCCGACGCGCAAGCGCGCGTATGCAACCGTCCAGCAGATCCTCGTCGATCAGGTTCCTTTCCTCACCATGTGGTTCAACCGCCGCTTCGACGTGGTCAGCACCGACCTCCACGGCTACAAACCCGCCCACGCCGTGACCACCTTCTGGAACACCTGGGAGTACTCGATTTAGAGCTCGCGCACGCCGTCGGGGTCGGCGACGAGGACGACGCCGGTGAGGCTCGGCGCAAACAGCCCGGTTGCGACGATGCCGTGGATCGTGCGCAGCGAAGCGTCGAGTGCGACCGCATCGTCGATCGGGCCGAACGCGCAATCGAGGATCGCGTTCCCGTTGTCGGTCACGAACGGTGAGTCCGCGCCGCGGCGCCGAACGCGCACGCCGGGATACGAAGCCTCGATCGCTGCGGCGACGGCGCCGGCGCTGAACGGCACGACCTCGACCGGCGTCGGAAACGCGCCGAGCTTGTCGACCAGCTTCTCGGGCGTGACGATCACGACGAAGGTGCGCGCGGCGAGCGCGACCGCTTTCTCGCGGAACATGGCGCCGCCTGCGCCCTTGGTCAGCGACCAATCCGCGGCGACCTCGTCGGCACCGTCGATCGCCACCTCGATCTCGCTGCTGCCGAACGCCGCCAGCGGAATGCCGAGGGCGCTGCACAACACCTCGGTCGTTACCGAGGTAGCGACCGCGACGATGCGCTCGCCGCCGGCGACCCGCTGTCCGACCCGCTCGATCGCCCAGCGCGCCGTCGTGCCGGTCCCCAAGCCGATGCAGCTCCCGTCGCGCACGAAGCGGTCGACGGCGGCGTATCCGACGGCGCGTTTCGCCTCCTCCGCTCCCGGCATGCGGAGGCTTTCGCGCGCCGGGCCGCCGGCTACTCCGCCCGACAGTGTCCAAAAGCGAACAAAAAAGAGAAGCCCCACCGAAGTGGAGCCTCTCGCCCGGAACCTGGAACGCTGAGAACTATCGGCGCGCCGAGCAGTGACCGCGCACCCACTGACCCATACGGTCGCGGTGCGCGGGGACCCAGTGCGAGTAGCGCCCGCAACGGTGATTATCCATTCTGTCGGCCGACGCCGGAGCCGCGACGAACGCGAACGTCGAGGCGAGGAATGCCAGGGCAAGGGCGACGCTGAGTTTACGCAAGGAGAGAATCCTCCGAAACGAATGCAAGATCGCGCGGTGCTTCGTCGTCCTGAAGGCAGGACCTACCGAAGCCCGCACCATGAGAACGCCCGAATCGGGCGGTCGGAGTTCCTAGCGGAAGGCCGGCATCTCCGGGAGCGGTTCGACGACCTTAAAGGTCAGCTCACCGCGATCGGGTTCGAATCCGATCCGCAGGACGTCGCCGTCGCGCACCTCGCCGGCAAGGATCTTGCGCCCGAGCGTCGTTTCGACCTCACGCTGGATCGCGCGCTTGAGCGGACGCGCACCGTAGGCAGGTTCGTAACCCGCGCGCACGAGGTGCGTCTTCGCGTCGTCGGTGATCTCCAGGACGATCCGGCGGTCGCGCAATCGCGCGCGCACGCGGTCGAGTTGGATCTCGACGATCTCCTTGAGTTGCTCTTCGCTGAGCTTGTGGAACACCACGATCTCGTCGATGCGGTTGAGAAACTCCGGGCGGAAGTGCTGGCGCAACTCGTCGAGCACCGTCGCGCGCATCACCGCGAAGTCGGCGCCGGTGAAGTCGTCGGAGACGTCGAGGATGCGATGCGAGCCGATGTTCGAGGTCATGATCACGATCGTGTTCTTGAAGTCGACCGTGCGGCCCTGACCGTCGGTCAAACGCCCGTCGTCGAGGATCTGCAGAAACACGCTGAACACGTCGGGGTGCGCCTTTTCGATCTCGTCGAAAAGCAGCACGGAGAACGGGCGGCGGCGCACCGCTTCGGTGAGCTGCCCGCCCTCGTCGTAGCCGACGTAGCCGGGCGGTGCGCCGAGCAGACGCGCGACGCTGTGCTTCTCGCCGTACTCCGACATGTCGATCCGCACCAGCGCGCGCTCGTCGTCGAACAGAAAACCGGCCAGCGCGCGCGCCAGCTCGGTCTTGCCGACGCCGGTCGGGCCGAGGAACAGGAACGAGCCCAGCGGGCGGTTCGGATCGCCCAAACCGGAGCGCGCACGCACGATCGCTTCGGCGACCGCCGTCACGGCTTCGTCCTGGCCGATGACGCGCTTGTGCAGCTCTTCTTCGAGATGCAGCAGCTTCTGGATCTCGCCTTCGAGCAGCTTGCTGACCGGGATCCCGGTCCAGCGGCTGACGATTCCGGCGATGTCCTCTTCGTCGACCTCTTCTTTGAGCATCCGCGCGTGACCGTCGGTCAGCGCAACTTCCTTCACGTGCAACTGCCGTTCGAGTTCCGGCAGGCGCCCGTACTTGAGCTCGCCGGCTTTGCCGAGGTCGTAGCTCTGGGAGGCGCGGTCGATCTCGGTTTTCGTCGCTTCGATCTGCTCGCGCAGCTCGCGCGTCTGCACCACGCCGTCCTTCTCGGACTGCCAGCGTGCGCGCAAACCGTCGGTCTGCTCGCGCAGATCGCTCAGCTCGTGGTCGAGCTTTTCGAGCCGCTGCTTCGACGCATCGTCGGTTTCCTTGAGCAGCGCCTGCTTCTCGATCTCGAGCTGCATCATGCGGCGTGACGCTTCGTCCAGCTCGGTCGGCATCGAATCGATCTCGGTGCGCAGCTTCGCCGCGGCCTCGTCGATGAGGTCGATCGCCTTATCGGGCAGGAAGCGATCCGCGATGTAACGGTTCGACAGCACCGCGGCCGCGACGAGCGCCGCGTCCTTGATTCGCACGCCATGGTGCACTTCGTAGCGCTCGCGCAAGCCGCGCAGGATCGAGATCGTATCTTCGACCGACGGCTGATCGACGAGCACGGGCTGGAAACGGCGTTCGAGCGCCGCATCCTTCTCGATGTACCGGCGGTACTCGCCCAGGGTGGTCGCACCGATCATGTGCAACTCGCCGCGCGCGAGCAGCGGCTTGAGCAGGTTGCCGGCATCCATCGAGCCTTCGGTCTTACCGGCGCCCACGACGGTGTGCAGCTCGTCGACGAACAGCAGCACGCGCCCCTCCGCGCTCTGTACTTCCTTGAGCACGGCCTTGAGGCGCTCTTCGAACTCGCCGCGATATTTCGCGCCGGCGATGAGCGCGCCCATGTCGAGCGAGATCAGCCGCTTCTCTTTGAGGCCTTCGGGAACATCGCCGCGCACGATGCGCTGCGCGAGACCTTCGACGATAGCGGTCTTGCCGACGCCGGGCTCACCGATCAGAACAGGATTGTTCTTGGTGCGGCGCGACAGCACTTGGACGACGCGCCGAATCTCTTCGTCGCGGCCGATCACCGGATCGAGCTGGCCCGCTTGGGCGGCCTTGGTCAAATCGCGGCCGTACCGCTCGAGCGATTGGTATGTGCCTTCGGGGTTCTGGGTGGTGACGCGCTGGTTACCGCGGACCTCGCGCAACGCAGCGAGCAGCTTCTCGCGCGACAGCCCGAGATCGCGGAAAACCTTGCCGACGGCGCCGCTGTCGGCGGTCATCGCGAGCAGCAAGTGCTCGATCGAGATGTAGTCGTCGTTGAGCGACTTCGCCTCGTCGTCGGCTTTGCCGAGCAGCCGCGTGAGTGCCGGCGCGACCGTCACGTGGCTCTGGTCGGCGGCCGCGCCCTGCAAGCGAGGCAGTGCCGCGATTGCCCGATCGGCCTGCTGCTCGACGGCCTGGGGGTCGAGTCCGGCCTTCTCGAGGATCGGACCGGCGACGCCGTCGGATTGCGCCAAGATCGCGGCCATCAGGTGCTCGGGCGTGGTCTGCGTGTTGTGCTCCGAGAGCGCCCGGGTGTACGCCGCATTCAACGCTTCCTGGACGCGCTGGGTCATGCGTTCAACGTTCATTTTCGCACTCTAAAACCGCGAGTGCTAACCTTGGGTTTCGCGGCAGTGTAGGTCACCAGGGCAAGCGATTCCGCTCTTGTCGTCTTTCGCCGAACACGATATATTGTGCTAACAACAGTTAGAACGCGAGGCGTCCCGTGATCCAGCTCAAGCTCACCAAAGTCGGCAACTCCGTCGGCGCAATCCTGCCGAAGGAGGCGCTTGCGCGCATGCACGTCGACGCGGGCGACGTCGTGTACCTCACGGACGCTCCCGATGGGTACCGCATCACGCCGTTCGACCCAGCCTTCGCTCAACAAATGAGCACCGCGGAGCGAGTGATGAAAAAGCGTCGCGCGGTCTTGCGCGAACTTGCATAGCGAGTTCTTCTTTCTCGACGAGCCAGTCGCCCTCGCCGTGCACGAGGCTCAGCTTGCGGAGCATGGCGGTGCAGCCGGGATACGCGATAGCGGACTTCTCGCGTCAGCGCTCGCGCGACCACGAAACGCGGCCGCATACGAAGACCCCGACGTCGCCCATCTCGCTGCGCTGTACGCGCTCGGAATCATCCGAAACCATCCGTTCGTCGACGGCAACAAACGCGTCGGAACGGTACTCTTGGAAACATTTCTCGAACTGAACGGCCACATCCTTACGGCAGCGGACGGCGAGCTCCTCGCAACGATCTTCTCTATCGCAGCGCACACGATGTCGGATAGCGACTTCATCGCGTGGGTTCGCGCCCACGCCGCGCAAGGAAGCACCGCATAGGTGTGAGCATCGCACGCACCTGGGGGACGACCGCGGCAG
>Ga0208220_1001380_pt1 | contig 10225 bp, 8 predicted proteins | sample NGESurdeep092012_9_FD_184484 | JGI IMG/M metagenome (GOLD analysis project Ga0208220, IMG submission 184484) | Arctic peat soil microbial communities from Barrow, Alaska - NGEE Surface sample F53-1 deep-092012 (SPAdes) | ecosystem: Environmental > Terrestrial > Soil > Wetlands > Peat ... | reverse complement strand
GCTGTCGGGGGCGGGCGGAGAGGAGATGACGCGTGCCATCAGTGGTTCCGCTGGGTGTCCGACCGGAGACGGTAGGCGCCGCCGGTACCCGGCCGCAACGCTCCCTGCAGGCGAGTGTGGGGTCAAAGACCAGGTCAGCCGCACGCCGCTCACGAACTCAGCCGAACCATCCCATCACCGACCGACCAGGAGGACCGGCCACCCAGTGCAGTAGCTGTCGATCACCGATGCCGAGGAGGCGAAACTGTGGACGTAGTCATCACGCATGGCAGGAAGATCGTGTCCGACGAGGTTCGAGCCCTGACCCAGGAGAAGGTGCGCCACATCGGCGAGCACTGTCCCGGTCTCGATCGTGCCGAAGTCCACTTCTCGGAAGAGCGCAACCCGAGGATCTCCGACCGTGAGTGCTGCGAGGTGGTGATGTCCGGCCACGGCCAGACCATCCGGGCGAAGGCCGCGGGACAGGTCCCGCTGATTGCCGTCGACCTCGTAGTCGAAAAGCTGGAGCATCAGATCGAGCGGACCAAGGGTCGCATCGTCGGCCGCTCGCAGCCCCGCCACCGGATGACCGCCACCGAGACGCTGTACCGGAAGGTGCGGACCGCCTGACCACAGCGCCCGCCGGCCCGGGTTCCCGGAATGGGGGACCCGGGCCCGGCTGGGGCCCCGTCCTCCGGTGACCCCGTGCGGGTCGCCGACGGTAGAGTGGGTTCCCCATGAGCATGTTCTCGAAAGTCCTCCGCGCCGGCGAGGGTAAGAAGGTCAGGCGACTCGCCGAGCTGGTGCCGCTGGTCAACGCCCTGGAGCCGGAGATGGAGGCGCGCTCCGACGAGGAGCTGCAGGCCATGACCGTCGAGTTCCGCCGGCGGCTCGACGAGGGGGAGACCCTGGAGGACGTGCTCGTCGAGGCCTTCGCCCTGGTGCGTGAGGCGGCGTGGCGGACCCTCGGCCAACGCCACTTCGACGCCCAGCTGATGGGGGGCATGGCCCTCCATTTCGGATGGATCGCCGAGATGAAGACCGGCGAAGGCAAGACCCTGGTGTCGACGCTCCCGGTCTACCTCAACGCGCTGGCCGGTAATGGCGTCCACGTGGTGACCGTCAACGACTACCTGGCCACCCGTGACTCGGAGTGGATGGGCCGCCTGCACCGCTTCCTCGGGTTGTCCGTGGGCCGGGTGGGCCCGGACATCTCGGATCCGGCCGAGAAACGCGAGGCCTACTTCTCCGACGTGACCTACGGCACCAACACCGAATTCGGTTTCGACTACCTGCGCGACAACATGGCCCGGTCCAAGGACGCCATGGTCCAGCGGGGTCACCCATTCGCCATCATCGACGAGGTCGACTCGATCCTCATCGACGAGGCCCGGACCCCGCTCATCATCTCCGGACCGGCCGCCGAGTCGGCCCAGCTCTACTACCAGTTCGCCGGCATCGTCCGTACCCTGCAGGCCGAGCATGACTACGAGGTGGACGAGGAAAAGCGGACGATCGTCCCGACCGAGGTCGGCATCGAGAAGGTCGAACGCCAGCTCGGCGTGGACAATCTCTACGACGCCGTCGCCGTCAACTACGTGCACCACCTGACCCAGGCCCTCCAGGCGAAGGAGCTCTACAAGCGGGACAAGGACTACCTGGTGGCCCAAGGAGAGGTCCGCATCGTCGACGAGTTCACCGGCCGCACCCTCGACGGCCGGCGCTGGTCCGACGGGCTCCACCAGGCCGTCGAGGCCAAGGAGCGGGTGAAGATCAAGGAGGAGAACCACACGTGGGCCACGGTGACCCTCCAGAACTACTTCCGGCTCTACGAGAAGCTGGGCGGCATGACGGGCACGGCCGAGACCGAGGCCTCGGAATTTGCCAACACCTACGAACTGCCGGTCGTCCCGATCCCTCCGAACCGCCCCCTGGTACGCGATGACCAGCCCGACCTGATCTACAAGTCCGAGGACGCCAAGTTTGCGGCCGTGGTCGAGGACATCGCCGAACGCCAGGAATCCGGGCAGCCGGTGCTGGTCGGCACGGCCTCGGTGTCCAAGTCGGAGCACCTGTCGCGCCTGTTGGACAAACGGGGCATCGTCCACGAGGTCCTGAACGCCAAGCAGCACTTCCGCGAGGCCGAGATCGTTGCCCAGGCGGGGAGGATCGGGGCGGTCACGGTGGCCACCAACATGGCCGGTCGCGGCGTCGACATCATCCTCGGTGGGAACCCGGAGGGCCTGGCCGTCCGCGAGGCCAAGGCCCAGGGCGTCGACGCGGAGTCCGAGGCAGGCGCGGCCGTCCTCGCCCGCCTCGAGCGCGAGTTCGAGGAGCGGTGTACAGCCGAGGGCGAGCAGGTCCGGGCCAAGGGCGGCCTCTACGTGCTCGGGAGCGAACGCCACGAGAGCCGGCGCATCGACAACCAGCTCCGTGGCCGCTCGGGTCGCCAAGGCGATCCCGGTGAGAGCCGTTTCTTCCTCTCCCTCGAGGACGACCTCATGCGCCTGTTCGCCACCGGTGCGATGAACTGGGTGATGGGTCGGGCACTCCCGGATGACATGCCCATCGAGGCCAAGATGGTGACCAAGGCAATCGAGCGGGCCCAGAACACCGTCGAGGGTCGCAACGCCGAATCCCGCAAGGACGTCCTCAAATACGACGACGTGATGAACGAGCAGCGCAAGGTGATCTACGCCCGGCGCAACCAGATCATCGACGGCGACGACCTGCAGGCGGACACCATCGAGCTGCTGGAGATGACACTGACCGAGGTCGTGGCCACCTCGTGCCCGTCGGACTACCCCGAGGAGTGGGACCTGCCGGGCCTGATCACCGAGCTCACCCAGTACTTCCCGACCAAGTTCGTGCCCGAGGACTTCGCCGAGGCGGCGACGGCCGGCCAGGTCACCGAGAGCGTGATCACCGAGGCGCTCGAGCTGTACGCCGAGCGGGACGAGACCATTCCGGGGGGCGCCGACACGGCCCGCCAGCTCGAACGCGACATCATGCTGCAGATCATGGACCAGCGCTGGCAGGACCACCTGGCCGACATGGACTACCTGAAGGAGGGCATCAACCTCCGGGCCATGGGCAACCAGGACCCATTGGTGGCCTGGCAGCGCGAGGGCTTCGCCATGTTCGGCAAGCTCATGGACGGCATCAACGACGACTACCTGCGCTACGTGTTCCACGTCCAGGTGCTGGCCGAGGAGAACGCCGCCGAGCCCGACCTCGCCCAGGCCAACTATGTGGCCGCCGACGACCCGGTCCAGGGCGATGCGGCCGTCAGCGCGGCCTACGCCGCTGCCACCCCGGCCGAGATCGAGGCCGCCACCGCGGTGGCCAGCGGGATCGGCGGATCGACGGCAGGCCCCACGTTCGACGACGGCGAGACCCAGGCCCCCATCGTCAAGTCGGACCGAGAGAAGATCGGGCGCAACGAGCCGTGCTGGTGTGGCAGCGGCAAGAAGTACAAGCTCTGCCACGGCGCCAACTGACATGGCGGCCGACGCCCCCCGGGGGGAGGGCGACCGCGTCCCGATCCCCGAGCACCTGGACACGTTGGCGGGACGGCTGCGCGAGGCCGAGGGGTTCCTCGGTGCCGAGGCCCTGGCCGAGCGCCGGGATGCGCTCGAGCAGGCGGCATCGGCCCCCAACCTGTGGGACGACGCCGATCACGCCCGTGAGGTGACGACCGAGCTCGGCCGCGTGACCGAGGACCTGGAACTCCTGTCCGATCTCGCCGACCGCCTGTCCGACGCCAAGACCCTGCACGAGATGATGCAGGAGGAGGACGGCGACTCCCTCCGAGCCGAAACTGAGGACGTGCTGGCCGACCTCGACGCCAAGCTCGATGCGCTCGAGCTGCGGTCGCTGTTCTCCGGAGGTTACGACGACGGCGACGCGGTGGCCGAGATCCATGCAGGGGCCGGCGGGACCGACGCCCAGGACTGGGCCGAGATGATGCTGCGCATGTACAGCCGTTGGGCCGAGCGCCGTGGGTTCACCATCGAAGTGGAGGAGGCGACCGAGGGCCAGGAGGCCGGATTGATGTCGGCCACCTTCATCGTGCGCGGCCGCTACGCCTTCGGGCTCCTCGCCGCCGAGCGCGGCGTCCACCGGTTGGTCCGGATCTCCCCGTTCGACGCGCAGCACCGCCGCCAGACCAGCTTCGCCTCGCTCGACGTGGTCCCGTTCCTGGAGGATCCGTCCGGGGAAGTGGAGATCGACGAGAAGGACCTCCGCATCGACACGTACCGGTCGTCGGGCGCCGGTGGCCAGCACGTCAACAAGACGGACTCGGCGGTGCGGCTCACCCACCTGCCGACCGGGATCGTGGTGACGTGTCAGAACCAGCGCAGCCAGACCCAGAACAAGGCCAAGGCCATGCAGGTCCTCGGGGCCAAGCTGGCCGAACGGCAACGGGCCGAGCACCAGGCCACGTTGGACAAGTTGTCAGGCGACCGTACCGACAACGCCTGGGGCAACCAGATCCGCTCGTACGTCATGGCGCCGTACCAGTTGGTCAAGGACCTCCGTACCAACGCGGAGACCGGCAACGTGGAGGCCGTACTCGACGGCGACCTCGACATGCTGATCGAGGCCGAGCTGCGCCGCAAGGCCGAACAGAAGCGCGACGCCACCTGAACGGTCGCCCGACGGTGCCCGCTGTCGGCGGGCGTCGCGGGAGGTCAGAGGGGCTGACCCAGCTCGCCCACCGCCGCGGGTACAATGTCCGGGCGGACGTCCTGCCCCTGCATGCTCGGACCAACTGATGTCGACGTCCCGCACCATTTCCTCCTCATGATCAAATTCCAGAACGTCACCAAGACGTACAAGGGATCCACGGTCGCACTCTCCGACTGCACCGTCGAGATCGACAAGGGCGAGTTCGTCTTCCTGGTCGGCCCGTCCGGCTCAGGAAAGACGACCTTCATCCGCCTGCTCCTGCGCGAGGAGATGCCCGACTCCGGTCGCATCTGGGAGGCTGGCAAGGAGATCGGCCACCTGGCCAAGTGGCGCATCCCCTACCTCCGCCGCAACATCGGCTGCGTCTTCCAGGACTTCCGCCTGCTCCCGAACAAGACCGTGTTCGAGAACGTGGCCTTCGCCCTCGAGGTGATCGGCAGGCCCAAGCACGTGATCGCCTCCCAGGTCCCCCAAGTCCTCGACCTGGTCGGACTGGCCAAGAAGCGGGACAACCTGCCCGGCGAGCTCTCTGGTGGCGAGCAGCAGCGGGTGGCTGTGGCCCGGGCCTTCGTCAACCGCCCCCTCATCCTCCTGGCCGACGAACCCACCGGCAACCTGGACCCGACGACAAGCCTCGGCATCATGCGCCTGCTGGACCGCATCAACCGGACCGGCACCACGGTGATCATCGCCACCCACGACGCCGGCATGGTCAACCAGATGCGACGCCGCGTCATCGAGCTCGACCGGGGCATGCTCGTGCGCGACCAGGCCCACGGCGTCTACGACATCGACAGTGCCACCCTGGCTGGCGGGGCCGGCTCGCCGACCGGTGCACTGGTGGACCAGATGCCCATCGGTGACGACGGCGACGTCGAGGTGCCCGGACCATCGTTGGCCCGACCCTGATGGCGATCTCGCCCGCCTACGTCGGCAAGGAGGCCGCCACCAACCTGTGGCGCAATCGTCTGATGACCGCCGCCGCCATCCTGACGGTGGCGGTGTCGCTGGCCCTGGTCGGTTCGGCGCTCCTGATGAAGCAGGGTGCGTCCAAGGCGACCGAGCTGTGGCAGAACGGCGTCCAGACCATCGTCTGGGTCCAGCCGACGGTCGGGCCCGCCATGACCAACTCCATCGGCACCCAGCTCCACCAGTCGCCCTACGTGAAGTCGTGTGTCTACCGCAGCCAGGCCTACGACTACAGCGAGGCCCAGCACGTACTGCCGGCCGACGAGTCGAGCGTCACGAGCGAGTCGCAGATCCCGGCCTCGTACCGGTGCCAGCTCGTCGACCCGTCGCAGGCGCCAGCCGTCTATCAGGCCTTTCACGGGAAGCCCGGCGTGTTCGACGTGAAGTACCCGGGTCAGCAGATCAAGACCATGCAGAGTGTCATCCGGGTCCTGCAATGGGTCTTCCTGACCGTCGCCATCGTGTTGCTGCTGTCGGCGTCGGTACTCATCCTGAACACCATCCGCATGGCCATCTTCGCCCGTCGACGCGAGGTCTCGGTGATGAAACTGGTCGGTGCCACGAACTGGTTCATTCGGCTCCCGTTCATGGCCGAGGGGATGATCCAGGGCCTGTTGGGTGCCGGTGTCGCCGTCCTCGTGGTTCTCTCCCTCTATTGGGGGATCGGACTGAACAAGGGCGGCACCGCGGCCACGACCAACAGCATCATCGCCCAGATGTCGCTGAGCGGATGGGAGGTCTTCGGGACCTGCCTGCTCGTCTCGGTGGTCGGCATCGGGGTGGGCGTGGTCGGGTCGGCATTCGCCGTGCGTCGATTCCTCGACGTCTGACGCTGCGTCTCCCGCATCGGACGTGTGACCCCTAGGCCAACGCGCGACGACCGACGCGCGACGACGGTGGTCGGACGTTCGTCTGCGGTCAACTCCGCCCTTCGGAATGCACCGCTGGGCGGGAGGCCCGGTGGGTGGCGCCGATGCCAAGACCGGGACGGGCGCACGAGTCGATGCTCGACGTGTCGGCGAAGCGGGCCTCCAGCCACCGATTGATCAGTCCGGTCGACTGGTCGAGCACCTGGCTGTGCCCCACGCCCTGCTCGGTCGCGTAGTCCACCGTGTCGTATTGGCTCCGGCAGAGCTGGCCGCTGATGAAGCGGGTCGTCAACCCGAACGGTACGACCTCGTCGGCGGTGCCCTGGACGACCAGGATCGGCGCCGACGTGGGGAAGTTGCCGGGTCGGTTCTCCCGGTTGGCGGCCTGGACGGCGGGTCGGGCCTCCCACCCGGGCACGAAGAACCGGGCCGGGGCCACCGCGTCGTAGAGCGAAGCCACGGTGTCGATGCACGAGGAGGATACGGCCGTCAGATCGGCGAGTCCGGCCCGCGTCAACACGCTGCCCAGGCCGAAGGTGCGGTAGTGGCGGGCCCAGGCGTAGAGGACCATGGCGGTAAAGGCCGACTGGCCCGAAGGAGGCGGCTGGTCGCCGGTCGGGGCGAGGTCGAGCACCGAGGTCACCGGGGCCACCGCGGCCACGCCGGCGAGGAACAGCTCGGGAGCGTAGGACGGGGCGACCTCGCCGGCGAAGAGGGCGGCCTGGCCCCCTTGGGAGAACCCGAGCACGGCCACCGCGTTGGACGCCGCGTTGCCGACCAGTGACCGGGCTGCCCGAGCGGCGTCGAGCACGTCCTCGGCCTCGCTGATTCCGACCAGATACGGATGCTGGCCGGGGGCACCGAGACCCCGGTAATCGGTGGCGGTCACGATCTCGCGGTTGCGGAGTAGTGCGGCGAGGTCGGGGATCGTCGAGGTGCCGGTGACCGACGGGGCGCAGCCGCTGGCCACGCCGGTGGTGCCGTGTGCCCAGCTGACGATGGGATAGCCGCCGGGAGGAGGGGTACCGCCGGGTACGACGACAACGCCCGACTCCGCCAGGTCGCCGCCCGATCCCGACGTGGAGTGGTAGAGGATGCGGTACGCACGGGTGCCCGACGGCAGACCGGAATCGACGGGCAACACCTCGCTGCGGATGATGGTGCCGGCAGGGGCGTAGGACAGAGGGCTGGGTGGACGGTAGAAGGAGGCGAGTGCTCCGGTGACGACCGCGTCGCTCCCTTCGGCGACCGGCGACGGCGCCGCCGAGGCGGCCGCGGCGGGCGGAACGGCAATGAACGACGTGATTCCGAGGACGGTCACGAGCGCGGCGACGAGCGCGGGAACCGCGGGAACCGACCGAACAGTGGTCGAACGGGTTGATGGCGCGATCCGCCGGGTCGTGGCCATGGCCAATCACAGTAGCCAGACCCCGGGGTGCGTGGGTCACCTACGCTGGTCGCGGCATGGATGCACTCGACGCGGTGGCCGACTGGCCGGTGGATGCGGCGGCCGTCGGCGTGGTCCGCTGGGACTCCGGGGGACCCGGTCCCGCCGCCGCCGCGGGCGACGTCGACCTGGTGCTGCCGTGGGCCTCGGTGACCAAGACGGCAACCACACTGGCCGTCCTGGTGGCGGTGGAGGAAGGCACGCTGGCACTCGACCAGGCCGCCGGTCCGTACGGCGCCACGGTGCGGCACCTCCTGGCCCACGCGTCGGGCCTAGGGCCGGACCCGGGTCCGCCCGTCGACGCGCCAGGTGTCCGCCGGATCTATTCGAATGCGGGATATCAGGTCCTGGCCGACCTGCTGGAGGACAGCGCCGACATGCCGTTCGCCCGGTACCTGGACCACGGGATCCTCGAGCCGCTCGGGATGACCAGGACGACCCTCGTCGACGTCGGTCCCGGCGCAGCCGCGGCCGGGCTGTCCGGACCGCTGTCCGACCTGGTGGCACTCGGAAGGGAGTGGGCACGCCCCAGCCTCGTCAGCCCGACTACCTGGATCGAGGCGACCTCGGTGCAGTTCGCCGGGCTCGCCGGGGTGCTACCCGGCTTCGGGCCGTTCGCCCCCTGCGACTGGGGCCTCGGGGTGGAGATCCGCGGTGCGAAGCGTCCTCACTGGACCGGCCGATCGAACTCTCCGGCGACATTCGGGCACTTCGGGCAGAGCGGTTCGTTCCTGTGGGTTGACCCCGTCGCCTCCGTGCTGTGCTGCGGCGTCGCCGATCGCCCATTCGGGGTCTGGGCGTCGCGGGCGTGGCCGGCGCTGGCCGAGGCGGTGCTGGACGAGGTGCGATCGTCCGGACCGACGATGACTGGCGGCACCGACGGGCCGCCCCGGGAGTCGGCCTGACCGACGGGCTGACCGGACCACGGGGTGCGGCTGGCCACGTCTAGGCTGCGGCCCATGAAGGGCGTCCTCCTGGCCGGTGGTACCGGTTCCCGTCTCCATCCCCTGACCCGGATCACCAACAAGCACCTGCTCCCGATCTTCGACCGCCCGATGATCAACTGGGGCATCGAGGCACTGGTGAACGCCGAGATCACCGAGATCATGCTCGTCACCGGAGGGACCCATGCCGGGGAGTTCCTCCGCCTGCTGGGCAACGGCCACGAGTTCGGCATCGACCGCCTCAGCTACGGCTACCAGGAGAAGCCGGGCGGGATCGCCGAGGCACTGGGACTGGCCGCACGGTTCGTGGACGGCGACCCGGTGCTGGTGATGCTGGCCGACAACATCGTGGAGAATTCGATCCGCCCGATGGTGGACGCCTTCCGGGACGACCCTCACGGCGCCCGGATCCTGCTCACCCCGGTGGAGGAGGACGAGCACCTGCGCCACCTGGGCGTGCCCACCTTCGACGAGGAGAACAGGATCTCCGGGATCGTGGAGAAGCCGGAGCAACCGGCCTCCAAGTTCGGCGTGACCGGCATCTACTGCTACGACGCCGACGTCTTCGACGTGATCCCGACCCTGGTCCCGTCGGGTCGTGGCGAGCTCGAGATCACCGACGTGAACAACCACTACATCGCCCAAGGGGCCATGGCCTACGACGTGCTCGAGGGATTCTGGGGCGACGGCGGCGAGTCCATCGACGCCTATTACACGGTCAACGACTTCGTCCGGCGCCACGGTGCCAACAAGGGGTAGGACCCGCCGGCCGCCCATCCGGTCCCACCGACCGGCTTCCGGTCGGAAGTGGCACGACCCCGGTCAGGCGTCCATCGGGACGCCGAGCCAATCGGCCGTCTCTGTCCGGTGGCGGGCGTAGTCGACCTTGCCCGACGGCGACCGGCCGATGGTCTCGACGAAGTGGACCCGGCGCGGCGCCTTGTAGCTGGCCAGCCTGGCCTTCACGTGCTCGATGACGGTGTCCGGGGCGACCGAGCTCTCTTCGACGCCGGGGGCGAGCTGCACGACGGCCACGATCTCCTCGCCGAAGCGCTCGTTGGGGATGCCGACGACGACGGCGTCCACCACGCCGGCCACCGTCTTGACCACCTCCTCGACCTCTTCGGGGTAGACCTTCTCGCCTCCGGTGTTGATGCACACCGAGCCGCGACCCAGCAGGTGGATCGAGCCGTCGGCCCCGATCTCGGCGTAGTCGCCGGGCACCGAGTACCGCTTCCCGTCGATCATTCGGAACGTCGCCGCCGACTTGGCCTCGTCCTTGTAGTAGCCCACGGGATTGCGGCCGCCGAGGGCCAGCACTCCGG
>Ga0208220_1001379_pt1 | contig 10228 bp, 8 predicted proteins | sample NGESurdeep092012_9_FD_184484 | JGI IMG/M metagenome (GOLD analysis project Ga0208220, IMG submission 184484) | Arctic peat soil microbial communities from Barrow, Alaska - NGEE Surface sample F53-1 deep-092012 (SPAdes) | ecosystem: Environmental > Terrestrial > Soil > Wetlands > Peat ... | reverse complement strand
CTCGATCGTCGTGACTTTTGCGCCGTCGAGCAGACCGATCGGCACCGAGCACGAGCGCATCGGCTTTCCGTCAATGTGAACCGTGCAGGCGCCGCATTCCGCGATGCCGCAGCCGAACTTGGTGCCGGTAAGGCCGATCACGTCGCGCAATACCCAAAGCAGCGGCGTGTCAGGCTCGATATCGACTTGGCGTTGAGTTCCGTTCACATCGATCGTGATCACCGCGGCTCTCCTCAGAGAAAGGTGATGCAGATATAGTGACGCACATATTGCGCCGTGGCGGGAAATTAGCAGCACGCATCGCTCCGGTCAAAGACACGATGTTTTGAAGCCGCAAAAAATTCATCGGGAAATTTATTTCGAGCGCGGCGTCAGGACCCTGAGTTTCGATTCTGATTCCGCGTTCGGCCGATTTACGCTGCACTGCAACAGGGTTTACAGCTAAGTTCCCACCTTCAGCTCCGAAACCAGGCCGCGCAGCGTCGCAACCGCGCTTAACGGCACGATGCGGCCGGTGCGCGGGTTTGCCGACGGGATGCCTTCGATCGCCATGGAAAAGCGTGCGGTGTCGGCGTCGACCTCGATGCGGTGGGTGTTACGGGTGAGCGCCGGATCGGCCCAGATTTCGAGCCGTGTCTGGTCCGGTCCGATGCCGGCGAGGCTCAGCGCTGCTGCGACATTGACGTTGGCGGGAAACCCGCGCGCGCCCTCGCGCGCCGTGCCGTCGAAGACTTTCATCGGTTCTTTGAGGTTTTTCAGCGAAATGCCGCGCTCGACCAGATAGGGTGCGCCGTCAAGTCCGTTCGGCGGCTTGCGGGTAATCATCGTGACCGAATGGATGGTGCCTTCGGCGGCGGCGCGCACCGCATCAAGCCCGATCAATGCGCCGGTCGGCACCAGAATGCGCGCACCGGTCTCCTTGGCGCGCGCCACCAGTTCCCAGTTTTCCAGAAGCTGGCCGACACTGAGTGGCATGAAAATCTTGGCCGCCTCGATCACCGAGGACGCCACGCCGCGAAACAACTGCGGCGGCAGACATTCGACCACCACGTCGCAAGACTGTGCCAGCGTCGCAGCGGCAACGATCGGGATGCGGTCGCCGATTTGCGGCAGATCGGGCCGCACTTTGTCCTTGTCGCGCACCGAAACCGCGGCGAGAACGAGGCCCGGTATGCCGGCCTCGAGCCGCCGCGCCACTTCGAGGCCCACGGCGCCGAGCCCGGCCAATCCGATCTTGAGTGGGTCACGTGGCACTAGCGTCCTCCGTCTGGCAGCGATGTGTACGGCCAGATAGAGTTGGCCACCGACAGTCTCTATGCGCGCGCCGTATGCGGCGCAACCGGCGGGGTGCCTCCTCGTGACAGAACATAATAAGAGAACCTATATGACCAACGTCAATCCAAATACCTTCACCACGCGGCCGCAGATCGAAGGCACGTTTGGCGTCGTGGCCGCGACCCATTGGATCGCGACGGCGGTCGGCATGGCGATGCTGGAAAAAGGCGGCAACGCCTTCGATGCCGCCGTCGCGACGGCGTTCACGCTCCAGGTCGTCGAACCGCACCTCAATGGTCCCGGCGGCGATGTTCCGGTCATTGTGCACGACGTGCGGCGCGGCATGACCGAAGTGATCTGCGGCCAGGGCGTGGCGCCGGCCGGCGCGACCATCGCGCATTATCGGAGCGAAGGGCTCGATCTCGTGCCCGGCACCGGACTTCTTGCCGCCTGCGTGCCCGGCACGTTCGAAACCTGGATGCTGCTGTTGCGTGATTTCGGCACGATGCCGCTCGCCGAGGTGCTGTCACCCGCGATCGGCTATGCGCAGCACGGCCATCCGCTCCTTGAACGCAGCAACGCCACGATCGGCACCGTCGCCGCGCTGTTTCGCGAGCATTGGCCGACCTCGGCCGCGGTCTATCTGCCGAACAACCAGGTGCCGGCGACCGGAACGTTGTTCGCCAACACGGCGCTCGCTGCAACTTATGCCCGCATCGTCAGGGAAGCCGAAAGCGCAGGCGGCGATCGCACAGCGCAAATCGAACGGGCGCGCCAATCGTGGTCGCATGGATTTGTCGCCGAAGCCATCGACCGGTTTTGCCGGACGCAAGAGATCATGGACACCAGCGGCGCGCGGCACCGCGGCGTCCTGACCGCCGACGACATGGCGCGCTGGACCCCGCACATCGAAGCGCCGCTGACCTACGATTACAAAAACTACACGGTCTGTAAGACGGGCCCATGGGGCCAAGGGCCGGTGACGCTGCAGCAGCTCGCGCTGCTGAAAGGTTTCGATCTCGACGGCCTCGATCCTGCCGGACCGGATTTCATTCATCTCCTCGTCGAATGTTCGAAACTTGCCTATGCCGACCGCGAAGCATTTTACGGCGATCCCGATTTCGTCGAAGTGCCGATGGCGACGCTTTTGTCCGACGCTTACAATTCCGCGCGGCGCAAGCTCATCGGCAACGAGGCGTCGCTCGAATTGCGCCCCGGCTCGATCGAGGGCTTCGGCGCGGTGGTGAAACTGCGCCGCGAGAGCGCGCCCCAAAGCGGATCAATGGCGGCCGGCGCCGGCGAGCCCACGGTCGGCCGGCTCGGCAGCACACGCGGCGACACCGTGCATTTCGACATCGTCGATCAAGCGGGCAACATGGTATCGGCGACGCCGTCGGGCGGCTGGCTGCAGTCCTCGCCGGTCATTCCCGAACTCGGCTTCTGCCTCGGCACCCGCGCGCAGATGTTCTGGCTCGAAGAAAGCCATCCGGCGGCGCTGGCGCCCGGCAAGCGGCCGCGCACCACACTGTCGCCGACGCTGGCGCTGCGCGACGGCGAACCTTATCTCGGCTGGGGCTCGCCCGGCGGCGACGGACAGGATCAATGGATCACGCAGTTTTTCGCGCGCCACGTCCATGCCGGCATGAATCTTCAGGAATCGATCGACGCCCCGGCCTGGCATTCCGAACACTTCCCGAGTTCGTTCTGGCCGCGCACGGCGCGGCCCGGCGTACTGGTGGTCGAAGGTCGGGTGTCGAACAAGACCGTCGCCGAACTGGAACGCCGCGGTCACATCGTCGAGGTCGGGCCGGATTGGTCGGAAGGCCGGCTCACGGCCGCTTCGCGCGACGGCCGCCGCCGCCGCGCCGCCGCCAATCCGCGCGGCATGCAGGGCTATGCCGCCGGGCGATGAGACGTCCGGATTAGGCTGCGACAGTGCCGAGGAATTCTTCAACTTCCCTGCGCAGCTTGGCGGTGGCGTCTTCAACTTCTTCCGACGCCGCCAGCATGGTTTCGGCGGAGCTGCGCGTTTGCGTGACGCCGCTCGCGACTTCGCCGAGCGCCGCGGCTATGGTTTTGGCACCGCCCGCGGCACTGGCGACGTTATGCGAAATTTCCCCCGTCGCGAGTTCCTGCTGCTCGACCGAAATGGCGACCGCACTGGTATAAGTATCGATGTCTTTCATGCGCTGCGTGATTTCGCGGATCGCCGACACTGCTTTGTTGCTTGAGATCTGCACCGAGGAAATCTGCTGCGTGATCTCTTCGGTAGCTTTCGCGGTCTGCACCGCGAGAGATTTCACTTCCGAGGCGACAACGGCGAAGCCGCGCCCGGCCTCGCCGGCGCGCGCCGCCTCGATGGTGGCGTTGAGCGCAAGCAGATTGGTTTGGCCGGCAATATTCTGAATGAGCTTGACGACGTCGCCGATCTTTTGCGCCACATGAGCAAGGGCTGCGATATCGTTATTGGTCGCGTCGGCATCGGCGGCGGCGGCACGCACCACGTCGTTGGCTTGCCCGAGCTGCCGGCTGATCTCGCTAATCGAAACCGAGAGTTCTTCCGCAGCCGCGGCGGCGGTTTCGACATTGATCGACGCCTCGTTCGAGCCGTGCACCGCGCCCTCGGCACGCTGCAGGGTACGATCGGACGCCGTTAAAAGGGACTGTGCCGCCGACTTCATCGCCGCTGCGCTATGGCTGACAGTCTTGAGCACATGCTCAACGCGCTCGCGGAATGAAGCGATTGCGCTCTCGGTGCTGTGCCGGCGTTCCTCGCGCAGACGCAGCGAGTCGCGTTCCGTCTCGGCATGCAACCTTTCTGTGATGTCGTAATGCGTCGCCACCCAGCCGCCGCCGCGCATCGGCCGGTTGACCAGCGAGACGACACGGCCATCCTTGAGCTCGACGAACTTGGTCTCGGCTCGCCCCTCGGCGGCCGCCTTCACGCATGCGGCGACGTAGCTATCCGGATCGCCGGAAAAAGTGCCAGCGGTGGCCCGATACGCCAGAAGATCGCGAAGCGGCGTGCCGGCGCGACCGTGCTCTGGACGCAGGTGGTAGAGTTCGATGTAGCGTTCGTTGCACAGGACGAGACGCCCCGCGCCGTCGAACATGCATACCCCTTGCGTCATGTGGTTCAGCGCGGCGCGCAGCAATCGCGCTTGCGCGCGCCGCCGGCCGTTCGCGAACAAACCACCTAGTGCTGCTGCACCTAATCCGAAAGGCAGCGCCACCACGGCGCCAGCAATCGGAGCGGGCGCTTGCGTCAAAGCTTGGACGATCCAGTCGACACCACAGAAAAGGAAAACGGCAACGCCCACCGCAAATCCGGCGGCGCCCGCCATGATGACGAGCGTCCAATTGCGGCTTGCCTTCGACAGAAGCGGACGGCCCAGCATCACATGCGCGCCACGGTGAACGTCCCAACCTATTCACTCACCGGTTGTTATACGGTTAAGAAAGGGTACAGGGTTTCTTAATAAAAGCTGACGCTGCATTCCGGTCCGTTGTATAAACTCCGAAAAACACGCCGGACAAAATAAAGGGGAGACGGCCTTGCCGAGGATCGATCGTCGGGCGATTTGCCTGTCTGGGCTGATTGCGCTCTTTCTCGCCGCATGGCCCGTGTCGCAAGCGCATCCCGAGAGCGCCTATCCCTCCCGCCCGATCCATCTCATCGTCGGCTTCCCGCCGGGAGCTGCAGCCGACGTCACGGGACGCGTGCTCGCCGCCGGATTGAGCCAAATCCTCGGCCAGCAGATCGTGGTCGAGAACAAACCGGGTGCGGGCTCCAGTATTGCCGCCGATTACGCCGCGCATGCGGCCAATGACGGCTATACGTTATTTCTCGGCTCGTCCGCCAACATCACCAACCAAGCCATCAATCCAAACCTGACCTTCGACATGACGAGGGACTTTGCGCCAATCGCGCTGGTCACGACTGCCGCCGTGGTTCTCGTCGTCAATCCGGACACCAAGGTGCACTCCGTCGGCGAACTGATCGCGCTTGCCAAGGCCAAGCCCGGCGCGGTGCTTTATGCCTCGACCGGTGTCGGCGCCGCGCCGCATCTCGCGGCCGAACTATTCTCGCAGCGCGCCGGCATCAAGCTGGTCCACGTGCCGTATCAAGGCAGCCCTCAGGCCGTCGCCGATCTTATCGCCGGCCGCACCATGATGATGTTCTCGCCCGCCTCCAGTGTCATCGGCCAGATCGCGGCGGGCAAGCTCACCGCGCTCGCGTCGGCGGCGAGCAAGCGCCCGAGCATCCTGCCTGATCTGCCGACCATGGCGGAAGCCGGCATGCCCGACTTCGATACCGGCATCTGGTTCGGCCTGATGGCGCCGGCGGGCACGCCGCAGGCGGTAATCGACAAGCTCAGCAGCGCCGCGCAGGACACCATGCATATGCCGGACGTTGTTGCGACGCTGGGCAAGCAGGGAGTCGATCCGCTCAGCGGCGGTCCGCAAGACTTCAAGCGTTTTATCGCCAGCGAGCTTGCCCGCTGGTCGGATGTCGCGCGCGCGGCCGGTTTGAAGAGCTGACGCGGGAAATTGCATCATGCCGGTGATGACGAGACGAACTGCGGCGGCCGTGACGGCCGGTTTCGTGGTCGCGACCGCAACAGCGAGCCGCGCCGCGGATTATCCGACGCATCCGGTGCGCATCATCATCGGGTTCGGCGCCGGCGCTTCGGCCGACACGCCGGCACGGCTCCTGGCGCGGAAATTCAGTGACGCGCTCGGCCAGCAGTTCGTGGTCGAAAACAAAGCGGGCGCCGGCAGCAATCTCGCAGCCGAATATGTCGCTCATGCGGTCAACGACGGTTATACGATCTTCATGGCGACCTCGGCGCAGACCAATTATGCCGGCATGACGATCACTCCGACCTACGACATCGTCAAAGATTTTGCGCCGATCGTCCGTGTCGCGACGGTGCCGCTTATGCTGGTGGCAAACCCATCGCTCGGGGTGAGCAATCTGAAAGAGCTGATCGTGCTTGCGAAGAACTCGCCGAACCAGATTTTCTTTGCTTCCTCGGGCATCGGCACGACCGCACATGTCGCCGGCGAGTTGATCAACATGATGGCCGGGATCAAGCTCGTCCACGTACCCTATCCCGGCAGCGCGCAGGTTATGACCGACGTATTGACCGGCCGCGTTCAATTGTGGATCGCGCCCGTCTCGGCGGTCATCCAACAGGTCGAGACCGGCAAGCTCAAGGGTATCGCCGTGACCACGGCGCAGCGCGCCGGCATCGCGCCCGACTTTCCGACCTTGGCCGAATCCGGCCTGCCCGGCTACGACCTCGGTCTGTGGTTCGGCCTGCTGGCGCCCGCCGGCACGCCGAAGCCAATCGTCGATCGGCTCGCGACGATTGCCGACGACGCGCTCAAAACGCCCGACCTCATTGAGCCACTGCGCAAGACCGGCATCGATACGGTCGGCGGCTCGCCGGAGGACTTCGCCCGCTATATCGACGCAGAAGTGAAAAAGGCCACCGAAGTCGCCATCGCGGCGAATATACGGCAGTAGAAACCTTCAAGCCGCGCGCAGCATCACGTCACGTCGGAGCTCAACCGGCCGCCGCGGGAATCACCGGCAGCAGCAGATAGGACTCCCTGTCGCCGCCGGCATAGATCGTGTTGGTGGCGCCGGAATTGTAGTCGGCGTGATAATGCATGTAGCCGGCGCTGCCGATGCCGTCGCGCGGCTGAATGTCGAGCCGGATGCGGTGACCCTTCTTGAACACCATCGAGGTCGGCCAGATTTCGACCTCGACGCGCACGATCTCGCCCGGCGCCAGATAGAGCCGGCGGACGTGACGGTGATAGGGGCGATACGGCCGCGACAGTTCGGGATCGAGTTCGCGATGCGATACGCGCAGCCAGCCCTTCGCCACCGGCACCGGCGCGCCTTGCTGGCCGGTCTCCATGATTTCGTTGCCGTCGTAATCGAAGTTGCGCAGCGTCAGACACAAATCCATGTCCTCGCTCGAACTCGACACCCACAGCACGGCGGCAAGCGGCCCGGTGATTTCGGTATCCACCGAGAGGCAGGCGGTTTCGAGCGAAACTCCCATTCCCGGCTTGATGCCTCCGCCCAGCACCTGCGACGAGGCGGCGGAGGTCGAACCCATCGTACCGAGGCTCGATGCGGGATAAGTCCGCGAGTCAGTCTTGGCCGGATTCTTGACTTCCAGGAGCCCGGTCGCCGGCACGCCTTCCGCCTGCGGTTGCGATAGATCGAGATAGAGCTTGGTCCAGCGTGTGCGCTTGAGCGGCCATTCGTGTTCGTCGCGCCATTCGAAGGCGTCGGCGCCCTTGCGGATCGCGAGCCGCACCGGCGGCTCCGCCATCACGCCGTTGTCGATGCCCTTGAGCCAATAATCGAGGAAGCGGATCTGATCGCGCCGCCCATCCTCGGTGTAGAACGGGTGCACGTGCGAACCGAGATGAATGCGCAGCTTCTTGTGCGGCGTCGCCGCGCGCATAAAGGCTTCGGTATTGCCGCGCAGGTGCAAGCCCATGCCCGACCAGTTGCCGACGGAAAACATCGGCACGCTGATCTTGTCCCATTGCGCCTGGCTACCGCGAAAGGCGCCGCTGTCGAGATTGTTGCGCAGCCAGAAATGCAGCGTGTTGACTTGCCAGCCGTCGGGCATCTGTTGCGAGGCGCGCCCCAAGAGGTGATGCAGCAAATGCGCCGTGTACCAATTGGTCATGAACAGGCAGAGCAGCCCGCCGTGGAACAGCGCATCGCGATAAAGATCGGCAAAGCCTTCCCAGGGTATGATCGCCTTCAACGACGGCGGCTGCAGATTGGCGGCAAACCATTGATTGATCGCGAAATAGGAAATGCCGAGCAGGCCGACATTGCCGTTGCACCACGGCTGCGCCGCCGCCCACTCGATGGCGTCGTAGAGATCGACCGCTTCAGCCAGCGACCATGGCTCGCATTGGCCGGGCGACCTGCCGGTGCCGCGGCCGTCGACGCGCACGGCGGCATAGCCGCGCGGCACCCACCATTGCGGGTTGACCGTTTCCCAGTTCATCCAGTCGTTGGGCGCTTCGGCGAGCGTTTCCGGCACGATCCAGAGCTTGTCTTTCTGATACGGCCCGAGATTGAGAATGGCGGGGAACTTGCCGTCGTCGTAAGGCCGAAACACGTCCGCTTTCAAACGCGCGCCGTCGCGCATCGTCACGTCGACGTCTTTTTCGATCACCACCGGATGGTTGGGACTTCGGTCTGTTTCAATCGCCATGATGGGCAGGTGTCCGCCGGTTATCTTAATCGTCATACGCGGACTCGAGCCGCACAGTCATGCTGAGATGACGAGATCGCAGCACTACGGAAAGCAATGCCGCGTGGCGGCAGGGATGGTCGGGCGAAACACCAGGCCCGGCAATGACGAAGATTACTCCGTATCGATCTTCACTTCGCTCGTGATCTTGCGCCAGGTGTCCATCTCGTGGGCGAGCCACATTTTGGCGTCGGCGAGCGAGGCACTGGGGACAATATTGAAGGTCTGCTTCTTGAACGCTTCGGCTGCTTGCGGCGTCTTCATCGCCGCGACCGTGGCGTTGAAGATCGCCTGCAAGACTTCTTTCGGCGTGCCGGCCGGCGCGAACAGGCCTTGCCAGGCGATAGTGCCGACGCCGGGGAAACCGACTTCCTGCATTGTCGGTAAGTCGGGATAGTCCGGCAGGCGCGCATGGTTGACGACGGCGAGCGCGCGGAAGCTTCCCGCCTTCACCTGCGGCGCGCTGCTCGCCACATTGAGGAAGGCGACCTGCGTCGAGCCGGTGAGCATGTCGTTGATGACGCCGGAGGCGCCGGATTTGTTGGGGAGCGCCACCATGTCGAGATCGCCGGCACGCTTGGCGAAATACGCCATGTCGTAATGCGGATAGCTGCCATTGCCGACCGTGCCGTATTTTATCTGGCCGGGATTCTTTTTCGCATAGGCAATCAGTTCGGGTACGCTCTTGACGTCGAAATTCTTTGTTGTCGCAACCAGGAATGCCGGGATATCGACGGTGTCGGTAACGGGCACCACGTCCTTCATGTAATCGATCTTCATTTTCGACGCGTAAATGATCGGCGTGATGGCATTGGTGGAGACATTTCCGATCATCAGCGTGTAGCCGTCCGCCGGTGAATGCACCATGTCCTCGATCGCAATCATGCCGAAAGCGCCGGGCTTGTTCTCGACGTAGACCGACTGGCCGAGGCTCTTGCTCAATTGGTCGGCGAGAATGCGTGCGACGATGTCGGTCGCGCCACCCGGTCCGTAGGGTACGACGATCTTGATCGGCTTCGAGGGATATTTGTCAGCCGACTGACCGAACGCCGCGCTGGCGGCGAGACACAGCATCGCTACGGCCAGAATTCCCAAACGCTTCATTCCACCCTCCCCAATTTGCGCCACAACGACAAAAACCGGCGTTTATTTATTTGTAACGACGGCTAAGCTTTAACGCCGTGCAAGCTGTGCGAAGCATCCTTCACGGTAAAGAACACGACATCGCCATCGGCCCCTGCCTTGCCTGAATGCATGACATCGGCGGGCACATAGACCACAGCGCCGGGCTTCGCCTCGACCGCCTTATCGCCAATCGTGGCATGAAAGGTCCCTTCGAGGATGTAGATCCACTGCTCGTTGGGGTGCGAATGCGGCGCGGCGCCGGTTCCTGCCGGCATGCGCATGAGGCCGACGATCATGCGATCGCCTTCGACGCAGGAGCCGTTCGCCGTCGAATAATCAGGACCGCCGAGGATGTGGTTGATGCTGGCGAGATTGAAGACGTATTCGCCCGGGCCGGCGCGCTTGGCGCCTGGCGTGCGGGCAGCTTCCCGGACGGCCAACTGATCGGACATGTGGAAAACTCCTTCGCGCGTGACGCCGCCGATGGTAGTTGAGGGGACGGTGCAATGCCAGGGAGTGGCTCCGCG
>Ga0208220_1001378_pt1 | contig 10228 bp, 9 predicted proteins | sample NGESurdeep092012_9_FD_184484 | JGI IMG/M metagenome (GOLD analysis project Ga0208220, IMG submission 184484) | Arctic peat soil microbial communities from Barrow, Alaska - NGEE Surface sample F53-1 deep-092012 (SPAdes) | ecosystem: Environmental > Terrestrial > Soil > Wetlands > Peat ... | reverse complement strand
GCCGCAAAGTCTTTCCAACTCTAAGTGTAGCAGCGAAGTGAATTGAGCGCAGGGCGCCGCGGTGTCGCGTTGGCGAGCAAATTTCTGAGACCGCTCTAATCTTTTGGTCGCGCTCGCGGCCTCTTGCTGCGTCGTTTCAGGACATATGGCGACTGCATGGTCTAGGTTGGCGGGCGATTCACCGATTCTGTGGGTTCCCTTATCGGTTCCATCTCCCAGTGGGGCCGCCCGTGCTTCTTTGTCCTAGCCCGGCACGCTTTCTCATCAAGCGCACGGTGAGTGCATTTTTCAAGGGGCCGCGTGCGGATAGGGCGCGTAAGCGGCTGGATCCGATGTTCCCGCGTCTGACCGTGATCGCAGCGCATGAAGTTCCTCTCGAGATTTGGCTGTGTCCTGTTGGCACCGGCCGGTAAGGGGTCGAGGTGAAAGGGATGCCATGGAAGCAACAGCGGTTGTGAGAGAGCCGAGGCCTGTACGCCGTGGCGTTGCGGGAAACGGATTTCCGCCGCCGGCAGTCCCGATGGTGCTGACCCCCGAGCAGGAGCGCGTATTGCTGGATCATCTGCCCATCGTTCGCTTTATCGCACGGCGGATCCACGAGCGGCTGCCGCAGCACGTTGAGATCGACGACCTGATCTCGGCGGGCATTGTGGGGCTGATGGATGCCTTTGCCAAGTTCGATGCGGCGAAGAAGGTACAGTTCCGCAGCTACGCGCAGTTCCGCATCCGGGGCGCGATTCTCGACAGCCTGCGCACGCTCGATTGGAGCCCGCGCGAGCTGCGCCGCAAGGGGCGCGCGGTGGAAGAGGCAATTCGCGCGCTGACCGCACGGCTGGGCCGGGCGCCTGGCGAAGGCGAGGTTTCCGTGCAGATGGGGACGAGTCTCGACGAGTACCAGCAACTGCTGGGCGATTTGAAGGGCCTGGAGATCGGCACGCTGCACATCGAGCGCAACGAAAACTCGGGCGAGGAGGAACTGGCTTACGTTCCGGCGCGGCCGGATGATGATCCGCTGTTTCAATGCCTCAAAAGCGAGCTCGAGAATCGCCTGGGCGGCGCCATCTCGCGTCTTGCCGACCGCGAACGGTTGGTGATGACCCTCTACTACTACGAAGAGATGACCATGCGCGAGATCGGGTTGGCGTTGGGCGTGGTCGAGTCGCGCATATCGCAGGTCCACGCCGCGGCGGTGATTCATCTGCGCGCCGCGCTGCGCGATCTGGCCGGCGAACGCGCTTCCCAGTGGGCACGATCGAAGACGCTGGCCCGAGTAGCGCAAGGCTGAAGTCGCAATCCTGAAAAGACCAGGCGAATTTGAATTCGCTGGCCGGATTTCTCCCCATCAAAGTAACCAGCACGAATGAGGTAGGTACCCAGAGATTTGCGCGTCAATACCGTGATGAGAGCCTCTAAATGACCTCAATGATTAATTGATTAGAAAAGAGGCCGATAAAATTAGCAGGAAGAGAATGATCGGGGAGCAACCAGTTTGGATATGCGCGAAGGGTTAACGGATTGATATCACTTTTGGAAAGAAGCGCGACGCTGCTGGCAGTGCCGCAGCCGAAGAGCGGCGGTGCCACAGCAGGGAGCGCATTTGATTCTGGCGGTGCGACGCTAAGCGAGGCGGCAAACGAAGTCTTGCCGTCGGCAACTGGCGAATGCGTTCGGCGAGAAAAGGTGGCGGCCATTCGAGCGGCGCTGGCGGCGGGAACGTACTTTGTGCCGGCGGCGGCGGTGGCGGCGAAGTTGGTTGAATCGATGCTGAGGGGTGGGCTTTCGCTCGCAGGCGGAGACGCAGTAGGCAGCTCTGGAAGACGCGATCGCTCAACTGGCATCGCCGCCGAGCAGCCTGTCCGGCAAACTCCGTGGTAAGGCCAGAATCAGTGTGAGCGATGCGGCCTCTTCTATACTCGGGAGAGAGGATCCGCTTTGTTTGCTGCGCTGCGTTTCTTGTGGAATGCGACTCGGGGCCACCGATTGGCTCCATGGCGAAGCGATTTTCTGCGCTGGCGAGTGGAGACCTACTCCGGCAAGAAAGCCGAAACACTGACTGCGAAGAGCGTGCTTGGCTTTATGTGGGCCGAGCGCTGGGAGCTATTGCGCTTTATGGCGTGGACGGGCGAGCTGGAGCGCGAGGCGCGGACGAAGTAGGAAATGGGGAATAGCCAATAGGGAATAGAGGGTTGGAGAGTCAGTGTTGCATGGCCGAGGGGCGTGGCGCGAGATTCGATCCTGCGATTCAATTCCGGGTGACAAAATCCTCAAAGTGATTCCATATTCAATAAAGATGCGAGGAATTCTTCTGCTCGCCGCGATGACAATGTCCGCGCCGTTGACGTTTTTACGGGCACAGCAATTGCCGCCAATTGAATCGCCGCAGCCGATGCCCGCGGCACAAAATGGCGCCCCGACCCTGCGCGTGACAACGACGGAAGTGCTGGTGCCGACGCTGGTGGAGAAGAAGAGCGGAGGCATTCTCTATGGGCTGAAGCCGAGCGATTTTGTTCTTGAAGACAACGGCGTGCCACAGAAAATTAAAGTGCAGCCGGAGATGGACACGGCTCCGGTGGCACTGGTGGTTGCGGTGGAGCAGGGCGGAGTGAGCGTACTGGAGTTTGACAAGCTGGCGCGGCTGGGTCCGTTGCTCGATGTGTTTCTCTCCGATCCGCGGAGCCAGGTGGCGCTGATGGGATTCGATTCCGAGCCGCATTTGATCCAGGACTTTACGCACTCGGGCGACGACGTGAATTCAGAGTTGAAGCAACTGCAGCCGGGCGACGGCGGAGCGGCGATTCTGGACACGGTCAATTACGGTGTGACGCTGCTCGAGTCGCAGCCCGAGGGGTACAGGCGCGTGCTGCTGCTGATCAGCGAGGAGCGCGACCACGGGAGCAAGCATACGAAGCCGGCGGAGTTGATAAGGATGATCGGCGAATCGGATGTGCTGGTGCTGAGCGTGAGTTTTTCGCCGGCGTTGGCGGAGTTGGGGCACGACGTGAAGGATAGCGGCGAAGACCGAACCATGAGTATGGTGGGCGCGCTGGTAATGGCGGTGAAGGCCTTCAAGAAGAATGTCGCGAAGGAAGTGGCGATGGAGAGCGGCGGCGAATACACGACGTTTGTCGGCGACAAGCGATTCGAGGCGCGGGTGATGACGGCGGCGCGGGATGCGCGCAACCGGTATTTGATCACGTTCAGCCCGTCGGACCCGACGCCGGGATTGCATACGATTCGCGTGAAGACGGCCGAGGATTATGGGGCGAGGATTGTGGCGCGGGCGAATTATTGGCGGGATGCGCAGGGGCAGTAGTGACCAGGATTTCAGGAATCTCTCGTCTCGGCTCAGGACGAACTCAAGTTCAGGCAGCAGGAAACGGGCAAAGAAGTGGTGATCGCTCCAAGATGCACTGATGTATATTATTTAATATCATGAATTTACAAGAATCGGACAAAATGCCGCATAAAGTGTGGCATAATGTCTCTATGAGTCAAGCCGCACAGGTTGCGCTTTCGCCGCCGCTCTTCACATTCGACTGGAGAGATGTTGAGCGCGGACTTCCGATTGCGATGCTGGAGGAGTTTTCAGCCTATTCCGGGATCGCGATTAAGGATCTGCTGGAGGTGGTGATTCCGGCACGAACATTGAAGCATCGGCGCGCACGTCAGGAGCCGTTGAGCATCGATGAGTCTGATCGGCTTGCTCGCGTTGCGAAGATCTACGAGCTGGCTGTGAAGGTGTATGGGGACCGGGAGGACGGGAAGGACTGGCTGATGAGTCGCATGCGCCGGTTCGATGGGAAGACCGCGTTGTCCATGCTTCGGACTGCGGCCGGCGAGGATGCAGTTCGCGAATTCCTGATCCAGATTGACGAAGGAATTTTTGTTTAGGTGGCACGTCTGCAAGGAGTCCCTCAGGTAAGCACGCTCTGGCGGATCAGCAATTATCCCGACCTAAGCGGGGAAGGCGGCCGCATAACCACCGGACGCTGGCATACGCGCGGTAGGCCGGTCGTCTATCTCTCGGACAGCCCTGCCAATGGAATGTTAGAACGGATCGTTCACCTCCAGGATGGCAGCGGCAAACTTCCACAATTCTATGACCTCATGAGAATCGTGGCCGCAGGTCCTATTGAAGTCCGGGAGCTTTTGCCTCTTGCTCACATCACATGGAAAGAAGATGTCGAGTTGTCTCGGCGACTGGGCGACGCGTGGCTTGCCTCACCGGAAACGCCCCTGGCGCGGGTGCCCTCTGCAATTGTTCCTCATACCTGGAATTACCTCCTCAATCCGCTTCATCCAGATGCGGGGAAGGTGCAGATTGCCGAAGTGGTCCGCGAGAGGTTCGATATCCGGCTGTTCCGGTTTGGGGCGCAGTGATTGGAAAGTTGCCGTAATGGTTCGCGAGTGCGGGGCGACGACATGGGCTTTGTGGTAGAAGGCGTTCATGTTAATCTTTCAATAGACACTGAAGAGTGGAAACGACAGAGAATGAGGAGTTACCTACGCCGTGCTGGCGATTGAAAAAAAGACAGACCTGATCAAACGCTTCCGGACCCATGATACGGACACCGGATCGCCGGAGGTCCAGATCGCGATTCTGAGCGAGCGGATCACCGACCTTACCGAGCATTTCAAAGCCCACAAGAAGGATCATGCATCCCGGCGTGGTTTGTTGATGCTGGTGAGCAAGCGCCGCCGCCTGCTGGATTACCTGAAAACGCACGACACGGACCGCTATCGCGACGTGATCGGCAAACTCGGAATCCGCAAGTAATCGACGAAAGCAAACATTGAACCGGAAGCATTCAGACCGGACACTGGTCACGGTCCACCTCCAACCTGGAACACCTGACCAAGGCGTGCCGGGCGACCTGCAAGGGACGCCTGAGCTTGCTCCGAAGTGTCGGCGCGGCTCGCGGGGAATTCCCTCGGGGGCTAAAGCCCAGGATTGTTTTGGCCGGTTTGCGGCACGACTAAAGTCGTGCCCTTTCAAAACTTCAAACATTACTTCAAACATTTACTCGCGTGGCGCGAGGAAGAATCTCTCAGGGGCTAAAGCCCCGATCTTGAGCGGGTGGTTGATGTACGGGCTAAAGCCCGTACCCTTCAGGCCTGTAGCCTTCACGCCCGTGCCCTTCAAGGTCAACGCCTGCGCCTTTCAGAATCCGCGCATTTCCCACACAAATTTCCCAAGCGAAAAAAATGAAACGAGGACACTATGTCTACGAAACATGATGTAGCCGTCGAGCTATCCGGCGGCAAGCGACTGGTCTTTGAGACCGGCCGCATGGCCAAACAGGCCTCTGGCGCAGCGCTGGTAACGACCGGCGAAACTGTTGTTCTTTCTACAGCGGTGGCATCTCCCGATCCCAGGGAAGGAATCGATTTTTTCCCGCTGACGGTGGATTACCGCGAGTACACATACGCCGGCGGACGAATTCCCGGCGGATTCATCAAGCGCGAGGGCCGGCCAAGCGAAAAAGAGATCCTGACCTGCCGCCAGATCGATCGGCCACTGCGCCCGCTGTTCCCGGATGGGTTTCGCAATGAAACACAGCTGATCGCTCTGGTTCTCTCCGCGGACAAGGAGAACGATCCTGACGTGATTGGAATCAATGCGGCGGCCGCTGCTGTGGCCCTGTCGGACATTCCTTTTAATGCGATTGTTGGAGCGGTGCGCGTGGGACGCGTGAACGGCGAGTTCGTGGTGAATCCCACATACACTGAGCGCGCAGCAACGACGATGAACATCATGGTGGTCGGCCACAAGGACGGCATCGTGATGATCGAGTCGGGCGCCAAGGAAGAGTCCGAAGAGGTTATTCTGGCGGCAATCGAGTTTGCTCACACCGAGATCAGGAAGATTGTCGCGGCGATTGAAGAGCTGGTGTCGAAGGCCGGCAAGCCGAAGCGGAAGTTTACCGCGCCGGAAGTCGACGAGGCTTATTACGGCGAGTTGAAGGCCAAGATTGGCGATCGGCTGAAGGATGCCCTGGACACCAAGGCGCACGCCAAGACCGAGAGCTACGCGCTGGTGAAGCAGATCAAGGATGAGCTGGCGTCGGAACTGCCGGCTGACGATCCATCTGCGAAAAAGAGGCTTTCTCACTATTACGAGCTATTACGCGAGCGGATGTTCCGCGAGCAGGTGACGAAGGAGCGCATCCGGCCTGACCGGCGCGCATTCGACGAGATTCGCCAAATCACTATTGAGACGAGCGTGCTGCCACGGACGCACGGGTCGGCACTGTTTACGCGCGGCGAGACGCAGGCACTGGTCACGGCGACGCTGGGCACGGCGGACGACGGGCAGAGGCTCGAAAGCTACGAGGGCGAGAAGCGCAAGAACTTCATGCTGCATTACAACTTTCCGCCGTTCAGCGTAGGCGAAACAGGCCGCATGACCGGCGTGGGCCGGCGCGAAGTGGGCCACGGAGCATTGGCAGAGCGCGCGATCAGCGCGGTTTTGCCAAGCGCTGACGAGTCACCGTATTCAATCCGCATCGTGAGCGACATTCTGGAGTCGAACGGTTCGTCTTCGATGGCTTCAGTGTGCGGCGCGAGTTTGGCACTGTACGATTCCGGCATCAAGCTGAAAGGCTCGGTCGCTGGAGTGGCGATGGGTCTGGTGAAGGAGGGCGACGACTACGCCATCCTGACGGACATCGCCGGCGCGGAAGACCACTACGGCGACATGGACTTCAAGGTGGCCGGAACGCGCAAGGGAATTACCGCTCTACAGATGGACATCAAGATCGGCGGCCTGACTCGCGAGATCTTGCAGCAGGCGATGGAGCAGGCGCGTCAAGGCCGGCTGTTCCTGCTGGACAAGATGGACGCGGTGCTGGACGGTCCACGCGTGGAGCGCTCGAAGTATGCACCGCGCATCGAGACCGTGATGATTCCGACGGACAAGATTCGCGACCTGATCGGCAAGGGTGGTGCGACGATTCGCGGCATCGTGGAGCAGACCGGCGCGAAGATCGATGTGGACGACACCGGCAAGGTGAGCGTGGCATCGAGCGACGCTGAGGGCCTGGCGAAGGCACTCGCCATCATCGGCAACCTGACCGCGGTTCCAGAGATCGGCAAGACGTACCTGGGCAAAGTTGTGCGGCTGGCCGAATTTGGCGCGTTTGTGGAGTTGTTCCCTGGAACAGATGGACTGCTGCACATCTCCGAGATTGCCGAGCATCGCGTAAAGGAAGTGAAGGACGAACTGCGCGAAGGCGATCAGGTGATGGTGAAGGTGCTGGCCATCGAAGGCAATCGCATCAAGCTGAGCCGGAAGGCACTCATCAAGGAACAGAAGGCAAAGCTGGGACAATCGGGCCCGGCGCAAGATGAAGAGGCAGGGTATTCGCAGCCTGCCGCGGCAACAGTATCGGCACCGGCGCCAACCCCGAGGGCCGCAGCGCCGCGGCATGAGTTCGACGAGCGCCAGCCTAGCTCAAACCAGAGCACGATTCTTATCGAGGGCGGAGACGACTTCGATGAACCGGGTGGCGGCGTGGAGATCGACGAGGCAAACGAGCCCAACTTCAACCGCGTGGATGGAGCTCCGGTTGTTCGCGCCGGCGGACCACCGTCCGGCGGCGGCGGCAGGCCGGGTGCAGGCTCCGGCGCAGGCGCCAACAGCGGGCGCAGGCGTCGGCGCGGCAGACGTGGACCCGGCGGCGGACAGGGATGAAGTGCGCAGCGATGATTAGGCTGCTCACTTGAAGAATAGAAGGCCCGGACAAATTGTCCGGGCCTTCTGTTTGTGGAGGACGTTCGAGGTGGTGAGTTTCTAAGAGGCCAAGTGGCCGAGGCAGCGGATTACTCCGCGGTTTGAAAGCCGGGCAGCCTCGACTCGCTCTTTACGCCGCGCGGCGATTTCCGCTTGTGTGGCTGGGCTGTCGCATCTTTGGCGTTCATATCCCGCGCGGCATTCTTGCCGGCATACATGCGGAGGTCCGCTGCGATGCGCAAAGATTCGGCATCCTTGGCATCGTCGGGAAAGACGGCGATGCCCACGCTGGCGCCGACCAGGACCGCTTTTCCTTCGAAGGTGACCGGTTCTTCGAGGAGTTTGGTAAGGATCTTTCCGACACGGGCAGCGTCGGCGCGGGTCATGGGCTCTTCAAGAATTACGGAGAACTCATCGCCTCCAGTGCGCGCCACTGTGTCGGACTTGCGCACTCGCCCAGTGAAGAGATCGCTCACATGCTTGAGCAATTGGTCGCCGACATGATGGCCCGCGGTGTCGTTGACCTGCTTGAAATTGTCGAGGTCGAGGAGAAGCAAAGCGACATGCGAGCCGGTGCGGCGCGCGCGCTCAATGGAGCCGACCAGTCGATCCTGAAAGAGACGGCGGTTGGGCAGGCCGGTCAATTCGTCGTGCAGAGCCAGGAACTTGTTGTACTCGAGTTGATCCTCGAGAAGGAGCATGATCATGCCCACCGCTACGACGTACTTGGGCAGATTCCAGACCTCGTTTTCGAGATGGAGATTGGGAAAGTAATAGGCGATGCACGGTCCGGCGACGAAGACGCCAGCCCAGGCGAAGAAGGCGGCGATGGTGATGAAGGCTCCCGCGGTTGCGCGCCTATAAGTGACCCAGAAATGGATGGCGCAGCCAAGGTAAACGGTGAACAGCACCGCCTCAAAGGCAAGCATTGGGCCCATGCCGGGTTGATGCTGGAAGATCAACAGGAAAATCGAGAGTGCAAGGTTGAGGCCGACGATCGTCCAGCGCAGCGGATGTGTGAATTCGGATAGGGTCAACAGAGAAATAGCGAGCGGCAAGACTCCGATCAGGACCGCAACGGGAGTCAGAGCCCAGGACGCGATGGGATCGATGACGAGAAGTCCGAAATAGAGCGTATAGATCGTCAGCAGGATTATGAGCATCCAGCGGCTGGAGCGCTGTTGCGCGCGATGGGGAACGGCCGCCCACATAAACAGAACGCCGGCGGCAACGAGAGCGGCAAGGCCAACAAAGGTCGCGAGGTCAGCCCAGTATCCAGGGGCGCCCAAAAACATGAAGGCTGCGAAATGAACTGCGATCAGCAGCCAGCCGGTGAGCCAGATGGCGGAGACCGATGCGCGCGCATGCCGTGCGACAGATGCGAAAGCCAAGGTGAGGAGCGCCACGGCTCCTAAATCGGGTAGTTTGCTCCAGTCAACCAAGGAACTCCATTCGTGCGCGTGCGTTGCGCCGCGCTTTATCTAATGTCTATTAACGACAGCATCGGCTATTTTTTAAGAAAGGACGATAGCGCTTTTGTAGGACTCTTAAGGCACCAGTATACACTTTAGTAATCTCACGGCCAGAATTCCAACGAACTAAACGAGTTAACTATCTTTAAACGAGGCGGAAGAGGCGCAAATCTGATGCAATTCTGGACCCGAAGGCGGGGCCGAGGTGGGGATTTCCTCATTTGTCTCAGATTGCGGCGGACGATATTTTCCAAGCCCGGCTGGGATGCGGCTTTAAAGAGATGCGTGCTGAGAGCAGCAAAGCAATTTCTGAGTGAAGAGGAGCAGAGTTTTGGTCGATCAATCGAGGTTGTTCTGAGGTTTTGCGAATTGCGTGTGACGACCGTCACACCTCAGAGCCTTCACACCCATTAAAGGACGCTGAATTTCCGCGGGCCCCTTTCTGCAATCGAATCTCACTTTCCAATCTTCTTTATTGTGTTCCTTTCTTCCACACGGGAATGTTGAGTAGTGCCTTGCTCGCCGCGGCTCACTGGGCCAGCGATATCGAGAGAGCAGCCGGAATAGAAATTGCAACAAGAAGCAGGGCACTGATTGAAAGCCGAGATCGAATGAATGGAAAGGCTCTCATGAGATTACTCATAGCCGAAGACGACAAGGCGCTGGGACTGTTTCTAAGCCGCGGTCTGGAGGCCGATGGACATCGCATCCATCTGGCGTATGACGGCGGGGCTGCCGTAGAGGCATTTCGGCAGGAGATGCCTGACCTGACGATTCTCGATCTGAACATGCCAGTGAAGGATGGCGAGCAGGTGCTGGACGAGATTCGCCTGATGGATGCAAGCCTGCCAGTGCTGGTGCTGACCGGGCGGCAGGAGGTGGACGCACGCGTTCGCTGCCTGGACCACGGCGCTGACGATCTGATGATCAAGCCCTTCAGCCTGCACGAACTGCGCGCACGCTGCCGGGCGCTGTTGAGGCGCAAGCGGGAGACCAGGCTGCAACTGCGCGCGGGCGATCTGGA
>Ga0208220_1001376_pt1 | contig 10235 bp, 9 predicted proteins | sample NGESurdeep092012_9_FD_184484 | JGI IMG/M metagenome (GOLD analysis project Ga0208220, IMG submission 184484) | Arctic peat soil microbial communities from Barrow, Alaska - NGEE Surface sample F53-1 deep-092012 (SPAdes) | ecosystem: Environmental > Terrestrial > Soil > Wetlands > Peat ... | reverse complement strand
TGCGGCCACCATCACTATCGCTCGTCGCGCGGCTAGCCGCAACATCGACCATCACCGCGTCCGTTGTACTGGAGATCACACGGAATCTGTGCGCTGCGCATCGTCGTCCACTTCCCTGCAGCTTCGCTGTTCGACGCGAAGCGATGTTCCTCAGCGCGCGCTGTGCATTTCTCGGATTGCGGCCGTGGTGGACCCGGCAGACGACGCCGCAAATTCTGCCTATGCGAGCACGACGGCGTGGGGGATGTATTGATTGACAATCTGACAATGGATAGCTAACGTCGGCGGTCACAGCCACCGTCCTCCATTCGCTACTACTGGCGGGCTCCGATGGCAATAGTCGACAGGCATTGGGCGTGAAGTGATGACCGAGTGGATTTTGACGATCGAAGCGAAGTCCACAGCTGACGATGAAGTCGACCTCGCCCGGCTGTCTGAACTCGCGCAGCAACTAAGGGACGTCGCGGGCAGCGTGAACGGTGGCGGAAACTCCTATGGCGTCGTCGTACAAGTCCGTGGAACTGCAGCGGGTGCTATACGAACTGCAACGAGCCGCTTCTCGAAACAGCGAGACGAAGTGGGCCTCCCGCCGTGGCCGATCGTTCGTTGCGAACTGATTGAACGTGACGAATTCATGCAACGAATCGCCGCGGTACCCGGGGCAGAACTCGCAGGTACGGCTGTTGGGATCCTTGGCGCCCAGGAAGTCAGCAGCGCACTTCACATCAGTCGGCAACGGGTCATGCAGATTTCGACGCGTCCCGACTTTCCCGCGCCAATCGCTCGACTAGCCGCGACCCCAGTCTGGTCGGCCGCCTCCATCCTGCGGTACGCCGAGAACCGGAATACGGCGCCCGGCCGCCCTCCTGCTGGCTGGACTCGCGTCGAGCCCGACGAGTGACCGGCATCGAATGGATAGTCGTTTCGATCAGCGACCGTTGTTCGTCAGCGGCCAATGGCGGTTAGCGACTCGTGGTCCTCAACGGTCGTTCTTGGGGCCGTCCAGGACCATGACTCCCTTGGTGTTCGGCTAGCGGGACGACGGCGGGGGGATGTCGATGAGTACCTTGCCTACCGCCCCGGACCGGACGGCGTCGTGTGCCGCGCGGGCGGGCGCCGCGCGACCGAGCACCCGCGAACCGTTGTTGCTCAACGCGCGTTCTTGCACGCGCTCAGCAACAACACTCCCGCAGACAACCACTCCCGGCGGAGATCGACCGATCGTTGGACTCGCCGTCGGGTTCCGTCTGGACCGTCACCACCCCGCCGTCCGCCCATAGCTTGCGCAGTTACTGCCCCTGGAGGGCAGCGATCGCACCGTCTGACGATCGCGGCGGCGGCTCCGTCGGCACAACGGTCGCAAGAACGAACGGACGTCGGGTGGCGCTTGCCGGTCGGGCGTAGAGGTAGCCCTGAATGAGTAGCCGCTCATAGGCGGGGAGCGCATCGCGTTGCTCGTCGGTCTCGACGCCCTCGACGACGCAACTGATGGCCAGCTGTTCGGCCAGACCGACAGTGGCCCGAACGAGAGTCATGGCGGTGGGGTCTGCGGGCAGTCTGCTGGTGAAGGATCGGTCGATCTTGATGCAGGTGATCGGCAGTTCGGCGAGGTAGCGAAGGGACGCGTAACCAGTCCCGAAGTCATCAAGTGCAAGCCCGACGCCGCGTTCATTGAGGTCGCGCAGATCGGCGAGGTCGGACGCGGTGGCGTCGAGCAGCACCGTCTCGGTGATTTCGATCGTCAGTCCGTGCGGGTCGAGGCCGCTCTCGGTAAGTGCGTCGTCGATCCGCTGGTAGAACCCCGGTTTCGCGATGTCTCTCGCGCTGCGATTGACGTTCAGCACGAGGTGCACCAGATCGGGCTCGCGTCGCCACAGCACCGCTTGCGCACACGCGACCTGCAACACCCTTTCGTCAAGCGCCGTAATGAGTCCGGTGCGCTCGGCGACCGCAATGAGTTGAGCGGTATCGAGGAAGTCACCAGACTCATCGCGCAGGCGGAGCAGGGCCTCCACCCCATGAACCGCGTTGGTCATCGGATTCACGATCGGCTGGTAGAAGACCTCGATGGTGTCGTTCGCCAGTGCTCGCCGAATCGTTCGCTCGAGGCGGCCGTGCACGGCGGTGTCCGGCCGGTGCGCGATCTCGAAGAACCGGTGGCCGTTACCGCCATGCGCCTTGATGTGATACATCGCTGCGTCGGCGTCGCTGAGCAGCGTGTCGGCGGTTGCGGTGTCGTCGGCAATCCGAATCCCGATGCTGACGGAGAGCGTGTGGTCGAGGCCGCCAGCCTGAATCGGTTCGGCGATGAGACTCGCAATGCGGGCGCCGATCGTCTCGGCTAATTCCAACGGCTCAAGGTGTTCGGGGATGTCCAGGATGATCGCGAACTCATCCCCACCGATGCGAGCGACGGTGTCGTCTGCGCGCGTCGCGAAAATCAGGCGTTGCGCGGCAAGGTTGAGGACGTCGTCGCCGACCGCGTGGCCGTAGTTGTCGTTGATCCGCTTGAACCCATCAAGATCACAGATCAGGACGGCGATGTGCCCGCCTCGTGCGGTGCGGCGCAGGGCGTGCTCAAGCCGGTCATGGAGCAACCGGCGGTTCGGCAGGCCGGTCAGCTCGTCGTGCAACGCAGCACGTTGGAGGCGTGCTTCAACGGCCACGACGTCGGTCACGTCGCGCGAGACCACGAGGATCGACGTCACCTCGTCGGACTCGTCGCGGGCGAACGGGGTCAGTCGCCGCGACACCCACCGGATTTCGCCGTCGTAGTGCCGCACGCGATGACGAAGCGACACCACCTCGCCGTCCGGCAAATCGTTTGCCTGACCGTACGCACGTTCGAGTTCGAGCACGTCCTGGTCGGGCATCAGTTCGTAGAGGTCGTGGCCGCCGAGCACCTGGACGACTTCGGGCGTGAATCCGATGAGTGGTTTGCCCGAACGGTTCGCCCGATTCAATTGCTTGGTCGCGACGTCGTACAGGTGAATAGCGTCAGGTGTCGCAGCGATAACCGCCTGCTGGTGGCTCAACGCCTTGCTCAACTCGGCGTGAGCTTCGTGCGCCTTGACTTCGGCCTCGACGAGTTCGGTGACATCCGCGACAGTGCCGGCCATTTGCGTGACTACCCCGTCGGCGTCCCGCTCGACGACGCCGTGAGCGTCGAGCCAACGCACCGTTCCATCGTTCGCGCGTATCACTGGGTAGCGGATCGTCATCGGGACGCCGGTTTGAGTCAGGTGCTGGGTCGCCTCGACCACCGATGCGCGGTTGTCCGGATGCACGCAGTTGTTCAGCACTTCGTACATGCCGTTGAAGGCGCTGCGGTCAAGCCCATACAGTTCGAGGAGCACGTCCGACACTGTCAGTGCGGGTGCGACGAAGTCATAGTTCCAGGAGCCGACCCGGCTGATTCGCTGCGCGAGATGAAGCCGCTGAATTTCTTCGTCGCGGTCGGCATCGGAGGCAGGCGGGAGCCCCGGATGGCGCACTGCCATGCATGGCTCCCCGCATCGATTCCGGACGGACTACCCGTTCCGTATCGACACCGAGACCTGCGACTTAAATTGCGACTGTCGGGTGTTACACACACGTTTCGCGCACTCGGCGTGGGCCGTGGCGGCGCGTCGCGTCGCGTGACCGACCGTTGGTCCTGAACGGCCGCAAGAACGACCGCTGAGCGCCAACGGTCACGGCGGGGCGCGCCGGCTAGTCGTGGCGGCCGGTGGTCGCGACCGTGACGCCGACGCCGATCATGGCCAGCCCGCCCACACCGCCGACCGCGGCCAATCGTCGGGGATTGGTGGCGAACCAACCGCGGACACCACTAGCGGCCAACACCCAGATCGAGTCGGTGATCAGCGCAATGCCGAAAGCGACCGCCGACAGCAGGAGCATTTGCTCAGGCACGTGACCCTCTGTGCGGTCGACGAACTGGGGCAGCACCGCGCCGAAAATGATGAGCGCCTTCGGGTTGGCGAACCCCACCAGGAACCCTTGCCGTGCGGCTCGCCAACGCGACGTCGGTGCAGCGGTGGTACCAAGTGCCGCAGCCAAGTCGCGGCGATGACGGATCGCCTGGATGCCCAGCCACACGAGGTAAGCGGCACCGACAACCTTGACGGCACCAAATGCGAAATCGGATCGCTGTACCAAGCTGCCCAAGCCGAAGGCCACCAGCACGGCCACCACGTACACACCGAACCCGTTGCCCACCACGCTGGCGATCGCAGGACCGCGCCCGAGTGACAGCGCCCGCCCAATCAAGAACAGCACGCTCGGCCCGGGAATCACGACGAGTACAAATGCGGCCGCCGCGAACGCGACCAGATTGGCGGTGGAAACCATGTCGGCAACCTACAGGTGCGTCCGTCTCCAGATCCTGTGCATTTACCTCCCCAGGAGGGCAGCTGCGCAGGATTACCCCCCACGCGCTGATCGTCCGCGAACCGTTGTTGCTCAGCGCGCGTTCTTGCGCGCGCCCAGCAACAACACTCCCTAACGGAGGCGGTTCGCCTCGCGGGCTGTCTTCGCGGCAGCCTTCTTTCCAGGGGTGACCTTGCCCGATGCGGCCTTGCCCGATGCGGCCTTGCCCGATGCGACCTTGCCCGATGCGACCTTGCCCGATGCGACCTTGCCCGACGCCAACTTGATCAGTGCGGCTTTGCGCGGCGCAGTCTTACGCGCTGCTGTGCTATTGAGCCCGGTGCGGCGGAGACTCGAGGCATCTTCGGGGAGTAGCTGTATGGCGATTCTGGCGCCCAACCCCGCGGCCAATCTCATCAACGTGGGGCTCGTCGGGGCCAATACACCTCGCTCGATGCGGCTGATGTCGCCCTGGTTTATGCCCGTGAGTTCAGCGAGTTGGCGTTGGTTCAGGCCACGAGTTCGACGGGCGTCGGCAAGCTCGGACCCCAAGGCGTACGCGCGATCGAAGACCTCGAAAGCGACTGTGTCGGCAGTCGAGGCGGCACTGCGCCGCTCTGCGGAGTACTCAGCGAATGTCTTAGCCACGATGGCCTCCTCACGTCAACGGTATGGGTTATAACCCATCAAGTCAAAGGGAAGCCGTGGAGCCCGCTCCAGGCATGCGGGGCTGCGGAAGACCTCACGTCTTGCCGCCCCGGTGCTTCCACTCCCCTAGCCTTCTCGCCGCCTCCTTGATCTGCTTCTGCTGACGTCTCGGGCTGTCATCGGTACCCTTGTCGTAGCCGTGCAGCAACAAGATGATCCGCTGGCCGTAGAAGTGGACGAACAGCCTGAGCAACACCGGTTCCCGCCTCGCCGGCGGCTTGTACCGCGGTGGTCGCGGCATACATCCTCTCTATCTCGGACACAGAGTGCCGGATGCGGAACTCGTAGACGCCACCGCCGAGCGCCGTAAGCCACTTCCCGCTCGCGAGACCCAGACCTTGAGGTTCCAACACGTACTTGATAGCCGCATCAAGCGCGGCGAACTGCACGCCCGAGAGGTTGTCAGCCCGCGCCTCCACCGGCGTTTCACCGCTCGGACCCTCATAGAACTCCGCCACCCACCGTCCGTCTGGCATGCTCGGTCGCCACCTCCCAAGTTGACGGTGCGTTCGACAGTCCAGCGTTGCAGCGAAAGCTGTCGCTCACCCACACGCGACGACAGGTTGTGGATCGCCGATCGAAACCCAGCTTGATTCGGGCCCCATGGAGATGCCGGTCGGCACGACCGCGGCGCAGCGTGCGCATTTACCTCCAGGAGGGCAGCGGGTGCGCAGGATTTGAGGGACTGCGGGGTGGTTGCGTCGCGCGCATCGGCCACGTGCAGGGTCACTTGGTTACGCGCGGAAGCGTCCCTGCAGGTCGGCGTAGCCGATCACGCCGTCGAGGAAGCCGAGCGTTCCGGAGTCGTGCAGCTCTCGGCCGGCGCGCTCCAACATGCTCAGCGCGGCTCGGGCCAAGCTGCCGCCCAGGCTGACCCGCTTGACGCCCAGCGAGAACAGTGTGGGGGCGTCGATGGTGTTCGCTAGTCCTGCCACCACGTTGAGGGGGCCGGGAATGGCCGTGGCGAGCCGGCGGATCGTGTCCGCATCGACGACGCCCGGCACGAACACGCAATCAGCCCCCGCTTCGAGGTAGCGCACCGCGCGCTCGACCGTCTCGGCGAAGACGTCCCCCTTCACGCCAGCGAAGTAGGTATCGGTGCGGGCATTGAGCACGAACGTGCCGTTGGATGCCGCGGCCCGGGCAGCGGCGATGCGGTCGACAGCCTCGTCGATCTCGAACAGTCCGCTGCTTTCGGCGTCCTCGATATTGGCGCCCACCGCACCAAGCTCCAGGGCCCGGGCCACGGTGCGACCGACGTCGTCCGGTGTGTTTCCGTATCCGGCCTCGAGATCTGCGGTCACCGGCACGCTGACTGCGGCCACGATGCGAGCGACGTGCTCGAGCATCGTGTCGCGGTCGAGGCCTCCTCCGTCGGGAACTCCGCACGACCAAGCGATGCCCGCACTCGTCGTGGCGATGGCCGGGAAGCCGACCTGCTCCAGGATGCGGGCTGAGCCGGCATCCCAAGCGTTGGGGAGCACGAAGCCGGGACCAGTGTGCAGGGAAAGAAGGGCGGCTGCCTTGGCGGTGGACGGTCCGGTGTTCACGCGGCGACCCTATTGACGCCAGCCAAGGATGCCCCGCCCAGGAGCAGCTCTCGGATCAACACCGACCCATCATCGTTGATCGCCGACTCTCGCAACATCGGCGGCCGGCTCCATCCAGTGTTGGTTCTCAGCGGTCGTTCTTGCGACCGTTGAGGACCAAGGCTCGAGACGGAAGGGGACGGCGGGGTGGTTGCGGACGTGCGGGACGCGGGCGGGAGACTGTGGCCACCCTCGGACCCGTGCGGGAGGAGATCGATGTCGCAGCGCATTGCCGTCGTGACCGGCGGCGGTAGCGGGATCGGCGCGGCGGTCGCCCTCGCGCTCGCAGAGGATGCCTGGACCGTCGTCCTCGCAGGTAGGCACAAGGAGACCCTGGACGAGACCGTCGCTCGGGGGTCGGGTTTGACCGGCACACTTGAGGCGGTCCCCACTGACGTCACCGACGAGGCGAGCGTTCGCCAGCTCTTTGAGAACGTCGTAGCAGGCCACGGCCGGGTCGACCTGTTGTTCAACAATGCTGGCATCGGAGCTCCCAACGTCGACATCGACGCGCTCGAACTCGATGACTGGAACAAGGTGGTCGCGGTGAATCTGACGGGGGCGTTTCTTTGCACTCGCGAGGCGTTTCGCGTTATGCGCAATCAACAGCCACAGGGCGGGCGCATCATCAACAACGGCTCGATCTCCGCACACGCGCCACGACCGAAGTCGATCGCGTACACCGCGACGAAGCATGCGATCACCGGCCTCACGAAGTCGACGTCCCTCGACGGGCGCGCGTTCGACATCGCGTGCGGTCAGATCGACATCGGCAACGCGGCCACCGACATGGCGAGCGGCGCGGCGGCTGGCGCGGCGCAAGCCGACGGCTTCGTGAGATCAGAACCGTTGATGGACGTCGGTGAAGTCGGACGTGCGGTGCGCTATATGGCGAGCCTGCCGCTTGATGCGAACGTGGCATCGCTGACGGTGTTGCCGCCAAAGATGCCGTTCATAGGTCGGGGGTAGGAACGTGTCGAGCTCAGGCGCCACCGCATGGGACGGCGATCGGTCGGCGGTCCGCATTCCCGATCCCGCCGTTGAGGTGATCGACGAACGCTTCCGTTCACTCGTCGTCGGACCCGACATCGTCGAGCGGCTTTGGACCGGCGGCCGCTGGCTCGAAGGCCCGGTGTGGTTCGGCGACAGCCGCTACTTACTGTTCTCCGACATCCCCAACAACCGGATGCTCTGCTGGAGCGAGGTCACCGGTGAGGTGACGCCATTCCGCGAGCCGTCGAATCACAGCAACGGCAACACCCGTGATTTGCAGGGCCGGCTCGTAACTTGCGAGCACCTGACGCGTCGAGTAACGCGCACCGAGTACGACGGCAGCATCACCGTCCTGATGGACAACTATCAGGGCAAGCCACTCAACGCCCCGAACGACGTGACCGTGCACTCCGACGGATCGGTGTGGTTCACCGATCCAGGCTGGGGCATCGAGAACAACTACGAGGGCGTCAAGGCAGTGAAGGAAATTCCGCGCTACGTCTACAGAATCGATGCGGACGGCGGGGAGGGTGTGCCGTTGATCGCGGACATGGACCGACCGAACGGCATCTGTTTTTCACCCGACGAGTCGCTGCTGTATGTCGTCGACGTCGACCAGATCCGGGTCTATGACATGGAGGGCGGCAGCCCGGTCAACGGTCGCGTGTTCGTCGCGATGAAGGGTTCCGATGGGATCCGCACCGATCGCGACGGCAACGTGTGGTCTGCGGCTGGCTGGGGTGGCGCCGGCTTCGACGGCGTGCACTGCTACAGCCCGGCGGGCGAGTTGCTCGGGCAGATTCATCTGCCCGAGTCATGCGCGAACATCACGTTCGGCGGCGCAAGGAAGAACCGGCTGTTCATCACCGCAACCCGTTCCCTGTACAGCGTCTACGTCGATACCCAAGGAACGCAGTACCCCTGAGGAACTGCGCCGCCTCAATGAGCCACTATGCCGAGGGGGCCGCTCGGGCCCACACTGGGCGCGTGACCGCACGGCTCATTAGTCCGAACCTGGTCGGACGCGACACCGAGTTGACCTTGCTCGAACGCCTGCTCGACGAGGCTGACGCCGGGCAGTTCCGCGCGGCACTCATCGGTGGCGATGCGGGCGTGGGCAAATCCCGCCTAGCGCGCGAACTCGTCAATGCCGCGAAGGCGCGTGGAGCGACGGTACTGGTTGGCGTGTGCATCGACCTCCAGCGCCAACAGGTGCCGTACTCCGCCCTGGTCGATGCATTGCGCGGGCTCCGACGCACGTCGAGTCGCGACGTTGACGACCTTGTCGGGGCACGGACGCCCGCACTGCTCGAATTGATACCCGAGCTGTCGACCGTCGGCCAACCGCGAACACCGGCTTCCACTGGACTCGGAACACCCGGCCGCGTGCTGCAAGAAGTCACTGCGGTGCTCGACGGTCTCGCCGATCGAGCAACCGTTGTCTGGGTCGTCGAAGATGCACACTGGGCCGACGCTTCGATGCTCGACCTCCTTGCGTTCGCGATCAAGGCCTTAAAGCAGGTTCGGTTGCTCTTGGTCGTCACGTATCGCACAACCGATGTCCGCAAGCCGATGCGCGCCACCCTCTCGGAGTGGGCGCGCACCGCGGGCACGACGCGCATCGAGCTGGTGGGTCTCGACCAAGTCTCCGTCGCCGCCCAGATGGAGGGGATCCTCGGGCACCCAGCGGAGGCGCGGTTAGTCGCTGAGATCTTTCGCCGTTCCGAGGGCAACGCGTTCGCTGTCGAAGAGATGACTGCCGCCGCAACCGCATCAGAGAATGTGCCTCTTACCGACACCCTGCGCGACCTGATGCTTGCGCGGATCGAGCGCCTCAGCGTGACGACAGCACGGGTCGTACGGATCGCAGCGGTGGGTGGCCGTGCCGTCCGACACCCGCTGTTGGCCGAGGTCTGCGGCCTCGACGACCATGAGTTGGACGGCGCGCTGCACGAGGCCTTCGACGCACACATCTTCAGTGCCGACAACGAGAGCGGCTATCGCTTCCGGCACGCACTACTACATGAGGTCGTGTATGCCGAGTTGTTACCGGGTGAGCGCGCGCGGTGGCACAGCAAGTACGGGCACGTTCTGCGCGACGACCCCAACTTAGCGAACAGCCAACTCGCAGCTGCTAGTGAAGCCGCGTACCATTTTCTGGCCGCAGGTGATTCTCCGGCTGGCCTCGCAAAGACCATTGAAGCGGCCCGACTCGCTGCGGCCGCCTCTGCTTTCCCCGCGGCGCAACAGCAATGGGACACCGCGATAGCACTGTGGCCGAAGGTTCCGACCGCCGAACGCATCACCGGGTCGGATCGCGCGGCGATCCTGGCCGAGTCGGCCCACGCGTGCAACGTCATCGGCGACTACGACGTCGGATACGCCAGGGTCAGCGAGGCTATCGACCTCGTCGCCGCCGGCGCCAGCACAGCATCAGACACGGAGCGCACTCGCCTGGCGCTCTTGCTCGAGTCGCGCGCATCGATCGGCACCAAGCAAGGCCTCGACTGCCGCGCAGACCTTGTGCGCGCCCTCGAGTTGGTGCCTCGCCGGCCGCCGATTCCGGCAACGGCAAAA
>Ga0208220_1001375_pt1 | contig 10235 bp, 7 predicted proteins | sample NGESurdeep092012_9_FD_184484 | JGI IMG/M metagenome (GOLD analysis project Ga0208220, IMG submission 184484) | Arctic peat soil microbial communities from Barrow, Alaska - NGEE Surface sample F53-1 deep-092012 (SPAdes) | ecosystem: Environmental > Terrestrial > Soil > Wetlands > Peat ... | reverse complement strand
GAGCTGGAAGCAGGCTTACGACGCCTGCGAAGCCGCACAAATCCTTTTCCTGCGCAAATTCGGGCCTGCGATGAAGGTGCGCGCGGATACACAAGCAGCCTTTCTCGTCATGCTGGTCAAACTCGCGGAATTGTTTCCGACACATACAAAGCGCTCCGAAGAATCCCAGACACTGCAACAATTCTCGACACCGATCACGCTGGGTTTCGCGGCAAGCGTCGCCGCCGCGATCACGCCTTGCGATCTCGTGCTTGAACCGTCGGCCGGAACGGGTCTGCTCGCGATCTTCGCAGGATTGGCAGGTGCGGATCTCGCGTTGAATGAGCTGGCCGACGCGCGCGCGCAATTGCTTGGCAGACTTTTCTCCGACATTTCCGTCACGCGGCACGATGCGGCGCACATTCACGATCACCTCAATGCGGATGTGCGGCCCAGCGTCGTGTTGATGAACCCGCCTTTTTCGGCTGCCGCCCATGTCGACGGCCGCGTCGCGGATGCAGCGATACGGCATATTTCGTCAGCGCTCGCGCGGCTCACGGAAGGCGGTCGCCTGGTCGCAATCACGGGAGCCAATCTCTGTCCCGACAATCGCGCGTGGCGTGATGCGTTCGTGCGCCTTCAAGAACGCGGACGTGTCGTGTTCTCAGCGGCAATCGACGGCCGTGTCTATGCGCGCCACGGCACCTCCATCGACACGCGCCTGACCGTCATCGACCGTGTGCCCGCCGCAAATCCCACCGAATTTCCTCTTTCACCGGGCATCGCCGCCGATCCGGCCATCCTGCTCGACTGGATTGCAACGCGCGTATCCGCCGCCAATGGTTCGCCAAACGCAAATCGATCATGGCGATCCTCAAAGAGGTGATGACCAACGAAGCATCGGTGCTGACCGACAGTGACGCGGCCAACAAGGCGCTCGACGCCGACATCGCCTTGCAGGAATTGGGCTCCGATCTCGTGGGCGAGGCTTACGTCACCGCGACCATCACCGTATGGGACATCGATCCGCGCATCGCCGAAGATCGTCAGCGTCTGGTCGAGAAGACCGTCCAGGGCCGCGATTTCACCTGTATGCGCGAAACGGTGAATGCGATCGAAGCATGGTTGGGCAGTTTGCCCGGCCACGTTTATGCGAATGTCCGCCAACCACCGGTCTCAACTCTCAACCTCGCGCATATGATGCCATTCTCGGCCGTGTGGGCAGGTGCGGCGCGTGATGAGCATTTTCAGGGACCGCCGCTGTTTTTCGCGCGGACGGAAGGTTCAACCCCGTTTCGTTTTTCGCTGCATGTCGGCGATGTCGGCCACACGCTGATTGTCGGCCCCACCGGCGCGGGCAAGAGCGTGCTGCTGGCGCTGATGGCGCTGCAATTCCGCCGCTATGCCGGCGCGCAAGTGTTCGCCTTCGATTTCGGCGGCTCGATCCGCGCGGCGGCACTTGCGATGGGTGGCGATTGGCACGATCTCGGAGGTGCGCTCACCAATGACGTGGCCGAGCCGGTCGCGTTGCAACCACTGGCCCGCATCGACGACGGAGGCGAACGCGCCTGGGCCGCAGAATGGATCGCGACGCTGCTTGCGCGCGAGACCGTCTCTGTCACGCCGGAATTGAAAGAACATTTGTGGTCGGCCTTAACGTCACTCGCCTCCGCGCCGATTTCGGAACGGACGCTCACAGGTCTCTCGGTCTTGTTGCAATCGAATGCGCTGAAGCAGGCCCTTCAGCCCTATACCGTTGGTGGCCCGTGGGGACGATTGCTGGACGCCGAGAGCGAGCACCTGGGTGAAGCCGAAATCCAGGCATTTGAAACCGAAGGGCTGATTGGGGCAAGTGCTGCGCCCGCTGTTCTCTCCTACCTTTTCCATCGCATCGAAGATCGGTTCGACGGGCGGCCTACGCTGCTCATGATCGACGAAGGCTGGCTTGCGCTCGATGACCGCGGCTTCGCCGGTCAGCTCCGGGAATGGCTGAAGACGCTTCGGAAAAAGAATGCCAGCGTCATATTCGCCACCCAATCCCTCGCCGACATCGATGGCAGCGCCATCGCGCCCGCGATCATCGAGAGCTGCCCGACGCGGCTATTCCTGCCGAATGAACGTGCGCTCGAACCGCAAATCGCATCCATCTATCGCCGTTTCGGTTTGAATGATCGGCAGATTGAGATCCTCAGCCGGGCGACGCCAAAGCGTGACTATTACTGTCAGTCGCGCCGTGGCAATCGCTTGTTTGAGCTGGGCCTCTCAGAGGTCGCGCTCGCCTTCACTGCCGCGTCGTCGAAGAGCGATCAGACCGCCATCGCCGAAACGCTTGCCGCCCATGGCCGCGAAGGATTCGCGGCCGCTTGGCTGCGCCGCAAAGGCCTCGATTGGGCGACCGACATGCTCATCACCAAACCAAAGGAGAGATCGTCATGAACCATCGTTTTCGTGCAGCGCTTGCTGCCAGTTTCCTGTCGCTCGCGATCATAAGCGTGCCGGCGCGCGCGCAATGGACCGTCTTCGATCCCACAAACTTCATACAGAACATGCTCACCGCTTCGCGCGAATTGCAGCAGGTCAACAATGAGATTCAGGGCCTCGAAAATCAGGCAACCATGCTGATAAATGAGTCAAAGAATCTTGCCGGCCTGCCCTATTCGTCATTGGCCCAGCTCGAACAATCGATCACCCAGACGCAGCAATTGCTCGCCCAGGCACAGCGCATCGCCTATAATGTTACCGCCATCGACCAGGCGTTTACGCAGAGTTATCCCGCGAGTTATCCCAGCTCAACGACGTCACAGCAAATGCTCGCCGATGCGCAAACGCGCTGGCAAAATGCGCGCGCCGGTTTCCAGGATGCCATGCTCGTGCAGGCCGGCGTGGTGCAGAATCTCGACAGCACGCGCACGCAGATCGACGCGCTCATCTCATCCAGCCAGTCTGCCTCGGGCGCGCTGCAGGCAGCCCAGTCGGGCAATCAGCTCGTCGCCCTGCAAACCAAACAACTCGCCGACCTCACAGCCGTCATGGCCGCGATCGCGCGCGCCCAAACGCCACCATAATTCGTTCGGCCCAAATTGGGAATACTGTTCCAGTGCGCAAGTTCACTTCACCGCTCACGATCGCAATGTCGAGCGCGCCGCCCTCCAGTTCTACGAACAGATGGGCGCGCGAGCCTTCGATGGCGCTGACAGTTACTTCTGGATATCGTGCCACATAGTCGAGCAGCGACGCGCGTAAATGACCGGCGGATAGCGACGCGTAGAAGCCGACACTAAGGCGACCCACCTCTCCGCGACTCTCGGCCTTGGCCAGAACTGTCATCGCGTGCACTTCTTCGGTGATCCGTTTCGCGCGCCGCAGGAAGTCGTGCCCAGCCGTGGTGGGACGTACACCGCCGCTGTGCCGGGTGAACAACAACACGCCAAGCTCGTCTTCGAGTTGATGGACACGGCGACTCAATGTGGATTGTTTAAGGCGAAGCGACGTGGCAGCCTGTCGGAAGCTGCGATGCTTTTCGGCCGCGCTGACATAACGCAAATGCCGAAGTTCAATCGGCATCACAATGACCATCTCCTATTCACTGAATGCATCATGAAGAAAAAATGCAAGGAATTCATTTCACCCATTTTCATGCACTGTTGGAATCTTCGTCTCTCGGTTGCAGTTTCAGGTTAAAAAAAGAGCGGCGCGATTTCATCCGCCGCTCATGGTCCGGGGAACGCTGTGCAATCTGCGCGCACAGCGAACACTATTTGATTCAAACTCGGTTACCCTCCAATCCCGACGCTGACGCTGGCGAATGGACCATAGAAGCCCAGCGTTGCGGATTTGCGCGCGTCGATACCGACATCCATCGCATTGAAGAAAAAGTCGGCGCGATAGCCGAGGCTGAGTTTGGCGGCGGAATAGCGGAACGAGAGCCCCGCGAATCCGCCCGCGTTGGGCACGGTAACAGAGTGCGAGCGGATGCTGGTAGGCGGAGCGTTGTGATAGACCGTTGTGTAGAGATCGCCATTCACGTTCATGAGCGCACTTTGATAGCGCCCGATTTCCTGGTGCTTCACGCGCGCCTTTTGTTTGCCGAACAATACGGCCGCGTTGGCGCCCCAATCGAGTGCGATCTCGCCATTTTGCGGATTGCCCGCAAACGGCGTCGAACCGCTCCATGACAGCGATGGCCCCACACCACGGAAGCTGCGCGAGGCGTGGCCGGTGGCGTGATAGGTATGGAAGTACGGCAAGCTAGAACCATGTTGGAGATATTTGAACTGCAAATCCGGCCGCGCGCGGATATCGAATGTCTTACCGGATGTGAATTGAACGAAGCGCACACCGAGGCTCACCGTCGATGAGGAATCTTTCCCGAACATCCCAAGGCCGACATCCTTGCCGACGGAAAAGTCGAGAATGGCATGGCTTTCCCGGTGCTGAACCTTCGTGTTCGCAAAGTCCGCTTGAGTGAAGGGGTTGCTACTTTTAACGCCGCTGGTGTTGTACTTGTAGCGAAGACTATTCGTCTGGTGATCGACGCGCCTGTTGTTGCTCGACCGGCCATAATTGACGCTCGCCGACAGAACCCAGTCCGAACTTTCCGGCTGGAAAGTGATCTTGCCTTCTCCACCGAAACTGAATGGGGGCGGATTCTGTGCCTGCACAGGTGTCGTCGATTGTAGGACGGGAGATTTTGGATATTTCGTCAGGAACCCGGGCGTAAATGGATCGCCCTGCCCCTCGACATGCTGCATCTGCCCACCGAGTTCGATCCAGATAATCGGGCGATCCGTATCTTCGTCCGCGGCCTTCACTTCGCGCACGTTGAGGGACGCAAGAAGCGCTACTGCGGAGACGGTGGTCAGCAAACGCCAGCGGAAACCGCGTTCGGTGTTTTGTGTGTTCATCAATTCGCTCATTGTTTTCCCCTCACCAGTTCTTCGTAACGCGGATGCCGATCAATTTCGGATCGGTCAGGAACACATTGGTTGTCAGCCCGCTGTCGTCGCTGTTGAGGAATGTGCCGGTGATGTCGGTGACGTTGAACACGTTCTTGTCGTAGAGCATCACCTGCCAACCGTTCTGGTTGGTGAAGATCAATGTCAGATTGACATTGGTGTAACCGCGTAGCCGGTCATACGGATTGTCGTTGAAGACACGCGCCCAGGAATAATCCTGCCAGTAATAATCGCCGCGCAGCGTGCCCGCCCAATCCGGCGTGAGTGACATCGTATATTGTGCGCCGAACGAGACGGTGAACGGCGGCGCATTGGGCAATTTGTTGCCGCCGAGCGGTTTGGCGAAGCCTTCGCCGTTGTTGATCACGGATTGCGTCGGATCGAAGCCGGAATAGCCGGGCGGTATGAAAGCGGAAAAGTAAGTTTCGGTACCTGTGCTCGTTCCCGTGGGATTTGCCGCATAAGTTCTAGCCGTGACCGGGTCGAGATGCTCGTTGTAAGCAACACCGCAGGCGTTGGGACCGACGCCTGCCACATTGCCACTTCCATTGGCGGCGTGGGTCGTTTCGTATAGAAGCGCGGCCACGACATAATCCGGGAAAATGCAATTCGAGGCCTGTGTGACATTGGGCTTGATGACCATCCAGCCCGACGTGCCCGCCGTGCGGTCGATCAGATCGATCGCGCTTTGGCCGTTGTCGATTCTGGTGTCTTCCCATCCCCCCGCGAAATTGAACCGCAGACCGGGAATTGGTTCGTAACTCGATTCCAGTTCCGCGCCTTTTACCGTCGCGTTGAAATTCAGATTGATCGAAGTGCGGTCCACGATTTCCGATATCTGATAATCTTTGTAGTCGTAGTAGAAGATATCTCCGTTCAGCGTCAGCGCGCCGTCGAGCATCGTGTTCTTGGACCCCAACTCGAACGCATTGATGAATTCGGGTTTGAAAGTCAGCGGATGAACCGGATGTGCAATATCGACCTGCCCGAGTTCGTCGAATTCCGCGCCCGGTGGATTGGCGCCGCCTGCCTTATAGCCGCGGGAATAAGAGCCGTAGACCAGCGTCTGATCGGTGAAATCAAGCTTCGGTGTCCAGTTCGCCACGGCACGGCCGGTCAGTTCGTCCCATTGCTGGTTCACTACGTCCGTGACGGGATAGCCGTAACCCTGTGTGACAACTTCGCTGGGAATATCGACGAAGTGCTTCCTGTCCTCCGTCCAGCGCAAGCCGCCCGTCAGCTTCAGATCGCTGGCGATGTTGTAATAGGCTTCGCCGAATCCGGCGTATGAATTGAGTACATAGGGATTTTGGCTAAGAAAATAATTGTGGCCTTCGTTGTCGAGACTGGAGATCGGATTCGGATCGACATAGACGCAATTTTGTGTGGGCTCACCGCCACCCACGATGGGGTTCGGGTTCTGATACCCGCCAGTGTGCCTGTTATCGTCCACACCCCCCTCAAGACAAGTGGGCGTAGTGCCCCCGCTCCCTAATCCGTACGCAAAGGCTGTAAGCGTGTTGAAGAATACATAGTAATTCTCTTCGGTTTCGTAATGCATATAATTGCCGCCGACGCTGAAATTCAAGGGCCCGCTGAAGTTCGAGGCCAGCCGGAATTCCTGACTCAATTGCCAGGCATGTTCGTCGGACAAGTCCTGGGCGACAAGCCGATCCGAGCACCCCAATTGCGGATCGCAGAAAATATAGGCTTGGCCGCAGTCTGACGTTGTCGATGAGCCTGGTGTGCAGCGATCGCCGGCGGCAAGGCAGGATCCCTCGACCGCATTGCAAGTGCCGAGACCGGGATCGGGAAAATAGAGATGGTTGTAGGGAGGGTTACCAATATTGTTTATGATGCCTCCGCCATTTGGACTGGACCCGAATATGCCCGGCGTTGGGTCGAATCGGTTGTAGTCTTCGGTGGACCAGAGAAAATCCTGATTGTATCCGGTCTGTGAGGTGAAGGTCAGCGCCGGGGTAACGGCATAATCCGTGTTCAGTTCGAGCGTATCGTTCTTGGCCTTGTATTGCGGATTAAGCACTGTTTGGATCACCCGCAGGTTCCGCGGCTGGGTTGTACTCGCGTAGGGATCAGGACCGGCCACTCCCAGAGTGACATGAAGCGCTTCCACATAAGGAAGAGAGAGCCCGTAGGGCACTTCGAACGCGTCGGCCGAATAAAGCGATGTTGCCTGGCAGCTCTGACTAAGATAATTCCCGTCCAGAGTCGAAACAGCACCTTGATTATTGGTATAGCTCGGCACGGGCACAGCTACGCCATCGACCGATGTCGGCGGCTGAACGGTCTTGCACAATTGCTTGGCCGTTCGCATGCGGTCGTCGTCCTCAGAGAAATGTTCCCAGACGAGAGTGGTTTGCAAATTCTGCGTCGGTTTCCAGCCCAACGTGACGCGGCCCGACCACAGATCGCGGCCATCCACGTTATCGCCCGTGAGTTCGTTGACGGTGTAGCCATTGCGCTTCGTCCATTCGCCGGCGACACGCAGGTCGAGCCGGTCATCCACGATGGGGACATTAATCATCGCTTCGAGACGGCGGTTCTGATAATTGCCGATATCGGCAGACGCCATCGCTTCGAATTGGTCCGTTGGCTTGGCTGATTCCAGATTGACCACGCCAGCCGTCGCATTGCGGCCATAAAGCGTGCCTTGCGGCCCGCGCAGAACCTCGACCTGGCTGACGTCGTAGAATTCCTGCTCGAAGAAGTGATTGCGAATAAAGGGAATATCGTTGAACGCCACAGCCACGGCCGGATCAGTCGTCACCGAAATCGCCTGCGTGCCGATGCCGCGCAATTGAATGCTGTAGCCGGAGAAATTCGTCTTCGTGAAAGTCATGTTCGGCACTTGTTTGACGAGATCGGGTCCACCCGCCGTCTGCGTCGCCGTCAACTGCTCCTGGCTCAGCGCGGTAATCGAAATCGGAATGTTCTGAACGTCGCCGCCGATTTTCGACGATGTGACGGTCACGGTTTCGAGTGTCGCGGGCGCGGCGGTCGCCGCCGCAAGTTGAATTTGAGCTCGATCGTCCCGGTGCTCGATTTCACTGGTCTGCCGGACGATCTGGATAACACCAGCCGAGTCTTTTGTTTGAATAAATCCAGTACCTCGCAAGAGGCGCGCGAGCGCATCGGTTGGCGCAAGTTCACCCTTGACGCCACCGGTCTTTGTGCCTTTGACGGCGGCGTTCGAGACGATAATGGCGATACCTGACTGCGTCGTATAGGCATCCAGTGCAGAATCAAGATCGCCGCCCGGAATATTAAAGTTTTCGGCATGTGAATTCGACACCGCGACCGCGGCAAAGGCCGCGCCCATAATAATCGATCTGATGTACGTGTGCCTTCTCATTTCCCCTCCGAGCGGCCGCTAACGCCGCCAATGTTAGAGTTCGCTACCCGCGAACGCCTTATCGTCAGCGAGAGATGACAATCTCGTCGCCGTATTTCTGCACATGAAGTCCGAAAAACTTTTTGGCGATTGTTAGAAACTCGCGCGTATCGTTCGCTGGAAGCGAACCGCTAACGGTTAGTCGCGCCGCCGCCGCATCGGCGACGACGATTTTCTGGATGTTGTAACGATTGTATTCGCTGGCCGCATCGGCGAGCGTGGAATGATGAAAGACCAGCAGACCGCGGCGCCAGCCGAGATCATTCGCCAATGCAGCAGGCGTGCGTTTCGCGACCGAGAGCGAGGTGGCGGTTGCGACGAGAACGTCTCCCGGCGTCATCAGCGCCGATCTAGCAGCTGTTTTGCCATTGTCGGACGTGAACCAAACCTTGCCATCGACCAATTTCACTTCGACGCGATCAGGTTCGTCTCGAACAGAGAATTTCGTGCCCAGCACGGTGATTTTGTTGCTATTGGCTGTCACGGTGAAGGGATGACCGGCATCATGCGCGATATTAAAGAATGCCTCACCTTTTTCGATAAAGGCGATTCGGTGATCGGAACCGATGTCAGTGCGGACGACCGTATCGGTGTTTAGTTCGATGGAGGAACCGTCTTTGAGGGTAACGATTTCGTGGCCGCCAATAGGCGTCACGAAGGAGTGTCTCGCGGAAGACGGAAACAGCAGCGTGCCAGCAACTGCCAAAACAGCCAATGCGGCGGACATCGCAACTGCGGTCACAAGCAGTGGACGAAGTTTGCTTTGAGTGTTTTCTTTGAGCGATTGTGGCCTCGGAGGACGCAACACGACCAACCGTTGTGACCGTGCCCAAGCGCTCGCGACACGATGATAGAAAAGATAGTTTTCCGTCGATTCAGCAAGCCAAGCATCAAGCTCGGCCTGGTCGGCGTCGCTCCAGTCCGCACGGTCTCTGCGTTCAAGCCAAGCAGCTGCGCGTGTTTTGATGGCCTTCGCCCCAGCCGGAACGAAATCCTCATCCACGGTCATCATGGGCGTCTCCGGGGATTTATGGTCTCGCCATAGATAATGTCGGCCAGCAAATACATGCCTTTGGTGAGGTAGTCGGAAACGGTTGTTTCCGAGATGCCAAGGCGCTGCGCGACCTCGGCACGAGAGAGATCTTCGATTCTTCTCATAACCACCACGTCGCGAAAGCGCGGGGGAAGGCTATCGATCGCCTCGCGTAGGCGGCGAAGCTCATCGCGTACCATAAGGCCCTGATCGGGCGATGGTGTGTCGATGGCAATGCCGAGCGCATCAAGGTCGAGGGCTGCTTCCATCGGCACGACCCGACGGTCACGGACCCGATTGATCAGAAGATTGCGAGCAGTCGTGAAGAGAAAAGGCTTGGCTTTTTCTGGAATTTCCTTGCGCGCCGCCTCGAAGACACGGACATATACTTCCTGAACGAGATCTTCGATATCGCTTTGATCGCGCCAGTTATGCCGCAAGTACTGCATTAACATCGCCTCCAACGGCAACACTTCCCGTAGAAACCAAGCCAAGGCTTCGGGCGCGCTCATGTGGGCGCCCAGACGCTCAGCGTTGGCAGCTGCACGATTTGCTTCCGGCGTTTCCGTCATCCTCGCGCTCTTCCTGCCCTTCGATGGGACCAGAGACACGGACTACGCATACTGAGACACCATTCTGCCCCCGACATCGTCGGTTCTCCGAAAAATATTTTTTGGGCGGAAAGACCTTGTGTCCCAGATGGGTTGGAGGTCAGTTCAATATCGAGATAAGCCGCTGGCGCATTTACGCAATCGCGAATGTAATCCGGCCGACATCCATCCGGCGCCCGCGTCTCAGTCGGAAGATGGTTCCTTCAATGAAAGTCTCGCGATTTGGGAAGGACACGTACATTCCG
>Ga0208220_1001374_pt1 | contig 10237 bp, 7 predicted proteins | sample NGESurdeep092012_9_FD_184484 | JGI IMG/M metagenome (GOLD analysis project Ga0208220, IMG submission 184484) | Arctic peat soil microbial communities from Barrow, Alaska - NGEE Surface sample F53-1 deep-092012 (SPAdes) | ecosystem: Environmental > Terrestrial > Soil > Wetlands > Peat ... | reverse complement strand
ACTCGCAAGGGACCCTCGTTTAGCCACTCCAGATGAAGTGGCAACATTTTTGCTGAACCTTGACGATGAGATGTTTTGGTACACGAACGAATACCCTGAGATCGCCGAAATGCGCGCAGTGCGGTTTGGGGTACTTGCCCAGGACGTTCAATCAAAAATCGCCAATCGTCTGAAAAGATTGCCCCCAAAAAGACGTTGGTGGCGTGAGGCCGGAGGCGAGCGCTTAGATACTGCCCGCCTGTATTGGGCAGTGCGTGAACTCCGCCGCATCGAAGCCGTAGGAGGCAAGTTGCCTAAATTAGGCAAGGATTGGCTGACAGCACATATCGACCAGTTTCCCGACTTGGCAAAGTCGATTGCGGTGGACGAAGGATTTCTGGGCGGCACTCAAACGCGATGGCGGCAAGCCAATCCCGATAATAAGTATGACCTCTTCCGAGGCGAGTCGCGACTTTCCGCCTTGGAAATGGGGCTCAAAGCCAAGCGCGTTAGCTGGGACGACAACCCTTCAGAACGCGCTCTTGATTGGATACGTGCGGGCGATAACGCCCGATTGCTAATTGACGATTTTGAGGCCTCAAAGAATGCGGGAGAATTCCCCCAGGTATGGGAGCGTTTTGGCTGGGCCCACGGACAAAATAGTCCGAATGATGCGAACAAAAAAAGTATAGCTGAAGACCCTACACAGTTCCGTCGAGTATTGGCGTTGCTCAAGCAGCTTCCAAGAAAAACCATATTGGAGGCCATTGACGGAATCACCAATTGGATGACGACTTGGCAAAAGCAAATTTTGAAACAAAAGTTGGGATTGCTGGTATGGCAAAAAATTTGGCCGATTGCGGTGGCTGCAACAAATGCCAGTCAAGCCGAAGAGGGAACGCTTGATCTGAACCTGGTTGTCAGTTCTTCAAATGAAGACAGGGAACCTATGGACTTGGACACTCTCAATACTCCTGCGGGAAGAATGGTTGGAATATTTGAGGAAGCCTGGAGGGCCACCAAGAAAGGGGGCAAGCCATTTGCAGCGCGCACCAAACCGCGAGTTATTCGTGATATAATAATCAAGGAGAAGGGACGTGCCGGCCTAATTGTCAAGCACAGACTTATTGAACTGCTGCCGTACTTCCACAACGCGGATAGCAAATGGACCCAGGAGCACTTGCTGCCGCATCTTCTGGCGGACACACCGGAAGCATTAGCATTGTGGCGAGCCGTAGTGCGGCGGCCCTTGCATCGGAAAGTCATCCATTTACTTAAGGATGCGATCCTGAAACGTGCTCTGGACAAACGCCTGGGTCGTGAAACCCGTAAAGCCCTGGTGTTCTATATTGTGGTAGATTGTTTACACGCTATGTTGCGAGGCCAACGCTCCGCAATCAAACCCGCAGACATCCAGCAAATGCTTCGCTCAGTGGAAGATGAAGTACGCGCACACGCTGCTGGTACTATAGCTCGCTTTGTAAGGGAGAACACAAAGGAATTTACGCAAGAAAATCTAATGACCAAGAGCGCCGCTCCTTTTCTTAAGAATGTTTGGCCGCAAGAGCTTGCGTTGGTAACACCGGGTACGAGCGCTGCCCTTGTTGAATTGCCAGCCTATTCAGGCGGCGCATTTGTTGCTGCCGCGAACGCCATTGAGCGTTTCCTGGTTCCTTTTGATTGCTGGTCTTTGCTTGATTATGGACTTTTTGGGGAAGACGGAGGTGGGCCAAGGCTTGCTATTGTAGATTCCGCAGAAAAAGGTGAGGCATTGCTTCGACTGTTGGATTTAACCGTTGGGTCTGTCGACGGTGCGGTGGTGCCTTATGATCTCAGCCAAGCTCTCGCTCAGATCACAAAGGTGTCGCCCCATGCGGAAGCAACGCCGTCATTCCGAAGACTACTTGCTGCCGCACGGCAATAGGTGAACACATGCCAACGGGTTACCGCCTGCCAGCGTTCCAAACAATCGATCACAGCATGGACAGATAATTGGCTGCAAAAGGTGTGAAAGTAATTATATGAAAGACAATGGCGCATCTCTGCGCATGGGTATTTTGCGTCAGGCTGCCGATCAACAGATCGTTAAGCCGATGCAGACCCATGGTTGGGACGCGCATATCATCTCTGAGGTTATGCCGGGCGAGTATATCATAATCGAAGGCCGCCGACTTGGTGTACGTAGATCAGTCGCACTCCTTTATAGCTCGGCAACCGATAACGCTTACTACCGCACGCTTGATGCGACCGTGGACGCCATATTTACTAACGGTGCTCTCTACATGATTGAGAGCTTCGCTCAAGGCATTTCCAAACCTGTCAAGCCTGTTGATGAGTTCTTTAGTACGTTGGTAGAATGGAATAAGGCTTTGGGGCCCCAAGCCGCCATTCGACCGCCGCACGCCCCAAAAGTCATTTTACGTCTCACAGCAGAGAAGCCAATTGACGCCATTTGGGCCCGGCTTGAGCGTCTCGCAAGCGTTCGCCTGGCGGCTAAGATTGTCGAGCGACGTTGGAATCGCGAGGAAACCTTGCAACCAAAAACACTAAAGGCGAAGGCCGAAGGCGTCGCATATTCGGTGCGCAGCGGAGTTGAATATTTTCGCCGAAGTGATGGGGAAAGTCTTAGCCGACGAATAGTAAGCCTTTATTATGGCGTAATAGCGCTAGCATCAGCGGAGATGTTAGCATCTCCTTCTGGACCTTCTGATCTCGACGAGGTTGAGGGGTTCACAAAAGCCGGGCACGGTCTGTACGCGCTAACATCAGCGGGCGATGAGCTCGGTACGCTGAAAGTTGGTGTGTTGAGCCGGGGCTTTTATCCGAACTGGGTCAATTTCTTGGGAGGGGACGTCAGCGGATACCCTAAGCAAAAGGCAGGAAGTGATAGCGATCTGGCAAGACTGGATGCGACCACGCATTCTACAATGGCGGGGTTATTTTCTTCCATTCCCGAATTGGGAGACCTCTTTTTGGAAATATTCAATCAGGAACCGTCCTGGGTAATCCCTCACTCGGACATGGATGCCAACGGCGCATTGAGTGGATTTCGTGCGGCTAGAGAGGCAGGTGCTACGTACATCCGTCTTCTAGATGCCTCCGGCCGCGTTTCGCAAGCGCGACTGGAGTCCGCAGGATGGCCCCTTGCGGAGATTACTCCGGTTCAAGATGAGGACGGTCAAAGTACTTTTCGTGCCCGCGTCGATCATGTTGGTTACAGCACGTGGCATGGTGCCGTGCCTATTCATTACAGTCCGTTTTTGGCATCAGGTGCTCTGATTTTACCAGGCCTCGCCGGAGCGGAGGCGTACCGCACTAACGCACTGGTTGTTCTTTATGCGCTTTCGATTGCCGTCCGATATTTACCCAGCATTTGGCGCAGAGTTGAAGGCGGCGATTCAGACCAATATTTGATACTGGTACGCACAGCTATCGAAATTTTCGAACGAGTGCTACCCGAAGCGTTTTTGGAGTCTATCACAGGTGAACATATCGTGGCGCGCCAGCCCGGCAGTTTTACCTAATGCTTGGATTGGTCCATGTTGTGGCATCAAATCCAGCAGCACAAATAAATTGCCCTTCAACTAGGCTCAGGACCTATTAATTCTTTTGCGGAAAAGCGTTGCTCGCCGACAAGGCCTATGACACCGGATGCCATCCGGGCCGATCTGAAACAGCGCGGCATCAAAGCCGTGATCCCGCCCAAGTCAAACCGCAAAGCGGTGATCCGCTACAACAAACGTTTCTATCGGCAGCGCAATTGCATCGAGCGCGTCTTCGGCCATCTCAAGATCAATCGCGCCATCGCAATGCGATACGACCAGCTTGCAGAAAGCTTCCTTGGTATGTTGTTCTTGGCTTCAGCCCGTTACTGGCTCAAATTTGTCCACTCCGTCTAATTCCCACCTAAAACAGGATGCGCAATGGCCACACTTCGAGAATACTTCTTAAAAGATGGTGGACGGAATGCAGCTCAAAAAAGACGTAAATGGAAAATCAGCGGGGGAATGGTCGAAGATGGCGTGCGTGCCGAAGTAGATAGCGCGCGTGCTGCACTTGTCTTTGGGGCACGCAAAATAACTATTCAGCAAACGTGCCCCGTTACAGGGCTAGGTGGTGAACAGTGTGGCGATGTTATTGCCAACCTGCATTTAGACTTCGCTGCCAACGCTAAGTATATCTCATTTTATATACCTATTATGAAACAGGTCGAACTCCCCGAAGCTATTGCTTTGAACGAAATTGGTGCGATTTTGCAATGGCCGAAGAAATTCATCGGAGCCCGATCCGGCTATGCTGGTGTGGTGAAGGAAGCTAAAGATCTCGTATTTACCGGTCAAATTTATCTGTATTCAGAACGCCCCGTACCTGCCAACCTTCAGGAGAAACTAAACGCAAAAGCCGCGACACTAAAACATGTACTTACATTCCTAAGTGTCGAGTGGGCTGCCGAACGGAGCAGACGGGAAAAACCACTCGCTTTTATCTCTCACGATAGCAGGGATAAGGCAGAAATCGCAGAGCCTCTCGCGTTGGAGCTTCAAAATATACTATGCCCAGTTTGGTTTGATCAATTTTCTATTCTAGTCGGGGATAGCTTGCGCGAGAGCATTGAAATGGGCCTTAGAGAATGCCGCAAGTGCATTATAATACTTACACCAAATTTTTTGCAAAATGGCGGCTGGTCAAAAAGGGAATATGATTCGATTTTTACCCGGGAACTGATTGAGCGGAATATTGTCATATTGCCCATATGGCATAACGTGACTGTTGAAGATGTTTATTCATATTCGCCTATGCTAGCTGATCGTCTCGCTGTTCAATGGACGCTTGGAGTAGACGAGGTGGCACGACGGATATTCCAATCACTTAATGCTAATACCTAGGCTCAGGACTCATTGATTGATCGAGAAGATGACGGTTGCGGCGATGCAAATGGCTGAGAAGAAGGTGTGGGCGCAACGGTCATAGCGGTTGGCCTTAGGAACGAAAAAGAACGGATACGAAAGAGAAAAAGAACGATTCCGTGTGATAGCCGAGTGACGGAGGGTTTCTAAGTCGTTGAAAATAAAAGTCGCTCCGTCCAATCCATCAACAGCCCGACCTCGAATGCGACATAATCATAAGCCTATGCCACTCTCGTCCTTTCAATCGACCGATGATCGCCAGCGACGCTTTCGTCCTCACCCAAAGATGACGAAGGCACCTGCACGTCATTGGCAGCCGTTTGAACCTTCGCGAAAAGGGAAGAGGCCAATCTCTCGGCAATCTTATTGGCGGCGTGTTTCACTGGATCGGCCGCAAGATGGGCGTAGCGAGCTGTCGTCTGGACCTGAGTGTGGCCCAGCAGCTTGCCAATAACCGGTAAGCCCTCGCCGACGAGCAAGCCGCCCGAAGCGAAGGTGTGGCGAAGATCGTGAATTCGAACGCCTTCAAGACCGGCAGCTTTGCGAATGCGTTCCCACGGATGCTGAAGATCGGTCAGATATGCGCCCTCTTTCTTACCTGTGATCACATAGGAGTTCGCAGGCACGCGTGGAATATTTTTTAACACCTCGATGACAGCATTTCCGAGATGAACGGTCTTGGCACCCGTCTTGGAGTCTGGGAGCCGAAGTTCGCACCGCTCCAAATCTACATAGTCCCATTTTAACTTTTGAATTTCCGACAGTCGGCACCCGGTGAGCGTTAAAAGCCGATAGGCGGCGACGGCGGAAGCGGTTTCGCTTTCGCTTGCTTCAGCGGTTGCCAGCGCTTGCCCGAGCCTTTGCAACTCAGCTGAACTCAAAAACCGCTCGCGCTTGTATTCACGATAGCGCTGAATGTCCTCGCAAGGATTGGTGTGCTTGTCGCGGATACCCCAGATCTCGGCGAGGTTGAGCATTTTGGATAAGATGCCGAGCGTCCGGTTCGCCTGGTACGGAATACGGGCCATTGATCCATGTAGATCGGCGACGTCCGCTGTCGTGATGCTTCGAACCCTCTGCGTACCGAAAAACGGATTGAGGACCAGTTCCACCGATCGGCGGTACTCACCCTGCGTTGTGGGTTTGCATCGAACTTTTACATGCTCACCTAGGAAGCGCTGGCCGAGGTCCACCATGGTAGCCGACTGGCGCTGCGCATCTCGTGTTGCCGCGGGATCGCCGTCCGCGCCGCGCACGTTGCCGAGCATGACTGTTGCCTCACGCCGTGCCACCTCGGCCGTGACTGGGCCGAACTGCCCGATCATCACACGCCGGGTCCGTCCGTAACGGCGATACTGAACGAGGAAGAAACGCTTGCCGCTCGGCATGACGCGAACGCCGAAACCGGGTAGATCGGTGTCGAAGACGATATAGTCTGCCTCCTGCTTTCGCAGAGTTTCAACCGTTCTCTTTGTGAGTTTCATCCTGGCCATGTGCACTCGGATTCCAGACATTTTCTGTCCGATCCAAACCGTCAGGTTTTCGTCTCGTGGAAGCGTCGTGGAAGCGGCGCGACGAAAGTCGTGGCGTGGACCGTCGTACAAACGGTATGGCGATCGAATCGGATTATGCAAGTGAAACCAAGGAGCTATGGGAGGGCTGGATGCGCTTACGCGCGTTGTCGTATGATGGCGTAAATGGGGTTTGTGCCTCTCATAACCTGAAGGTCACAGGTTCAAATCCTGTCCCCGCAACCAACCCTCGCGAACGCACGGACATAGCGCCCCATTCATTTTCCTGCCGGGAGAGGATTTCGGATGAGTGCCGTAAACAAGCTTATCCATACGCTGCATCAGGAAGAGATCGATCTGCTTCAGCGCCTGCGCGCGGTGCGCAAGAAGAAGCGCGAACACGCGCCTGACGCGATGACGTTCGGCGCACGCATTGCCGACAGCGTGGCCGCCACGATGGGATCGTGGCCATTCATCCTCGTGCAGAGCTTCATCCTGTTCTGCTGGATCATTCTCAACATCACGGCCTATGTGCAGCGATGGGATCCGTATCCGTTCATCCTGCTCAATCTGGCGCTTTCGTTTCAGGCGGCCTATGCGGCACCCTTCATCATGATGAGCCAGAACCGTCAGGCCGCCATCGACCGGCAGGCGGCGGAGCATGATTATGATATCAACATAAAAGCGGAACTGGAGATCGAACTGCTGCACCAGAAGGTCGATGTGCTGCGCGAGAAGGAAATTGTGGAACTGCTCGAAGTGATCAAGAGCTTCCGGGAGCAACTGACGCCAAAGGCCTAAAAAGTCAGAACGCCGACATTCTGTTCTCTTGCGGCGCGGATTTGCGCTTCGCAGGCGCGCTTGTAGCCGTCGCGCTGTTGCAGCCGCGCCCAATAGGCGGCAATGGCGGGCGCGAATTGCGCATCGAGGCCCAGCGAGCTTGCCAATTGCAGCGCATAGCCCACCGAAATATCCGCCGCCGTGAAATGGTCTGCGCAGAGATATTCGCGCGATTCCGTCGCTGTATTCACCGCGCGCAAGCGACCTAAAAACCATTTCGTATAGTCTTCGGCCACTTGCGGCTGGCGGCGGCCTTCAGGCTCCAGCCGCGAATAACGCAGCACCAGCGTCTGCGGAAAGGTCAGCGTCGCCTCACCGAAATGCAGCCAGTTTAGGAACGCGCCGAACGCGGGATCATCGCGCTCCACGGCAAGCGGCGTGGGGCCATATCGCGCCACAAGGAATTCGCAGATCGCGGCGGATTCCGTCATCACCGTTTCGCCGTCCTGAAAAAATGGAATCGTGCCGAGCGGATTGATGCCCAGATATTCCCTCGCGAACATGCGCGGCGGAAACGGCAGCATCTTCAATTCATATTGCAGGTCCAGTTCTTCCAGCATCCACAGCGGACGGAACGAACGCGCATTGTGGCAATGCCAAAGCGTGATCATGCGCGCACAAGCGCGGCAATCGCGTTAGGAACAGGCACGGGAAAATCGAGGAGCATCTGGGCGTAGGTCTTGCCCTGCGGATCGTTGCGCAAGCTCGCCATGCCGCCGCCGCCCAGCACATTTTCCAGCACGAAATTCACGCCATGCACGCCGGGCAGGTCATAGCGCGTGACCGCGCCTTCCAGAAAATGCGCGAAATAGCGTGCAACTGCATCTTCCGTCAGCGCCGCGCGTATGTAAGGAAGATAGTCCGTCTGGCGCGCGAGAATGCCAATATTCGCATTATTGCCCTTGTCGCCGCTGCGGCCCCATGCGAGCGCAACAAGCGGCACTTCCGTCATGTGTGATTGCGTTTCGGGCATCGGCCCATTGGGCCGTACAAGTTTGGTTGGATCGAAAGGTTCTCCCGCCGCAATAGGAACATCCCATGCCTCGCCGTCCATATGCACTTGCGGCGCGAGCGCGGATTTCGGCAACAGGAAGGAAAATAGCCGCACCACAGGCGACGGCTTCGGGCGATTGCCGCCCATGCCCGTCGTGCCCGGCGACATTGACGTGCCCGATGACGTCGCCTCGCGCAGCAGCATGGCGAGGGCTTTGGGATCGTCATGCTTCGCCGCGAGTTTCAAAATCACTTCGCGCAATGCGCCGACGCGGCGGTTCGCGCCATAGCCGGATTCCGCGCCGATCAATTCGACATTCGTTTCCGTGAAATCCGCCATATTGCGCATGCGCAGCATCGCGCGGCAGCGTTTGAGGATTGCGTCGGCCGTCTTGCGCGCTTTGCCATCCGCATCGATGCCCGCGATAGTCAGATAAAGGCCGACACGAAAACCATCCTGATAAGTCGCGCTGACTTTATATGTGTCAGTCGGCGGCACGCCTTTCGCGTTCGTGACGCGCACGAGATTGTCGCCCGCGCGCTCGATATGGACTTGCGAAAAATCACAAACGACATCGGGCAGGATATAGGCTTGCGGGTCGCCGATCTCATAAACCATCTGTTCGGCAACGGTTGCGGGCAACACAATGCCGCCCGTGCCCTCCGGTTTTCCAATCGTGAAACTGCCGTCGGCGCTCACCTCCGCAATCGGATAACCGATATTTTCCCAACCTTCGACGCTCTGCCAATCGGTGAACAAACCACCCGTCGCCTGCGCGCCGCATTCGATAATATGCCCCGCAAGGCTGCCACCCGCGAGCTGATCGTGGTCCGTGTCCTTCCATCCGAAGGCATGAATGCACGCTCCCAGCGTCACCGCGCTATCAACCCCACGCCCCGTGATGACAATATCCGCGCCTTGATTGAGGGCGCGCGCGATAGGAAACGCGCCAAGATAGGCGTTCGCGCTCATCAATTCAGCCGGGATAGGAGCACCCGAAAACATTTCCGTCACACCGCGCTCGCGCAAATCCGCGATCCGCGGCATGACATCGTCGCCGGTAACGGTTGCGACTTTCAGCTCCAAACCAAGCTGCGCGATCAACGCTTCCAGCGCGGCCGCACACGCCGCCGGGTTCACGCCGCCCGCGTTGGAAATCACTTTCACCTTCTGCCGCGCGATTTCCGGCAGGCATTGGCGCATCGTTGCGGTGACGAAATCGATGGCGTAGCCGTCATTCGGCGACCCAGCGCGCGCCCGCGCCATGATCGACATGGTGATCTCGGCCAGATAATCGAACACGAGATAATCGAGCATTCCACCCGCCAGCAGTTGCGGCGCGGCCATCATGCTGTCGCCCCAGAAGCCGGACGCGCCGCCGATGCGGATGGTTTTGCTCACGCTTCTTCTTTCGCCAGCGTCAGCAGAACTTGCCGCGCCGAAACCTGTTCGCTGGTTTGCGCCGACACGCTGCTCACGGTTCCCGCAAACGCCGCTTTCAATTGATGCTCCATCTTCATCGCTTCGAGAACGGCAAGTGTCTGGCCTTTCTCAACTTTGTCTCCCGCCGCCACATTCACGCCGATGATACGCCCGCTCATGGGCGCGCGGATGAGCCCGTCGGAGTTGGCATCCTTTGCCGCCGCTGGCGCATAGGTCGCGTCCTCGAAAGAATGAACGCGTCCACCCATATCGAGATGGATATGCGTTCCGTCAATCGCGTAAGACGCTTTCCCTTCGGTTCCGTCAACGAGAAAACGCAATTCGCTATGCGTGCGCGAAACTATTTCAATAGCGCGCGTTGTGCCCTCGCTGGCAATTTCGTAATGCGCGCCACGCTGTGCGACCGCAAGCCGATGGAATTTCTCGCCTTGCGCCAATTTGATCGGCGAGAACGCGGTGCCAGTGGACCACCAGCCCTTGAGTTCGGCGTGATCCGTGGCGGCATCCACCAGCAACGCTCCGGCCAGTGCGCGCGACAGCGGATCATCAGATTGCGCCAGATC
>Ga0208220_1001372_pt1 | contig 10242 bp, 5 predicted proteins | sample NGESurdeep092012_9_FD_184484 | JGI IMG/M metagenome (GOLD analysis project Ga0208220, IMG submission 184484) | Arctic peat soil microbial communities from Barrow, Alaska - NGEE Surface sample F53-1 deep-092012 (SPAdes) | ecosystem: Environmental > Terrestrial > Soil > Wetlands > Peat ... | reverse complement strand
CCTTGGGCCGATGCCACTTCAACCCAATGTGCTGCATCGCGGAGGACAGCCTGCAGATCGGCAAAGCCTCCGTCCCTGAGGGCAATAGTAGCAATCGTCTTCTCGTTCATGGCACCTGCGATACACGATCAACTTGGGGTTCGGAATCGCTCGTCTTGCGATTTCGGGCTATGACAGACTGGGATCAGGCGAGATGACCCCGCAAACGCTAGGATAACCAACGGTCCAGATTTTCGGCGACGAATTGGTCGTCGTTCAGCCAAGGATATGCTGCGTAAACTCGATCGATCTCGTCCTTCTGCCCGCCCGAAAGCACCTCATTGGGATCCAGACACCAAGGGCCATTCAGGAGCCCTTGTTTTTGCAGAACTTCGTGGATACCTGGGACGCAGCCTCGAAACTCATGCCTGGCGTCGAAGATGGCTGCATTGGCGTCTGTGATCTCGGCGCCGCGTGCCAGCACTGAGTCCAGGCATGCACAGTTGCGCTTGGCCTCCTGAACGGACTGCAGCAGCTCAACAGCCCTTCGAGTCCACACCGCCCACTGGCCGAGGAGGCCTCCGACAAAGTGCGCTGTGCGATCACCAAAGCGGAACTCGGTAAGGAGATCAGCCACAATGTTGTCGTCGTTACCGGTATAGAGAGCGATTTCGGAGCCGCGTCCACTATGGGCGACCGCGCGCAAAACCTCCACGGTCTGATATCGGTCGAAGGATGCGACCTTAATGGCCACGACGGACTCGATCTCGACGAATCGCTCCCAGAATTCAGCATCCAAAGGACGCCCGCCCACGGCCGGCTGTAAGTAGAAGCCGATGATCGGAAGATTCTCGCCGACAGCGCGGCAGTGCTCGATCAACTCAGCGTTCGAAGCATTTGACAAAGCAGCCACGCTCAGCAGCCCGCCGTCATACCCAAGTTTGCGAATAGTTTCTGCTTCGGCGCACGCCTGGCGCGTGTTACCGCAGATGCCGCCGATCTTCGCCATCTGATTTCCTGTGCGCCGCTCGAAGGCTCGAACCTCTTCCATGGCCAGTTCAAGAACCGGTTCAAAAAGACCCACGTTGCCATCTCGGATTGAGAACTGCGTGGTGTGAACGCCTACCGCGACGCCACCGCTGCCCGCGTCGCAGTAATAGCGGGTGAGCGCTCTCTGGCGCCGCTCATCGAGGCGCAAATCTGCTGTCAGTGCCAGCGGGTGCGCGGGGATGACGAGACCCTGCTGCAGGAGAGAGCGAAACTCTTGCGTACTATGCGACATCAGAACCTTCCATCCGTGACCTGAAACTTGGTTGCTTTATTCAGGGCGGAGCCACCCGACTCCACCCACGTCGCCACGGCCTCCATGAGTTGATCCGCCGTCACTTCGGGATATCCCAGGACTGCATGGCACGCGCCGGCATTGTTCAACAGCGCAATGCCTGTGGATTCGCCCTTGAACTGCAACTCACGCGCAAAGCGCTGCGCGAAGAACTCCGCTACGCGCCGCACCTGAATTGTCTCCGGGCCGGTTACGTTGAGGACGCGCGCCGGAGAGGAGCACAGCGCGAGCGAGCGAATCGCGTAGGAGTTGGCGTCGCCCTGCCACAGCACGTTGACCGCCGGTACGGAAAGATCGACCGCCTTGCCCTCGTAGACCTGCCGTGCGATATCCACGAGCACACCGTAATGGAGATCGACGGCGTAGTTAAGCCGGAAAATCAGGCATGCGGTTTGGAAGTGCTTGGAGTAGTACTCAAAGAGGCGTTCGCGGCCCAGGCACGACTGCGCATACTCCCCTCGCGGTGCAGGATCGTCGCTCTCGACGCAACCGCCCTGCTCCGGCATCACAAATGGGTAGACGTTGCCCGTGGAGAATGCCACGATGCGGGACTCGCGGTAGTGCTGCGCCACCTGCGCGGGGACGATCGTGTTCATCGCCCAGGTCAGCTCGGGATCTCCTGCGGAACCGAACTTTCGTCCCGCCAGGAAGAGCACATTGGGTACCTGAGGCAGAGATTGGACCTGAGCCGGGTCCAGAAGATCGCAACTCACGGTCTCTACTCCAGCGTCCCGTAGTTCGATAACGGCGCTGGGTGACTGGAAGCGAGAGGCGGCCAGTACGCGGGTGTTGCGGCCTGTTTCACGCACGGCCCTTTGAAGGCGGCGAGCCAACGTGGGGCCCATCTTGCCGCCGGCCCCCAGCACGATCGTGTCTCCCTCAAGGTGTTGGGCAAACGCGATGTCCGCGGTGTTCGGCAGTGTCAGCAGTTGATCAAGTTCTTGCTCGGACTTAGGCGCGATCATGGGTTGCGGGACACTCCGCAGCAGCTTGACGGGTGGCGAGCGAGGGCTGCTGGTGTTTGTAATACGGTTGATAGTTTCGAAATGCGGACACCAAGTCTGAATAACGGATTCAGATTATGATAAAGCTTCACGGGCTGTCAAGCATCCGGGAGGTTCAGCCGCGCAGCCAGCTGGCCGCCTGCGCGGCCTGCTGATAAGGCACACTCCAGTATTCGAGGGTGTTCCACTCGATCGCCGTGGACTGCTCCAGATACGGTGAGTCGTCGGGGCGGCCGATGAAGCCGACCACCATCGCCTCCAGCAACTGCGGTATGCGAAACGAGTAGCCGACCGGCTGGCGGTAGCCAATCCCTGAGAACAGCGAACGGTTGCACGTGTTGTGCCCGAGGCACCAGTGCAGCAGACGCTCCGCTGCTGGACGCCAATTCGGGCGGTCGAGTAGGGCAGCCCCCCGTGCGAGCAGATGCGCGTGCGCCATCAGCACCGAACTGGTCCCGTGCACGATGCCCTGCGCGTTGAACGGGTGCATGAACGTGCGGACGCCGTAACCCGCGCCGGCGTCCCGGAAGAGCTGGCGCGCAGGCTGCGGAGGATGCGTGTAGACGCCGTAGGGCGTGAGGGCGAACGGATTGCTGGTGCTATCGGCGAGCAGGTAGCGCTCAACGTAGGCGATCACTGCCTCGCGGGCCTGGTCCGTCGGTGCGGTAGAGGGAAGCTGCGAGCGCAGCTCCCAAAGCCGCAGCAGCGCGAACGCCGGCTCCACGGCAAAGGCGATGGAGCGAAAGGCGTCCGTCGCTGCATCGTCTTCGACGAAAAACCCGGCTAGCCCGTCGTCACCAATTACCTGGCGCTGCAATAGCTGCTGCGCGAGCGTGAGGATCCGGCTGACTTCTTCGTTCTCGTCGGAGACGAACAGCATCTCCAGCCGTGCCCGCAACTCGGCAGCGACGAACAGAGTGCGCCCGTCGTGCCCGCGCTGCGTCCCGTAGTCGGCGGCGCGGCGGAGCAACATATGGCATGCGTGCGACTCTGTGGAAGGAAGATGTCGCGCAGCCCGTGCCTGCATCTGCACGAAGCTCCACTGCACAAGCGGGTTGTAAGTTGTGCGGACCATGCGCTCATCACCCGAGTCCGGGATGTTGTCAGTCCACCGATTGTCGCTGGCATCGCCGAAGCAGCCGGGATGATTCTCAAACCACCAGTGGCGCTCGTAGGAGAGACCACTCCCCACAGGAGCGCTGCCGCCGGCGACATCCTCGTATACCTGTCCCGATGTAGCGATCATGCGATGGAAGAAGCGATTGCCCCAGCGCAGCTCTTCCAGCACAGCATCGGGGGGCTCGCCACCTAGTTGAAGATCCTCTCCGCAGCGCTCCTGAATGGTGAGAAGGGCTTCGATATGCGGAAGCGTGAATGCCAACCACTTGCGAAAGTCGCCCGCATCGTGCCATCCACCGGTAGCCTCGTAGGTTGATCCATCGACGTCCAGGACACCATCGTCGAGATGACACGCATCGTGAATGCCAAAGATGGAGCAGCCGCACCGCTGGGACTTGAGGAAGGTGAGGTAGCCCAGGATGATGCGATCGTAGATGCGTTCGCGAATCGCAAAGGGTGGCGAGATCTGCTCGTCGATCTCAATCTGGTAGCTACCCGGCGTGCTGAAGTCGCTGAAGTCTGCCTGCCACAAGGTGCCCCAGCGCGTTTCCATGCGGCGCAACTCGTTCTGATAGAGCAGAGGGGAAGTGGCATCCAGCAGCAATTTCCCTTGCAACAGGTCGTAGGGAGCAGGGAATCGCGCGGAGAATCCAGCAGCAGCACGCGGTGTATCGCGTGGAAGTCGCAGACAGTTCTGGCGAAGATAAAATGGAATCCGATCGGGAAGGCCCTGTGCGTCGCCGGCGACCAGCGTCAATGTCTTTGGGCTGGTCGGCTGATAGCCGAGGTGACTCAAGCTAAGTTGCATGGTCATCACTGTGCACGGTCCCGCGCGAGTTGTGCGTAGTGATGGGCTTGCCCGGCTGCGGCTTGGAGCCCATACCGCTCGCGGCACCTACATGCCCAAGCTGCAGCGATGCCTTGCGCGCCGCTTCCTTTACCAGGCCCGCAATGCTCGTCTCATTTTCCGCGGAGAATTCTTCGAGTGGCAGCGTAACACTGATTACGGCAGAAGGATTGCCCTCCCGTCCGCCAACGGCGGCGGCAAGCACCCAGTACCCCGGCAGCAGCTCTTCAATATTGCGGGCATAGCGCATCTTACGCACTTGCGCTATCTCCTGCTTCATCTTCGGAAGCGAGGTAATGGTGTTGATGGTGTACTTCTCCGTGCTTTTTGCCATGATGCGCTCTACGTCGTCGGGAGCCATTCCTGCGAGGAAGATCTTTCCTGACGCGGTCGCATTGAGCGGGCGTCGCAGACCGACATTCGCGAATGCGTGCGGTGCGCCTGAGTAACCCACAGAATGGATGAAAAGCACGTAGTCCTGATCGAGCACGCCGAGCTGCACAGTGCCCGGCACCTGGCGTGCGAGCTCCTGCATGGGGAAGAACGCAGCGCGGTAGAGCGGCGAATGACGCAGGTACCCCGAGCCGACCCACAACGCGTGGCTGTTGAGCATATACCGCTTCGTTACGGGTTGCTGTGTGATGAGGTTCGCTTCCATTAGGGTGGTGCAGAGTCGATGTGCTGAGCCCTTCGGACTATCAAGCATGGCCGCAATATCTGTGAACGTAAGCTCGAAGGGCTCTTCAGCGAGAAATTCCAAGACCTTCAGGCAGCGTAGCGTGGAGCTCATGGCAGTGGATTTCCGTTTCATACAGCCACCCTCTCACAGTGGGGCTTGACAGCGCAACGTGACTTCAGCTACGTTCATTCTCAACCAGTATATCCGCAATACAAACACTTGTTTCGTATTGCGGAACCAAGAGTCAACTGGAGAAGATAGGTCCCGTTTTCCAAAACATTCTAGGGAGGTCCAAGTGACCATGAACACAATGGCATCGCGCTTCGTGAAAAGCCACTCAGGCGTACGGGTATTGTTCTTTTTCATCCTTGCAGTCTGCTGTTCGGGGCTCTCTGCGCGTGCACAGGAGGTGACCGCGACCATCAATGGCATCGTCACGGATCCCACGGGTCGGATCGTGGTCAATGCGGAAATCAAGGCCCAGGACCTGGACCGCGGCACGGTTTGGCCGGCACACACAAATTCGGCGGGTGCCTACACCCTTACACGGCTTCCAGTCGGACGCTACGAGGTCCGGGTAACGGCTCCGGGCTTCCGCACGGCCGTGCAGACGCCGATTGAACTGCAGCTTAATCAGGTCGCTGTGGTCAACATGCAATTGGTCGTCGGTCAGGCCAGCGAGACGGTCGAGGTGACCAGTGGGGCGCCGCTGCTGCAGACGGAGACGACCGAAGTGAGCACGGTGATTGACGCACGTACCAATGTCGACCTTCCGCTGGCTAGCCGCAACTACATGCAGCTCACGCTGCTGGCTCCGGGTTCGGTCACGCCGAATCCAAGTGGATTCGCCAACGGCCAGACGACAGGCCAAAACGAGCGCCCCGATATCAACGGCAATCGTTTCACGGCCAACGATTACGTCCTCGATGGCATGGACAACAACCAGATGACGGATAACTTCGTCGCATACGCGCCGCAGCCTGACGCCATCCAGGAGTTCAACCTGATCTCGCAGAATGCGCCAGCCGATTTCGGTAACTACATGGGCGGCGTTATCAGTGCAACGATCAAGGGTGGAACCAACTCACTGCATGGTTCAGTCTTTGAGTTCTTCCGCAACAATGTTCTCAACGCTAACCAGTGGCAAAACAAGCTCAGAGCTCCATTCAGTCCCCGCCAGGCTATGCGTTGGAACCAGTTCGGCGCCGCAGTCGGAGGCCCGATCTTGAGAAACAAACTTTTTTTCTTCGCCGATTACGAGGGCGAGCGTTACGATTTCCCGTCCACCACCAACCAATTCTCGGTACTCACCGCCAAGGAGCGGACTGGCGACTTCTCTGAGTTGCTGGCTGCGGGTATTGTCATCAAAAATCCGGTTACCGGGACACCCTTCGTAGGCAACGTCATTCCTAACGGCATGTTGAGCCAGGCGGCGTTGAAGATCGCGGGCTCGTCGTACTATCCCACGCCTATCAACGGCGGTCTGTCCCTCAATGCGAACGACATCACCAACAGCCAGGTCAACGTGAACCAGGGAGACGGAAGGCTGGACTGGGCAATCAACGACAAGAACCATGCCTTTGCCCGTTACTCGGAGAGCCAAACGGTAAATCCCGTAAACCACTCCTACACGTTGGCGTACAACACCCACAGCGCTGCCTCGGTCTGGAACACCGTCGGCGGCTATACCAGGGCGTTTACTACCAATCTGGTTAACGACGCACGTCTCGGAGTCAACTACGTTAGGGTCAACAGCGGAGCTTCTGGGAACAACATAAGCAACCCGGGCACTACGTTTGGCATACCAGCCCTTCCCTCCAGCATTCTGCCTGCGATGCAATTCTCTGCTAACACCAACGTGACGGGTGCCGAGGGCAGCACGGTGGCGTTTGGCAACAAGAGCTCCCTCACGGCCGACGCCAGCACCGTCATCCAGTACCAAAACGTGCTGAACTACACGCATGGAAAGCACAGCCTGCGCATCGGTTTCCAGGGGTGGCGTCTTCGCATGGACGGTGACTTCTCAGGCAACAACGGCCTGGCGGGATACTTCAACTTCAACGGGCAGTACTCAGGGCGCGCCGAGTCGGACTTCATGCTCGGGCTTCCAAACACGGTTGGGGCCGGCTCACCTAGCTCAAGCTGGGGTCAGCGCGGAAACATCTTTGGAGCATTCATTCAGGACGACTGGAAGGTCTCCCACAACCTGGTCTTCAATCTGGGGCTGCGGTACGAGGATCATACGCCCTGGTACGAAGCACACGACAAGCAGGTTAACTGGAATCCGACCACCGGCTTGCTCGAGCTACCCGGACAGAACGGAAACCCCCGTGCCCTGTACAACGCCTACAACGGAATCGATAACTATCAGCCGAGAATTGGTATGGCTTACACGCCCCGGGAGAAAACGACATTCCGCCTCGCATACGGTCTTTCGTCATTCATGGAAGGCACCGGCCAGGGCCTGCGCCTACCTGAAAATCCTCCCTCTTCGGCGTTAGCGTTGGCCAACTACAGTGCTCTCCCCTATCCGACCACAAGTCTGGATCAAGGCTTCGCCCCACTCACTCCCACAACTGCGTGTACTCTGGCGGGACTCGAGCAATATACTACCGCATGCTATACAAGAGCGGTGCTTCGCGCGTATGACCCTAATGTGCGGTCGGCGGCTTCGAGTCAGTGGAGCTTCTTTATCCAGCACGAGCTGACGAACACCATGACATTCCAGATTGGCTATGTTGGTCAACAGACCCGGCATCTAGACCAGCCGAAAGACATCTCTCAGAAAGTCCTGGAGTCGGATGGCACGATTGCACCCGCGCCGTTCTTCTTGCAAAACCAAACTGTTGCCGCCGAGGTAACAGAGATCCTGGCGACCTACACCGGGGCAACGCAGAACTACAACGCCCTGCAGTTTGAGCTACAGGGGCGCCTGAACCACGGCCTCTCGTACCAAGCCAGCTACACATGGGCCCACTGCCTTACTGACGGCACTGGATTCTTCGGCGAACCCAGTGGAACGCAGTCCGCCAGCCAGAACGCATGGTACCAGAACGTTTACAATACGAGGGCGGATTACGGCAGCTGCTACTACAACGTCAAGGGCAATTTTACCGGCTACATGATCTACGATCTGCCCTTTGGGCGGGGCCGCACCTATGGCGCCAACTTGAATAAGCTGGCCAATGCGGCCCTGGGCGACTGGCGGCTGAGCGTGATTCCAACCTTCCGCGGAGGTTTCCCGCTTACCCTCAGCGCGAACGACGCTTCGGGCACCAGATCTCTTGGTCCTCGCCCGGATTGCAATGCTCCGCCCCAGGTTCTGCACAAGCAGCCGGCCACTGGGGGGTTGAAAGGCTACCAGTGGTTCTCTCCCACTCCGTACTCCCAGGCCGCCTCAGGCTTCGGTACCTGCAGCATCGGGTCGGTATACGGACCCGGGGAGCAGAACATCGACATGGGTATCTCCAAGTCGTTCCCGGTTCACGCTCAGCAAAACCTCGAACTGCGCGGCGAGTTCCTGAATACCTTCAATCACCCGATCCTGAACGCGCCGAACACCCAACTCGGTCCTACTCTGGGAGTGATCAGTAATTCGCAGGGGGCGCGCAACATCCAACTCGCCTTGAAATACAACTTCTAACCCGGTCTCACACGCCGGCTGAAACAATCATCTGTATTACACGGCGTCTGGCTATCGGATGGCAGCACAAACCGAGGTCCGGCGCCGTGTTTCCCCTGTTTCAAACCCAGAAGTTACACAGGGCAATTCTTCCAACAGCCTGGCTCGTCCGCACCAAACGCTCACCGGGTGTCTTCACCTAATATCAATTGCATGCAAAGTACCAGCCACCAGAGGGCTGGACGGAGACGATGAAAAATAGTGATTTGATCGCTTACCTTAAGCCGGTCACCTCTCAGTTCAGCCGGGCCGATGATGTCGAGCTGGTTGACATCACCGGTGGTGTCACCGACATCCAGGCGACCAAGCATCGTCTAGTCGTGCGTCTTTCTCTGCCGACAGGCCTCTATCGCGGTCGTATCGAGACCACGCCTGGATCGTTCGACATGGCGACCGCCATGATCGAGATGGTCCGAGTCCCTGACGGCAAGCGAGTGCCGGTCGGACCATGGGATCTCGATCACATCCACAATGTGATGGCCATGCTGATGGTTTGCACGTACATCAATGGCAAGCTCAAAGGCGGACTCTGGTTCTCTATGCCGGGGCCGGAGGAGATCGCGGAGGGGCGTCTTACCGCAGAGTTCGGTTTCGAAGCGCAGGACGGCGACAACGAACTCGTTCTGGAGTTGATCGAGCGTGACCGCCAGCGCATGGACTGGGGAAAGCTTTCGTACCTGGAACTGCGCAAAGACGATCGACATCCAGTCTCGCTGGAACCAGCGGCGACCAGTCATCCACGCATCTTTCTTCATCCGCACGAAGTGGAGCGGGTCCGCGAACGCTGGCAAGGTACTACCGAGTTCGAGGAGCTGCGGAAGCAGTTGTCCACCGAGGACCTGGTCTTCCTGACGGACAACAGCCAGGGGACGCTCGAGCTGGCCTGCCTCTTCTATGCACTTACGGGCGATCCGGTGATCGGGGCACGGGCTAAGGACCGAATCCTCGAACTTGCGTACGCGCCAACCTGGAGCGGCCGCCCCGATCCTCTGCTGATGGGCGGTGACAACGATCGCGGCATCAGCCTGCGACTTTACCTTACAGCGCTTGGCTGGGACTATCTGCAACCCCTACTGAACGAATCCGAACGCAACGCCATGCTAGCGAAGGCAGAAGAGTACATCGGGAAGGTGTACGACTTCACCCTGCTGCAGCGTGGATACATGGGGTGTCCAGCCATCGACCCGCACACGCTCGGTGCATGGAACGGCACCGCAATCGCCTGCATGGCGTTTTTCGAGGAGCTTGCGATCGCACGCCGCGCGCTGCCGCTCTTCCATGGCCTGTTCTGCGAAAGCCTGAAGCTGTTTCCGGACAGCGGCAAGGCAGCCTGGGCGACATACTTCCCCTTCCACCTTGTTCTTTACCTCGCAGCCGCGCAGACCTTTGGTGGAAAGAGGCGCGAGCTCGACACGAGCGCTTTCCTTGACCATCTCGGAGAGGCACTGCTGGCTAGCTTCGAAGTGCCGAACAGTCAGGAGCTCCAGCGCGGGCTGCGGACGCGCGAGCACCGATTTCTTACCGCGTTCCTTTGTCGCTTCCACCCTACGCCGGGCATCGAATCCATCTACCGCGCCTTCGCTGACAGAG
>Ga0208220_1001371_pt1 | contig 10243 bp, 6 predicted proteins | sample NGESurdeep092012_9_FD_184484 | JGI IMG/M metagenome (GOLD analysis project Ga0208220, IMG submission 184484) | Arctic peat soil microbial communities from Barrow, Alaska - NGEE Surface sample F53-1 deep-092012 (SPAdes) | ecosystem: Environmental > Terrestrial > Soil > Wetlands > Peat ... | reverse complement strand
AATACGTGGTGCCCGGTCGCAGATTCCCGATTGTGGCAGAATTTTCGCAGCCGCCGCCTGTTCCGATAAATTGCGAGTCTTGGACCACCGTAAAAGGTCCGTTCGGAGCTCCGGACTGGGAGACGCGCTGGCCGTACGTCCCCGGGGTCCAGGACAACGAAACGGCGTACGCACCGTCCAAGCCGGGCCCGCCATCGAAGGCTTGCACGAAACTCTCGGTCCCGCTCAACGCCGGAGCCGTGCTCGTGGTGCACGACGAAGGTGCACGCGTTGCGGCCGACGCCGTTGGAGTGGCGGCCGGCACCGCTCTCACAGCCGACGCCGAACCGCCGCTGCCACTGCAGCCGGCGACCGCGCATGCAGCAACGAGCAGCGTCAGCGAGGACGCGTAAACGCTACGGTACGTAGAGTCCACTGGAACCTCCCCTAGGGCAATGTTGCGAACGGCCGCTAGCGCGCGCGGCGGCCGGCACCTTCGGTGATCACGCGTGATGCGATTTGCGTTCGCGAAACGGCGCCGAGCTTCGCGAAGGCGCTGGCCAGATGTTTCTCGACCGCTTTGTCCGAGATCGCGAGGATGTAGCCGATCGTCCGATTCGATGCGCCCGCTGCGACGAGCGCGACGACCTCGCGCTCGCGCGGCGACAGCGGGTCCCGCCAGGCAGTCTCCACGTTTCGCCTACGGCCCGATCACGACTTGGCCGGCGATGCCCAGGTTGCCGAAGTTCGTGGGGCTGCTCGTGTTCGAGAGCGGCGCCGCATAGACGCCCAGGCCGCCGCTGACGCTGCTGACGTAGAGGTTCCCGGCGGCGTCGAGCGCAGCGAAGTTCCCCGCTACGCCGTTGGTGATCGTCGCCAGCGGTACGCTCGACAGCGTGAGCGGCAACGCGTACACGAGGACCTCGGGCGCGTCAAAGCCCGAGCTCTGCTGTTTCACGCCCGCGACCGCCAGTTCGTTCGCGTTCATCGCGACGCCGGTGATGAAGACGTCGTTGATGTTCAGAAGCGTCGTGAGGCGATTTCCGTTATACTCTTGGATGACGCCGTTGCTCGGTGTGGACGATCCACCGATGAACAGGTTCCCCGCCGCATCGAACGCCAGTCCGGCGCCCACGCTCGACAACACGAGCGTCGTCGTGCTCATGGTCTGGTTCGTGAACGGGGACGCGTAGAGATGGAGGAATGGGCTCGAAATGGGCCCGGTCGACTCAGTACCGGCGAGTTCGCCCAGCGGCGAAAGCGCGATCGGCATGAACGTGTAGAAGTTGTTGCAGCAACCCGCGATGCCGTCGAATGCCGCGCTCGGCGTGCTCTTGGAGCTGATCGGTTGCTTCAACGCGAAGTATTCGCGATTGAAGATGTCGGTATAGACGACGTTCCCCGCATTCACGGCAAGGAACGGTCCGAGCGAACCTCCGCTCGCCACCGGCGCTGGCACCGTAGCGATCGGGGTCGAGCTCGACGTCAGCGGCAAGCCGTACTCCGCGATGACTGCGTAGGTACCGCGAACGCCGATCGTATAGAGATGCTGCGCGCTCGGCGCTTGCGTCGTCAACGGCGTCGGTGTCGGCGTCGGCGTCGGGACGGAAGAGGGCGATGGCGTCGGCAGTGCGCTCGTCACCGAGAAGAGCGCGACGTCGTAGGTGACGCCGGACTTGAGCTGGAGCTGCGCGCTCGATCCCGTGAAGGCGATCGTATCTCCGCTGGTCGTCCCCGGACCTTCGAGCGCGGTCCAGCCGACCTGCGGGGCGGCCGTCGGATCGTAGAGTGCGACGTAGTCGATCTGCCCCAGGCTCGCCGCACCGGGCGGCAGGACGAACGAAAAGGCCGGCGTCGCGCCGAAGGTCACCGTTACGTTCGCCGTCATCGTCAAGAACATGACCGGCACGATGCCGGCGCTCCCGATCGTTCGCGTCCGGCGTTTCACCGTTTGCACGGCGGGCGTACCCGGCGGCTGCGTGGCGTCGAGCGCTACGGTGAGCGTCGCGGGCGCCGACGCGGGCGGCATGACGATCGTAGCGTTGAAGCCGCCCAGTACCGGACCGAGTGACGCGCTCGCCGCGGACGTTCCGACGGACAGGGTCGCGGTTGCCGATGCCGGCAACGGTGCGGGTGAGGGCGAAGGCGAGGGAGTCGCCGCGTGCCCGTTGCCGAGCGGCGGGGCAGCCGACGAACCCCCGTTGCATCCGGCGGCGAACGCGGCAAGGAGCGTAACCGCTCCCCCGAACGAGCGAAGGGGCCTGACGGCGAACTGCATGATGGCTCACACGCTAGGGCGTCCCCCCGTCGGGCGATAGTAGGGAAATCCCCCGCATTCGTGCGGGCAGGCAGCCCCGTCGCGCCGACCGAACGTCGAACCACGACGATGCTTGTGCAGCCGGTGTTTTGCCGTCCGCTGATCGAACGTCGCCAGGAGCTCGAGCTGCTCCACGAGCGCCGCCGAAGCGCGAGCGCCGGGCGCGGCGGGCTCATCCTCGTGGCCGGTGAGGCGGGCGTCGGGAAGTCGCGGCTGCTATCCGAGTTCGTGCGTTCTCTCGCCGTGCCGCGCTTGCGCGTCGCCCTTGCGAACTGCCGCGAGTTCGCGCAGCGCCCGTACGGCCCGGTGCTCGATCTGCTCGGGCAGCTGGATGCGCAGGCGGACTCGCTCACGCCGGCGCGCTCGCGCGACGAACAGTTCGAACCGCTCATTCGTGCGTTCGCCCGTGAAGCCGAGCGCAGCGCGATCGTCGCAGTGGTCGAGGATCTGCATTGGTCGGACCCCGCCACCGCGGAGTTGATAGCCGCAATCGCCGACGCCGCGAGCAGCCAGCGTCTGATGCTCGTCGTCAGCTATCGACCGGAAAGCATCCGCGACGACGGCCCGATGTTTGCGAGCCTGGCAAAGCTGCAGCGACTCGCGGTGACGATCCACCTGCGCCCGCTGGACGTCGACGCGACGCGCCGGTTCGTCGACGCGACGCTCGAGCAGACCAGCGCGCTTTCGGCGCAGACCCGCGAGAGCATCGTCCGGCTCAGCGACGGGAACCCGCTCTTCGTCGAGGAGCTGTTGAAGAACGCGCTGGAAAAAATCGATGCCGCTTCCCGGCAGAGCGATCTCCCCGCGACGATTCGCGCGGCGATCATCGAGCGCTTGCGGCCACTCTCAGAGGAAGAGCGTCATATCCTCGCGCACGCCGCGGTCGTGGGGCGACGCTTCAGAACAGCGTTGCTCGAAGCGATCCTGAACGTCCCTCACGATCGCGTCCTAGGAGCGCTTCACCGGGCGTGCGCGCTCCAGCTGGTAACCGAAGAGGCTCCGGGCACGTTCGTCTTCCGCCACGCCGTGACGCGCGAGGTGATCTACGACAGCTTCCTGCGAACGCAGGTCGCGGATTTCCACCGTGCGATCGCGCGAGCGCTCGAGGCGTTACCCGAAGAGGAACGCAGCATTCAGGACTTGGCCTACCACACCTGGGCGGCCGGCGACCGCGACGCGGCTGCGCGCTACGGCGAACGGGCCGGCGACGAGGCGCGCGCGGTCTTTGCGTACGACGATGCCGTTCGGTACTATGACGGGGCGCTTGCTTCGGTGCAGCCTCGATCGCTCGACGCGGCGCGCATCGGACTCAAGCTCGGCCGCGCGCACAACTACAACCTCGACAAGCGCCTGTGCGGTGCCTACTACGAGCAGGCCGCCGATGCGTTCGCCGCCGCAAACGATCTCGAAGCCGAGTCCGACGCGCGCTTCGAGCAAACGGCGGCGCTCTACAGCCTCGACGACGACGATTGCACGCTGCCGCTGGAGCGCTTGCGCGATCGGCTGACGGGCGCGGAGCACGCGTCCCTTCGGACCCGCGCGGACGTCCGCTTGGCGCACCTCTTTCAATTGCTGGGGCGCGGCGACGACGCGGCCGCGCTGCTCGCGACGATCGACGGCGGCGAGCTCGACGCGAGCGGCTCGAGGGTTCGCGCCGTTTATCATGCGACGCGAGCCGCCCTCGCGGCGGGCAACGCGGATGTGGAGGCGTGCCGGCTCGCTTTTCGTGAGAGCCTGGCCGCGGCGGGTGACGACCCGTTCACTCGACACGTCATCCTCTCGAACGCCGCGGGTGCCTTTACGGACCTCGCCCGATTCGACGAGGCCCTGCCGTATTTCACGGAAACCGAAAGATTGGCGAAGGCCCAGCGCCTCAAATCGAGCGAGGCCTTCGTGCTCGCTACGAAGGCGCGCTATTGGTTTCTTCGGGGCGAGCTCTCCCGGGCTCGCGACTGCCTCGACCGCGCGTTGGCGATACCGTCCGAATACGCGCTGGCGCGGTTGGAGATGGTATCGTGCGCACCGCTGATCGGCGAGTTGCTGGGCGACGACGTGCTCCTCGGCCGGTTTGCGGCCGAACCTCTTCCGCGCAAACACCTCGGCCGGCTGGCCGCGGGTGCGGCGGGAGGGTTGCTGCGCGCCGGCCGAGTCGGCGATGCGCAAGAGCTCTTGCGCCAGGCGCTCGCAGAGCCGGCGGACGCGCGAACACCGTTCGTGTTGTATCTGAGCGTCGCGCGCGTCGGCACGCCGGACGACGTGCAGCGGGCGCGCACGGTCGTCGCCCACCTCGCGTCGCTGCGCGGGGACGTGACGTTCAAAGCCGCGTTGCCGCTTTTCGACGCGCTCGCGGCGCGGCGCCGGGGCGATTCGCAGGCCGCGCGCGAACGTTCGCTCGAAGCCGTCGAGCGCTTTCACGCGATCGGCTGCCCGCTGTGGGAAGCCGAAGCCCTCGAGCTCGCGGAGCGGCCACAAGAAGCCGCCGCAATCTACCGCCGTATCGGCGCGACGGCACCGCTGCGCCGCATCGAGGTCGAAGCGCGAACCGAGGCCCACGGCACCCGGGTTCGGGGCACGCCGGGACTCACGACGCGTGAACGCGAGGTCTTGGCGCTCGCGGGCCAAGGTCTCTCCAACGGCGAGATCGCGAGCGAGCTCGACGTGACGGTGAAGGCGGTGGAGAAGCACATCGGATCGCTGTATGCGAAGCTCGGCTTCGCTTCGCGCGGCCGCTTGATCGCCTACGTCTCCGCCAACGATACGCGGCCGTAACAGCCACTTCGAAACGGCGTCTCGACGGCCTGCGAACCGTGAACGGTGGGGTTTCCCCTACTATTCATCAGCGCCGCACGTGACTACGCTCGCGTCATGCATCGCACCGTCAGGTCGTTCACGATCTCGACGCCCCCGGCCGGTCAGACGAACTCGTGCAGCGGGATCGCCACGGTTTCGCCATCGAGCGGGACGGCATTTGCCGTCACGGCGAGCGGCGCCGGACACTGCACGTTCTCGATCGCCGACGGACGCGGCCAAACGGTGGCCCTGACGATCGACGTAACGACCACGACGGTTGGAGGTGCGTGATGGATCGACGCAGCGCAGCGTGCGTCTTGGTTTTGGCGCTTACCGCGAGCGGTTGCGGCGTACCCGCTTCGCAGGCCGTCGTCGGCGCGAGAGCGGCCGGGGCAAACGCATTGGTCCAGTTCCGCATCGTGGTCCCATCACCGTCGCCGTCGGCGCACGCGCGCAGACCGGCGTACGTCTCCGCCGCGACGAAGTCGGCCTCTATCACCGTGGCCCCGTCCGGAGGCAGCGCCGGAACGCCGACGATCGTGAACTGCACGAGCGTGTGCGCCGCGCAGATCTCCGCGCCGGTGGGCAACGACACGTTCGCGGTCGCCCTCTACGACAACCAGAACGCAACGGGGAATCTGCTCTCGGCCGGCACCACCACCGCGAGCATCGTCATCGACCAAGCGAACGCGGTGAGCGTCACCTTCAACGGCGTCGTGGTGGGTTTCTCGGTCACCTTGAACCCGAGCAGCGTCAACACGGGGACGCCGTCGACGATTGCCGTCACGGTCAAGGCGCGCGACGCCGACGGCGATACCATCGTCGGGCCTGGGAGCTACGTCGACGCAAGCGGTGCGCCACTCTCCATCACGTTGGCGGATTCCGACGGTTCGGGGGCGACACACCTTTCGCAGACATCGATCACGGCGCCGACCGCCGGTATCACCCTGAGCTACAACGGCGCGTCGATTGCAAGTCCGACGATAACCGCCGGCGCGACGGGCTACATATCGTCGCAGGCGGTGTTGGCGATCGCGGTCGCCGGAGCCGTGACGGAGTTCGCCGCGGGGATCACGTCCAATGCCGGGCTCTGGAGCATCGCGGCGGGTCCGGACGGCAACCTATGGTTCACCGAGACGAACAACGGCGGCCGAATCGGCCGGATCACGCCCGCGGGAACCGTGACCGAGTTCGGCGGCGGCACGTTGACGGGTGCTCCGTACGACGTGACTGCCGGTCCTGACGGAAACGTGTGGTTTACCGAAACCGGCAGCGGCAACCGCGTCGGACGCATCACGCCGGCCGGGATCATCACCGAGTTCGTCGCCGGCAGCTCGCCGAGTCTCACGCCGGCGGGGATCGCCGCGGGGTCCGACGGCAACCTCTGGATCACCGAGAACCATCCGACCCGGATCGCGAGGATCACGACCACCGGCGTGGTCACCGAGTTCACCAGCGGCATAACGTCGGTGCCGGACGGCATCACCGCGGGCCCCGACGGCAACCTGTGGTTCACCGAAAACGGCGGCAACCGGATCGGGCGGATCACGCCGGCCGGTGTCGTCGCCGAGTTCTCGAGCGGGATCAGCGCGAACGCCTCACCGACGCTCATCGCGGCCGGACCCGACGGCAACCTGTGGTTCACCGAAAGCAGCGGCAACCGGATCGGCCGCATCACACCGGCGGGCAGCATCACGGAATTCTCGAGCGGCATCACGGGCGTTGCAACACCTTGGGGCATCACTGCGGGACCGGACGGCAACGTGTGGTTCGCCGAGAGCGACGGCAACCGCATCGGTCGCATCACGCCGACTGGAACCATCACCGAGTTCTCCGCCGGGATCACGCCGGCGTCCTATCCGGTCGGTATCGTGGCGGGCCGTGACGGCAACCTCTGGTTCGTCGAGGACGTCGCGAACAAGATCGGACGGATCACCCCGTAGCGCTTGAACGCGGTCGGGGGCGGTCACCCTTCGCCGTGCTCAGGGTGACGGCGCGATTATCGCGTGGGCTCGTTCGGTCGCTCCCGAGGCGCCATCGTTCGCCCTTCGACAAGCTCAGGGTGACATCAGGATCTTTGCAAGAGCCGCGGGCCTTTAGCGCTTGCCCCAGTCGGGGGTGGGATAGACGGGTTTCGCGTCGGCGATCGCGCGGGGCCAGACGGTGACGAGCTTGCCGTTTTGAATTTGCTGCACGATCATCGGCTTGGTCATGTTCACGCCGCGTTTGTCGAACGTGATCGGGCCGTAGAACGTCGTCACGTCGAGGTCGGCGAGCGCGTCGCGAACTTTCTGCGGATCGAGGCTGCCGGCGCGCAGGAGCGCGTACTGGAACGCGAGGCACGCCGCGGTGCCGTCGGCGTTATGGTAGTCGGCCGGGCGGTGATAGACGCGCTCGAAGGCTTCGCTGTACTCCGACGGCGTGCGGTAGAAGCCGGCGACGCCGGTGTACTTGACCGCGGTCGACCACTGCGAGCCGCCGAACACGTCGTTCGCGTCTTTGCCGAGCGACTCGGTGAAGTCCGGCGTGTCGGGCCCGACCGAATAACCGTACGCTCTCGCCGGGACGTTCTGCTCTTTGAGTCCCTTCGCGACGAGCAAAGCGTCCTGCAAGTGGCCCGCGTTCAGAAACACGTCGGCGTTCGCGTTCTTGACTGCCGAGACGAGCGACGAGACGTCGGTGGGATTCGGCGGGTATTTATTGTCGTAGACGACGTTGAGCCCGTGGGCCTTCGCGTAGTCGACCGCGCCCGATGCGACGTCTTGCGAGAAGGCGTCGCTCGCATACGTCACCGCAATCGTCCTGGGCTTGGGGTTCTGGGCGAGCACCAAGTCGATGATCCCGGTGAGGTAGAACTTGGCCGGCGTCAGCACGGCGAACGAATAGGTGAATCCCGAGTTGAACAACTTCTCGGCGGCGCCGTTGCCCTGCACCATGGGGATCTTCTTGCGCTCGGCGATCTGCGCGACGGTGAACGACGTCCCCGTGCCGTACGGGCCCAGCAGAAAGTTCACGTGATCCTGGTCGATCAGCCGTCCGGCCAGGTTCGCCGCGTTCTCGGGCAGCGACTCGTCGTCGTAGTACTTGATCTCGACATGATAGCTCGTCTTACCGACTTTCAGCCCGCCGTGCGAGTTCACGTAAGCCTTCCAGATGTCGTAACCTTCTCTGGTGAGCGTTCCTTCGCGCGCCAGCGGCCCGGTCAGCGAAACCGCCGAACCGAAGGTGATCGTCGGCTGGTCGGCCGCGATCGGTGCGGGCGCCGCGAACGCGAGCGCACCGAACGCGAGCGCGAGCGCCGCGCAGAGGAGTCGGATCATCGTTGAGCCTCCGGTCGAGCGAGTCATGGGTGCAGGCCCGCGCAACACGCGCCCAGGCCGGGAAAGGCGGCGCAGGCGTTGCCGGTGAGCAGCGCGCGGCGCTCGGCATCGGTCAGCTCCAGCTCCGCCGCTTCTATCACGGCGCGCGGTGCAGGATCGCCGATCGGAAACGGATCGTCGGAGCCGAGCATCACGCCGTCCGGCCGCGCGACGCGCAGCAGCGCGCGCAGCGTCTGCGGATCGAACACCAGGCTGTCGAAATACAGCCGCCGGAACCCGTCGCGCGGATCGGCGACCTCTTCGCCGGCGGCTTTGAGGACGTCGTAGTTGCGCGCCAGCCGGCCCATGAGCGCGGGCAGCGCTCCGCCGCCGTGCGCGACGACGAGCTTGAGCCCCGCGTGGCGCTGCAACACGCCGGCGTAGAGCAGCCGGCTCATCGCCAGCGCCGTCTCGTTGGGCCGCGCGACCGCGTTGGCCAGACCGCGATCGTGGATGCGCGCGTCGTTTCCGCCACCGGCGAACACCGGATGCACGAACACCGGTACGCCGAGCTCGGCTGCGCGCGCCCAGAACGGCTCGAGGCTCGCGTGATCGAGATCGCGCTCGACGCCCGCGATCCACGTCCCGATCATCGCGCCGACGTGCCCCGCACGCACCGCGCGCGCGAGCTCGCCGGCCGCGAGCGCGCCGTCCTGGAGCGGCACGGTCGCGAGCGGCAGATAGGCGACGTCGGAGGTCGACGCCGCGGCCAGCGATTCGAGCAGCGTGTCGTTGAGGAACGCGCTCCAGGCTGCGCCCTCGTCGGGCGGTAGTGAGTAGCCGAAAACGTCGAGCCAGCCGCCGTTGAGTTGCGCGACGATCGCGCGGCCGGCCAGCTTCTCGGTGCGTTTGTCGAGCGCAATCAAACCCGGCGCGAGCGGCCGCGTCCACGGTTCGTCGCCGACCTTCAGCCGCACGGCGCCGCCGGCGCCCTCGTCGAGCTGACAGTGCGGAAACGCCGCCCGCGTCGCCGGGTCGCGCAGCCGCCGCACGACCTCATTCGGTATGTGATGCGCGTGGACGTCGATCGCCGGCGTGCTCAACGCATTCGCTCCAGCAGATCGACCGGCGTCGCCGGCGCATGATCGATGCGCGTGCCGAACGGCGCGAGCGCATCGTTGATCGCCGACACGACCGCGGCGGGCGTGCTCATGTACCCGCCTTCGCCGACGCCTTTCTGTCCCATCGTCGTGAGCGGCGACGGGGTCTCGTGCTCGACCATCTCGACGGGTGGCACCTCGTGCGTGGTGGGCATCATGTAGTCGGCGAACGTCTGCGTGATCAGCTGGCCGTTGTCGTCGTAGACGAACCGTTCGTACAGCGCCGCGCCGATCCCGTGCGCGATCCCGCCCATCACCATCCCGCGCACGATGTCGGGGTTGATCACCGTGCCGCAGTCGTGCGCGAGCGCGTACCTGTGGAACGACACCTTGCCGGTACCGCGATCGATCTCGACCGCGACGACGTGCGCGGAGAACGACTGACACGGATACATCTGCACGCGCCCGTCGGTCGTCGGTAGCCGGCCGCTGTTCTGAACTTCGAGGACGAACTGCGCCTGCAGCCCCGGATCCATCCCCGGCGGCAGCTTGTGGTAGGTGACGTGCGCGATGCGCACCATCTCCATCCACGAGACGGTTTCGCCCGTCCCGTCGGCGCGGCGCACCCCGGTGCCGTCCCACACGCAGTCCGACGGTGACATGCCGAGCCGGTATGCGGCGATTTCGAGCATCTTCGCTTTGAGGCGCCGCGCCGCGCCGACCGACGCGTCGCCGAGCACGATCGCCATGCGGCTCCC
>Ga0208220_1001367_pt1 | contig 10257 bp, 8 predicted proteins | sample NGESurdeep092012_9_FD_184484 | JGI IMG/M metagenome (GOLD analysis project Ga0208220, IMG submission 184484) | Arctic peat soil microbial communities from Barrow, Alaska - NGEE Surface sample F53-1 deep-092012 (SPAdes) | ecosystem: Environmental > Terrestrial > Soil > Wetlands > Peat ... | reverse complement strand
CCAGGTGAACTGAGCGGCCTCAGGCGCACCCTTCAGCACTTCGCGCGCGTCGAGCAATGCCTGCACGTTAACGCCGTTGGTTACTTCCGTAGTCATGTTGGGTGACGCCCCTTCGCTCCCCGGTTTCCCTATCAGGACGCTTGACAATACCCTGATCAGGGCAAGCTACGATAGCCCCCATGACGGAGCCAGCCTCGACGCTCGCGGCCGGCTCGGTCGGCACGGTCGAAACCCAGTACCTCGACCTGCCCGAGCCGGTGCGGCTCGACTGCGGCCGGAAGCTGCACCCGGTTCGCGTGGCGTACGAGACCTACGGTGCACTCTCACCCCGGCGCGACAACGTCATCCTGGTATGCCATGCGCTCAGCGGCGACGCACACGCGGCGGGCGTCGCGAAGACGCCGCCCGAAGCGAGCACGCGTGACGGGTTCGCCGCCGAGGATCGCGACGGTGCGGCTCGCAAGGGGCTCGGCTGGTGGGACGGGATGATCGGGCCCGGCAAGGCGTTCGACACCGACCGCTTCTTCGTCGTCTCCACGAACCTGCTCGGCGGCTGCCGCGGGACGACAGGGCCGTCATCGATCGACCCGGCGACCGGCGAGCCGTACGGGCCGGACTTCCCCGTGATCACTGTCGCGGACATGGTGCGGACCGAGCGCGCGTTCCTGGACGTACTGGGCATCGAGCGGCTTGCCGCGGTCGCCGGGGGCTCGCTCGGCGGGATGCAGGCGTTCGAGTGGGCGATCCTGTTTCCTGATCAGGTCGATGCCGTCGTGGCGATCGCCAGCACGCACGCTCTCCACCCGCAGGGCGTGGCCTGGAACGCGATCGCACGTGCCGCGATCATGCGCGACCCGGCCTGGCAAGGCGGCCACTACTACGGCACGGGCGCCGCGCCAGATGCCGGCCTGGGTGTGGCGCGGATGGTCGGCCACGTCACGTACCTGTCCGCACTGGCGCTGGACGACAAGTTCGGCCGGCGGCTGCAGTTCGCCGACGATATCCGCTACACGATCACCGAACCGGAGTTCGAGGTCGAGAGCTACCTGCGGCACCAGGCCGACTCGTTCGTCAGGCGCTTCGACGCCAACACCTATCTCTACACGTCGCGCGCGCTGACGTATTTCGATCTCGCGCGGCAGCACGGCAGCGGATCACTCGCCCAGGCGCTCGAAGGCATTTCGGCGCGCACACTGCTGATCGCGTTCAGTTCCGATTGGCTGTACCCGCCGTCTGCGTCGGGGGAGGTCGCGGAGGCGCTTCGCGCGCTCGGCAAGCCGGCCGAGTTCCATGTGATCGAGGCACCGTACGGCCACGACTGTTTCCTGCTGGAGGAAGCGCGGCAGACACCCATAATCAGCCAGTTTTTGAGCAAGCACAGCCTGGCCGAAGGCGGGGCCCGCGGATGACGTCGAGGAAGGGGTCTTCGTGACCGACCAGCCCTCCCATGCCGAGGAACCCCACGCGTTCGGATTCGAGACCCGGCAGCTGCACGCGGGGCAACGGCCCGACCCGAACACGGGCGCACGTGCGGTGCCCATCTTCCAGACGACCAGCTACGTGTTCGAGGACCCGGAATCCGCGGCGGCGTACTTCAACCTGCAGGAGTACGGGAACACGTACTCGCGCATCATGAACCCGACAGTCGCGGTGTTCGAGGAGCGGGTGGCGAACCTCGAGGGCGGCGCTGGCGCGGTGGCGTTCGCCAGCGGGATTGCCGCGCAGGCGGCTGCGCTCTTCACGCTGCTGCAGCCGGGCGACCACGTCGTCTCGTCCTCGGCGCTCTACGGCGGGACGGTGAACCAGCTCAAGCACCTGCTGCGCAAGATGAGCGTGGAGCTGACCTGGGTCGATCCCGACGATCCGGGCGCATGGCGGAAGGCGGTCCGGGCCAACACGAAGGCGTTCTTCGCCGAGACGATCGGCAACCCGGCCGGGAACGTGCTGGACATCGAGACCGTGGCGGCCATCGCGCACGAGCACGAGCTGCCGCTGGTCGTGGACAGCACGTTCGCGACGCCGTACCTGTGCCGCCCCATCGAATGGGGCGCCGATATCGTGATCCACTCGGCGACCAAGTTCATCGGCGGCCATGGCACGAGCATCGGCGGCGTCGTCGTCGAGGCTGGCACGTTCAACTGGTCCAACGGCCGGTTTCCCGTGGTCGCGGATCCGTCGCCGGCCTACCACGGCCTGCAATTCCACGAGACGTTCGGGACGTACGGCTATCTGATGAAGCTCCGGGCCGAGACCCTGCGCGATCTCGGCGCGGCGCTCGCGCCGCTCAATGCCTTCCTGTTCCTGCAGGGCCTCGAGACGCTGTCGCTGCGGATGGATCGTCACGTCGAGAACGCGCGGGCGGTCGCAGCGTTCCTCGAGTCGCACGAGCTGGCGTCGAATGTGACCTACCCCGGCCTGCCCGGGAGCAGGTACCGGCCGCTCGTGGAGAAGTACCTGCCGCGTGGTGCCGGCGCGGTGTTCTCGTTCGACTGCGCCGGTGGCCGGGCCGGCGGGCAGAACCTCATCGGCGGCGTGACGCTCTGGTCCCACCTGGCGAACGTGGGCGACGCGAAGAGCCTGATCATCCACCCGGCCAGCACGACGCACCGCCAGCTGGGCAACGACGAACTGCGGGCGGCCGGCGTCGGACCAGGGACGGTGCGGCTGTCAGTCGGGACGGAGTCTGTCGAGGATCTGATCTGGGATCTGGAGCAGGGTTTCGCGCGGGTCGCCGCGACATCGGGAAGAAGGTAGCGACGGCATGACCGATCTCGCGCGATACCAGGACTCACTGACGATCCAGCGCGTGCTCCACACCGCCAGCACGATTGCGATCGTGGGCCTGTCGGGCAACGAGCTGCGGGCCAGCAACTTCGTTGGCTACTACCTCAAGCGGCACGGCTACCGCGTGATCCCCGTGAATCCCCGCGAGACGGAGATCCTTGGCGAGACGTGCTACGCGAGCCTGCTGGACGTACCTATGCCGGTGGACGTCGTGAACGTCTTCCGCGCGCCGGATGCGCTGCCGGGGATCGCGCGGGAGGCGGTAGCGATCCACGCCGGCGCCCTCTGGTGCCAGTTCGGCGTGATCAACGAGGAGGGCGCGCAGATCGCCGAGGACGGTGGCGTAACGGTGATCATGGACCGCTGCCTCAAGATTGAGCACGCGCGCTACGTGGGCCGGATGCACTGGCTCGGCTTCAACACACAGCGCATCACGTCCGTCCGCTCCGGGCTCCAGTAGCTGACGGGAGAGGCCGACCAGGCTCCCTTTCGCCTCGCTGCTTCCATGACGTGCCGCCGTTGCCGGACATAGCCCTTCCTGCTCCCGCAGCCGGAAGTCACGCTGCGAACGCTGCAAACGCTTACCCCGGCCCGGCAAGATTTCGCACGCCCGGCCACTCACCCGGGCGGCCACCGCCGCGCGCACATGCATGCGAGCGCTCAACACGGTCAATCCGGCTACGTCTGAGCGAGTCAGCGGTCACCGCCAGCAGCGCTGAGAACACTCGTTCGCGTGCGGCCTGGCGGACTGAGATGGCAACCCGGGCTGCCGCGCAGAACGGCGGCTCGGCGCGCGTTCTCCCTGCCCCTCGCTCTCACTCAGCGTGACGCTCTCAATTCATGTAACCCGACGCCAACCTCGGACCAGCAGGGAGTGAGCGATCTGCTGGAAAGCGCAAGCTGGCACGCTTGTCGATCTTGGACCACGGCTGCCAGACGCTACGTCACACGTGACGTGAAGTGACGCGCCGTATACGGCTAAATGAGGGTTCCGGAGTCAAGGCGTTAGACGCCCGGAGTGCGGACGCGGCGCGTGCCGGCCGGCCGGACCCCGGCCTGGATCGGCGGGCAGGCCCGGAGTGAGGTTCAAGATCGCCGGGTAGATCTGTCGATTTTGGGCGGTCCCGTCCGTCGGACTTAGTGTCAGGTCCATATTCCGGTCGCAGACGCCGGCTGGCGAGCGCGAGGAGAATTCGATGGCGAAGTTCGTGTATGTCTACATCGGCGGTCAGATGGCAGAGACGCCGGAGGCGCAGGAGCAGGCGATGCAGGCCTGGGGGGCATGGTTCGGCACACTCGGCGACTCGGTCGCCGACGTGGGGAACCCGTTCGGTAACTCCGCGACGGTAAGTTCGGGCGGTGTCACCGAACGGGGCAAGTCTGGCGCGGGCGGCTACTCGATCGTGTCGGCTGGCTCGCTGAGTGATGCGACGGCGAAGGCGAAGGGCTGCCCGGTGCTAGCCAGCGGCGGGTCCGTCGAGATCTACGAGGCCATCCCGATGTAGTGGCACCGGCCCGGGCCGCGGGCTGGCCCGGGCCGCGGGCTGGCCAGAGCCGCTGGGGCGGGCGTTTCCCCTGGCAAAGCTGGTCCTGCTGCCTGGCGCGCGGCAATCCGGATACATCTCGTGCGGATTGTCGCCCGCTGGCCCGGATCCTCGATGAGGCCAGCGAGCAGGATGCGTCGGCCGTCTGACCGAGATGCCGCAACCGGCCAGGCTGGTGCTGCCGGATTCTTGGGCTCCGCTATCAGGCGCAGCATCGGTGGCTGGCAGATCCCAGTCCCACTGCTTGCGCGGCGCGCAGCACGGCCTGGATCTGCCCTGGCCTGGTCGGTCCTTACCGTCCGTGGAGTAGCTAGCCACGGTATTCCAGGCCATGCTTACCGGGTCGAGGTGCGGAGGTAGCGCCTGTCGCAGGCTCGTGACCGAATGACCCACCTTAACGTGGCATGAGCGGACGAGGCGGGCGGCGCGAAGCTTGCCGTGTCGTGCGGAATACTGGCGATCGTGCCTGAACTGATCCGCGAGCCGAGCCGCGTTGCCGCGGCTGGGTATCCGCCAAAGCTGATCGATGAATATGTCGGGCGGGCCAGCACAGGCCAGGCCGGAGTTAGCATCGCTCATATGCGCAGCCCCGCTGGCTGGGCTGAGCCCGGACAGCGCCCGGAGTTTGACGAATTCACGATCGTCCTGCGAGGGACCCTGGTCGTGGAATCGGATAACGGTCAGTTGACCGTGCAGGCCGGCCGGGGAGTACATACAAGCCCTGGGGAATGGGTGCGCTACAGCAGCCCGGGAACTGACGGCGCAGAGTACATCTCCGTCTGCGTGCCTGCCTTCGACCCTGGCACGGTCCACCGAGATGACTGAGTTGCGCCGCGCTTCATAAATCTCCCTCGCGGTGCCAGCGCAGATCAGGATCCTGGCGGGATATAGATCCAGGATGCGAACACCACTTCTCGCCCGTCGGGATCCTGGTAGGTGACACCGCCGTTTGCCTGCCAGTAGTCGATTTGGGGAACCGGGCGGGCACCGGCGACGGCGAGCCTCTCCTCCACCCGCTCCCGGGCGGCGGCATCAGGCAGGTAGAACACAAGCTGGTCAAGCCCGCTGCCGGGGTAAGGCGCTTGCGCCGCACGGACAATCTCCAGGTGGACCTGGCCGCCTGGCAACCCGAGGATCGTCCCGTCCAGTCCGTAGCTGCCGTAGAAGGTCTCCAAGACAGGCAGCCCGATGGTGTCGCGGTAGAAACTGAGGGTCTCCTCGTAGCGCGCGCTCCACCGCACGACCCGTAGCGCGCCTATAGGGAGGTGTCCTGGCCAGCGCGCCTGCTGCGGCTCTATGCCCATGGTGGCAGTCTTTCACCGCACAGTCCTAGGTACTCCAGTCCTGGCCGGCACCAGGTGCCTCAGCCAGCAGTCGCCGTGCCGCACAACGCGCCCCTGCTGCCGGCCGGGCGACTTGACCGCGCTACCCCACTCGCGGCAGATGCGGATAAGGCGCGCGGTGCTGTGGTCACGTGAGGGCATGTCGCTGTTACTTGTGAGGTCTTCGTTGCGCCTGAAGCAGGGCATCCACCCGCGCGGCATCCGCAACCATCCCAAGATTCTCAAAAATTATTAACGCCTGACGCCAAGCTGCCTGTGCAGCTATCCGATCATTGTTTCCAGAATGCGTTAGCCCAAGCGCTACAAGCGTCTCTCCCTCCAGCCTGCGGTTCCCGATCGAACGGAATATTGCCAGCGCCTCTTCGAAATAAGTCGCGCCCTGTTCCCACTCCTCCTGCTCGCGCTGCAACTCGCCAATGCTGCGGAGGGTATAGGCTTCCCACTGCCGATCCCCAAGCTCCTCGAGAATCTGTCGTGACTCATCAAGGCAGACCGCAGCCTTCTGCAAGAGTGCGATCCTGCCCACGCCGAGAATGCCTCCGGTACGTACGCCTCTCAACCTTGCCAACGTATGCGTGAGAGGCTCTGCGAGGAACTTCCTGGTCCACGCACGCTGTCTCGCCGCATGCGCCCACTCCCTGCTGGTGTCGCCAAGTGCGCGCAGCGTATACGCTTCCCACCGGCGATCGCCAAGATCACGAAAAATCTCCAGGCAGGTTGTGAGCGGGACAACAGCATCTTCCCAGCGGCACTGGTCGCGGCGGCACTCACCGAGGCTGTTGAGAGCGCGAGCCACCGCGCGGCGGTCATCAAGTTCCTCGAAAACAGCCAGCGATTGCACAAAACTCGTTTCCGCCTCAGATAGTCGGCCTTGCTGTCGGTAGACTATCCCTATATCTCGGCCGGTGTGCGCTTCAAGCCAATCCTCGCCAACCTCCCGGAAAAGAGACAGCGCATCGTCGAGACAAGAAAGTGCCTCGTCCAGATCGCCATGATCACGGTACGCCATTCCCATATTTCGCAAAATATTAGCTTCCAGTCGTCGATCATTCAACGTGCGGCTGAGCGGCAAAGATTCCTGGAAGCAGGTGAGCGCGTCTGTATGGTGCCCCAGATCCCTGTGGGTCCTGATGAGGTAACATAGGACTTGAGCCTCCCCGAGAGCATTATTACGAGCGCGGAATATTCCTAGACTCTGCTCCAAAAGATCAGCCGCTTCCTGCGGGCGGCCAATCTCACGCGAAAGATATCCCAGGCTGGCGAGCATTTGCGCTTCGCCCTCACGGTCATTGCTATGGCGCGCGGCCTCGAGTGCAGCATGATGAGTGCGCTGCCAGTCGGCCCAGTGCGCACGCGTTTCAAAGAAAGTAGCGAGTGTGACCGCAAGTTGCCAAGAACGCGTGCATAGTCCCACGTCAGAAGCCTGCTCGACGGCCAGGACTAGGTTTGCGCGCTCAGCTGAAAACCACGTAAGTGCATCACGCCTTGAAGGCTCCTGGCTTGTGTCGGAACCACTTCTAAGTGGCAGGGCAACATCGCCGGGATCGACTTTCTTTCCGCTCGGTTCAAGAATCGACGAAGCTACTCCAGCCAAACGTATATAACGATCGAGAACGCGGCTCAGCGCTTCGGGCAGCGCACCCTCCGGCTCTTCCTCTTCAAAACGCTCCCGAGCGAAGACACGAAGCAAGTCATGGAAACGATAACGGCGCTGCCCTGCGGCATCCTGCTCCCCCTTGCCTCCGTCAAGCAACCGCATATCGACAAGGCGCCCGATCAAGCGATCGCTGTCGTGGGGAGGGACGTCCAGTATCGCCGCGGCAACCCATGCCGGAAAATCAGGTGCACGGAGAACCCCAAGCAAGCGAAACAACTGCCGTTCTTTGTCTTGCCGAAGGCCACGGTAACTCCACGAGAAGCTCGTCCGCACGTCAAGATCCCCCGCACGAAGAAGCGACAACCGCTCCCGCGTGTCACGGAGTTGCTCTGCCAGCACAGCAGATTGCTGCTGGTCCAACTCGGCGAGCTTCCGTCCGGCGATCTGGATGGCTAGAGGCAACCTTCCGCATGTAGCCACAATTTCCTCGGCCGCTTCTGGCTCAGCTTCTACTCGCCCGGCACCTGCAACTTTGGCCAGCAAGCTCACTGCAGATTCAGGCGCCATAACGTCAAGGTCGAGAGGATGGGCGCCTTGCAAGCCGCGAAGGCGGACCCGACTAGTGATGATCACTGCACAGGTAGGACTTCCAGGCAGGAGCGGGCGCACCTGTGCTTCGCTCGCGGCATTGTCAAGCAACACCAGCACCCGCAAGCCGGAAATCCGCGACCGGTACAGGGCTGCCCGTTCTTCGAGATCTTCGGGGATTGCCCTGTCATCCTCAATCCCGAGTTGGCGGAGGAATCGGCCTAATACCTCCGCTGGATCCAAGGCGGCGGCCTCCACCCCCTGCAAGTTAATGTGAAGCTGCCCATCAGGAAAGTCCCGCTGCACTAGGTGTGCCACATGGACTGCGAGCGCTGTCTTCCCCACTCCGCCCTGGCCGGAGAGCGCCGAGATGACAACGGCCGTCGTCTGCTCGTTCCGCCCGCGCTCAAGGAGGTTGAGAACCTGCGCCACCTCTTCGTCCCGACCTGTGAATTCGGGAATATCCGCAACTAGCTCTTCCGGCGTCTCAGGACGCCACGCCTGGTGCATAGTGAGATCACCAGCGACGAATACTACGTCCCGGCCGGCTGAAATACGATCAGGCGAGTCAGGCGTAAAGAAAATCCGCCATATTGCCAAAACAATGCTACAGAAGCCGAGTGCGGCAACAGTCGGCCAGGCCCATCCCTGGTACCGAGCGAGGCCTCCAGGAAGCGTTCCCCCGGTACCTACATTTATCGCAATCGCAATTGCTAGGCTAAGTAGGACCCCTAGGACGGCATCCAGGAGCCGAAGTCTCATGCCAGCACCCATCGTGAGCAATGAACGGGCTAGGTGCCGCAGTATAACGGTTGCGGACAACGCGTGCTTGTCCCGGAGGCTGCGTTTTGAGTGCTTCACCGGGTAGCGAAGTCACACCCCGATGCTGGCGCAACCGCTCAGTAGCGGGTCGCCAAGCGGGACGGGGCGCCGGAACCGACTGCGTGTGCGCTACAAACTACGTATGCCAGCGCGGTTCTTTGGGGGGGCCAATCGGCGTTCGGCCTGCTCGGGCTAATAAGGACAGAGTTAAGGTCAGTCGTTACCTCTCGAGGTTGCGAGCGAGCATGCGAGTCGGCACGTGAACATGCTCTCCCGTGGCACACTCAATTCGGCTACTTGTGAGTAAAGCCTGAGAGCCCGCGTCCTGCGGATGTGCATGGACTGTTGGCACGTGGCGCCTGCGGGTGCGCTGGGGAGTCTGCGGACGTCACCGAAGCATGATCATCGACGTGAATGTTGTTCCGTGACAGTCCCGCAGACACCCCCCTAGACCCCTGGCGAGCGGCAGCTGGCCCATCACCGCAGAGGCATGGCGCAAGCCGTTTCCGCAGGTGAGGCCCACGCGGGTGGCAATGCGGCGCCGACCCGGATCCAGGTGATGCACTTCGCCCACGGTGACACACACCGCTTCGTCCAGAGCCCGTCCACGAAAACGAAACCCGAGGGTGGCGCAGCACGGCCAGGTAGGCGAATCGTGGGCCACGAGCACAGAAGGTGCGGGAGCACGCGGCTCTCGCGCAGCCAGATCCCGAACTTGAACTTCCTCGGGCCGACAGGAAGATGCCAGGTCAACCGTGGTGACAGGATTACCGGCACCCACAGGCCATCCGCTCTCCGGCCGCCACGCTGGCTGGGACCGCTGGTGCCAGTGCCGTCGGGCCAGGGCCTCGGCAGCCGAGCCTCGCCACAATGCCCGTGGGCAGGGCCCGCTACGAGCACCAGGCAGGGCGCTGGGCCCGGGTGCTGGGCCGCGGGCTGCTTCCCGACGGCACATTTGCCATCAGGACGGTCCCGATCCCCCCGCAGCTTGTTCGCCTCCTGCGCTGGCACCTGCGAGCCTTCGGATGCGCCGAAGACGGGCGGCTGTTCCAGGGCGCCCGCGGCGGCCCGCTCAGCGAAAACCTCTACGGCCGGACCTGGCATCAGGCCCTCGCCGCAGCCATCCCGGGCCAGGCCCGACACCTGGCCGCCGCGCCGGCCCTACGACCTTCGCCATGCCGCGCTGTCGCTGTGGCTGGCCTCCGGCGCCCCGCCTGCCGAAGTCGCTGCCCGCGCCGGGCACAGCGTGCGTGTCCTGCTCACCATCTACGCCCACTGCATACCCGGCTGCGACCAGATCGCCAGCCAGCACATCGACCGGGCGCTCCACGCCAGCACCGGCCCACCGCTGGCCCACAAAACGGCCCCACCCGGGCAGATTCCGTCCGCGATGCGTCCGCGCCACAGCTGGACCGGCCGCTGAGGGGCACCGGGAGCAGGGTGGCCCGCGCCCGGCTAGCGAAGTCGGCACCGGGGCCGGCAGCCGGGGGACGATGGCCGCGGCGCGCGCTCACTTGAAGTGCAGCTGGTCGAGTGCGGCCTGGACCGAGGTTGCGTAGGCCTGGCTGGTGTAAGTCGC
>Ga0208220_1001366_pt1 | contig 10259 bp, 7 predicted proteins | sample NGESurdeep092012_9_FD_184484 | JGI IMG/M metagenome (GOLD analysis project Ga0208220, IMG submission 184484) | Arctic peat soil microbial communities from Barrow, Alaska - NGEE Surface sample F53-1 deep-092012 (SPAdes) | ecosystem: Environmental > Terrestrial > Soil > Wetlands > Peat ... | reverse complement strand
GCAGCAGTTCCGAAACCCCCGGCAGGCTTACCCGCCGTGAACGGGACCTGCGGGCACCCCCTGACGCCACCGGTCCAGTACCTCCTTGGCAAGCTCGCGATACGCACTCGCCCCGTTTGACGAGGGATCGAACTGCGTAATCGGCTCTCCTGCCACGGTAGCGTCCGGGAACCGCACTGTCCGGCTGATGACCGTGTGAAATACCCTCTCGCCGAACCCCGCGACGACGTTGGCCAGCACCTCACGGGTGTGCAAAGTACGCGAGTCGTACATCGTGGCCAGGAGTCCGTCCATGGTCAGCTTCGGGCTGAGCCGACTGGATACCTTCTCGATGGTCTCCATCAGCAGCGCCACCCCGCGCAGCGCGAAGTACTCGCACTCCAGCGGGACCAGCACGCCGTCGGCGCACGCCAGCGCGTTGACCGTCAGCAGGCCCAGCGACGGCTGGCAGTCGATCAGGATGACGTCATAGTCGGGGATAACCGGCTGCAGGACCCGGCCGAGCACGAACTCGCGGCCGACCTCGTGCACGAGCTGCACCTCGGCGCCGGACAGGTCGATATTGCTCGGCAGCAGGTCCAGGCCGTCGACCCGGGTGTGGAACACCACGTCGTGGACGCTCAGGTTGCGTTCCATCAGCAGGTTGTAGACGGTCGCGTCCAGCTCGTGCGGCTGGATGCCCAGGCCCACCGACAGGGCGCCCTGCGGGTCGAAGTCCACCAGCAGCACGCGGCGGCCCTGCTCGGCCAGTGCCGCGCCCAGGTTGATCGTGGTGGTGGTCTTGCCCACCCCGCCCTTCTGGTTACAGACCGCCGCGATCCTGGCCGGCCCGTGCACGAGCAGCGGCTCGGGCTCGGGAAATACCGGTATGGGCCGACCAGTAGGACCTAGCACGTCCGGCCGGACCTCCAAGGTTCGGGACGCTGCCATAGCTAGTTGCACCTCCCCGGCGACCGCGCAGAAGACGTCCGCTGGAACGGGGACTCTAGGCGCTGTACCAAGCCGGGGCAAGCCGACTCACCGTTTACGGGGAAATGACTCCGACCTAAGTTACACCGCTAAACGGCCATTCGGGGACCATACCGGTCGGCCCGGCGAGTGCCCGGCGGCCCGGTGGCGGCGGCCGCTAGCCGAGCGCCCGGGGATGGGCGGCCGCGTAGACCTCGCGCAGCTTGTCGACCGTGACCAGTGTGTAGACCTGCGTCGTGGTCACCGAGGCGTGCCCGAGCAGCTCCTGCACGACGCGGACGTCGGCGCCGCCGTCGAGCAGGTGGGTGGCGAACGAGTGCCGCAGGGTGTGCGGCGAGACCTCGGCCAGCCCAGCCCGGGCCGACGCGGCGCGCAGCGCGCCCCAGGCGCCCTGCCGGGTGAGCCGGCCGCCCCGCGCGTTGAGGAAGAGCGCCGGGCTGACCGGGCCGCGCCGGGCCGCGCGCGCGAGCCCGGGCCGCGCCCGGATCAGGTAGGCCTCGATGGCCTCCCGGGCGTAGCTGCCGACGGGCACGATTCGCTGCTTGCCGCCCTTGCCGCTGAGCCGCACGGCGGCCGGCACCGACACGCTGCGGGCCTCGCCGGACAGTTCCAGGTCGTCGACGTCCAGGCCGACGGCCTCGGAGATCCGGGCCCCGGTCCCGTAGAGCAGCTCCAGCAGGGCGCGGTCGCGCAGCGAGGCGGGGGTCGCGCCGGCCGCGCCCGTGGCCGCCGCGGCAGCGTCCAGGCCGCCGCCGCCCGCGGTCATGCGGGCCGGGGCGGCCGCGCCGCCGCCCGCGGCCTCCAGCAGGCGCTCTACCTCGGGAATGGAGATAGCCCTCGGCAGCCGCCGGGGCGGGACCGGCGGCCGGACCATCCGGGCCGGATCGCCGGAGGCCAGCCCCTCGATCAGGGCGAAGGCGTGCAGGCCCCGGACCACGACCACCGCCCGGCCGGCCGAGCTGGCGGCCAGGGGCGGGTGGTCGGGGTCGCCCTCACGCAGTCCGGCCAGGTAGTCGGCGACGTCCTGGGTGGTCACCGCCTCGATCTCGGTGCACCCCTGCCGGGCCAGCGTCGCCGCATACCGCTGCAGGTCCCGCTGGTACGCCTCCAGCGTGTGCGCGGCCAGGCCCCGCTCCACGGTGAGGTGATCGAGGTAGCGGCGGATGGCTGCGGCGACGGTGGTCAGCTGAGCACCTCCGCGACGGGCGTCGCCGGCAGGCCATGCGCCTCGGCCACCGGCTCGCAGGTGACGGTGCCCTCGAAGGTGTTGAGGCCGAGCGCCAGCGGCTGGTCCTGGCGGAGCGCCTCGCGCCAGCCGTGCCGGGCGATCTCCACCACGTAGGGCAGGGTCACGTTGGTCAGCGCGAAGGTCGAGGTGTGCGGCACGGCCCCGGGCATGTTGGCCACGCAGTAGAAGACCGAGTCGTGCACTGGATAGGTGGGCTCGGCATGGGTGGTCGGCCGCGAGCCCTCGAAGCAGCCGCCCTGGTCGATGGCGATATCCACCAGGACCGATCCGGACTTCATCCGCGACACGAGCTCATCGGAGATCAGCTTCGGAGCCTTGGCGCCCGGTACGAGGACCGCGCCGATGACCAGGTCGGCGTCGATGACGGCGCGCTCGACCTCGTAGGCGTTCGAGGCGACGGTCTGGCAGTGCCCCTGGTAGATGGCATCGGCCTGACGCAGCCTGGCGACATTCCGGTCCAGCAGCAGTACCTCGGCCTGCATGCCCAGCGCGATGGCCGCCGCGTTCATGCCGGAGACCCCGGCGCCCAGCACGACCACCTTGGCGGCGTAGACGCCGGATACCCCGCCCATCAGGACGCCGCGGCCGCCGCCGTCGCGCTGCAGGTGGTGGGCGCCTACCTGCGGCGCCATCCGGCCGGCCACCTCCGACATGGGCGCGAGCAGCGGCAGCGAGCCGTCGGGCAGCTGGACGGTCTCGTAGGCGATGGCGGTAACCCCGGCCCCGAGCAGGGCCCCGGTGCAATCGCGGCTGGCCGCCAGGTGCAGGTAGGTGAAGAGCACCTGGTCCTTGCGCATCCGGGGATACTCGGCGGCGACCGGCTCCTTGACCTTGAGGATCAGGTCACCGGCCTGCCACACGTCATCGGCCGTCGGCAGGATCGTCGCACCCGCGGCGACGAAGTCCGCGTCGGGAATCGACGAGCCGGTCCCGGCGCCCAGCTCCAGGAAGACCTCGTGCCCGTCCCTGACCAGCTCGAGCACCCCGGCCGGCGTGATCGCCACGCGGTACTCGTGATTCTTGACTTCCTTAGGAACGCCCACCCTCATGACCGCAGGTCCTCCCTCGTTCGCCGGGGCCGCCGGGCCTCGTTGCCCAGCGACTTCCCGCCCTGCATGCGCCCTGCCTGTGCCGCCGCGGCTACAGGCTCTCCGGCGCGCCGACCTGGCGGAGCGTGGCGAACCCGTCCTGCCGGGCGGCATACGCGGACAAGATACCCACCCCGGCCACTCCGTTGTGCAGCTCACCCGCGATGAACTTTCGCACCGCCTCCTCCAGCGGCACCCAGGCGACCATCAGGAACGCCTCCTCGTGCTCGCGCACGTACCGGCGTTCCCCGGCCGGCACCTCCGTCAGGTCGCGAGCCAGGAAGATGCGCAGCCGCTCAGTGCTGCAGCCCGGCGAGGAGAAGAAGTCCGCCAGAACGCGCCAGTCCGCGGCCCGGTAGCCAGTCTCCTCCAGCAGCTCGCGCTCGGCGGTCAGGTGGATCGGCTCGCCGGCGACGTCCCGCAGGCCGGCCGGGATCTCCCACAGCAGCGCGCCGACAGGGTGCCGGTACTGGCGGATCAGCAGGACCCGGCCAGCGGAGTCCAGGGCCAGGACGGCCACGGAGCCGGGGTGCTCTATCAGCTCGCGGCCCGCCACGCTGCCGTCGGGCATGCGCACCATGTCCCGCCGGACGGCCAGCAGCTGGCCTCGGGCCAGCTCGGCCGACTCCGTCACGGGCCAGCGCTCGGCGATGTCGCGCAGGCCGGCCGCCGGGAGGCCCAGCGCGGGAGCGGCGGTATCCGGGGCGGCGGCCAGGCTGGGGGTCTGGCCGGACAGGGCGGCCGCCGGGCCGGGGGCCTGGCTGGCCGACCCGGGCGCCGGGCGGCTCGCCGGCTCAGCCATCCCAGCGCGCGCCCGCGCGTGCGGTGGCCGCCGGGCGCAGGCCGCTCGTGACCGTCTCGCTCGCGGGGACCACGCGGGACCGCTCGATAGCGGCGGCGACCAGGCCGCTGAACAGCGGGTGCGCGCGGGTCGGCCGGGACAGGAACTCCGGATGAGCCTGCGTGGCCACGAAGAACGGGTGCAGATCACGCGGCAGCTCCACGAACTCCACCAGCCGGCCGTCCGGCGACAGGCCCGAGCAGCGCAGGCCGGCCTGCTCGAGGGTGGCGCGGTAGTCGTTATTGACCTCGTACCGGTGCCGGTGCCGCTCGTGTACGACCTCGGCGCCGTACAGCTCGCGCACGATGCTGCCCTCGGCCAGGACCGCGGGGTACATGCCGAGCCGCATGGTGCCGCCCATGTCCCGCTCCCCCGCCACGACGTCCTGCTGATCGGTCATGGTCGCGATGACCGGGTAGGCAGCCGCGGGGTCGAACTCGGAGCTGTTGGCGCCCGGCAGCCCCGCCAGGTTCCGGCCGACCTCGATGGCCATGCACTGCAGGCCCAGGCACAGTCCCAGCAGCGGGATGCCGTGCTCGCGGGCGTACCGGACGGCGCCGATCTTCCCCTCGATGCCGCGGACCCCGAAGCCACCGGGAATCAGCACGCCGTCGACGTCCGACAGCCGCTCCGCCGCTCCCTCGGGGGTCTGGCAGTCGTCGCTGGGCACCCACCGGATATTGACCTTGGCGTCGTTGGCGAAGCCACCCGCCCGCAGCGCCTCAGCCGGTGACAGGTAAGCATCCGGAAGGTCGACGTACTTGCCGACCAGCGCGATCGTGACCGAGCGGGCCGGCCGGTGCACCCGGCGCAGCAGCTCGTCCCAGTCACTCCAGTCGACGTCGCGGAACGCCAGCCCCAGCTTGCGTACCACGTAGGCGTCCAGCCCCTCGCTGTGCAGCACCTTCGGGATGTCGTAGATCGACGGTGCGTCAGGGGCCGAGACCACTGCCTCCTCATCCACGTCGCACATCAGGCTGATCTTGCGCTTGAGCCCATCATTGATCGGCCGGTCCGACCGGCAGACGATCGCGTCGGGCTGGATGCCGATGCTGCGCAGCGCGGCCACCGAGTGCTGGGTCGGCTTGGTCTTGAGCTCGCCCGCGGGCCCGATATAGGGCAGCAGGGAGACATGCAGGAAAAAGCAGCGGTCCCGGCCGATTTCATGCCGGATCTGCCGGATCGCCTCCAGGAACGGCTGCGACTCGATGTCCCCTACCGTGCCGCCGACCTCGGTGATCACCACGTCAGTCTCCGGGCCGCCCATGCCCAGGATCCGCGCCTTGATCTCGTTGGTGATGTGCGGGATGACCTGGACGGTATCGCCCAGGTAGTCGCCGCGGCGCTCCTTGGCGATCACGCTGGAGTAGATCTGACCGGTGGTCACGTTGGCCGAGCCCGGCAGCCGGATATCCAGGAACCGCTCGTAGTGGCCGATGTCCAGGTCCGTTTCCGTGCCGTCGTCGGTCACGAAAACTTCGCCATGCTGGAACGGATTCATGGTGCCCGGGTCGACGTTCAGGTACGGGTCAAGTTTCTGCATGTTGACCCGCAGACCCCGCAGTTTGAGGAGGCGCCCGAGGCTGGAAGCGGTCAGGCCCTTGCCCAGGCTGGAGGCGACGCCCCCGGTAACGAAGAGATGCCGGGTGCTGACCGGCCGTGATAGATGCGCTGGCATCGCCAAGGTGAGGCTCCCGTGGTTAGTGCCGGCGAGAGCTCCCGCCGGTCCACGGGGTCTCAGAATATCAGGCCGCAGGCCCCAGGACATGCACAAACGCCTCCGGCGGGCGCGTCGGCCCCATCCGGGCGTCCTGCGGGGCGACGTGTCCGGACTTAGCGGCCCAAAGTACCGCGCCGCTTCCTAGGCGGCCGGGTGGCCGACCTGCACGCTGGCATGGTCGCCGTGCGCGGCGTCCTGCGCCGCTTTTTGCTCGCTGGCCTCGCCGAACCGGGCCAGCGCCACGGCGCAGAATACGGCCAGGATGAAGCCCAGGACGGCCACGCTCTGCATGCCGTGGCGGGTGGAGTCGCCGAGGAAGAGCAGCCCCACGATCGCCGGCGGTGTCGTCTCCGCCAGGACCACGGCGGCCGTGGCCACCGTCACGCTGCCGCCCTCCAGCGCCGACGCGTACAGCATGAACGAGACGATTCCGGCCGCGGCCAGGGTGTAGCTGGCGGGGTCGCGCACGAGTTGCAACGGGGAGAAACCGGGCAGGATCCGGGCCGAGACCGCCAGGACGGCATAACCGAGCCCGGCGATAGCGCCCAGCGCCGGCGTCCGGTAGGAGTTCGGGAGCCGCGCAGCGGCCAGGCCGGCCACCGCCACGCCCGCGACCGCCACGATCAGGCCCAGCTTGAAGGCGAATCCGACCTGCGTGGCGCCCTGGGCCCCGGCCGAGGAGCCGAGCAGCCCGACGCCGACCACCACGCCGGTGATGGCGAGCCACTCCCGCAGGCTCAGCCGCACATGCATCAGCCAGGCGGCGAACACGGCCGTCACGGCCAGGTTGGCGGCGATCATCGCCTGGACGGCGAACAGCGGCAGTCGCGCCAGGGCGACGAGCTGGGCGATGAACCCGACCAGGTCGATGCCGAGACTGGCGACGAAGGGCCACTGCCGGAGCATCCGCACGACCAGCCCGGGATCGACGCCCGGACCCGCTTCGCCCGGCTCGACGTGCGCCGGGCGATGGGTCGCCGAGCGGACGGCGATGGCCTGCATGACCGCGGCTACGCCGTAGCAGAAAGCTGACACCAGAGCGGCGACAAGGCTCTCTAGCATAGTTCGACCCTACGCTGCGCGCGGCCTGTGTGCTTGCCTGGCACCGGCCGCCCGCCCGGCGCCAGGGCCCGGTGCCGCGCCTGCGACCCCTCGGGTCCCGCCGAATGCCAGGTCAGGTGCCTGCCGGACCCGGCAGAGGGCCGACCGCACGGGCCTTACCCGCCGAGGTCGCGGCGGGCGGCTGCCGTGGCGCTTAGGGCTGTCGTGAGCAGGGTTTGCGGCCGCCAAAACCCGACGTTTCATGATCAGCAGGATGTGTCAGCCAATGTGCGGCTGTCGCGTGACTCGTGGGGGCCTTGGCGCCACGGCCCAGGGAGCGCCGGGCTACGGCAGCCTTATCGCGACGGGATGGATGGGACCGGGGCAGGAACGCGCGGGGACTCCGGGTGTGGTCCGCGTGCTCGGGGGCCCGCACACCGGGCCGCCCGGGCCCGGCGCGCCGGGAGCGGGCGGCAGGTGCACGGGCCACCGCACAGCGGGCCCGGCGGCCTTGGTCAGCAGCGCCCAGAAGGCCGGCCTGCTGATCGCGGTGCGGACGACGCCCGCGCCGGTGACCGTCTGACACCCCGTGTCCTGAACGGTGACGGTCGGGAGCTGGCGGCCATCCGCGGTGAAGGTGAGCTGGTAGACGCCGGTGAACTGCACGGGGCAGTTGATCCGGCCGACTGGGAACCGGGGCAGGTCGCACACCGCCCGGGCCAGGGCGCGGGATCGCGGCGCGCTCGTGATGACCTTGACGATGGGGGGTCGCGGCGCGACCGTGGGGGCTGGCCTGGGGGACGTCACCGGTCTGGGGGAGGTCACCGGCTGGGCGGGCGAAGCCGGCCGAGCTGGCGCGGCTGGCGCGGCTGGCGCGGCGGCCATGGGGGTCTGGCCGGGCTGGCCCGGCGGGACTGGGCCGCCCGGCTGGACGGGCAGGATCAGGCGCGGGTAGGGCGTCTGGGCGATGGCGACCCGGCTGACCGCGGCCGGGCTGGCGCACAGCAGCTGGCCGGCCGGAACCGGCTGGCCGGAGACGGCGCTGGGCTGCCCCGACCCGGATACCCCGGAGCTATGCGCGGCGGGCGCGACCACGGTCCCGCAGCCCGCCAGGGCGAGCGCCGCGACGCCGAGCGCGCCGGCCAGCGCGCCGCCCCGCCAGGAGACGAGTGAGTACGGACCGGCCAGCCTGCGTGATCCAGCCATGGGAGTCTCTCTTCCCGGTCGCCCGCGGTGGCCGGCGACCATTCCGGCTATCCGGCGGCATGGTTCTCCGCCACCACTTGGACGGCCGCGAAGGAGAAAGCGTTCCCTCCATTTCCGGCAACCGATCCGCAGCGGACAGCGCGCTCGCGAGGGTCAGACCCCCGCGGCCTGCATCCCCCGCAGTTCCTGCTTCAGCTCGCGGATCTCGTCCCGGATCCGCGCCGCGACCTCGAACTGCAGCTCGGCGGCGGCGGTGTGCATCTGCTCGGTCAGCTCGGCGATCAGCGCAATGAGATCGTCGCGGGCCGGCCCGCCGCCCGCCTGGTCGCCCCGATCACCTTGCCGGGCGCCGGCCGATGCGGCGACAGCCGCCCGCGCCCGTGAGGACACGCCGGGCACCGGGGCCTTGCCGCGGCTCTGCTGGCGGCCCGAGCCGCCCAGCAGCCGCTCGGTGTCGGCGTCCTCGCGGACCATCTGGTCCAGGATGTCGGCGATCCGCTTGCGCAGCGGCTGCGGGTCCACGCCGTGGGCGGTGTTATAGGCGATCTGCTTGTCCCGGCGGCGGGTCGTCTCGTCGATGGCACGCCGCATCGACGGCGTTATCTTGTCGGCGTACATGTGCACCTGACCCGAGACGTTCCGCGCCGCCCGTCCGATGGTCTGGATCAGGGAGGTGCCGGACCGCAGGAAACCCTCCTTGTCCGCGTCCAGGATCGCCACGAGGGACACCTCCGGCAGGTCCAGGCCCTCGCGGAGCAGGTTGATCCCGACCAGCACGTCGTACTCGCCGACCCGCAGCTCGCGCAGCAGCTCGATCCGGCGCAGCGTGTCGACCTCGCTATGCAGGTACCGGGCCCTGATGCCCAGCTCCAGCAGGTAGTCGGTCAGGTCCTCGGCCATCTTCTTGGTCAGCGTCGTGACCAGCACCCGCTCGGACTTCTCCGCGCGGTCCCGGATCTCGTGGACCAGGTCGTCGATCTGGCCCTTGGTCGGCTTGATCATCACCTCGGGGTCGATCAGGCCCGTCGGCCGGATCACCTGCTCGGTGACCTCGCCGCCGACTCGCCGCAGCTCATATGGTCCCGGCGTCGCCGACAGGTAGAGCGTCTGGCCGACCCGCTCGCCGAACTCGTCCCAGGTCAGCGGCCGGTTGTCGATGGCGCTCGGCAGCCGGAAGCCGTGGTCGACCAGGACTCGCTTGCGGGACACATCGCCCTCGTACATGGCGCCGATCTGCGGCACCGTGTTGTGCGACTCGTCGATGACCAGCAGGAAGTCCTCGGGGAAGTAGTCGAGCAGCGTGTTGGGCGGGCTGCCCGGCTCGCGCCCGTCGATGTGCAGGGAGTAGTTCTCGATGCCCGAGCAGCTGCCGACCTGCCGCATCATCTCGATGTCGTAGGTGGTGCGCATCCGCAGGCGCTGGGCCTCCAGGAGCTTGCCCTGCTGCTCCAGCTCGGCCAGCCGCCCGGTCAGCTCCGCCTCGATGCCGGCGATCGCCCGGTCCATCCGCTCGGGCCCGGCCACGTAATGCGAGGCCGGGAAGACGGAGAGCTCCTCGTCCTCGCTCATCACCTCGCCGGTCAGCGGGTGCAGCGTCATCAGCCGCTCGATCTCGTCACCGAACATCTCGATCCGGACGGCCAGCTCCTCGTACTGCGGGATCACCTCGATGGTGTCCCCGCGTACCCGGAATGTGCCGCGGGTGAAGGCCAGGTCGTTGCGGGTGTACTGCATGCTGACGAGGTTGCGCAGCAGGGCGTCACGCTCGACCGTGTCGCCGACTCGCAGCTTGACCATCTTGTCGACGTACTCCTGCGGCGTGCCGAGGCCGTAGATGCACGACACCGACGCCACCACGATCGTGTCCCGGCGGGTTAGCAGGGAGTTGGTCGCCGAGTGCCGCAGCCGGTCCACCTCGTCGTTGATCGAGGAGTCCTTCTCGATGTAGGTGTCGGTCTGCGGGACATAGGCCTCGGGCTGGTAGTAGTCGTAGTACGAGACGAAATACTCCACCGCGTTGTGGGGCAGCATCTCCCGCAGCTCGTTGGCGAACTGCGCGGCCAGCGTCTTGTTCGGCAGCATCACGAGAGCAGGCCGCTGCAGCCGCTCGGTCAGCCATGCGACGGTGGCGGTCTTGCCGGTACC
>Ga0208220_1001365_pt1 | contig 10265 bp, 10 predicted proteins | sample NGESurdeep092012_9_FD_184484 | JGI IMG/M metagenome (GOLD analysis project Ga0208220, IMG submission 184484) | Arctic peat soil microbial communities from Barrow, Alaska - NGEE Surface sample F53-1 deep-092012 (SPAdes) | ecosystem: Environmental > Terrestrial > Soil > Wetlands > Peat ... | reverse complement strand
GGCCAACGCGGCCGACACGAAGGCGCCTGCGGCGCCCAGATAGCCCGCCGGCTCCAGGGCGCGAGTCACCTGCTCGGGCGTGATCCCGGCCGCGGCAATCGGGTCGGCGAACTGCGGGGTCTCCAGCAGCACGTCGCCTAGCATCCGGTCGGACTCCCCGGCCAGCCGGCTCGCCCCGGCCACGAGGTCGTGGGCCTCGAGCCGGCCCATCGCGGGTGCGAGCACCGCCGTGACGTGCTCGGCCAGCGGCAGTCCGCGCGCGCCGTCCAGGTTGGCGCGCATCCGTCCGGCGTCAACGCGGAGCCCGGACAGAAGCTGCGCCGACCAGGCCGCCGCCGAGCCGGTCAGCCGCAGCAGGTCGGCCAGCGGCTCCCACTCGGCGTGCCAGCCGCCCGCTGCGCGCTGCTGCTCCTGCTCAGCCGCGGCGACCAGCCCGGCGAGCAGCCCAGGAGCGCGGCGGGTGCAGCCGAGGATGACGACGGCCGCCACCGGATTGCGCTTGTGCGGCATCGCCGACGAGCCGCCGGCCCGCCCGCCGGAACCGCCAGCGCCATCGTCGGGCGGGTCACCCTCGCTGACCTCGGCTAGCTCGGACTGGGCCAGCAGGGTGACGTCCCTGGCGATCTTGCCGAGGGCCGCGCAGGCCCCGGCCAGCGCCGCGGCCAGCTCGATCACCCGCAGCCGGTCGGTATGCCAGGGCAGCACCGGCAGCCTCAGGCCGAGCTCTGCCGCGAACCGGCCGGCCACCGCGGGGCCCGCCTCGCCCAGGGAGGCCAGGGTACCGGCCGCCCCGCCGAACTGCACCGCGATCCGGTCGCGGCGGATCGCGTCGAGGCGGCCGCGTGCCTCGTCGATCGCCGTCAGCCAGCCGGCCGCGACCAGGCCGAAGGTGACCGGGACGGCCTGCTGCAGCAGCGTCCGGCCCGCCATCACCGTGTCCGCGTGCTCCCGCGCCAGCCGGGCCGCGGCGGCCGCAGCCGCGGCCAGGTCGGTCCCGGCCGACTCGATAACCCGCCGCGCCATCAGCATGGCCGCCGTGTCGATGATGTCCTGGCTGGTCGCGCCCCGGTGGACGGCCGGCGCCGCGAAGTCGGGGACCATGGCGGTGAGGGCCCGGACGAGCGCGGGCACCGGGTTGCCGGTCAGCGCCGCCTGCCGGCCGATCTGCGCGGCGTCGAACCGGCCGGCCTGGGCGACCGCCGTCACCGCCGCGCCCGCGCCGGCCGGCGCCTGGCCCGCCAGTTCCAGCGCGCGGGCCAGCGCCGCCTCGGCGTCCAGCATCGCCTGCAGCCAGGCCTCGTCGCCGGTGGCCGCGGTGCCACGGTCGAACAGGCGGGAGAACAGTCCGTCGCGCTCGGAGTTACCCACCTGAACATGATCCCCGCCCCGGCCGATCCGGTCGCCGCTGACCCGGTGAAGTCGGTCAGGTCGAGCAGCCGGCCGCCACCCCCGTTATTAGCTTCGAGGCGCCGGCAATCGCCTGCGGGTCCCAGCCTGAGGCGGAGTTCTTGCACTGTATTGGGGGTGTAACGGCCGTTTGCAGGAGCCGGGAAGGTCGGCGTGGCCCGGCGAAAATGACCCCCGGGATGCACCGGGGGCGCCATAGTGAGTTCCGTCGACACACCTCACAGGCACCTTCCACGACCCGCTGACCGCGGTCAGCTCGAGGAGGACTTGTCATGTCGGATGCACGCGACAACGGGAAAGGCGTTTTACCCAGCCGCCCCGGCTGGCTGGCCCGAACCGGCCCGCGGGGCTTGCGGGCCGGGCTCAGGTTCGGCCGGGCCGCCAGCTTCAGCCGGGGCCGCGGCCGGGCCCGGCGACCGGTGGCAGTCTGGCTGGTCCCCGCAATTCTCGCCGCTGGCGGCGGGACACCCGCGCTGGCGGCCACCGCGGCCGCGGCCAGCAGCCCATCGGTGACCGGGACCGCGGCCCGCGGCCCGTCGGCGGTCCTCTGCGCGGGTTACGCCGCGTGCGACTCCCGCGGCGACTCCAGCCACGGGTACGCGGCTCATTCGGGCGACTCGTACTGGCGGATGATCGCCGGCAACGAGTGCACCAACTACGTGGCCTACGTCGAGTCCGCGGTACTGCGGGCCCCCACGCCGCCGTACCTCCTCGGCGACGCCGGGCAGTGGCCCGCGACCGCGGCGGCACACGGCGTCCTGGTCAACCACGTGCCGTCGGTCGGCGCGGTAGCCGAGTGGGATGGCGGCGCGCCGGGAATGGGGTCGGCCGGCCACGTCGCCGTGGTCGAGAAGGTCGGGCCGCAGGACCGCTACATCGTCATCTCCCAGCAGCACATCGGCTCGGACCCCGACGGATATGACTGGACCCGGATCAACGCCGGGTTCCCGGCCGCCGACTGGCAGGAATGGCCGGACCACTTCATTCACTTCCAGGGCCGCGCGGGCGCCACGGTCGGCTACTACAACCCGCGGGCGGGGTCCTACCACCTGCAGGCCCGGCCCGGCGCGACGTCGGCGGCGATCAGATTCCGCCGGGGCGAGCCGGGAGTGATCCCGCTCGTCGGCGACTGGGCCGGCCGGGGCGCCGACGGCACCGGCTACTACAACCCGGTCACGGCGTGGTTTCACCTGCGGAACCGGCTCAGCGCCGGCCCGTCCACCCGGGCATTCGCCTTCGGGCCGCCCGGCATGGTGCCGCTGGCCGGCAACTGGGACGGCCGGGGCAGCGCCGGGATTGGCTACTACGACCCGGCTACCGGCACCTTCCACCTGCGCAACTACCTCAGCTCCGGGCCCGCGCAGTACACGTTCAGGTTCGGCCCGCCGGGCATGGTGCCGCTGGCCGGGGACTGGACCGGCTCCGGCCGGACGGGGATCGGCTACTACGACCCCGCGACCGGCCGGTTCTACCTGCGCAGCCAGCTGTCGGCGGGGCCGGCCAGCTACGTCTTCAGGTTCGGGCCCCGGCGCATGCGGCCGCTGGTCGGCAGGTGGACTGGCGGCCGCGCCGACGACGTCGGCTTCTACAATCCGGGCACCGGCTGGTTCCACCTGCGTGATCATCTGTCGGCGGGGCCGGCCAGCGAGGAGTTCAGGTTCGGGCCCCGGGGCATGGTCCCGCTGGCCGGCGACTGGTCCGGCACCCGCGCCTGACGATTTCGGCCGCTGGCGTCTTATCCCGAAATAAGCCGCCGGCCGCGCGGATATTGACGCCGCAATGCGCCGGAGCTGAAACACCAAGAAGTGTAGTAAACTAAAAGCGTTGCTCCGGAACCTGGCAGGGTGCAGCCGCGTGATATTCGCGGCAGCACGGCAGGTTCCGGATTTTTTTTCGTGCACGGAACGGTGCAGGCAAGACGCCACGGCCACGGGACGGTGAGAATCCCCGGGAGAATTTCTCTCCCATCGCGATCTACCCAGCATGACTGACTACCGCGTACGTCACCTCGTCGCTGACTAAAGGAGTCGGTTATGGGCATCATCGCCTGGATCATTCTCGGCCTCATCGCAGGCCTCATCGCCAACATGCTGATCCCCGGCAAGAGACAACAGGGCCTCATCCTCACCTGCGTGATCGGCATCGTCGGAGCGCTGCTCGGCGGCTGGGTCGCCACCAAGCTGTTCCACATCCACAGCCTGCAGGGGTTCTTCAACCTCTCCACCTGGATCACCGCCATCATCGGGGCGGCCATCCTTCTCCTCGCCTACCACCTGGTCACCAGCCGGTCGGGCCGCTCTAGCCGGTCAAGCCGGTCTAGCCGGTCTCGCCGCTATGCCCGGCGCTGACCGCCGGCAGGAAGCCTGATCATGGAAATATTGATCGTCGTCATCATCGTGGTGCTGGTGCTGCTGCTCATCGGCGCGGCCATGTCCGTGCGGGTCGTGAAGCAGTACGAGCAGGGAGTGCTGTTCCGGCTGGGCAGGGTGCTCGGCGCGCGGGCTCCGGGGCTGCGGGTGATCATCCCGTTCATCGACGTCTTGCATAAGGTGTCGCTGCGGATCGTCACGATGCCGATCCAGTCCCAGGGCATCATCACCCAGGACAACGTCAGCGTGGACGTGTCGGCGGTGGCCTACTTCCGGGTGGTCGACGCCGTGAAGTCGGTCGTGGCGATCGAGGACGTCTACTCCGCGATCGACCAGATCGCCCAGACCACGCTGCGCAAGGTCGTCGGCCAGCACAGCCTGGATCAGATCCTGTCGGAGACCGACAAGATCAACCTGGACATCCGCAAGATCCTCGACGTCTCCACCGTCGAGTGGGGCGTCGAGGTCACCCTCGTCGAGCTGAAGGACATCCAGCTGCCCGACAGCATGAAGCGCGCGATGGCGCGCCAGGCCGAGGCCGAGCGGGAGAAGCGCGCGAAGATCATCAACGCCCAGGGCGAGTCCCTGGCGGCGGCCGCGCTCGGCGACGCCTCCGACATCATGATGGCCCATCCCCTTGCCCTCCAGCTCCGCAACCTGCAGACACTGGTGGAGATCGGGGTCGACAAGAACACCACCGTCGTGTTCCCCGCCCCGCTGATGAGCACCATCGAAGAACTGGGCTCCTTCCTCACCCGCGAGAAGGCCGCCGCCGCCCCGGCGGCACTGCCGGTCACGGCTGGGCCGCCCACGCACACGGCGTCGGCCAACGGTTCGGCCGACGGCGCCTAGCGCGGCGGGCCGGCCGTCTCCGGCGGCGGCCCGCCGCCACCAGCCTTCCCGGCCGCACGCTGGATGCCGGCCCGCGGGTTAGGCGGGGGTGTTGCCGCCGGCCGCACGGCGGCGGCAGGCGGCACGCTCGCCGGGGCGCGACCGATGTGCTGCGCACCGGGGCAGCGGCCAGGCCGGCTCGCGGCGGCGGCGGCGGCCGCACGATGTGTCGCGCATCTCTGGCCGGGCCGGGCGGCTGCCACCGCCGGAGCGAGGCTGCGCCGCGGCCGGCGGCAGCGCGGGGGCCGGGCCGGGACCGACCATGGCCAGTTCGATGCTCGGATAGACCGCGAAGACATTGATCAGGCCGGAGGCTTGCAGGATCCGCCGGACCTGCTGCTGCGGTGCGGCCAGCGTCAGGTCACCGCCGTTTTCCCGGGTCCACTTCCGGACGCGGACCAGGACGCCCAGCCCGCTATAGCCGATGTACTCCAGGCCCGCCAGGTCCACGATGATCGACGGTCCCCAGGCCGTGGCGGCCGCGATGAGATGCGCCGCGACCGTCGGGGTACTGGCCAGGTCAAGCTCTCCCCGCAGGGCGACCACCGCCTGGCCATCCGCATCGCGAACGCTCAACTCCACACTCAGCATGGGCCTTCTCCCTGATCCAGCAGCCAGGCACGTCGCTGTCCTGCCTCGATGAGCCTGGCCCGGCGGACCAGTGCAGTTGCCGTGCGCCCGGCGGCAGCATCGCCCGTTGCCCTCGCCGCCGGCCAGCGCCGGCGGCGAGAACGAAAAACTCCGGATCCTGTCAAGCGGCCACGCCCGTGCGCGCGTGGCTGCGGCCAGGGGTCCGGAGCAGCAAGGTCCACGCTACGCCATCGGCCCGGGCGTTGACAGGGCCGGGCGCCGCCAGGGCGCGACGGCCGCCGCCGCGGGCTGCGGGGCGGCGGCCCGGCCGTCCCGCGCAGGCTCGCGCAAGACGCGGCCGGCAGCTCTGCCGCAGGCCGCTAGCCAGGGATATTGTCTGCGGTATGAGCATCAATCCCGGTACGCAACCCGCTCACCCCGGCCCCGGTGGCCCGTCGGTAGCGCAGCAGCGTCATATCGTCACCGAGATCCCCGGCCCGGCCTCCCGCGCGCTGCTGGAGCGCAGGCAGCGCAGCGTTGCCCGCGGGCTGAGCCACGTGCTGCCGGTGTTCGTCACCGCCGCGGGCGGCGGGATCGTCGTGGATGCCGACGGCAACTCGCTGATCGACTTCGGGTCCGGCATCGCCGTCACGTCGGTGGGCAACAGCGCCGAACTGGTCGTCAACCGCGTGATCGAGCAGGTCACGCAGTTCACGCACACCTGCTTCATGGTCGCCCCGTACCAGGGCTACGTGGAGGTCTGCGAGGAGCTGAACCGGCTGACGCCCGGCGACTACGACAAGCGATCGGCCCTGTTCAACTCCGGTGCCGAGGCGGTGGAGAACGCGGTGAAGATCGCCCGGCACGCCACCGGGCGCAACGCGGTCGTCGTGTTCGACCACGCCTACCATGGCCGGACCAACCTGACGATGGCCATGACGGCCAAGAACATGCCCTACAAGCACCGGTTCGGGCCGTTCGCCAACGAGGTCTACCGGGTGCCGATGGCGTACCCGTTCCGCTGGCCGGGCGGCCCCGCCGCCTGCGCCGCGGACGCGCTCGACGTGATCACCGGCCTCATCCACGCCCAGGTGGGCGAGGAGAACGTGGCCGCCGTGGTCATCGAGCCGATCCAGGGCGAGGGGGGCTTCATCGTCCCGCCGGACGGCTTCCTGCCCGGGCTGGCCAGCTTCTGCTCCGACCACGGCATCGTCTTCGTCGCCGACGAGATCCAGTCCGGCTTCTGCCGGTCCGGTGACTGGTTCGCCTGCGACTACGAGGGCGTGGTGCCCGACCTGGTGACCACCGCCAAGGGCATCGCCGGCGGGTTCCCGCTGGCCGGGGTGACCGGCCGCGCCGAGCTGATGGACGCCGTGCACCCGGGCGGCCTCGGCGGCACGTTCGGCGGGAACCCGGTCGCGTGCGCGGCCGCGCTCGGCGCCATCGAGACGATGGCCAAGGAAGACCTGCCGGCCGCGGCCCGGCGGATCGGCGACATCATGCTGCCCAGGCTGCGCAAGCTCGCCGAGTCCCAGCCGGCCATCGGCGATGTGCGCGGGCGCGGGGCGATGGTCGCCATCGAGCTGGTGAAGCCCGGCACCCTCGAACCGGACGGCGCCGTGGCCGGGCGGGTGGCCAAGGCCTGCCACGCCGCGGGCCTGGTGGTCCTGACCTGCGGGACCTACGGCAACGTGCTGCGGTTCCTGCCGCCGCTGGTGATCGGCGAGCCGCTGCTGAACGAGGGCCTGTCCATCCTCGAAGACGCCTTCGGCGCCCTGTGACCGGGTTGCGGCCGGAGCAGCTGCCGGTACCCGGGCTCGAACTCGGCGAGGGCCCCTGCTGGGATCCCGCGAGCCAGTCGATCTACTGGATCGACGCCCCGGCAGGGCTGGTGTACGGGCTGGACGGCGGCGATGGGGCCGATGGCGCGGTGCGCACCTGCGAGGCGGGCCAGCCGATCGGCGCGGTCTTCCCGCGGGCCAGCGGCGGCCTGGTGGTCACCTCCCGCGACGGGGTCCTCGGCGTGGATCCCGCCTCGGGCACGGTCGCCATGCTGGCCCCGATCGAGGCGGACCAGCCGGGGAACAGGATGAACGACGGCGCCTGCGACCGGGCCGGCCGCCTCTACGCCGGCACGATGGCGGCCGATGAGAGGCCGGGCCAGGGCGCGTTGTACCGGGTGGATCCCGAACTGAGCGTGACGCGGCTGCTGACCGGGGTCGGCATCTCCAACGGCATCGGCTGGAGCCCGGATGAGCGGCTCATGTACTACTCCGACTCGCTGGCCTACCAGGTTGACGTCTTCGACTACGACCCGGCCACCGGGGCGATCGAGGGGCGCCGCAGGTTCGCGAGCATCGGCAAGGGCGACGTCGTACCGGACGGCCTGACCGTCGATGCCGAGGGCGGGGTCTGGATCGCGCAGTGGGGCGGCGGGGTGCTGGGGCGGCACCTCCCGGACGGCAGCGTGGACCGGGTGGTGGAGTTCCCGCATGCCCACGTCACGAGCTGCGCGTTCGGCGGTCCCGGCCTGGACCGGCTCTACGTCACCACCGCCGCGGGGCCGGCCGACCCGGCCGGCGGACTGTTCGTCCTCACGCCGGGAGTTACCGGGCTGCCCAGCTATCCGTTCCGCGGCTGAGCTCCGGTTAGAGCGGGCCCGCGCGGGGCGGCCGAAACTGAGCCATTGACGACGTCCTGACGCGATGTTACTAACGAGTAGACAGTCGTTGCGCGTACCTGCCCAAGGAGGAGCCGGTGCCGTCTAGAGCAGCTCGTCATCCCCGCCTCATCGCCGCCGCCGCTGCCTTCGCAGCCGCAGCCCTCTGCGGCGTCGCCGCCGCGCCGCCCGCCAGCGCCCAGTCGTCCGTCCGCTACGTCGCGCTCGGCGACTCCTACTCATCCGGGCTGGGTGCCGGAAGCTACACCAGCTCCAGCGGTTCCTGCGACCGGAGCACCAAGGCCTACTCCCAGCTGTGGGCAAACGCCAACGACCCGGCCAGTTACGTGTCGGTGGCCTGCTCCGGCGCGACCACGGGCTCGGTGATCAGCAGCCAGCTGTCCGCGCTCAGCAGCGCGACCACGCTGGTGTCGATCACCATCGGCGGCAACGACGTGGGCTTCAGCTCGACGATGGAGACTTGCGTGCTGGAGTCCACCAGCAAGTGCGTGAGCGCGATCGATGCCGGCGAGGCGGAGATGTCGAGCGTTCTGCCCGCTGAGCTGAACAACGTGCTCGGGGACATCGCCGGCGACGCGCCTGACGCCCGCGTGGTCGTGCTCGACTACCCCGAGCTGTATGACCTGTCGCACTCCTCCATCTGCATCGGCCTGAGCACCACCGACCGGACGGACCTCAACCAGGCAGCCGACGAGCTGGACAGCGCCATCCAGGCCGCAGCGGGCCGGTATGGCGACGCATTCGTGGACGTGCGGCCGAACTTCGCCGGTCACGAGATCTGCGACTCCAGCTCATGGCTGCACTCGGTGAACATCCTGGACGTCAGCGAGTCCTACCACCCGACGGCGTCCGGCCAGGCAGACGCCTACTACCCGGCGTTCAGCGGCGCCGTCGGCTGACCGGGCTCGCCGAGATCCGGCCGCCCGGCCGTCAGGCGCGCGGCCGGGCGAGCCTTCGCGGCTGGCCGGCCTTCCCGTTGGATCGCCAGGCCAGGATGGACCAGCGGGACAGGGCCGACAGCACCGAGCCGACGCTGGCCGCCGAGCCGACCGAGCACAGGCAGGCCACCGAGCCGGCCGAGCCGATCGACAGGATGGAGCCAGCGGACCCGATCGACAGGATCGAGCCGGCCGAGCCGATCGACAGGATCGAGCCGGCGGACCCGATCGACAGGATCGAGCCGGCCGAGCCGCCCGCGTTCAATGAGTTGCCTTTAGTGGTCATGCGGCCATGGTCTCAACTTCTGCCCGCCGGGACGGCGCGCCCCGGCGCTGGACCAGGGCTGCGGGAGGAAATGACTATCCAGCGGTCACAGGCCCGGCGAGGATAGCGGCGTGGAACCCTCGCCTGGCCCCGACGCCCCGATGCACAGCGCCGTCCTGGTGGCGGTGCCGGAAGCCGAGCCTGTGGTGGCCCGGCACCGTGCGCGGCTGGACCGAGCCGCCGCCGAGGGCGTGCCAGCGCACGTCACCGTCATGTACCCGTTCGTCGCGCCGCCCGCCATTACCCAGGCGGAGATAAGCCTGCTGGCGAGTGCGGTCGGCTCGATCGCGGCGTTCGGCTGTAACTTCCGGCGGACCGGGTGGTTCGAGGACCGGGTGCTCTGGCTGGCACCCGAGCCGGATGGCCCGTTCCGCGCCCTGACGGACGCGGTGACGGCCGCATTTCCCGGTTACCTGCCCTATGGCGGCGTTTTCAGCAGCATCCTTCCGCATCTCACCGTCGGCGATCAGCCCGAGGGCGGTCCTGACGAGCTGCGCGCCGCCGAGGCCGACGTGCTGCCCGCGCTGCCCATATCGGCGCGGATTAGCCAGGCGTGGCTGATGACCGGGGGCGCCGCCGCCGGCAGCTGGCGCCCGATCGCGACGCTGCCGCTGGGAATATCCGGCTAGCAGCCGACCGCCGCCTGCGGCCGCGGGGCGGGTCGGGCCGTGCTCGGCACCCTGCTGTTCGTGCTCGGCTTCTCAGCGGTCTTCGCGACGGAGGGCGTGGCGTTCGGCGCCCTCGGACATGCCCTGCTCAGCCACAGCAGGGGCCTGACTCAGGTGCTTGGCTGCGTCATCATCGTGCTCGGCCTGCTGTTCGTCGGCGCGTTCGACCGGTTCACATTCACCGGCCGCATCTTCCGGCCGCAGTTTCGGCCCCGCGCCGGGCTGGCCGGCGCGCCGGTCCTGGGGGTGCTCCCGGCTGGTCACCCAGATCGGCGGCGTCATGCTCATCGCGGTCGGCCTCCTGGAGGTTACCGGTGCCTGGGCCGCAGCGGTGGCCTGGCTCCAGGTGCACTGGTTCCCCGGCTACAACGCGCCGATCTAGGCACAGCCGCGGGCCCACAGGGGCGTACTGCTCCC
>Ga0208220_1001361_pt1 | contig 10273 bp, 5 predicted proteins | sample NGESurdeep092012_9_FD_184484 | JGI IMG/M metagenome (GOLD analysis project Ga0208220, IMG submission 184484) | Arctic peat soil microbial communities from Barrow, Alaska - NGEE Surface sample F53-1 deep-092012 (SPAdes) | ecosystem: Environmental > Terrestrial > Soil > Wetlands > Peat ... | reverse complement strand
AGGCGGCGGGCCCTTCGGCGGCGGACCGGGCCTTGGCGCGGGAGGACTTTCTGCTTGCGTCGTAGCTGGCGGCGGCCGCGATCTGGTCGAGCAGGTCGATCAGCTGCTTAACCGAGCGGACGAAGTCACCCGGGGTCAGGCCGGGGACCGAGTCGAGCACGTCCTCGAGCTTGGCCCCGCGCACCCAGCGGTAGGCCGCCCAGACGAACCCGGAGTCGGGCTCGCGCAGGAACGACAGCCCGTTGCGCCGTTCCAGCTGGTCGAGCTCGGCCCAGGTCCGTCCCATCGCGGTGAGCACGTCGCGGACCGGGCCGCCGGGCAGCCGGGCGGGCTCGGCGTCGTCCGACTGCTTGCGCGACTCGAACGACAGGACCGACACGCAGGCGGCCAGCTCAGCCGGGTTGAGGCCGTCCCAGACCCCGCGGCGGATGCACTCGGCCGCCACCAGGTCGAGCTCGGAGTACAGCCGCGAGAGCCGCTGGCCGTCGGCGGTGACGGTGTCGCCGTCGAGGTAGCCGAGCTCGTCGAGGACCGCGCAGACCCGGTCGAAGGTCCGCGCGATCACGTGCGAGCGGCTGTTGATCTGCCGCTCGAGATCGTCGACCTCCTTCTGCTGGCGGAAGTAGCGCTCGCCGGCCCGGGCGTGCTGCTCGCGGTCGGGGCAGCCGTGGCAGGGGTGACGGCGGATCAGGCGGCGCAGTTCGGCGACGTCGCCGTCACCGAGCGGCCCGTCCTCGAAGTCGGGGCTGCCGCCGCGGGCGGAGTCGTGGCCGGATGAGGCGGAGGACACGGACCGTTCGGGATAATCCTCATCGGCACCAGCCGGCGACCGGCGGCGGCGGGGCGGCAGGTCCAGATCACGGCCCGCGATCTTGGAGCGCATCGAGGAGACGAGATCGCGGCGGTGCTTGGGCGAGCGCTCGCTGAACGAGTTCGGGATCCGCAGGTGCTCGACCGGCTCGGCCGGAACCGGGAAGTCGACCGCCGACAGCTGCTTGAGCTGGCCGTGCTCGGTCAGCACGAGCGGGCCGTCGGCCCGGTTGGGCGAGAATCCGCCCTCGGCCGGCGGCGGGTTGAGCACCACCGCGAAGCCAGCCCGGCGGCCGGACGGGACGCGGATGACGTCGCCCCGGCGGAGCGTGGCGAGCACCCGGCGGGCCTGCGCGCGCTGGGCGGCGCCGCGGCTTCTGGACGCGCCCCGCTCCTCGTCGGTCAGGCGGCGGCGCAGCGCCGCGTACTCCATGAAGTCGCCCTTGTCGCAGCTGACCTGGCGGGCGAGATCGTCGGCGGCCTCCTTGACCCGGCGCAGCCTGCGGGCCAGCCCGACCACCCCCCGGTCGGCCTGGAATTGGGCGAAGCTCGACTCGAGGAGGGCGGCGGCGCGCTGGCGGCCGGCCCGGCCGGTCAGGTTGACGGCCATGTTGTAGGAGGGGCGGAAGCTCGAGTTGAGCGGGTAGGTACGGGTGCTCGCGAGGCCGGCCACCGCGCCCGGGTCGAGGCCGGGCTGCCAGAGCACCACCGCGTGCCCTTCGACGTCGATCCCGCGTCGGCCGGCCCGGCCGGTGAGCTGGGTGTACTCGCCCGGGGTGAGCGCGACGTGGGCCTCGCCGTTCCACTTGTCGAGCTTCTCGAGGACGACCGTGCGGGCGGGCATGTTGATGCCGAGGGCCAGGGTCTCGGTCGCGAACACCGCCCGGACCAGGCCCTGGGTGAACAGCTCCTCGACGACCTCCTTGAACACCGGCAGCATGCCCGCGTGGTGGGCGGCGATGCCCCGTCGCAGCGCCAGGACCCAGTCGTGGTAGCCGAGGACGGTGAGGTCCTCGTCGGGGATGTCGCTGGTCCGCCGGGAGGCGACGGCCTCGATCTGCTCCGCCTCGGCGGGCGTGGTCAGCCGCAGCCCAGCCTGCAGGCACTGCTGGACGGCGGCGTCGCAGCCGGCCCGGCTGAAGATGAACGTGATCGCGGGGAGCAGCCTGGCCGCGTCGAGCCGGTCGATGATCTCCGGCCGGTACGGCGGCGCGTTGCGCTTGGGCCGGTGGCCGCCGCGGCCGGGGCGGCTGGCGGGCTGGCGGATCTCCTCGCGCCGGGCCAGCCGGACCAGATCGGGGTTGACCTGGCGGTGGTTGTCGTCGATGAACAGGTCGTAGAGGCGGCGGCCGGCCATCATGTGCTGCCACAGCGGCACCGGCCGGTGCTCGTCGACGATGACCTCGGTGCCGCCGCGGACCTGGGCGAGCCAGTCGCCGAACTCCTCGGCGTTGGAGACCGTGGCCGACAGCGCGACCACCCGGACCGACTCGGGGAGGTGGATGATCACCTCTTCCCAGACCGCGCCCCGGGACCGGTCGGCCAGGTAGTGCACCTCGTCGAGGACCACGTAGCCGAGGTCCCTGAGCGTGGCCGAGCCCGCGTAGAGCATGTTCCGCAGCACCTCGGTGGTCATCACCACGATCGGGGCGCCGCCGTTGACAGAGTTGTCGCCGGTGAGCAGGCCCACCGTGTCGCTGTCGTAGCGCTTCACGAGGTCGTTGTACTTCTGGTTCGACAGCGCCTTGATCGGCGTGGTGTAGAAGCACTTGCGGCCCTGCTCGAGGGCCAGGTGCACAGCGTACTCGCCCACCACGGTCTTGCCCGACCCCGTCGGCGCCGCCACCAGGACCCCGTCGCCGCTGGTGAGGGCGGTGCAGGCGGCGACCTGGAACGGGTCGAAGTCGAAGCCGTACAGATCGCGGAACGAAGCGAACTCAGGGGCGGCCTGCCGCTCGCGGAACCTCGCGTAGCCTTCGGCCGGGCCCACCGGGGTGCTCATAGCTCCAGCGTATGGGACTTCGGTCCCGCGTGATACTGGTGAGGCGTCGCGATACTTAGTTAAGGGAACTATCGATGTCGACCGGCTCGGGCTTGTCGACCGGCGAGAGCTCGTCGTCGGCGAGGTCCGCGTACGGGCTGCGCCTGGCCCGGCGCTTGTCGTTGAAGTACACGAAGATCTCGGCGATCTCGACCAGCGCGACCGCGATCCCGCCGAGGATCAGCATCGTGGTCGGGTCGGGGCTCGGGTTCACCATGCCGGCCAGCAGGAAGACGCCGAAGATCAGCAGCCGGCGCCATTTGCGGAACCGCTCGTGGGTGAGGATGCCCGCCAGGTTGAGCATGACGATGACCAGCGGGAGCTCGAACACGATCCCGAAGCCGACCACCATCCCGGTGAAGTAGCTGAGGTAGCTGTCGAACGACGGCAGGTTGGTCACGCCGTTCGGGACCAGGCCGAGCAGGTAGTGCAGGCCCCGGCTCATCACCAGGTAGGCGAGGGCGGCGCCGCCGACGAACAGCGGGACGGCGGTGCCGGTGAACAGGTACGCCCACTTCTTCTCGCGCGAGTAGAGGCCGGGGGCGATGAACGCCCACAGCTGGTACAGCCAGACCGGGCAGGTGCCAACCAGCGCGATGTAGAACGCGAGCTTGATGCGGAGGGAGAGCGGGTCGAAGATGCCGTTGGTGACGAGCGTGTCGCCGACCACCTTGCACCCGGTCTCGCCATGGATCGAGGCCTCGCAGAACGGCCTCATGATCCAAGCGAGCGTGGGACTGGAGAAGACGAGCGCGATGATCATGCCGATGATCAGGGCCACGGCCGCCTTGACCACCCGGTTGCGCAGCTCGCGGAGGTGGTCCATCAGGGGCATCCGCCCCTCCGGGTTGGCCTGCTGCTTGGAGCGTATGTAACGCTCGCCGACGATGCGGGCACCCTGGACGGCGGAAGGCTTCGAAGCCATGATCGTTTACGACCGTCTTCCCGGCGGGGGATCTGTTCGGGCTTGCAGCTTGGGCGGTGTTACTGCGCCTGCACGTTATCGGTCGCCTTGTTGGCGGCCGCGTTCTGGTGCAGGTTGGCCAGCTGCGCGCTGAGTGCGTCAATCTGCGCCTGGTGGTCCGCCGCCGCGGGCGTCGGCTGGATCTGGGCGGGGGGCGGGACGGGCGCGCTGTAGGTCGTGTCCTGCGTCTCGTTGTCCTCGTGCAGACCCTGCACCTCGGTCTTGAGGATGCGCATCGACTGGCCGAGCGAGCGAGCTGCAGCCGGCAGCTTGCGCGACCCGAACAGCACGATGATCACGATCGCGACGATCAGGATCTTCCACGGGCTGTCGAACAGGTCAGCAAACATTATTTGCGTCCTTAAAGTCACAGGGGATGAGTCCCGCACACGGGGACTCGCCTTGCCACCGAGTCTACACGGCAGTGCTGAAACGACTAGAGACTAGCTGTCGAACGGTCGGTGAACCGACCATATGCGTATAAATACGCACAAACTGTCTATTTTTGCCCGCTCACCTGGTGCTGATGATACCGGTGTGATGCCGGTTACTGCCGCAGGACGAGCAGGTTTCCGGCCCGCCGGCTCCGAGCAGGATCAAGATCATGTATCCGTGGTATCCGCAAACCGTAGGTGATTGACTCAATGTAGTCAATCACCTACCCAAAGCCATCACCAGGATTCTCGCCTGCGCGGTCGCGCGCTGTACGCCGCACGCGATTCGCGAGGCTGGGTGAAGTTGGGTAAAAATATACAGAATCCTCTGAATTGACAATCAATCGTCGGTACGGTCACTGGCATGGCAACCCAAGCCCTGCAGGTGCCGTCCGCGCCTACGCGACCGGAGCTCGGCATCAATTACGAGCGCTTGTACGAGTATCGGTTCCGCGATGTCGAGCAGGCCGGCAAGCTCGCGGTCTGGTCCGAGATCGCGAAGTATGTGCACGCCCGGATGGGCGCGCCGGAGCGCATGCTCGACCCGGCGGCCGGCCGCGGCGAGTTCATCCGCGCCGTCCCGTCCTCGGAGCGCTGGGCCGTCGACATGGTCAAGCAGGCCGACCTCGAGGCCGACGGCGTGAAGATGATCGTCTCCGAGATCATGGACGCGGACCTGCCCGAGGACTACTTCGACGGCGTCTGGGTCTCCAACTTCCTCGAGCACCTGCCCGACCAGAACGCGGTCGCGGCCCTGCTCGGCCGGATGCACGCCTCGATGACGGTGGGCGGCCGGATCGCGATCATGGGCCCGAACTTCAAATACTGCCCGAAGGAGTACTTCGACTGCGCCGATCACACGGTGATCCTCACCCACGTCGCGGTGACCGAGCACCTGTACGCGGCCGGGTTCGAGGTCGAGTCGGTGGCGCCGAGGTTCCTGCCGTTCTCCTTCCGCGGCCTGCTGCCGCCGTCGGCCCGGCTGACCAGGACCTACCTGCACACCCCGGCCATGTGGCCGCTGCTGGGCAAGCAGTTCTTCCTGATCGCGCGGAAGGTCGCGCTGACCGAGGGCGGTTCCGAGACCGCGTAGCCCATCGAGCCGCACGGGCCCGACGGACGGGCTAGCGGCAAAGGGCGTTAGTCAAGCGGGCTGGTCCGCCGTCCCGTGGTCTGCGTGGATGTCGACGCTGCGGCGACGGCGGCGGGCCTCCGGTCCGTGAGGCTGGCCTGCGGTGGCCGCCGCAGGCGACCCGGCTGTCACTCGCGCACCATGACGGCGGCGCGAGCATCCGGCGGTCGCGTGATCGTGTTCCGTTGGGGGCGCCCCGCGACCCGTTCGTCACACGAGGAGCCCGGGGCGGTTTCCCTGGCGCGCGCAGACGACCTGTTCGGCACACGATCACGCGGGTGAGCGGGCCGGAGGAGAGTCGCCCCGGTCCGTTCGGGGAAATCTGCTTCGCTTTGCCGATTTTTGCTGGGTGCGGGCCGCCTGGCGGGTGCGCGCAGGCGCAGGCCGGTCTCCCGGGGGGCCAGCCGGCCGTCGCCGGGGCGCCGGCGGTCGAGGGCGCGGCGGCGTTCGCGACTCGGGATGCCGGAGCCCGCGCCGAAGGCGGCCTCGACGCTCCCGGTGACATCCGGCGGCGAACCTGAACTAACGGCCTTGGGGTGCGGAGCCTGGCGAGCAGGTTCTCCCCGCGCGGCCACACCAGGATCACGTACTCGTCGTGCCGGTAGGTCCTGGACGGGCGGCCGAACGTCGCCGTCGCCGCGGCCGCGGTCATCCCCTCGCCGCCCGCTGAGGCGGCCGCGCCCGGCGCGGTGAGCACCAGGAAGCTGGCGGCGCTGGCGGCCGGGTCGAACCAGCGGGCGGACGCGTTCCAGGTGTACGCGCCGATCAGGCCCCCTTTGGTCCGGGTGACTGCGCGCAGGGTGACCGCGCCGCCGGTCTCCAGGGTGACGATGTTGGCCTGGTGGTAGCCGCTGAGCCCTTCGGTCAGATGATGGGCGGACAGCCAGGCGGCCAGGTTCGCGTACTGCGGCGGCGACGGCGGCTGGGCCGCATCGTCGCCGAGCATAGCGGCGTAGCACGCGAGCAGCGCGATGAGGGCGTACCTGAGCGCCTGGTCGCGGCGCGCCGCCACCGCCGCTGGGTGGTTGCTGCCTGCCGCCCGACGGCGGCCGGGGAGCAGGCGGCCGCCGAGCTGGCGGCCGGCCAGGGCGGCGGCGAACGGGAGGGCCGGCGCGATCTCCCTGGTGGAGGTGATGTTCACCGCCTGCACGCCGGCCAGGTAGGCGGCCAGGTTGACCAGCAGCCCGGTCAGCAGGACGGCGTCGACGAGGTCAAGGCGCCCGCGGGCCGCCGCCGTCGCCGCCCCGATCAGCCCGGCGGCGGCGAGCGCGACCCCGGCCAGGTGGACGAGCGCGAACGCGACGCCGAGGGCCGAGCCGGCTGACGCGGCGCCGAAGACGTTCGCGCCGAACAGCTCGAGCAGCCCTTCCCCGGTGAGACGCGCGTTCCCCGCGAGCTGCCCGGCGGCCGCCAGCGCGGTCGGCAGCCCGTTCACCTGCCAGCCGCCGAGCGCCCGGATCAGCGCGGTGGCGGCCAGCGCGGTCGGGGTCGCGAGCACCGCGGCGGCCAGCAGCGCCAGCTCGTACCGGTGCTCGCGCGGCGATCGCGAGTTCCTGCGCACGCCCCGCGCCACCCGGAGGGCGCAGACTAGGGCGAGCGGTATGACCGCGATGAAGAGGGTGAGGGTGTCGGCGACCGAGACCCACGCCAGCGCCAGCCAGACCAGCACCGGAACGTACCAGCGGGCGGGCGCGCGGTCGATCAGCAGCCAGACCAGGAGCACCGGAACGGCGGTGCCGACGTGGTCCGGGGAGAGCACGAGCGTCTCCGTCCCCGGGCCGAGCTGCGGCGCGAGCATGATCCCGGCCGCCAGCAGCGCCCGGGTGAGGCCGGCCGGGCCGCGGGCGCGCCCCCGGGCGAGGAACGCGGCCGCCAGCACGAGCAGGGTGTAGGTCATCGCGCCGCCCACGTGCATGACGTCGGGGGTCAGCCCGTGCGCGAGCTCGAGCATTGCGTACTGCGGGAGCTCGGTCGTGTAGAAGGAAACGTCGGTCACCCACCAGCCGTGCAGCAGCAGGTTCCCGTGCAGCAGGTCCCACGCCTGCAGCGCCTGCGAGGCCCCGTCAGAGCCGACCGAGACGGTCCGCGACTGGCCCAGGTAACCCGCGAACAGCGCCAGCGCGGCCACGGCGGTGCCGACCGCCCAGGTCGCCGCCCGACGGCGCGATCCCGGCGACCGGGCCGGCGCGGCGACCCGGGTCGACTCGCCGGTGATCACGACGGACCGGGGAAGGCCCGGCCGTGCAGCCGGGTGAGCAGGTTGTACCGGTAGATCATGACCACGTCGCCGCCGACCTCGTACTCGGCGGCGGGCCGGCCGAAGCGGGCGCGGGCGGCGGCCTCCGTGAGCGAGTCCTCCGCGTAGGTCGGGTGGAGTTCGGCGATGACGAACGTGGCCCGGTAGCGGCTGGGCTGGTACCAGGCCGACGACGCCTCCCAGTGCTTGGCGCCGACCCCCGAGGCGGTGACCGGGGCCACCAGGACCCGGCCGCCGCTGGCGACCGTGGTCTGGGTGCCCTGCCAATAGGCGGCCAGGCCGTCGCGCTGGTGATGGGCGACCAGCCAGGCGGCGACGCTCTGGACCGGCACCGGCGAGGCCGCCCAGGTCGCGGCGTACCCCGCCTCGGCCACGCCGACGGCGACCCACCCCGCGAGCGCCACCGTGGCCGCGGTCACCACCGTCGCCGTCCGGGCCGGGGCGAGGCGCCCGGCCAGCGGCCGGGCCAGCGGCGGCAGCGTCCGGGCGGCCAGCACCGCGCCCAGCGGGAGCAGCACCGCGACCTCGTGGGCGCTGGTGAGCGACTGCAGCACGGTGCTGAACTCCCCGGCCGCGATGGTGACGACGATCGCCAGCGCCAGGATCTGGTTGACGCGGTCCCGGTCGGCCACGTCCCGGCCGGGCCGGCTGATCTGGCCGGCCGAGCCGGGCGGGCCCGGCCGGGCGGGCCAGCCCCGCCAGCCGAAGAAGCCGACCGCGATGCCCGCCGCCAGGCCGGCCCCGGCCGCCAGCACGCCGATGACGTGGAAGTCGGCGCTCAGCACGAGCGGGACGTGCTGGGAGATCGTGAGCGCCCGTTTCGGCACGCCCGGGTTGTTGGCGCCGAACAGCAGCAGGATCGACTGGTAGAGGACGCGCGCGTTGGCCGGGAGCTGCCCGAGCGAGGCGAGCCGGGTGCCGGGGACCGGTCGCTGGTCGAAGCCGCCGATCGACCGCAGGGCCTGCTCGGCGATCCTGGCGACCGCGACCGAGATCAGCCCGGCCGCCATCAGCAGCCCGTCCCACCGCAGCTCGATGCGGGGGCGACGACGGGCCAGGCAGCTCGCGAGCCGGAGCGCGCAGACGGCCGCGACCGGGATCGTGGCCGCCGCCAGCGACAGCTCGTCCCCGACCTGGGTCCAGGCCAGCAGCGCGCAGACCGCGACCGGGACGTACCAGCGCGGCGCGAGCACGTCGTCGCGGCCCTCTCCCCAGTCCAGCAGCAGCAGGACCAGCAGGACCAGGGCCGAGGTGCCGAAGTGGTCGGGGTTCTCGAGGAAGACCTCGGTGCCGCCGAGGATGGACGGCGCGAGCATGATGGCGACCGCGATCGCGCCCCGGCGCAGCCCGGCCGCGCCGGTCGCGCGGCCCCGGGCGAGCAGGCCCGCCAGCGCCACCGTGAGCGTGTAGGTCAGCGCGCCGCAGATGTGCACCACGTCCGGCGACAGGCCGCGGGCGGCCACCACCAGCGCGTACTCGGGCAGCTCGGTCGTGTAGAAGGAGACGTCGGAGGTCCACCAGCCGCGCAGCAGCGGGTTTCCGTGCAGCATCGCCTGCGCCTGAAGGATGTTCGAGGCCCCGTCGGAGCTGAGCGCGGTGGTCAGCGACTGGCTCAGCGCGAGCATGAACAGCGCCGCCAGGGCCAGCGCGAGCGCGGCCGCCCACGCCAGCCTGCGCGGCCACCGGGCACGCTTGCCGCGTGTTGCATGCGCCCCACGTGCCACACGCACTGAACGCAGCCCCGTGCGCCCGCCCACCCCCGTCAGCATGAGCGGCAGCCTAGCGTAGCTAGGTAGTTACACAGAGGTAAAACGAGTGATCGGCCGCGGGCGGTGGCCGTACGGGACGACGTCCTGCGGCCGGTGGTCCGGCCGGGCGCTACTTCGCCGGCGGCCCGTAGAGATAGGCCGGCGTCGGCTGCAGGACGCTGGTCAGCAGGTTGCGGTCGTAGACCAGGACCACGGTCTTGCCGAGGAAGTACTCCTTGGCGGGCTTGCCGAAGTGGGCGGTGGCCAGGCCCACGGTGAGGTAGCCGGCGCCCAGCTGCTGGACGTGCGCGATGACGAAGTTAGCCGAGGAGACCTTGGGGTCGAACCAGGCGACCCTCGACTCCCACGGGTAGCCGTACTTGCCCCGGTCGACCAGCGGCGCGATCGTGACCCTGCCGCCGCTGCCGAGCGCGGTGATGTCCGCGTCCCAGTAGCCGCCGAGGCCGCTGGTCAGGTGGTGCGCGACCAGCCAGTCGGCCAGCGCCTGGTTGACCGAGGGCCGGGACGGCTGGGCGGCGTTGTAGCCGAGACTGAACAGGTAGCCGATCCCGGCCGCGACCAGCACGCACGCCACCGCCATCCGGGCGGTCGGCGCCCGCCACCCGAACCAGCCGCGACGGGCGTCCGCCGCCGCCCGGCGGCCGGCCAGCCACGGCCCGATGACGCGCCCGGCCAGCGCCGCGCTGAGCGGGAGCATGATCGCGATCTCGTGCGCGCCGGAGATTGGCTGCATCAGCGGGCTGACCGCGCCCGCCGCGAACACGGCGAAGATCGCCACGATGAGCGTCCGCGTCACCCGGTCCGCCCTCGGCCAGGCCCAGATGGCGATGAGCAGGCCGATGAGCGCGGCCGCGACGCCGATCAGG
>Ga0208220_1001360_pt1 | contig 10274 bp, 10 predicted proteins | sample NGESurdeep092012_9_FD_184484 | JGI IMG/M metagenome (GOLD analysis project Ga0208220, IMG submission 184484) | Arctic peat soil microbial communities from Barrow, Alaska - NGEE Surface sample F53-1 deep-092012 (SPAdes) | ecosystem: Environmental > Terrestrial > Soil > Wetlands > Peat ... | reverse complement strand
GCGATTAAGCCCGTCCTTGTAAAGCTCGGTCGGCGCCAAGTTTGACGTTGCCACCATCACGATGCCGAGTTCGAACAGGCGCGTGAACAGCCGGCCAAGGATCATGGCGTCGGCGATATCGGTCACGTGGAATTCGTCGAAGTAAAGCAGCCAGGCTTCCTCGGCAATCGCCGCGGCGGCTTGATGGATCGGGTCGGAGCCGCCGTTTCCGTTCTTTGTTTGCTCCCGGTACATGTGAACGCGCTCATGCACGTCGGCCATGAATTCGTGAAAATGCACCCGGCGCTTGCGCTCGACGGCGCTGGTTTCGAAAAACAGATCCATCAACAGCGTTTTGCCGCGGCCGACGTTGCCATAGATATAAAGGCCCTTGATCGGATCGCGGCCCATGTGTCGCCGCCTAAACAGCCAGCCGAGCGAGGTCGATTTGCGCACCAGCACCATCTGCTTGAGCCGCCGCTCAAGGCCCGCCAGACGATCCGCCAATATCGCCTGGCCGGGATCGGCCTCGATCTTTCCGGCGGCAACGAGCGCTGCGTAACGGGTGCTGAAGAGTTCGGACATGGGAAACCAGCCGGCCGGTGAATAGCCGAATGCAGGATCACCCTTGAAAGGTCAAAGTTGTTGCAGCGATGCTGCACAATGGCGCGGGGGAAGATTGCAGCAAAGTATGGTATTCCATTGTTAGTTATGCACTTTTCGACTGGGAGGGTCCCGGTGCCCATAGCAAATGCCGCTGAATTGCTGCAATGCACCATATACGTTGAAACCATCGTGATTCGCCGGGCGGGCTCCTGTCGAGTCCCCCTCAGTGAGAATGCGCTGGAGGCTTGCGGCACTCAACGATCAGACGATGGAGACCGGGAATGACCATGACCGAGCCGCTGCCCGACGGCAGCATGATCCGCAAACTGTGGGTCAACGAGACCGATGCCTACCGCGACCATCTGCTCTGCCTTGACCGCGACAGCCGCTACCGACGCTTTTCCGGCACCGTGACGGACGATTTCATCGCCCGCCACGCCGCCACAGCGAGCGGGCTCGGCGTGGTGGTGCACGGATTCTTCCTCGACGGCGTGCTGCGCGGCGCCGCCGAATTGCGCCGGCTCGGTTCCATCTTCAAGCAGGAGGGCGAGGCCGCCTTCAGCGTTGAGCAGCCGTGGCAAAGTCGCGGCGTGGGCACCGTGCTGCTGGAGCGTACGCTGCTGTCGGCCCGCAACCGCGGCATCAAGTTGCTGCAAATGCATTGCCTGACCGAGAACCGACGCATGCAGCAGCTCGCGCGTAAGTTCGCCGCCGAACTTTCCTTCGATTTTGGCGGCGTGATCGGCGAAGTGGACCCGCCGCGCTCGACCGCGCTCTCACTGATGCGCGAAATGATGGCCGATAACAGCGACCTCGCCAACGCTATTTTCGAGAAGCAATCGCGGCTGTTAAGGCTCGCGTGACTCCGAAATCTGTCATTCCGGAAGCCGAGCGAAGTGAGGCTACCCGGAATCCAGGGCAACATCTGGATTCCGGGTTCGCGCCTTCGGCGCGCCCCGGAATGACAAAATTATTTTAACGGATAACCCGCCTCGATCACATAGGGCCCACCGCCGACCGAGTTGCGCGAGGAAAAAAGCACGAATTGCGAGACACGAAACGCCGCGGTGCGAAAATAGCCGCGTGCCGACAGATAGTCGGCAACAGCAAAACTCGATGCGTCGCGCAGGCGTGCCAGCGTCACGTGCGGCGTATATTTACGCCCCTCCGGCGCAAGCCCGATGCGCTGCATCAGCCGCTCCTGCTCGGCCTGCACGTCGAGCAGCGCCTGCACCGGCGTCACCACGGCAACGACCGCGCGCGGTTTGCGGCCGCCGAACGAAATGACGCCATCGAAATGCAATTCGAACGCGTCGCGCCGAACGCGGTCGAGCATCAGCGCGACGTCCTGGGCGATCTGGTCGTCCACGTCGCCGATAAAGCGCAAAGTCAGATGGTAATTTTCCGGATCGATCCAGCGTGCGCCAGGCAGGCCGCCGCGCAAGCTCGACAGCGCCTGGCCGACGTCAGGCGGAATTTCGAGACCGGTAAACAAGCGCGGCATCGTCGTCTCGTTCTTGCGCGCGTAGGCTCTATGACCCGCGCGCGGCGCGCGCGCGGGAAATCAGTGCTTCGACCTGCGGCATGATACGCGTCACGATCACGTCTACGCCGTCGGCGTTGGGATGCATGCCATCGGCCTGGTTGAGTTCTGCGTCGGCCGCCACCCCGTCGAGGAAGAATGGATAAAAGACGACAGCGTGGGTCGAGGCAAGCGCCGGATAGATGGCATCGAAGACGCGCACGTAGTCCGTTCCCATGTTGCGCGGCGCGCGCATGCCGGCGAGCAGGACGGTAATGTGACGCGCGTCGAGTTTGCCCAGGATTTTATCGAGCGCGGTCTTCGTCACCTGTGGGTCAATGCCGCGCAAAGCATCATTGGCGCCGAGTTCGAGGATCACCGCGTCGGTGCCGTTTGGCACCGACCAGTCGAGCCGGCCGAGCCCGCCCGAGGCGGTATCGCCGGAGACGCCGGCATTGACGACGCTCGCGGCGACGCCTTTTTTCTCGAGCGCGGCCGCAAGTCGTGCCGGAAATGCCGCATCGGCCGGCAGACCGAAGCCGGCACTCAGCGAATCGCCAAGCACCACGATTTTCACCGGCAGGTCGTCAGCGCACGCCAACCCCGGCGTGCAAATCAAACCCACGAGGACGAGGAACGCGAGACGCTGGACCCAGGCCAGTTTTCTCCCATATGAGCGGGATCGTGTACGGTGAATTTCCATGAACGTGCCTTCGGAAGCGCGCCCGGCGATTGCCCTGGCAGGCGTTAATCTCTCGCTCGGACAGGGCGCCGCGCGTGTCCATATCCTCAAAGACATAGGCCTGAATATAGGCAGCGGCGAGGCAATTGGCCTGGTGGGGCCGTCCGGCTCCGGCAAATCGACGCTGTTGATGGTCATGGCCGGACTGGAACGCGCCGATACCGGCCAGGTGACGGTCGCCGGCGAAAACTTGCACGCACTCGACGAGGACGCGCTGGCGCAATTCCGCGGCCGCAGCATCGGCATTGTGTTCCAGTCCTTCCACTTGATCCCGACCATGACCGCGCTGGAGAACGTCGCGGTGCCGCTGGAGCTTGCCGGTATTGCGGACGCTCATGAGCGCGCAAGCGCCGAACTTGCGTCGGTCGGCCTTGCCGAACGCCTGCACCACTATCCGGCCGAATTGTCGGGCGGCGAACAACAGCGCGTGGCGGTCGCCCGCGCGCTGGCGCCCAACCCGGCAATCGTCGCCGCCGACGAGCCAACCGGAAATCTCGACGAGGATACCGGCCGGCAGATCATCGAACTGCTATTTGCCAGTCATGCGCAGCGCGGCACGACGCTGGTGCTGGTGACGCACGATCAAACGCTCGCCGCGCGCTGCGAGCGCGTGGTACGGCTGCGCTCCGGCCGGATCGACGGCGAGGGCGCGACATGACCGTCGCATTTGCCGGCGAGCCGAGGGCGAGTAGCGATTTCCTGCCGTTGCGGTTTGCGCTGCGCGAATTGCGCGGCGGCTTGCGCGGCTTCTACGTTTTCATTGCCTGCATCGCATTGGGCGTCATGTCGATTGCCGGCGTCGGCTCGCTCGCCGCCAGTCTGGGCGACGGCCTCGCGCGTCAGGGGCGCGTCATTCTCGGCGGCGATCTGTCGTTCACGCTGATCCAGCGCGAGACGAAATCCGACGAACTCGCTTTTCTGCAAAGTCACGGCACGGTGTCCGCCGCGGCAACGCTGCGCGCCATGGCGCGTGCGCAAAATAGCCAGGCAACGCTCGTCGAATTGAAAGCCGTCGATGCCGCCTATCCGCTCTACGGCCAGGCGCAACTCGATCCGCCCGCGCCGCTGCAAGCGTCACTCGCCGAGCACGACGGCGTCTTCGGCGCGTTCGCCGATCCGACGCTGCTGGCGCGGCTCGGTCTCAAGCCGGGCGCACGGCTTTCCGTCGGCAACGCCAATTTCGAAGTGCGCGCCGCACTCGCCAGCGAACCGGACAAACTTGCCGGCGGAATCGGCTTCGGTCCGCAGCTGATGATCAGCGATGCCGGATTGCGCGCCACCGGCCTGTTGCAACCCGGCAGTCTGGTGCATTGGCATTACCGGCTGCGGCTTCCGCAGGGCGGCGCGAGCGACTCGGCCGCCAAGGCGGTAACGGCGCAGGCGCGCGAACACTTTCCGCAGGCCGGCTGGGACATCCGCACCCACAGCAATGCGTCGCCCCAGCTCGAGCGTGAGGTCGAACGCTTTACCCAGTTTCTCACCATCGTCGGCCTCACCGCGCTTCTGGTCGGCGGCGTCGGCGTCGGCAATGCCGTGAAAAGCCATCTCGACCGCAAGCGCGAGGTTATCGCCACCATGAAAACGCTGGGCGCCAGCGGCTCCCGCGTCTTCGCCATTTACCTGACGCAGGTGATGCTGCTGGCGCTGATCGGCGGTGCCAGCGGCGTCGGGCTAGGCGCGCTGCTGCCGTTTGCGGTTGCCTGGGGCTTCGGCGCGATCATCCCACTGCCGATTGAGCCGGCGGTGCATGCCGGCGAGCTGGCGCTGGCGCTGCTTTACGGGCTGCTCACCGCGCTCGTCTTTGCGCTCTGGCCGCTCGGCCGGGCGCATGATGTGCCGGTTGGCGAATTGTTCCGCGATCAGGTCGCGCCGCAGCCGCGCTGGCCGCGCAGGTCCTATATCGCCGCTGCTTTTGTCGCCGCGGCAGCGCTCGCGGCGCTGGCCGTGCTTCTGGCGTATGACCGGCGCGTGGCGCTTGTCTTTGTCGCCACCGCGGCGGCGGTGTTCGTGGTGCTGCGGCTGCTCGCCAGTCTGTTGATGGCCGCGGCGTCCCACGCGCCGCGCCTACGCTCGACCTCGTTGCGCATGGCGCTTGCCAACATACACCGCCCCGGCGCGCTGACGCCGACGGTCGTGCTCTCACTCGGCCTCGGCATCACACTCCTTGTGGCGGTCATCGAGATCGATGGCAATCTGCGCCAGCAGTTCACCGCGGCGCTGCCAGAGAAGGCGCCGTCGTTCTATTTCCTCGACATCCCAGCCGCCGACGCTACCCGATTCGACACTTTCCTTGGGGCGCAGGCGCCGCAGGCCAAACGCGAAGACGTACCAATGTTGCGCGGCCGCATCGTCGCCGCCAACGGCATTCCCGCCGACAAGCTCAAGCCGAGCGAGGCCGCCGCCTGGGTGCTGCAAAGCGACCGCGGCATCACCTTTACCGGCACGCTGCCGCAAGGCTCTCGCCTTGTCGAAGGGCATTGGTGGGGACCCGATTACGACGGGCCGCCGCTGCTCTCGTTCGAGAAGCGCGTCGCCGACGGCCTCGGCCTGAAAATCGGCGATCCGGTTACGGTCAACGTGCTCGGCCGCGACATCACGGCGCGCATCGACAATATGCGCATCGTCGACTGGCAAAGCCTCGGCATCAATTTCGTCCTGGTCTATTCACCGCATGCTTTCGACGGCGCGCCGGCGACGCATCTTGCCACGCTCACCCTTCCGGGCGGCGGCACGCCGGCACAGGAAGGAGCGATCCTGCGCGCCGTTGCCGACAATTTCCCGATGGTCACCAGCGTGCGGGTGAAGGAGGCATTGGAAGCGTTCGGCGCCATCGTCGCCAACCTGGTGCTGGGCATCCGGGCCGCGAGCGCCATCACGCTTCTGGCCGCGGGAATGGTCCTGGGCGGCGCGCTCGCCGCCGGCCACCGTCACCGCGTCTATGACGCCGTGATCCTCAAGACGCTGGGCGCCACGCGGCGGCGACTGATCGGCGCCTACGCGCTCGAATATCTTCTAATCGCCGCCGCGACCGCGCTGTTCGGCGTGCTGGGCGGCCTTGCCGCCGGCTGGTTGATCGTCACAGAACTCATGCATTTGCGATTTGCCTGGTTGCCGTGGCCGGCCACCGCGGCCGCGCTCGCCGCGGTCATCGTAACGGTCGCGCTCGGCCTCATCGGCACCTTTGCCGCGCTCGGGCAAAAGCCGGCCGCGGTGCTGCGGAATCTGTAAGGTTTGCGGCACTCCTGACGGCTCCTACCCCGCTGATAAGGCGCGCGCTTTTCGGCCCGTCCGGCAACGCCTGAGCGTTAATAATTGGCAATCTGGCCAGGCCATGATCGGGCCATATCTGGCGCGCAAGCCGACGACACACTAGATTGGGGACACGAGCGCTAAGGCTACCGCCCAGGCGCCTGACGTGACCGGCCAAAAGCCGGTGGCAAAGAGAGGAAACTTCAATGTCGGACTTCGACCGTAACGTAGCCTCCCGCGGCTTCGGCGCCGCGAGTGCAGCCACGATCGATGTAGGCCTGCGCGCCTACATGATCCGCATTTACAATTACATGGCCGCTGGCGTTGCTCTGACCGGCATCGTCTCCTGGCTCACCTACAATGCCGCAGTCGTGACCGACGCGACCGGCCGCATCACCGGCCTGACGTCGTTCGGGCAAGCGATCTACAGCGGACCGCTGACCATCGTGCTGTTCCTTGGAACGCTCGGCATCGTGTTCTTCTTGAGCTTCCGGGTAAACCGCCTGCAGCCGTCGACCGCGCTGGGGCTGTTCATGCTCTATGCCGGCCTGCTCGGGCTGATGCTGTCGACGGTATTCTTGCAATATACCGGTGCCTCGATCACCCGCACGTTCTTCATCTCGGCGGCTTCGTTCGGCGCGTTGAGCCTCTACGGCTATACCACGCAGCGCGATCTTTCGCCCATCGGCTCGTTCCTGGTTATGGGACTGTTCGGGCTGATTCTGGCGATGATCGTCAACATCTTCCTCAAGAGCACCGGGCTCGACTTCGCCATCTCAGCGATCGGCGTGCTGATCTTCGCCGGGCTGACCGCCTGGGACACCCAGAAGATCAAGGAGATGTACAGCGCCAACGACGACGGCACCGTTTCCGGCCGCAAGTCGGTTATGGGCGCGCTGACGCTCTATCTCGACTTCATCAACCTGTTCCTGTTCCTGCTGCGCTTTATGGGCGACCGCCGCTAGGCGGAGCAGACAAGCACCATCGGCAAACGCCCCGGCCCGCTGCCGGGGCGTTTTGTTATGCGCGCGCCGCGAACTCCTCCTCGATCGCCGCGCGCACATTGGGCCACTCGCGCATGCGGGCGCGGTGGCCGATCGCCTTCGGGCAGCGCGCCGGATCGATGCCATCAGCTTCGAGCCATTGCGCCATGGTAAACAGATAGGCGTCGGCGACCGTATAGCAGTCACCCATTACCCACGGCCCCGCAATCTGCGTCTCGACATGGTCGTAACAGGCGCCGACCGATTGCGGCACCTTGCGCTGCATCGACTCGATCGCCGCCCGATCGTCGGCCCAGCGATTCCCGCGCATGCGATGCGAGTGGGCGACGTGCAGCGTGGAGCAGATATAACTGTTGAATTCCTGCAGCCTGGCGAAGCCGAATGGATCGGCCGGCGCGAGCCTCGCGTGCGGGAACGACTGCGCGATAAAGGCGAGAATGGCCGGCGTCTCGGTCAGGATGCCATCGGCCGTTACGAGCGCCGGGACGCGGCCTTTCGGATTGATTGCAAGATAATCCGGCGACCGCTGCTGCGTGGCTTGGAAATCGATGCGCCTGAGCGCGTAGGCCGCGCCGGCGTCCTTGAGCGCGATATGCGAGGCGAGCGCGCATGTGTCGGTAGCGTAATAGAGCGTGTGCATTCGATGGCCCTCCGGGCAATTTCTATTTGGCCGCATTTGGCGCTATCATTTCCACCGCTATTGTTTGATCGATACCATCGCTGCCACGAATGCTTGCCCGCAAAGCAATTTCGCTATGACCGTCCCGATCCGCCCCGCCACGCTTGCCGATATCCCCGCCGTGACCCGCATTTACGCACATGCGGTAAAAACCGGCACCGCGTCGTTCGAACTTGAGCCGCCGAGTGAAGCGGAAATGAGCAAGCGCATGCAGGCGCTGCTCGACGGCAAATTTCCGTATTTCGTTGCCGAGCGCGACAGCGCCGTCGCCGGTTACGCCTATGCCTCGCTTTACCGCACGCGCCCGGCCTATCGCTTCACGGTCGAGGACTCGATTTATATCGACCCCGCCATGCATCGCCGCGGCGTCGGCAAGGCCCTGCTCGAAAAACTGATCGAGGCCTGCACCACGCTCGGCTTCCGGCAAATGATCGCGGTGATCGGCGATTCGGAACAGGCCGCCTCGATCGGCGTGCACAGGTCTTGTGGCTTCGCACCGGTCGGCAACCTGAAGACCATCGGCTGGAAATTCGGCCGCTGGCTCGACACGCCGTTCATGCAGCGCGCGCTGGGGCCTGGCGCGGCAACCGATCCGTAAAATTCAGCTCGCCACCAGCGACAGTGGATCGATGGCGCGCAGCACGCGCTCGAGTTCGTGGCCGCGGCGCACGATCAGGCCGGTCGCCGAAATCACGCTGAAGGCGCCCTGACGGCGGCCGAGCTTGGGGTTTTTTTCAATGCGGTAGAGCGGGACTTCCGAAGTACGGCGGAACACCGAGAACACCGCCCGGTCTTTGAGGAAGTCGATCGCATAATCGCGCCATTCACCGGCGGCGACCTTGCGGCCATAGAGATCGAGAATGCGATTGAGCTCGCGGCGGCTGAAAGTCACTTGGTTGGCGGGGACGGGGACGGCGCTTCGCGCCGGGAATCCGCCCCCTTGGGGCTGGCTAGGATCGATTTCGCCGGAACCGAACGTCATACGGCGCCTCCCTGGTTACGCTAATGATTGCGCCGGCAGGCGGCGGCGGCAAGAGCCACCCCTAGAGAAAAAATGGGCAAAAACCCAAGGATTCCGGTCAGTCTCGATCACGAACTCGTCAATCGAACCATAATAACGCCTAATTTTCGTCAAGGGCCGGTCATGCTGGGCAGCGATAAGTTCAGCGTTGCCTCAAAGGCCCGGTCCGGTTCGAGCACCGGATTCCTCAGCCCCCCAGCCCCCCGGGGCTTGGCCGACCGGGCCAGTTGAGTACCGCGTAGAGTTTAAAGTACCGCGTAAAGTTCAAATGAGTTCCGCGTACGATTCAATCCCCTAGACTTCGGGCCGGCATTGCCGGCCCGATTTTTTTGTGCGTGACGTTGCACGGAGGTTTACCGTCATGGCCAGACATGTTTCTGGCAATGACCGGCCGAAAGGCCCGGACAAAAATTAACGCTGCGGATTGAAGCCGACGATTATTGCACGGCTGGTGCCGACAGCCGTGCCATGGCGGCGCCCAGCATCATGCCGGGCTTGACGGCAACGCCGCTCTGCACCAGCACGGACACTTCGTCGATATCCTTGAGCTTGAGATCGCCGCTCGGCAGCGAGGCCACCGGGATGCTGAAGGTTTCCGCCTTGCCGGTCCAGTCGCCGAGCTTGACCCAGCGGCGCACAACATTGGTGTACGTCAGGCTGTGACCGTCGTTCTCGCCACGACCAATGGCCACCGTCACCTTGTCGGTAACCGGGCAAAGCCAGACTTCGGCGCTGCGGTTTTCGCCTTCGGCGTTCGGCAGGTTGACCGTGATCTTGCCGTCGGCAATCGCTACCGTCACCGGCAGCGTCAATGGCCGCGCGGTGCGCCGCGTCTCCGCGATCGCTTGTTCGATCGCCGCCTTGTCGCTGCCGAGCACATGCACAATGCCGTCGACGACCACCTGCGGCGTAAACACTTCATGATCGCCACGCATTTCGGCATAGGCGCGCTCGCGATTGGAATGGCCGTGCACGGCCAGCGTGTCCTTCCAGCCGAGATAATCCCAATAATCGACGGCGAGGCTCAAGGTGATCAGCGAAGGATCGCGGGCCATCTCGCCAAGTACCTTGTCGGCAGGCGGGCAGGACGAACAGCCTTGGCTGGTGAACAGTTCGATCACCGCGCGCGGTTCCCCGGCAGAAGCCGTAACGGACGGGACGGTGATGATAGCGAGCGCGGCCGACAGGGCGATGCAGCGATGATTCATGTCGATCCCACGGTCCCCTAGCCCCGCTGCTCGACCTGATAGTCGCTCAGCCGTTCACCCGCCACTCACTTCAAGGTGAGCGCCGGATTATGCCGCCAAGTGACGCAGAACATACTGCAAAATGCCGCCATTCTTGAAGTAATCGAGCTCGTCGAGGGTATCGATGCGGCAAATCAGCGGCACGCGCTTGAGCGTACCATTGCCCGACACGATCTCGGCGATCAGCCTCTGGTGGGGTTTCAGCTCCCCATGCAGGCCGCGAAT
>Ga0208220_1001357_pt1 | contig 10287 bp, 8 predicted proteins | sample NGESurdeep092012_9_FD_184484 | JGI IMG/M metagenome (GOLD analysis project Ga0208220, IMG submission 184484) | Arctic peat soil microbial communities from Barrow, Alaska - NGEE Surface sample F53-1 deep-092012 (SPAdes) | ecosystem: Environmental > Terrestrial > Soil > Wetlands > Peat ... | reverse complement strand
GTCGCGCGTGCCGCAAGCGAGCGGCTGAAGGGCCGGATGGAAGTTCTTTATGTGCTGCCGGATTATTTCGAGCAGTTTCCAAAACCCTGCCTTCACGGCTGGGGACACGTTTTTCTGACCGTGGCCGCCGACGGCACTGTGCTGCCATGCCAGACGGCGCGCGAGATTCGCGGATTGAAATTCGACAACGTGCGCGAAGGCTCACTCCAAAAAATCTGGTTTGAATCGGAGACATTTTGCAAATTTCGCGGCACGGACTGGCTGCCAGAGCCGTGCCAAAGTTGTCCGCGCAAGGAGATTGATTTTGGCGGATGCCGTTGCCAGGCTTTTTTGCTGACCGGCGACGCCGCTGTCACCGACCCGGCCTGTTCGCTCGCGCCGAAACATCATTTGATCGCCGAGGCGCTGGCCGAAGCCGGATCGAATGAGAAACTGATTTATCGAACAGCCAATTCATCGCTGAAAATTTCAGCGGTGGCGCAGTTTGAAATTGGTGGGTGCGTCGCTGCCGCGACGCACGACGGTGCGGCAGCACCGTCGCCACCATTAAATCGCTAACTGGAATTGTCACTGGCCAACGATGAAGATTTCCTGCGTCGTGATGCTTTTTGTGAAGCCCGGCTTGAACGCCTTTGCGCGCAAAATCGTCGGAGTGGAAATTTGAATCGCCTTTTCGTAAGGTAAATCTGAAGTCGTCGGCACGGTTCCGTCGAGCGTGTAATAAATTTTTGCGTCCGGCTCGCTTTTCAAAGTCACTTCCACAGGTTTGTCATAATTTCCGCCGCCCGGCGAAATTTGCGGCGGCGGCAACACCGGCGGACCGGGCAGGCTTTCAATCCACTCCCGGAGCAATTTCATTCCCTGTTCGTCAATCGTGTTGCGCGCGAGCGGTGGCATCTTGAAAGCCTCCGTCGTGTCCGTCCGCATAAAAAGAATCGAGCGCCAGATGTCGTTCGGCGCGACGACGCGCGAATTGTCAATGCGCTCGTCAATCAGCACGCGGCCTTCAATCAAATTTTGCTGCGCCAGCGGCGTGTCGTAGCGCGCGTCGAAATAGGCGACCGTGCCTTTGGGTCGGTGGCATTGCGCGCAATTCGCGTCGAGATACGAACGCGCGCGATCCTCAAGGCTGCGCGTCGTGTCATCAAGGCTCGCGAGCTTTGGAAATTTTTTCAAATCCGCCTCGTTCAGATTTGTGTCGAACAACCCAATGTGATTCCACGCGCGCAATTCGTTGTCGGTGACGCCGGACGGATAAGTGAAGTCGCGGCTCAACTGCCGCGTTTTGACGCCGAGAATCAAACCGGCGTTGGCTGTGTGGCACACGAGGCAATCCGCGCGGCTCGGATAATACCACATTTGCGTCCGCACGCCGGTCGCGGTCTGGATGGGAATCGCCTCGGTCAGATTTGTTTCGAGCAAATCGGCGTCGCTATTGTCAGCGTGCCATTTGTAGGTGACGCCATAAACGCCGCCCGCCGAATCACAGACGAGCAGGCGCGTTTCGAGGCGGCGTTTCAGATTTGGATTGGTTTCATTTGTGGCCAGCTCGAAAGTTTTTACGAAAACGGTTCCGCGCGGAAAAATCCATTCGCCCGCTGACGCAAATTTTATTTTTTCATCCGGCACGGAAATAAAGCGCAGCTTTTGCGCGCCATCGGACCAGAACGGGACGATCAAATCGTAGGGAATCAGCGCGTCGTCCGGCACGAGCCGGGCCGTGTCTTTGAAAGCGCCGGTCTGGGAGAGCAGTCTCGGAATTGCGCCGTCTTCGCTGTCCGGCATTTGCAGGTATGGTTTCGACGGCGGCCTCGAATTCAGTCCATAACCTGGGGAAGAATTTCCTTCTGCGGCGCGGGAAATGACCGCCGCGCCCAGCGTGACAAAAACTCCGGCGAAGAAAACGCTGCGGTAGAACCGTTTTGCAGAACTAAATCCAAGCTTCATTTCGGCGGCGCATTTTGCTTTTCAATTTGGTCAAAATGCCACTGGGCGGCGTTGTCAAGCCTGGTGGTGAATTTACGGACGGTCCGCTGGATGTCGCCGACGGAAGTGTAGGTGTATTGGCCGGCGGGAAAACCCTCGAGGTTGACATAATCATAAAGCTTGGGTTTGGCGCCGCGTGACTTCGGCAGGTCGGTCAGAAAAACCAAACCGACGCAGACGGCATCCGGATAGTTGGCTTCAACAAGGTTGGCGGGGCGCGTGGCCGTGGCCGTGCCGGGAATGAGCCACGATTTGTTGAGCGGGAGACGTGACAGGTCCGCGTATCCGCTGTCAACCACGAGCCCGTCCGGCAGCAGCTTCACGATTTTGCCGGAGATGATCCGCCGGTTCTGGATGCAATCCGTGCGGATTTTTTCATAGCGTTGGGCAAGGGTCGAATCCTGGCTGTTCAGGACTTGAACCGTTTTTGCCGGTGAATTGGAATCCTGGTTGTTCGGGACTTGAACCGTTGTTGCCGGTGAATGGTAAATGGCCACTGGACTGCTGGCGGGCGCTTCAATTTTGGTCCGGCACGAAGTCAGCAAAGCGGCGCAAACAAATAACACGACGAGTTTCACCAGATTTAGCTAACACCGAATTTGCATTTCATCAAGAATTTTCGACAAACGGAGATGGTTCAACTTTCAAGTTTTACACATAATTTAACGGGGCAAATAAACCATGTTCGTGCCGGTGAACGGGTCTTGCGGAACGGCCTTGAGATAATCCGGCACCAAATCCGCAAGGCTTCCGGGCGGTTTGCCTTTGTCCAGTTCGAAGGCGCGGGCGGCGAGGTCAATGATCAACTGGCGCGTCCGCATTTGTTGCTGCATGAATTTCCGGGCCGTTGCCGCTTGTCCGGCCAGCAATGATTTGCGTGTCATCAACCGCGCAATTTCGTTGCGAACGCCTGGGAAAGTTCTGTGCGACCAATCGTGTTCCTGCTGCATGACTTCGTTTAGAGTTTGCCTTTGATCATCGAGAGTTTCCAAGGCGTCGGCAGTTTCGCGGCAGGATTTCGCGTCAAGCAGGTCAACCAGATTTGTCAACGGCATGGTTCCAATGGCTTCGATGGCAATGCCGACCAGTTGGTCAATCAAAGTTCCGCCGCGTGACGATTCATTGCCCAGATGAATTGTATCCAAATAAGATTTCACGGCTTCATCAGGCTGGCTTTCCATTTCCGCCAGTTTGCCTTCGGCGCAAAATGCCTGCGCCAAACGTTTGAGACTTGCCAGATCGGAGAGGTGATTGCTCGCATAGGTCTCTGAATATTGAACTGGCACTCGGCATTGGTTGCTCAAGCTGGCGCGCGCCAGCGTCAAGACGGCGGCATTCGCCGAAACGACTTTTTGCAATTGCGCCTCGCCCATGTCGCCGTAGAAGGTGGTGTTTACCGTGGCGTTCACCGCCACCATTTTTCCCGCCTTCACCAAATCATCGTAGCCGTTTGGATTTGGCAATGGCGGAAGCGGCGGCGGCGCAAAATAATCAGAGGCTATGAAGCCGGAAAAAGTCAAAAATGGCAGCGCCACAATGCACAGCATCAGGAGCCAGTTGCGGGTTTTTGTCGTCATGAAATTTACGGCAGTCTGTCACGATTCCCGTCCGCGTCAATCATTCAAGTCTTGACGCGGCATAGCCGATTGGACTAATCAATCGTCCGACCTTGAAACATATGGGAGACGCCGCCGACAAAACCATCAACGCCATTGACCAGGTAAAAACCAAGGTGGTTGATTTTTTGACCGACTACGGTTTTCAAATTGTCGGAGCGGTGATCATTCTCACCATCGGACTGATCATCGCGTGGTGGATTGGACGCGCGCTCCAGGAATGGCTGGAAAAGAAAGAGATGGAGCCGCCCGTCGTCATGCTGGCCGTGCGCGCCGTGCGGCTGCTTGTGATTCTCGTCGCGGTGTTGCAAGCGCTGGATAAATTAAGCGTGCCCATCACTCCGATGCTGGCGGGCCTCGGTGTTGCAGGCGTGGGCCTCGGCTTCGCACTTCAGGGTGTCCTTGGCAATCTGGTCGCCGGGCTGGTGATCATTTTCACCAAGCCCTTCCGTGTGGGACAATACATCGAAGTCGCCGGCGTGAGCGGGCAGGTGAAGCACATCGAATTGTTTTCGACGATGCTGCTGCACGCCGACAGATCGCACGTCATGATTCCCAACCGCAAACTCGTCGGTGAAATCATGCACAACTACGGCCACATCCGGCAGCTTGATTTGGGCGTCGGCGTCGGTTACGGAACGGAGATGGCAAGCGCGTTGAAAATTGTTAGTGATATTCTAGCCGCCAATCCGCGAGTGCTCAAAGACCCGTCTCCGTTCGTGGGCATCACCAACCTGGGTGATTTTTCCATCCAAATCACAATTAAACCGTGGGTGAAAATAGCAGATTATAACCCGGCGCAGGTGGAAATTTACGAGGCAATCCTGAATCAATTCCGCGCGAACAAAATTGAAATCCCGTTCCCGCAACGCGAAGTGCGGCTGCTCAACCCAAATTAAGCGTCGCCGTGGATTTTCGCCAATGTCTTTGCCAGTGAGTCCCAGTCGCCTTCGTTGGTTTCCCATCCGCTGCTGAAACGCAAGACACGGTGCGCTTCCGCCGGCTTGAAGTGCATCGCCGCCAGGACGTGCGACGGCTCTTCCTTACCCGTCGTGCAGGCTGAACCGGTTGAGACCGCGAAACCGGCCCTGTCGAGTTTTGTGACCCAGTGCAATTGTGAGCCGTGCGGCATCAGCGCCGAAACCGTGTTCCACAATCGCGACGAATTCGCGCCGACAATTTTTACGCCGGGCAATTCCTTCAGCAGTTGCTTCTCAAAATTTTCGCGCCAGACGCCGCGCAAAATGTGCTGGCCGGCCGCGATCTGTTTTTCGCGCGCCTCCAGCGCGGCAAGCATGGACAAAATCGTGGCGACATTTTCCGTCCCGGCGCGGATGCCCTGCTCCTGCTTGCCGCCGAGCAGCAGCGGCGTGATTTTGCTCTTGTGCGGAATTTTCAGGAATCCGATGCCGCGCGGCCCGCCGAACTTGTGCGCCGCGCCAGTAACGAAATCACAATCGCCCAAACCGTGCGCGGGCATTTTGCCGAGCCACTGCACCGCGTCGGTGAAGAACGGGACTTCGTAGCTCCGGCAGATGGAAAGAATTTCGCGCCACGGCTGGATGACGCCGGTCTCGTTGTTCGCGGCCATGACGCCGAGAAGTCCGGGCCGCGTATCGGCCAGCTCCACCGTGAGCCAGTCCAGATCAATCACGCCGTCGTGCGTGACGGGAATGGTTTTCGCGCGCTTGCCAAAATAATGTTTCGACGATTCATCAACGCACGGATGCTCGATGGCGGAAACCCAGACCTCGCCCGTCGCGCCGAGTTTTTCGGCGAAGTGGTGGATGACCGTGTTGTTCGCCTCGGTTGCGCCGCTCGTCCAGACGATGTCATTCGCGTGGCAGCCAAGAAAATGCGCGAGCTTTTCGCGCGCGTCGCGGAGCGCGGTGCTGGCGCGCAGGCCGAACTGGTGCGGACTGGAGGCGTTGCCGGAAAACTTTTCCGTGGCGTCCAGCCAGGCCTCGCGCGCCTCGCGCATCACCGGTGCGGTGGCGTTGTGGTCGAAATAAATCATCGGCCGGACAAGATACAATTCTTCGCAAAACTGGCGAGTTTTTTGTGCGCAGCCGTGAAGGCAAGCGAATCAAATCGGGCGCGCGGCAACCAGATTCCGTCCAATGTTTTAAGGCGTTTTGGCAATTGAACTCGAAATGCTTCCAACGTGATTCGATAACGCGTGATGGAATGTTTGATGGTGCAAAGCGGCTTTGCCAGCCGAATCAGTTCAAAGTCCAACCATTGATTTGTAGCAGCAGACGTGAGTCGGCTCTGAATATTTTGGAGCGCAAAATGAGCGGACTCACATCCGCTGCTACTTTTATTCGGCGCGACTTCCACGTTCGGAAACTCCCACAAATGAGCGTTCACAATTCCCGCCGGACGCTGCTGGACGAGAAATTTTCCGTCGCGCTCGATTACAAAGGCAAAAAAGGTCCGCGCCGTTGCCGCGACGCGTTTGCCAAGGTTCGGCAATTCGTCCACGCGGTTTTCTTTGAACGCGACGCAGAGTTTTTTTACCGGACAAATTGCGCATTGCGGATTGCGCGGCGCGCAGACGAGCGCGCCGAGTTCCATCAGCGATTGATTAAGATGCGAACAATTCTGTTCTTCGGTGGGGCGAGACTCCGTCGAGCCGTGACTTTTGATTTGGGCTCGACGGAGTCTCGCCCCACCAGCAATTGAAACCAACTCTTCCGCCAGTTGCCAGAGCCGTGCATTGGTTGTTTTCTCTTTCGGATTTTCGGCAATACCAAAAACTCTCGTCAGCACGCGAATGACGTTGCCATCGAGAATCGGCGTGGGCTGGTTGAAGGCGATGCTGCAAATCGCGCCGGCGGTGTAACGTCCGATGCCCGGCAGTGCCAGAACGTCATCAAAAATTTTTGGAAACGTAGCGGCTTTCGGCAGAAAGCCGCATTTTTTAATTTCGTCAAGTTTGCGGCGCTCTGCCGAGACGCCGCTACGATGTTGCGCCACGATTTGCTGCGCGGCTTTTTGCAAATTGCGGACGCGCGTGTAATAGCCGAGCCCTTCCCACAGTTTATGGATTTTGGCCGAAGGCGCTTTCGCGGCGGATTCAATCGTCGGCAGTTCGCGCAGCCAGCGGTTCCAGAAGGGAATCACCGTTTTGACCTGCGTCTGTTGGAGCATGATTTCGGAAACCCAGATCGCGTAAGGATCGCGCGTGCGCCGCCACGGCAGGTCGCGGGCGTTCGCGGCGAACCAGTCCAGCAACGCGGCGACGAGTTTTGAATTTTTAGTTTTTGGTTTTGAGTTCAAAAATTTGCGAACCGCGAAATACACGAAATACGCGAAAGATTAAATGAAGAAAAATTGTCGCGCGAAGAACGCGAAGGCGACAAAAGCGTTATTTAATGCTTGGCTGATTTGTTAATGCCTTCTTCTCAAGAAGCTGGAGATGATTTCTGCCTGTCCAACGACCATGTTGAATGGCTAAAATAGCTGGGCCACGGTAGTTTGAAGAAAACGGACTGCGCGCCGAACCGACTTCCCACGATTTTTCCGATGTCGCGGATTCCACTGTAAAATGAGAATTTTTCGGCCCGGCGCTATACGAAACGACAGTGACATTTTCAAAAGTTGGCGCGTCAGTTGGCTCAAAATGTATAACGCTCAAAAACAAAATAAAAAAGAGTGCCGCTCCTATTCCGGCCCAGTTGGAGTAATTCCATTTTCTTGAATTCACGAAACGTGACTTTGCGCTCGCTAATTTTTTTTATCAAGATGAATTAACGCTGCCAAATCCACAAAAAGTTTTGTGTTCTTTGCGTTCCTTTGCGGTTAATTTTTACGCGTGAAGCCGCTCACCATCCACTCTTGCAAGCTGACCGACGAACAGGCGTCGGCGCTGCTGGCCGCGTTGTCGGCGCGCAACTGGAAGCCGCGCGACGTGCCGTATGCGCGGTTCGCGTTCGAGTCGGACAAGACGAACATCGTTTTTTACGAGAGCGGCAAGCTGGTGGTGCAGGGCAAGGGCACGGCGGAATTTGTCGAGTTCGTGCTGGAGCCGGAGATTCTCAAGGAGGTCAAGCTGGGCTACGAAACCATTTTGAATCCCGACCTGCTCCTGCCGCGCATCGGCGTGGACGAAAGCGGCAAGGGCGATTTCTTCGGGCCGCTGTCCATCGCGGGCGTTTATGTGAACGAAAAAGTCATCACCGTGTGGAAAGATTTGGGCATCCGCGATTCCAAGAACATTTCCAGCGACAAAAAAATTTCCGAACTGGCCGAAAAAATCCGCACCACGCCCGGTTGCGTTGTGGATTCCGTCGTCATCGGCAACGAGGCTTACAACCGGCTTTACGCGAAGATGAAAAGCGTCAACACGCTGCTCGCGTGGGGTCATGCGCGCGTGATCGAAAATCTGCTGGGCAAGCGTTACCAGATGAACCCGCCGCCGGTGAAGGCCATCAGCGACCAGTTCGCCGCGAGCAAAAGCGTGATCGAAAAGGCGTTGATGGCGCAGGGCAAGGGATTGCAGCTCGTGCAGCGGCACAAGGCGGAAGAGGACATCGCCGTGGCGGCGGCGTCGATCCTGGCGCGCGACGAATTTGTGAAAGGCCTGGCGAAACTGGAAAAACAATTCGGAATGAAACTGCCCAAGGGCGCGAGCGCGGCGGTGGACGCGGCGGCGAAACAATTTGTGAAAGAACGCGGCGCGGGCGAACTGGCGAAAATTTCCAAGCTGCATTTCCGCACGGCGCTGCGCGCGCAAGGTTTGCCCGAACCGCCGAAGACGGAGTGGCGGAAGCGGTGAATATGTTAATCAAATTGTGTAAATTGCTTTACTCCGAACGATGACGGTTATATTCCTCATTTTGAAATGCTGATAGAAGAAATCGAACACCTTCTGGATTACACGCGGACGCTACAGTTGTATGAAACAAAACTGTCGAAGGCGACTGGGGAATACTTCAATGTCTTTCAAATCCTCCGAATCGGATCCCGCGAAGTGACGACCCACTCTCCGATGTTGGCCGAATTGCTGAATCCCCAAGGGCGGCATGGGATGGGTTCTCGGTTCTTGGAAATTTTCACCGAACAAATCCTCAAACAATTCGACCTTCGGTTGGATTCTACTGCACGAGTTGAAACAGAATACTGGGCCGGAACCAAGAGCGAGGACAGCGGCGGGCGGATTGACATCCTTATCACCGATAATAATAACACAGTGATAATCGAGAACAAGATATATGCATCCGACCAAGAAAAGCAAATCAGTCGATACCTGAAATCTCGGCCCTATGCGAAGATTCTCTATCTCACTTTGGACGGCCACTTGCCTTCCGAAGAAATTGCAATCGAGGCAAAGAAACGGTTTCGATGTATTTCTTACCGCACCGATATTATCCATTGGCTGGGAGATTGCCAAAGAGAAGCGACACACTCCCCACTCGTTCGGGAAACCATCGTTCAATACATCAACCTTATCAAGGTTCTCACCGGCCAAAATACTAATTCATTTATGCAAGAACAAATCACAGAATCTATTCTTAAGAATCCAGGCACTCTCGATGCCTATCTAAAACTCGTGCGAAGCCAGGAGGATGTCATTAAAAAACTGTTGACGAAGCTGAAGAAACAATGCGAAGAGATCGGCAAGGAACTTAATTTGGACGTAGACTTCGATGTAGACCAACTCAATAACAGGTATGGCGGATTTTTCTTCTTCGACGAGGAGATGAAAAAGAGAAATATATGGATTGGCTTTCAATTTCAGGGGAGAGATTTTCGGGACTTGGTATTTGGGATTGTCCATGTCGAGGAGGAAAAGAACACAGCCCGTTCACCTATCGCTGATCGGTTTGAAAAAATCTTTGGTCCGTGCGAACCTAATTCTTGGTGGCCAGCCGGAACAGATTGGATTGGAAGAGAGGATTGGCGCAGCGAGAACGACAATAGCTTTCACGAAATCCTTTCCGGAAAACTGAAAAATGAGTTGCGGGACAAAGTCCAGAAATTGTCTGGAATCCTGCGGGATCAGAAGTGCTAAGCCGGGTTTGCCATTAAACTACTCAAAAGGCCAAATCCAATTTTATCAAACTGCCGACTACGCGCCGCGCCGAATCATTTTCTGAATCTGTCGCCCCTCCGGGGCTTGATTTGTTTTTGTGGACGCAAACCCGCAGTTGAAACTGCGGGCTATTTTCTGACGCCTCTGCGAGGCTGAAAAATTCTGCAGCAGCCGGAGTGATTTTTTCTCGACAAAATTTTTGCATAACGGCCGAGGCCGCGTAATTGGCTGGACAGCATAACCAAATGACTCCTTGATTTTCTTTGCTGTTTGAGCTTGAATGGCAATGTCCGTTCGGTCTTTCGTTGAAACAATCAAACATTCTGCTTAATTTATGAAATTGAAAAAATTGACTTTGGTATTGACGGCGTTGTTTTTAACGGTTGCGTGGCCATGCCGGGCGTTTGACACCTATCTGCACATTGCCGGAATCCCGGGAGAATCTATTGTGGTTGGTCATACGAATGACACCGCGATCACTTCGTTTTCCTTTGGCATGGCGCACGAAGGTTCGGGCAAACCTGATTTTTCTCTCGCCATCCAAAAAAACGTAAGCCCGATGTCGCCGGTATTGGCGTTTAATTGTGCCAGCGGGATAACCAATGCCTCCGCGACCATTTCTTGCTTCAAAACAGGCGGGACATCCGG
>Ga0208220_1001356_pt1 | contig 10289 bp, 8 predicted proteins | sample NGESurdeep092012_9_FD_184484 | JGI IMG/M metagenome (GOLD analysis project Ga0208220, IMG submission 184484) | Arctic peat soil microbial communities from Barrow, Alaska - NGEE Surface sample F53-1 deep-092012 (SPAdes) | ecosystem: Environmental > Terrestrial > Soil > Wetlands > Peat ... | reverse complement strand
CGGACCGGCTGCCCGCCGACCGGGCCGAGCCAGGTCACCTGATCAAGGCCAGGTACACGCCGACGCAGGCCTGCGTGCTCGGGGCGGACGAGCAGGGGTCCAGGTACCACGACGTGCTGCGGGCCGTCGATGACCTGGACGCCATGCCCGTCGTGATCGCCGACCTGCACTCGGCGCTGCCCGCCGTGCTAGCCGGCTACTACGCCGCGCACCCCGCTCACCCCGCTCACCACCGGCCGAGGGTCGCCTACGTCATGCTCGACGGGGGCGCGCTGCCCGCCTGGTTCTCGCGCACCACGGCCGCGCTCACCCAGGCCGGCTGGCTCACCGGAACGGTCACCGTCGGGCAGGCGTTCGGCGGGGATCTGGAGGCCGTCACGCTGCACAGCGGCCTGCTCGCGGCCCGGCATGTACTGGGCGCCGAGCTGGCGGTGGTGGTGCAGGGGCCGGGCAACCTGGGCACCGGCACGCGCTGGGGGTTCTCCGGCGTCTCCTGCGGCGAGGCCGTCAATGCGGCCGCGACGCTCGGCGGCCGGCCCGTCGCGTCCCTGCGGGTCAGCCAGGCCGATCCCCGGCCGCGCCACCGCGGGGTCTCCCACCACAGCCTCACCGCTTACGGCCGGGTGGCGCTGGCCCGCGCCGACGTCGTCGTCCCCGACCTGCCCGGCGAGTTCGGCGCCGAGGTAGCGGCCGCCGCCGCGCCGCTCGCCGCCCGGCACGACATCGTCCTGGTCAGCGTCGCGGGGCTGGCCGAGGTCCTGGCGGAATGTCCGGTGCCGCTGTCCACGATGGGCCGCGGCCTCGACGGCGACCTGGCCTATTTCCTGGCCGCCGCGGCGGCCGGGCGGCATGCGGCCACGCTGGCCGGCCCGGCCGGGTCACGATCGGCGGGCCGCTCGGATGATGGAACCTGACCAGGCGGGGACAGCCGCCGCCGGGCCGCGCGCAAGAATGTAAGTCTGCTTGCCTGTCACTCCAGCGGAGCGGCGCGGCCGTTCCCACGACAATGGAGGAGTACTTATGCGATTTGCCAAGATCGCGCGCCAGCTGCCCGCTCGGGTAGCCGCCGGCGCGTTCATCCTTAACTCGGGCCTGGGCAAGTGGGGCGTGGACGAGGAGCATGCCGCCGGCCTGCACGGGATGGCCGTCAGCAGCTACCCGTTCCTGGCCAAGCTGCCGCCCAAGGACTTCACCCGCCTGCTGTCGGTCACCGAGATCGGCCTCGGCGCGGCCCTGCTGATCCCGGTCGTGCCAGCGGCGCTGGCGGGTGCCGGCCTGACTGCCTTCTCCGGCGGCCTGCTCGGCCTGTACCTCAAGGCCGAGGGCATGCGCGAGGCGGGCAGCGTCCGCCCCACCCAGCAGGGCATCCCGCTCGCTAAGGATGTGTGGATGCTGGGCATCGGCCTGGGCCTGCTCGTGGACGATCTCACCGAGCGGAAGGCCAGCTAGCCCGCTGGCGCCGCCAGGCGCGGGGCTGGCGTTCCCCGTGCGTGGCCGGGGCGGCCCTTTCCAGGGCCGCCCCGGCCACGGCCGAGCGGTCTGCCTAGGCCGTGGCGGCCGGAATTCCCGCCAGGACGTCCACGACGAAGACCAGCGTGTCGGTGCCCTTGATGCCGACCGACGACTGGCCCGTCTTCCCGTAGCCATCGGCCGGCGGGATGATCAGCATGACGCGACTGCCGACCGGTATCCCGGTCAGGCCCTTGATGAAGCCGGGAATCACGTCCGTGCCGCCGAGGGTGAAGCTGAACGGGGTGCCCGCGGAGCTGGTCGACGGCCAGGTCGAGTTGAAGACCGCCTTGGTCCGCCAGTTCACGGCCACGTACTGCGCCACGACCGTCTGGCCGGCGGTCAGCTTGGGGCCGGTCCCCTGGATCAGGGTCTTGACGATGAGCTTGCTCGGCGGCGAGTTCTTCGGGATCGTGATGACCGGCGCGCTGCCGGTGGGCGCCGTCACCGACGGCAGGGTGCCGCCGCCGGAGGAGACCTTCTGTCCCGACGCGGCGGCGGTCGGGCTGAAGGGCTTGATCAGGTCGATGACCCAGACGGTCGTGTCGGTCCCCTTCACCCCGAGCTGAGAGTTGCCGCTGGTGCCGTACCCGTCCGCGGGCGGCACGACGGCCAGGACCCGGGAACCGATCGTCTTGCCCTTGACCGCGGCGGCCAGGCCCTTCAGCCCCACCTGGGCCGGGAGAATCTGCGGGATGCTGGTGAACGTGCTGTCCAGCAGCTTGTGCGTCTTGCCGCTCCAGACATAGATGGCCAGGTTCGCCAGCACATCGTCACCCGACGCCAGGACCTGGCCGCTGCCCTTGATCGGCGTGCTGATGGCCAGCTTTTTGGTCGCCTTCGCCGTGGGGATCTTCACGTTCGGCGCCTTGCCGAACGAGCCCGAGACGCTGACCTGCGAGTTCGGGTTGGAGGCTGAGCCACTCGAAGAACCGCAGCCGACGAGGGCCAGGGCGGCCAGCAGCGGAACTATGAGCGCAGCGGAAATACGTCGCATGAGAATCCTCAGTGTCGTCTTACACCGTGTCGTGATCAACCGTGCCAAGATCAACTGTGTGTCGTGACCAAGCGTGGCGAGATCAGGCCCGTCCAGACCAAGCGTGTCCAGGCCAAGGGCAGCCAGCCTACCCGCCAAGAATGTGCAAAAGCTCGAAAGCAGCTGGACGTCGGCTCCGCGGCCGGCGCGGCCGCCCGAACCTCCGCCCGACGGAAGGCTATCCCGGCAGCTCAGTCAGCAGGTTCTTGTTCCAGACCAGGATCGTGTACTGACCGACATAGTAGATGCTGGCGGGCTGCCCGAAAGTCTTGCGGACGTTAGCGATCGGCGGAAACGGCTGGGCGCCGGGCCAGTTCGGGCTCAAGACGATGAAGTTCGCCTGATGCAGCGCCGGGCTGTACCAGCTGGGCTCGGTTTCCCAGTTATCCCGGATAACGTAGGGTCCGGCCGAGAGCACCGACCTGATCATGACGCTGCCGTCGGCGTCCAGCGTGGTGACGTTGGCCTGCCAGTAGCCGCCGAGCCCGTAGGACAGGTGCCGCGCGGACAGCCACGCGGCCAGCTGGCTGCCCTGCGCCGGCGCGGCAGGCATCGCCACCACCCGGCCCAGGCTCAGCAGGTAGCTGGTCAGCACCACGGCCAGCGCCGGAATCAGCCTGCTCGCGCTGAGGCGTCCAGCCAGCAGCCGCCCGGCCAGCGCCGCGCCGAACGGCAGCATGGCCGTGAACTCCCTCGTGCTGTGCAGGTCCAGGGCGTTGCTGCCGAAGATGTAGGCCGCGAGGCTGACCAGGGCGGCCGTGACCAGCAGCTGGATCGCGATCTCGGCGCCGCGCAGGCGCCGCAGCGCCGCGCAGACCGCCCACCCCACCAGACCGATCCCCACCAGGTGCACGGCCGCCAGGAAGGCGACATACCCGACATTGCGCCCCAGGAAGTTGGCCCCGAACAGCAGCAGGATGCCCTGCAGCGTGAGCGACAGGTTCTTGGGCAGCTGGCTGAACGACGCCAGCAGGTTGCCGACCGGCCAGACGACGAAGCCGCCCTGCGCGCCGATCAGCCGGAGCGTCAGCCTCGCCCCTTCCGCCGCGGCGAGCGCCATGACGACTCCGATGGCCTCGAACCAGGCCGCTCGCGGGCCCCGGCCGCCCCGGACGGCGGCCTGGTAGCCGCGGACCGCGGCGACCGCCACCAGCGGCACGACGCCCGTGATCAGCACGATGCTGTCGGCCACCAGGGCCCAGGTCAGCAGCAGGCCGGCCAGCACCGGCACCCACCAGCGCCGCGGCGCGCGGTCGAGGAGGATCCAGACCAGCAGGACCGGGATCGTGCTGCCGACATGATCGGGTGACAGCATCAGGACGTAGACGCCGCCCACCTGCTGCGGAGCCAGCATGATCCCGATGGCCAGCCCGGCCCGCAGCAGGCCCGGCCGGCCCGTGGCCCGGCCCTTGGCCAGCATGGCCGCCGCCAGCACGAGCAGCGTGTAGGTCATGGCCCCGGCGAGATGCACCACGTCGGGGCCGAGCCCGCGGATCGCCTCCAGCGCCGCGTACTGCGGCAGCTCGGTGGTGTAGAACGACACGTCGGACAGCTGCCAGCCGCGCAGCAGCGGGTTCCCGTGCAGCATCGCCCACGCCTGCAGGGCGTTGGAGGCGCCATCGGAGTTGACGGGCACCGTGCGGGACATGTGTAGGTACACCGTGAACAGGGCGATCCCGAGGGTCAGCCACGCCAGGCCGGCCGCGAGCGCGCCCGGCCGCACGAGCCGGGCCCGCGGGCGCAGCCCGGCCCGCAGGTGCAGCCGACCCCGCAGGCGCAGCCGGGACCACAGGCGCGGCCGGGACCACGGGCGCGGCCGGGACCACGGGCGCGGCCGGGACCACGGGCGCGGCTGGCGGCCGGATCGCGGCAGCCGGAAGCGGGCGGGGCCGGAGAGGGGCGTCCAGAGCTGCCAGACGGTGAACGAAGCCGGCCGGTGACTCGTCCGCGGCCAGCTCATATGATCCCGGCCGCGATCGCGGTGGTGATCCAGCCGATGACCTCGTCGAGCATCTCCTCCAGCGTCGTCGTGGCCTCGAAGCCGAGGACCCGGGCGGCCTTGTCCACGGCCGGGACGCGGCGCTGAACGTCGAACTCGTACGGCTCCTCGTGCACGATGCGCAGCGGCTCGCCCGGGCCCCTGATCCTGGCCCAGATCAGGGCGGCGAGCTCGGCGACCGTGGTGCCCCTGGTCGTCGAGAGGTTGAAGTCCTCGCCGGCGGCGCCGGGGTGCGCCATCGCGGTCACGATGCCGCGGGCCAGATCACCGCCGTAGGTATAGTGCCGGACCTGCGTCCCCGACCCCAGGATCCGCAGCGGGTCCTGCCCCTTGAGCACCTTCTGCACGAGGTCGGGCACCACATGGCTCATCGCGAGCTTGATCTCGCCCGAGGAGACCTCGGCGTCCCGCAGAGCCCGCCGCTCGCCGACGCCGACGCAGTTGAAGGGCCGGACGATGGTGAACGGGAGCCGGTACTGATCCCAGGCGGCGCGGGCGAAGTACTCGACGGCCAGCTTCTGGAAGCCGTAGGAGGATCGCGGCGGCGGCACCGTCTGCTGCTGTCCCTCCGCTGACGGCCAGCTATCGGCGGACTCGTAGACCATGGACGACGACAGGTAGGTGACCTTCCGCAGCCTGCCCCGGCGGTGCGCCCGGATCGCGGCGTCGCAGGAGCCGGCGATGATCCGCTCGTTGGTGGCGAGCAGGTCGTAGGGGAAGGCGTGGAAGTAGGAGATCCCGCCGATCATCGCCGCGCCGGCGATGAGGTGGTCGCAGTCTTTGAGCAGGCCGGCCATCAGGTCGGCGTCGGCGGCATCGCCCTCGCAGAAGCTGAACGCCGGGTGGCCGTCGTGCGGCGAGGGCATCGGGCCGTACTTGGAGAAATCGTCGACGCCCACGACCGCGTAACCGCGGCGGAGCAGTTCGCCGGTGACGTAGCCGCCAATGAAGCCGGCGGATCCGCTGACCAGGACCCGGTCCATCAGCTTTCCCGCGGCCGGGGCCGCGCTCCGGCCCGGGGCCGGTCCCGCGCTCCGGCCCGGGCCCGGACCTGATCGGCGGTCAGGCGCAGACCGAAGCTGAACCAGTACCACCGCAGGTACCTGGGGATCCACTGGATGACCTTGAAGTTGGAGATCCCGGCCGGCCGGTCCAGCCAGATGGTCGGGATCTCCGCCACCGGCAGTCGCAGCCGCCGGGCCTTGGCGGTCAGCTCGATGCCGATCTCGAAGCCATGCCGCGAGTCGATGCCGACCGAGCGGGCGAAGGTGGTGGAGTAGGCCTTGAAGGAATTGGTCGCATCGTGCGTGCCGGCCCGGGCCAGTAAGTGCAGGGACCGGCCCGCCGACCGCGACAGCAGGCGCTTGGCCAGTGCGCCGCCCACCTGCTGGCCGCCGGGCATGTAGCGGGACGCCGCCGCTACGGCGACGCCGCGCTCGACCAGGGCGGCCAGGCCGTCGATCTGCCGCGGGTCGTCACAGCCGTCGGCCATGGTGACCACGATGACGTCCGCGCGGGCCGCGTCCATGCCGAAGCGGATCGCGTTGGCCGGCCCCCGGCCGTAGGCGTTGATCAGGCACTCCAGCCGCGGCTCCTTGTCGGCGTACCGCTCGACGACCTCCACCGTCGGATCACTGGCGCTGTCGACGATCACCAGCACCTCGCAGGACATGCTGATGGACTCGAAAAGCCGGCTCAGGACGTCGGTGATCAGCGCCCCCTCGTTATAAGCGGGCATGATGACCGAGATCCGGGGGTCGCGGCTCATGTGCGCGCATCCGGGCGGTCAGTCCCGGCGCTGGCGGCGCCCATGCTGGCACGGCGTGACTCCGGCAACGAACTGACCCCCGGCTCTCATTGCGTGTCCCGCAGTGATGCTAGCAACTCTACGTGACGGTGAGAGCGCGATCAGTGATCACGCGGGGAAGCTGTGGTCCGGTGGCTACATTCCGGCGATCAGCTTCTCGACCCGCTCGTCCACCGAGCGGAACGGGTCCTTGCAGAGCACCGTTCGCTGTGCCTGGTCGTTGAGCTTGAGGTGGACCCAGTCCACGGTGAAGTCACGGCGCCGCTCCTGGGCGCGCCGGATGAACTCGCCGCGCAGCCGCGCCCGGGTCGTCTGCGGCGGCACGGACTTGGCCTCGAAGATGTCGAGATCCCGGCACACCCGCTCGACCGCGCCCCGCTTTTGCAGCAGGTAGTAAAGACCGCGCCCGCGATGCACGTCGTGATAGGCGAGATCGAGCTGAGCCACCCGGGGCGAGGACAGGGACAGGTCGTGCTTGGCGCGGTATCGCTCGATCAGCTGGTACTTGGTCACCCAGTCGATCTCGCGCGCGACCGTGTTCAGGTCCCCGGTCTCGACCGCGCGCAGGGTCCGGCGCCACAGGTCGATCACCCGGTCGGTGATCGGGTCCGATCCCCGGCGGTCAATGAACTCCATCGCCTTGGACAGGTACTCCTGCTGGATCTCCAGCGCGCTCACCTCGCGGCCGTTGGCCAGCCTGACCTTCCGTCGCCCGCTCATGTCGTGGCTGACATCACGGATGGCCCGGATCGGGTTCTCCAGCGTGAGGTCGCGCATGACGGTGCCGGCCTCGACCATCCGCAGCACCAGGTCGGTTGCCCCGACCTTGAGCAGCATGGTGGTCTCGCTCATGTTCGAGTCGCCGACGATGACGTGCAGCCGCCGGAACCGCTCGGCGTCGGCGTGCGGCTCGTCGCGGGTGTTGATGATCGGCCGCGACCGGGTGGTGGCGGACGAGACGCCCTCCCAGATGTGCTCGGCGCGCTGGCTGACGCAGTAGACCGCGCCGCGGGGCGTCTGCAGCACCTTGCCCGCGCCGCAGATGATCTGCCTGGTCACCAGGAACGGGATCAGCACATCCGCCAGCCTGCCGAACTCGCCATGCCGGCCGACGAGGTAGTTCTCGTGACAGCCGTAGGAGTTGCCGGCCGAGTCGGTGTTGTTCTTGAACAGGTAGATGTCGCCGGCGATGCCTTCCTCGCGCAGCCGCCGGTCCGCGTCGACGAGCAGGCCCTCCAGGATCCGCTCCCCGGCCTTGTCGTGGGTGACCAGGTCGATCAGGCTGTCGCACTCCGGGGTGGCGTACTCCGGGTGACTGCCGACGTCCAGGTACAGCCGGGCGCCGTTGCGCAGGAACACGTTGCTGCTGCGGCCCCAGGAGACCACCCGGCGGAACAGGTATCTTGCTACCTCGTCCGGCGACAGCCGCCGCTGGCCGCGGAACGTGCACGTGACGCCGTACTCGTTCTCCAGCCCGAATATCCGCCTGTCCATGAGCTCAGGCCTCCCGTACTGGCGTCACCAGTCGACCGCGATGTACTTGGTCTCGGTGAACTCCAGCAACCCGTCGTGACCGCCCTCCCGGCCGAGCCCGGACTGCTTGACTCCGCCGAACGGGGCCGCGGGGTCAGACACGACACCGCGGTTGATGCCGACCATGCCGGACTCCAGGGCCTCCGCGACCCGCAGCGAGCGCCGCAGGTCCGCGCTGTAGAGGTAGGACACCAGGCCGTACTCGGTGCCGTTGGCCAGCGCGATGGCCTCTGACTGGTCGGCGAACCGCACGATCGGCGCGACCGGCCCGAAGATCTCCTGGCTCAGGATGCCCGCGTCGGCCGGCACGTCGTCGAGCACGGTCGGCTCGTAGAAGTAGCCCGGCCGGTCCGGCGCGTGACCGCCGAGGATAACCCGCCCGCCGTCGCCCGCCACCGTGTCCACCAGCCCGGCGACCTTATCCCTGGTGTCGGCGTTGACCAGCGGCCCGAGCTCGACGCCGTCCTCCAGGCCCGGCCCGACCCGGACGGCCGCCAGCCGCTTGGCCAGCTTGGCCGAGAACTCCGCCGCCACCGACTCGTGGACGTAGAACCGGTTGGCGGCGGTGCACGCCTCGCCGCCGTTGCGCATCTTGGCCACGAACGCGCCGCTGACGGCCGCGTCGATGTCGGCGTCCTCGAAGACCAGGAACGGCGCGTTGCCGCCGAGTTCCATGGAGCAGTTCGTGACGGTGTCGGCGGCGGTCCGCAGCAGCATCCGGCCGACCTCGGTCGAGCCCGTGAACGAGAGCTTGCGCACCCGGGGATCGGCCAGCATCGCCTCGGTCAGCGGGCCGGGCCGACTGGTCGGCAGCACGTTGACCACGCCGGCCGGCACGCCGGCCTCGGCCAGGATGGCGGCCACCGCCAGCGCGGTCAGCGGCGTCTCCTTGGCCGGCTTGAGCACGACCGTGCAGCCCGCGGCCAGGGCCGGCCCGATCTTGCGGGTGGCCATCGCGGCGGGGAAGTTCCAGGGCGTGATCAGCACGCTGACGCCGACCGGCTGATGCTGGACCATGATCCGGTTCGCACCCGACGGCGCGATCGACAGCGAGCCCTCGTTGCGCACCGCCTCCTCCGCGTACCAGCGGAAGAACTCGGCCGCATAGGCGGCCTCGCCGCGCGCGTCGGCCAGCGCCTTGCCGTTCTCCAGCACCATCAGCCGGGCGATCTGCTCGGTGCGCTCGGTCATCAGCTCGAAGGCCCGCCGCAGGCACTGGCCGCGCTCGCGCGGCGGCGTGGCCGCCCAGCCGGGCAGCGCGTCGTAGGCGGCGGTGACGGCGTCCAGGGCGTCGTCGGGGCTGGCGTCGGCTACCTCGGCGATCGGCTCTTCGGTGGCAGGGTTGATCACCGGCAGGACGCCCCGCCGTCCGGCAGACCAGTGTCCGCCGATCAGCAGCCGGGTCGGCGCGTCGACTCCCGCAATGGATACCAGGTCGGCCGTCACTTATCCTCCATTACCCGCGCCGCCTCCCACCGGGCCACGCACTCCCTGACACTACATCGGCGCCCCGGTCGTGCTAGCCAGGGAGGCGGCCACTGCCGCCTAGTCCGACTTGCCGTCAGCAGGGCCGGCCGGCGGGTTCGCGTCCGGGCCGGTGCTGCCCGGAGGGCTGGCATCGTCGGGGCTGGCGCCTTCCGGGCCGGCCGCGGGCGGGATCGCGGCCGCGGCCTTCCCGCCCGACCTGGCCTCGGCGAGCACGGTCTCCAGGCGGGCGCCGGTGAGGCGCCGGAACGTGCGGTGTGACCGTGACCGGTCCAGCAAGGCGACCTCCAGCTGGGCACCGGTGAGCTCGGCGCGCTCGCCGTTGCCCTGGTCGGCCAGGGCCGCGATGGCGACCTCCATGGCGCCGCCCAGCGTCATGCCCTCGGAGTAGCGCTCCTTGAGCACCGCGGCGGCCTGCTCGGTCTGACCGCCCATGACCAGGAAGTGATGCTCGTCGCTTACGGTCCCGTCGAAGGTAATCCGGTAGATCTGGTCCAGCTCCGCCGTCTCGCCGACCTCGGCGACCACGATCTCCACTTCCAGCGGCTTGACGCTCTCCGTGAAGATGGTGCCGAGCAGCTGCGCGTACCAGTTCGCGAGACCGCGGGCGGTCACGTCCTGCCGGTCGTACTGGTAGCCCGTCAGGTCGGCGTACCGCACGCCGGCCTGCCGCAGGCGCTCGAACTCGTTGTATCTGCCCGCCGCGGCGAAGGCGATCCTGTCGTACAGCTCACTGAACTTGTGCAGGGCCCGGGAGGAGTTGGGCGAGACAAGCAAGATACCGGCGTCGCAGTCGATCACGACCCCGCTGCGGGCACGCGTGATGGCCTTCCGCGCGAAGTCCGCCTTGTCCTTCATCGCCTGCTCGGGCGACACGTAGAAGGGCATCGACACCGCTGGCACTGTCCTTACTCGAGATG
>Ga0208220_1001355_pt1 | contig 10290 bp, 7 predicted proteins | sample NGESurdeep092012_9_FD_184484 | JGI IMG/M metagenome (GOLD analysis project Ga0208220, IMG submission 184484) | Arctic peat soil microbial communities from Barrow, Alaska - NGEE Surface sample F53-1 deep-092012 (SPAdes) | ecosystem: Environmental > Terrestrial > Soil > Wetlands > Peat ... | reverse complement strand
GCGCTGACCGCGAGCGCGCCGACGACCGCGCCCCAGAGGCTCGTCGCGCCCCCCACGACGAGCATGGCGAGCGTGATGAAGGTGAGATCCAGGTACACGCTCTCGGTGTTGACCGGCAGCAGGTGCACCTCGAGGCCGCCGGCGAATCCGGCCAGCGCACCGGAGACGGCGAATGCGATCAGCCGCTGCCGGTAGACGGACACTCCGACCGCGCGTGCCGCCGCCGAGTCCTCCCGGCTCGCACGGAGCAGCCGCCCGAACCGGCTGCGCCCGTAGGCCCAGGCGACGAAGATCACGAGCACGGCGCCGATCGCGGCCTGACGAAGGCCTGTCGTCTCCGGCACGGACGAGAACGTGTTCAGGCCGGGCCCGATCCGGTTCTCGTACTGCAGGACGTTCTGGGTGATCTCGAGCACGCCGAACGTCGCGATGCCGGCGGCCAGCCCCGAGAGCCCGCCTCCGACAATGGCCACGGTGGGCGTCGGTCTCCCCTCGGACCGGGCGCGTCGCACCTCGCGTTCGAAGGCCTTGTGCCCGATGTCCAGTGCCATGGTTCCCCTTCGCCCGCGCCAGCCACGTCGGCGACGCGGCACGACGATACCGGGGCCATGGAGCGGGCGCCGCTCGACGTCGCGCACGCCGGCAGGGTCCGGCCGCCGACGCCGCGCCGACCGGCTCCCGGGAGCGGCTCTCTCGGGTATTTCGAGGGTGCCGTCCAACGGCAAATAATCTAGACACAACTACATCCGGGTGTTACGTTCCACCTAGTCACGAGGGGTCCAGGACTGCAGTTCCGCTTCACCGTTCGAGTGCAACGACGAGAAAGAGGACGCCAGTGCCCGAGGGAATTGAGCCACTTGAGATGGAGCCCGAACGCCTCGGTGTTCGCACCGACGAGGAGTTGTTAGCGGAGCTCGGGTACAAACAGGAGCTCAACCGGTCGTGGTCCGGCTTCTCCAACTTCGCCATTTCATTCTCGATCATCTCGATCCTGGCCGGTTGCTTCACCACCTTCTCCAGCGGGTGGAACGGCGGCGGACCCGCCGCCATCGCCTGGGGCTGGCCGATCCTGGCCGCCCTCATCCTCTGCATCGGCCTCTGTCTGGCCGAGATGGTCTCGGCCTACCCGACCTCGGGTGGCATCTACTGGTGGGCCTCCAAGCTCGGGGGCGCCAAGGCCGGCTACTACACAGGCTGGCTCAACCTGATCGGCCTCCTGGCCATCGTGGCCTCCGTGGCCTACGGGTGCGCCACCTTCCTCGACCTGACGCTGGGCTTCTTCTCCACGAGCTGGCACTCGGGCAGCCTGAACACGATCTTCCTGTTCTTCATCGCCATCCTGGTCATCGCGGCGGTCGTGAACATCTTCTCCAGCCACCTGCTGGCCATCGTCAACAACACGTCGGTGTGGTGGCACGTGTTCGGCGCCGCTGCGGTCATCTTGATCCTGGTCTTCGTGCCCGCCCACCACGCCAGCGCCTCGATGGTCTTCACCTCCACGGTGAACAACACCGGGTTCTTCGGCGGGAAGACCCACGGACTGGGCTTCCTGGTCGTCGTCCTGCCCATCGGTGCCCTGCTCACCCAGTACACGATCACCGGGTACGACGCCTCGGCCCACCTCTCCGAGGAGACGAAGAGTGCGGCTGACGGTGCAGCCAAGGGCATGTGGCGGTCGATCTTCTACTCGGCCATCGGCGGGTGGATCCTGCTGCTGGCCTTCCTCTTCGCCGTGCAGGACGAGGCCAAGGTCACCGCCGCCGGTGGCGGTGTGGCCACCATCTTCGCCCAGGCCCTCACGTCCAAGTGGGGGGCGACGGTTCTCCTCATCTCGACGGTGGGCCAGTTCTTCTGCACCATGGCCTGCATGACGAGCTGTTCGCGGATGCTTTTCGCCTTCAGCCGTGACGGCGCCGTCCCCGGGCACCGGCACTGGTCGCGACTGAGCGCCAATCGGGTGCCGGTCGGCGGTGTCATCCTCACCGCCGTCATCGGCATCATCCTCACTGCACCGGCCCTCATCCCTGTCGACATCAACGGTGCGCCCGTTCCGATCGCCTTCTTCGCCGTCGTCTCCATCGGCGTCATCGGCCTCTACTGGTGCTTCGCCATCCCGATCTGGCACCGCTGGCGCCTCGGCGACCAGTTCCAACAGGGTGGGTGGAACCTCGGCACGAAGTACAAGTGGCTGTGCGTCATCGCACTCATCGACGTGGTGCTCGTCACGTTCATGGCCTTCATGCCGACATCCAATCTCGGTGTGCCATGGACGACCGGGTTCGCACTGAAGTACGTGAACTACACGATCATCGTGGTGCCGCTGGCCATGCTCGCCCTGTGGATCTACTGGCACGCGTCGGTGAAGAACTGGTTCACCGGTCCCCGCCAGACCATCAACATGTCCGACGAGGAGCTGGCCAAGGGCATCTGAGCCTCGGACTCCCATCCCGACGCCGGTCGGGTCCACACAGCATCGTTCGTGCAGCGCCTCGGCTCCGGTCGGGGCGCTGTGTGCCTCGGGTCGAGAGGCCGCGGGTGCCGTCAGCCGATGCCGGTCTGCAGGGCGATCTTGATCCGGTCGGGGCGGAAGATGTCCCGGGCGAACTCGACGGCCAGGCCCGCCACCGTATAGGCCGTCCTGGTGATCAACATCAGCGCCGTTCCGGGCTCCACCTGCAGCAGGTGGGCTTCGTCGGCACGGGCGATGACCGGTTCCAACGACTCGGCGGCCGACGTGGGCCGTTGCCCGTAGTCCCTGGTCAGCACGGCGTACAACGAGCCGGACAGCCCGCGGTCGAGGAGGTCGGGGAATGGCCCTACCGGGAAGTACGACCGCTCGATGGCCAGCGGCTCGCGGCGGGCCGTGCGGACCCGGACGATCTCGTGGACGGCGGCCCGGCGGGGCACGGACAGCGCCGCGGCCACTTTGGCATTGGCCGGCACGGTGGCCGCCGACACCACCCGGGCCCCGGCCCGCAGGTTGGCCCGACGCATCTGCTCGGTGAACCCGGCCATCCCGGTCAGGTCGCACTCGATCCGGGGTTCGCGCACGAACGTGCCTCCGAGGCGACCGGACTTCCGCTCCAGCGTCCCCTTCCCCTCGAGCGTGGCGAGGGCCTGGCGAAGGGTCATGCGACTCACGCCGAGCGATGCCGCGAAGGCGTCCTCGCGCGGGAGTCGGTCACCGGGAACGAGGTCGCCGCGGCCGATCAGGTCGGTCAACCAGCGGGCGATTCCGGCGTGGGCCGGTCCACCGTTCGGGGTCGGAAACGGGGGCGACGCCGTCAGCCAGTCGAGTTGGACGTCCGAGCGGCTCACCGGAGCGATGCTACCGGCTGCCCTGGTGGGCGCCGTCGTCGGACGCGTTCTGTCTAGACCTTGAGGCTCGCGAGAGCCGGCGCTACAGTCGGCAGTCCGACGCCGTCACGGGCGGAGACCCGGGGCGGAGGGGAGCGGAGATGGATGGATCGGACGTGGACGGGCCGGCGGCTGGTGCCGAGGCTGTGCTCCCCCGATCGCTGTGCGACCAGGTCGATGTGTTGCGGGGCCGGCCCCTCGTGGTGTCCGAGCTGGCCGGAGGCCTGACCAATCGCAACTACAAGGTGGTCGCCCCCGACGGGACCTACGTGGTCCGAATCTCGGGTGGAGCCACCGGCGCCTTGGCCATCGACCGCGACAACGAGTACCGCAACTCGATGATCGCTGCCGAGTCCGGGGTGGGCGCCCCGGTGTACGCCCATGTGCCCGAGGAGGCCGCCCTGGTCATCGGTTTTCTCGAGGGGCGGACGCTCACCGATGACGACTTCGATCGGCCCGGCGTGGTCGAGCGGGTGGCGGCGTCGTGCCGGCATCTGCACGACGGGAAGCGCTTCGTCAACGACTTCGACATGTTCGACGTCCAGCGCGGCTACCTGGCCATCGTCTCCGAGCACGGCTATCGGTTGCCGGACGGCTACCTCGAATTGGCGCTCGAGGTGGAGAGGATCCGGGGAGCCCTGGCCGTTCAGCGCGAGGCCACGGTCGCCTGCAACAACGACCTGTTGGCCGGCAACTTCATCGACGACGGCGACCGCATCGCGCTCATCGATTATGAGTACTCCGGCAACAACGACGCCTGCTTCGAGCTGGGCAACATCGGGAGCGAATGCCACCTGGACGACGACCAGCTCGAGCACCTGGTCGCCTCCTACTACGGCGCGCACCTGGCCAACAAGGTCGCACGGGCCCGCTTGTGGAGCCTGATGTCGCAGTATGGATGGACCTTGTGGGCCTCGATCCAGGAGGCGACCAGCGAGCTCGACTTCGCCTTCTGGCCGTGGGGGATGGAGAAGTACGAGCGGGCCGTCGCCACCTTCCGCGGACCCCTGCTCGAGGGCCTGATCGCCGACGTCCAGCGGGACGACTGACCGGCCGACGACGACCAAGGGACGGACGGACATGGCAACGGAGACAGACCTTGTGACCACGGCGCAGGTCGTGATTGTCGGCGGGGGCATCGTGGGGACCAGCGTTGCCTACCACCTGACCCGACTCGGCTGGACCGACGTGGTCCTCGTCGAACAGGGTCAGCTGTCGTCCGGAACGACGTGGCACGCCGCCGGCCTTCTGGGCCAGCTGCGCGCCACCGAAGGCGGTACCCGACTGGTGCAGTACTCGGCCCAGCTCTACGCCGAGCTCGAGTCCGAGACCGGTCTGGCCACCGGATTCAAGCGCTGCGGCGGGGTGACGGTGGCCCGCACCGAGGACCGGATGGTCCAACTCCGGCGCACGGCGGCCACCGCCGACGCCTACGAACTCGAGTGCGAGCTCATCTCGCCGGCCCGGGCCCGGGAGCTGTATCCGGTGCTCGCCACAGAGGATCTGCTGGGTGCGCTCTGGCTCCCTGGCGACGGGACCGCCAACCCGGTCGACGTGACGGCGTCGTTGGCGCGGGGGGCGCGGGACAAGGGCGCCCGGATCTTCGAGCGGACCCGGGTCCTGGGGATCGAACAGAAACGGGGGCGGGTCACCGGGGTCGTCACCGACCGGGGCCGGATCGGGACCGACGTGGTGGTGAACTGCGCCGGGCAGTGGGCCAAAGCGGTCGGCGCACTGGCCGGGGTGCACGTCCCGCTGCATTCGGCCGAGCACTTCTACGTGGTATCCGAGCAGATCGACGGCGTCCATCCGAACCTGCCCATCCTGCGGGATCCCGACGGGTACACGTATTTCAAGGAGGAGGTCGGCGGCCTGGTGATCGGGGGCTTCGAACCGGAGGCCAAGCCGTGGGTGGCCCCCGACCAGCTGCCCTACCCCTTCGAGTTCCAGCTGCTCGACGAAGACTGGGACCACTTCTCGATCCTGATGGAGAGCGCCCTGCTCCGGATCCCCGCCCTCCACGACACCGGCATCCGGAAGTTCTACAACGGCCCCGAGAGCTTCACCCCCGACAACCAGTTCATCATCGGCGAGGCCCCCGAGCTCCGGAACTTCTTCGTGGGCGCCGGATTCAACTCGGTGGGCATCGCCTCGGCCGGCGGAGCCGGACGGGCCCTGGCCGAGTGGATCGTCGGGGGGGAGCCGTCGGTCGACCTCGTGGCCCAGGACATCCGACGGTTCGCCCCCTTCAACGCCAACAACCAGTGGCTCCACGACCGGGTGGGCGAGATCCTCGGGCTGCATTACGAGGTCCCCTGGCCCAACCGGGAGCTGGTCACCGCCCGACCGTTCCGCCGCTCGCCGGTGTATCACCTGCTCGAGGGGGCAGGTGCGCTGTTCGGCTCCAAGATGGGCTGGGAGCGGGCGAACGTGTTCGCCCCCGTCGGCACGGAGCCGGTGCTCGAGTACACCTGGGACAAGCCGAGCTGGCTGCCCTGGTCGATCGAGGAGCAGCGGCGCACGCGCTCGTCCGTGACCCTGTTCGACGAGACCTCGTTCGGCAAGCTCGACATCTCCGGCCGTGACGCCGAGTCGGTGCTCCAGCGGCTGTGCACCGCCGACGTGGCCGTGTCCGTCGGGCGCTCGGTCTACACGGGGATGCTCAACCGCCGGGGCGGCTACGAGGCCGACGTGACGGTCACCCGGCTGGCGCACGACCGCTACCTCCTGGTGACCGGCTCGGCATCGGTGCACCGGGACCAGTCGTGGATCGAGCGCCACGTGGGACAGGCCGAGCACGTGGCCGTGGTGGACGTGTCGTCGGCCTACGCCGTGTTCGGGGTCATGGGCCCCCGTTCCCGGGAGCTGCTCCAGCGCCTCACCCGATCGGATCTGTCGGACGGCGCCTTCCCGTTCGCCACCAGCCAGGAGATCGGACTGGGACACGCGACGGTGCGGGCGACGCGCATCACCTACGTGGGCGAGCTCGGATGGGAGCTCTACGCGCCGGCCGAGTTTGCCGTCGGGGTCTACCAGGACCTACTGGAGGCCGGCGCCGACCTCCCGGTGACCGCCGCCGGCTACTACGCCATCAACTCGTTGCGCCTGGACAAGGGGTACCGGGCGTTCGGTGCCGACCTCACACCCGACCACAATCCGGTGGAGGCGGGCCTGCGGTTCACCTGCAAGCTGGGTACCGATCTCGACTTCATCGGACGGGACGCGGTGGAGCGGGCCATGGCCGAGGGCCCCCGGCGCCGACTCGTCTCCTTCGTGCTCGCGGACCCGGAACCGATGCTGTGGGGAGGCGAACTGGTCTTGCGCGACGGCGAGGTGGCCGGCCAGGTGACGTCGGTGGCCTGGTCCGCCACCTTCGACGCGTGCGTGGGTCTCGCCTACGTGTGGCGACGGGACCGCGAACCGGTCACCGTCGAACACCTCACCTCGGGGCGCTACGAAGTCGACGTAGGCGGCCGGGTGTGCGCCGCCACCGTCGGGCTCAAGGCCCCCTACGACCCGGCCAACGGGCGGATCCGCGCGTGAGCGACCCGGTCCCCCCGGAACCCGCACCCGGGACCGGCGGTGCCGCCGGGCCCCGACCTCGGCTGGCCCGGGCCCGGGCGGCGTTCAGCCGTGGGCTGCGGACCCTGCTGGCCCCCGATGGCCTGCCGACCGGCGCGTCGGTCGAGCTGGAGGCCGCTCTCGGGGACATCGGGCGCGAGGCCCTGACCCCGGGGCCGGGACGGCTGAAGCGGGTGCGGGCCCAGGTGGCCGCCGCCCCGCCGCGGCTGCTCGACTGGATGTCCACCCAGGTGATCGAGCATCCGGCCGTGGTCTACGACGTGGCCGGGGTCGAGTCCCTGTCCTCCCGTCAGACCAAGTCGATCCAGGCGGCGGTCGGCGCCCTCCAGCTGGCCCTGGTCGGGGCGGCGTCGGCGTCCACGCTCGAGGGCGGGCCGTTCCTGGCCCTGGCCATCGACGGCGTGGTCGGCCAGGTGGCGGCCGTGGTGCACGGGGTGTGCGACTGGTACAACACGGGGTCGTATGTGGTCCGCCGCCTCGACCACCTGGGCCTCGCCGCCGACGTCGGCGAGATCCGACGGATCACCAACGCCGCCCTGATGTCGAAGGGGAAGGTGGTCGACGAGCGGATGCTGGCCCGCTCCACCGAGTTCCGGCTGATCCGGCGCTGGTCGGGCAACGGCCTGGTCGATGCCCTGCCCTTCGGGTCGTCGCTCGGCAAGGCGTCGCTACGGGCCGCGGCGCGGATCGACGGTAGCGACCTGGCCCGGCTGCTGGGCGTGCTGCGGACCGAGGCGCTACCCGGGTAGGGGCATGGCGGGCCCGGCCGGGCTACAGCACCTTGGCCAGGAACGAGCGCGTGCGTTCGTGCTGCGGATCGGTCAGGACCGCGGTCGGATCGCCCTGTTCGACCACCACGCCGCCGTCCATGAACACCACGGCGTCCCCCACCTCGCGGGCGAAGCCCATCTCGTGGGTGACGACGATCATGGTCATGCCGTCCCGGGCCAGGTCGCGCATCACGTCGAGGACGTCGCCCACCAGCTCGGGGTCGAGGGCCGAAGTCGGCTCGTCGAACAGCATCAATTTCGGGTCCATGGCCAGCGCCCGGGCGATGGCCACCCGCTGCTGCTGACCTCCCGACAGCTGGTTCGGGTAGCTGTCCACCTTGTCGGCCAGGCCCACCCGGTCCAGCAGGTCGCGGGCCCGCTCCCTGGAGGCACCGCCGGGCGCCTTCTTGACCCGCACCGGGCCGGAGATCACGTTGTCGAGAACGCTCATGTGGGGGAAGAGGTTGAAGCGCTGGAAGACCATGCCGATCTCGGATCGCTTGGCGCAGACCTCCTTGTCCTTCAGTTCATAGAGCTTGTCGCTGCTCTGGCGGTAGCCGACCAGCTCGCCGTCGACGTCCAGCTCGCCGCCGTCGATCTTCTCCAGGTGGTTGATGCAGCGCAGGAACGTGCTCTTGCCCGATCCGGACGGCCCGATCAGGCACAGCACTTCGCCCCGTCCCACCGTCATGTCGATGCCCTTCAGGACCTCGAGCCGGCCGTAGGACTTGCGGACCTTGCGGGCTTCGACCATGGGCACGGCGGTCGCGGGGGCAGGCGGCGCGGGCGGCGACGGGGCGTCAGTCATGGGGTGCCACCCACGGTGTCTCGGGCAGGGCCGCCACCGGCCGGGCCCGGACGTGCCGCAAGCTCATGCGTAGCCGCTGCAAGGGCGTCGGGGGAAGTTGCCGTGATGATCCCCGGGCGTAGTAGCGCTCGACGTAGAACTGCCCGATGGTCATCACCGACGTGAAGAACAGGTACCAGAGGCTCGCCACGATCAGGAGGGGCACCACCTCGTAGTTGGTGTTGGAGATGTTCTGGGTGGCCTGGAAGAGCTCTACCCCGCCGATGGTCGACACCAGCGAGGTGGTCTTCAGCATCGAGATGGTCTCGTTGCCGGTCGGGGGGATGATGATCCGCATGGCTTGCGGGAGGACGATCTTGCGCAGGGTCAGTCCCTTGCTCATGCCGAGGCTGGCGGCAGCCTCCGTCTGACCCTCGTCCACCGAGATGATGCCGGCCCGCACGATCTCGGCCATGTAGGCGCCCTCGTTCAGGCTGAGGCCCAGCGCTCCGGCGATGAACGAGGTGACCACCGTGTTGGCATTGAGGGTGAGCAGTGCGGCGCCGAAGGGAAGTCCGAGGGCGATGTGCTCGTAGAGGTAGCTGATCCCGAGGAACCAGAAGAACAGCTGGACCAGCACCGGCGTGCCCCGGAAGAACCAGATGTAGACCCAGGCGGTCCCGGACAGCAGTCGGCTCGGGGAGAGACGCATGACGGCCAGGACGACGCCGATGATCACCCCGGCCACCATGGCGATGACCGTCAGCTCGAGGGTGACGACGATCCCCCGGCGCACAGGCGCCGCGAACAGGTAGTGGCCGACGACCGCCCACTGGAAGCGACCCTCGCGCACCCCACCCCGCGTGACGTGGGAGAACACCAGGGTGTTCACCAGCATCGCAACCAGGATGAGGATGACGCCGCTGGCCACCCATCGCCATGGGTGGCGCACGGGGACGATCTTCATGGCCGACGGGTCCCGCCCGATCGGCCCGTCAGTGACGGGCGGTCGGCCGGGAGCGTCCGTCACTGGTCAGCCCGGCGGTAGGCCAACTGCTCAGCTGGTGGCGCCGTTGACCGTCGCCGTGGTGATGGCCCCGGCCTGCACGCCCCACTTGACCAGGATCTGGTGGTAGATGCCGTTCGTGATCAGCAGGTTGACGGCGGCGGCCACCGGGGCTGCCATGCCGTTGCCCTTGGGGAGGGCCAGCCCGTAGGGGGCGACGGCCAGAGGGGGTCCGCTGTTCTGGAACACGCCATTCGAGGTCGCCACGATGTAGGCGGCCACAGGTGAGTCGGCGAACCCGGCGTCGGCTCGACCGCTGGAGACGGCCACGTTGGCCTCGGTCTGGGTGCTGAACACCAGGACGTTCGCCTTGGTCTTGCCGGCGGCCACGCACTTGGCCGCCTGGGTCTTGGCGTCAGTCTCCTCGGTGGTGCCGCTCTCGACGGCGATCGAGTGGCCGCAGATGACACTGATGTCGGTGAAGTTCAGCGTGCCGCCCGACTTCACATAGAACGACTCGCCGGCGCTGAAGTAGTCCACGAAGTCGACCTGACCCTGGCGGGCCTTGGTGTCGGTGAACGACGAGGCGCCCATCCCGTACTTGCCCGAGACGATGCCCGGGATGATCGTGTCGAATGTCGCGTTCTGCAGTTTGGCGTGGAGACCGAGGGTCTGGGTGATGGCGTTGGTCAGGTCGGCGTCCATACCCACGATGGTGCTGCCGTCCGGGGCGATGAATTCGTTCGGGGGATAGGTGGCGTCCATGGCGACGGTCAGGGTGCCAGCCG
>Ga0208220_1001352_pt1 | contig 10308 bp, 11 predicted proteins | sample NGESurdeep092012_9_FD_184484 | JGI IMG/M metagenome (GOLD analysis project Ga0208220, IMG submission 184484) | Arctic peat soil microbial communities from Barrow, Alaska - NGEE Surface sample F53-1 deep-092012 (SPAdes) | ecosystem: Environmental > Terrestrial > Soil > Wetlands > Peat ... | reverse complement strand
TGGACTCGGCGGTGACCCTGCCGCAGTTCCGGCTGCTGGCCGTGCTCGCCGACCTGGGACCGGCGCCGTCCGGACGGGCGGCCCGGGCACTCGGCCTGGACCCCTCGACTGTCACCCGGCTGGCCGACCGGATGGTCACCGCCGGGCACGTGGCCCGCGGCACCGACCCGCACCACCGCGGCGTGGTGACGCTCGAGCTGACCGCCACCGGCCGGGGGCTGGTGGCGGCCGCCGACGCGTGGCGGCGCCGTGAGCTGGCCCGGATCATGGCGCGGCTCGCGCCCCCGGAGCGGGCGGCGGTGACCGACGCGCTCGGGCTGCTAGTCGGCGCGGCAGGCGACGACTACGGGATCACCGCCAACCCCCCGGTCCCGCTGTGAGCCGCTCGCCGGGGAGCGCCACCTGACCCCGACAAGACAACAATCCACAGACCCGGGAAGACGCTTCTCATGACTATCGGAATACTCGCCGCCGCGCTCGGAGTTCTGATCAGCGCCGCGGCCATCATCATCCCCCGGATAGTGAACCGCGGAAACAACCCGGAAGACCATACAGACTCGGTGGCCTACCTGAAGCAAACCGGCCGGTCGGCACAGGACATCGCCCGTGGCAACGCAGGCCTGGCTTTCCAGCAGAACATCGATGCCGGATCACAGCACGCGGGCGGCTCAGACGGTCCCGCATAACGATGCAGGTTGGCGCGTGTGCCGGGGCGCCGTGTGATCCAGACTCCCCATTTCCCGCTCAGGCCAGGCTCAGTCCGACCCCGCCCCCCGCAAGACACAAACGTCGGGGGGCGGCTTCGCGGACCCCGCTCTTATGCAGCAGCCCAACGCATGAATGATCGTGCCATCCAAAGCGTTCCGCGCCCGGAACCGCGGCACGCCGAACCGGCTAATCTGCGAACGCCCGTGTGCTTCGGCTAACTGGCGCTGCGGGCGGCATGCTGCGGCCGGCTGGCCGGTGAACGGCGTCGAGCGCGGCTGGGCCGCTACTGCGCCTGGCTTTCCTCGGGCTCCGGTCCCGGAGGCCGCCGATCATGCTGCGTGGCGGTCTATCACCGCGGACTCTACACGGAATGAGAGATATCGGGAAAAATGCGGATTCCGGGTAATTCCAGATTCTCTTTTGCCTGGCTGGCTGGTCAATTTCTGCCGTTTATCTGGATTTGCCATCCGGAATCCGGGATGCTGGGAATGGCGGTTCTCCCGTCCGGCGGGAGGCGAGGGTGACGGCAGCCAGGAGGAGGCAGGAGGCTCCGGTGCCGTGCTCGGAGCCCGGCTGCAGCACGCTGGTGCTGTGGGCCGAACGCGCGGGGCGTCGCCGGGCCCGAGGACCCGCTGGGGGCGGGCTGCGGTTCGCGTTCTACGGGCGGGTGTCGACGGAGGACTGGCAGGACCCGGAGTCGTCGCGGGTCCGGCAGCGGGAGCAGGCCGAGTCCCTGGTCCGGGGGCACGGGAGCATCGCGGCGGAGTTCTTCGATGTCGGGGAGAGCCGGTCGGTGGCGTGGGGGCGGCGCCCGCAGGCCGCCGCCCTGGTCGCCGCCTTGGCGGACCCGGACCGGGGCTGGGACGCGATCGTGGTCGGGGAGTACGAGCGGGCGTTCTACGGCGCCCAGTACGCGCTGATGGCGCCGTTGTTCGAGCACTACGGGGTGCAGCTGTGGCTGCCGGAGGCCGGCGGCAGGGTGGACTACCGCTCCGAGCATGACGAGGAGGCGATGACGGTCCTGGGGATGTCGTCGAAGCGGGAGGTGACCCGGACCAGCATCCGGGTGCGGACCGCGATGGCGGTCCAGACGCGGGAGCAGGGCCGGTACCTGGGCGGCCGCCCGCCGTACGGTTACAAGCTCGGCGATGCCGGGCCGCACCCGAACAAGGTGCACGCGTCGTGGGGATGGCGGCGCACCGCCTGGAGCCGGACCTCGAGACTGCGCACGTCGTGCGGTGGATGTTCGCCCAGCGGCTTGCCGGGCGCAGCGTGGGGCGGATCGGCCGGGCGCTGAACGACGCGGGCGTCCCGTGCCCGTCGGCCGCCGACCCGGGACGGAACCCGCACCGCAGCGGGGCGGCGTGGACGCCGCGGACGGTCGCCACGATCCTGGGCAACCCGCGGTACACCGGCCGTCAGGTGTGGAACCGGCAGCGCACCGACAGGGACCTGGCCGACCCGGCCGATGTGAGCCTGGGGCACAAGAGCGTGCAGCGGTGGAACCTGCCCGACGGGTGGGTCATCTCGAGTAAGCCAGCGCACGAGGCGCTGGTCAGCGAGGCGGACTTCATCGCCGCCCAGGACATCGGCGCAGCCCGCGGGCCCGCGCCCGTGGGCGGTCCGGCTGCGCCGGGCACGCGCCGGTACCTGCTGGCAGGGCTCCTGATCTGCGGGGCGTGCGGGCGGCGGATGGAATCGGCGTGGTCCCACGGCAGGCCCGCCTACCGGTGCCGCCACGGGCGCACCACCGCCGCCCCGCCCTCCCGGGATCGTCCGGGGAACGCCTACGTCCGCGAGGACCGCATCGTGCCGCGGCTGCCCGCGGTGCACCTGCTGCTGACGGGTCCTGACCCCGGCGCGCGCAGAAGGCGCCGGACCCGCCGCGGCGTGGACGTGCCGCCCTTGGCCAGCGCCGGGGACGTGATCGGTTACCTGCGCGAGCACGGGATCACTCTCACCTACGATCCGGTCGCGGGAACCCTGCAGACAGGCAGCGACTACGACGCAAAGACCACCATGATGAAGGCAAGTTAAACCCGCAAAGACCTCATACCGGAAGGAGGAGAAACAAAGAACGCCGGTCGCCCGGCGCTGGCGGGAGCCCGCGCCCGGGTGACGATCCGGCATGCCCGGAAACCGGGCGCCGTGGGGTTTTAACGTGTCCGAGAACACACATACGCAGGAAATTTCCCCAGTTTGGGGAAATTTCCATGGGTCGAGCATAACCGCCGGTGCCCGTAGGCGCCAGGCATTTCGCGTTGCGTCCTGCTTCCTGGGTCGGGCGGCGGGCGATGTCCGGGGCGGGGCACTCCGGGGCGCTCGGACGCAGCCCGCGGTCACGGTCTGTGCTGTCCGGAGAGTCGGGCAGGCGAAATATCCGCCGATCTGCGTGAATCGGCTCTGGCCTGATCGCAGTTACCCATGGGTGCAGACCTGGCATTCTGGCGTGGCGGAGTCTGACTCAGTGTGCGTCATGGTTCGTAGGCATCAGCAGGAGGGGAAGCTCGTCGTCTTTGACGGCGGATGGGCTGATCTTGAGTATTGGGGCGGCGGTCCTTCGGATGAGCCGGTGCTCGAGACTCCGGGCAGGGACCACTGGATCGACCTTCCCGGTATCGAACGGCTGCTCTGGCGGTTCGCTGACCTCTTTGAGTAAAACCAAAATGTTTCATGACGGGCGGGGGCGGCCCGACATCCGGCCGGCATTACGCAGGCTGACTCGCTCTGTGAACGCAGGTAACCGCCGCCATGAGCGGTGTGCACTGCCGTACTGCCGGGCACTTCCCGCGGTGTCACCTCGTGGATGAGGTGCTTGACTATTGCCGGGCGTGTCGGGAAGAGTTTGCTCACGGCGGCGACCGGTCGCCGAGCTGTGGAACGTCCGCCCCAGCCGGGGTTCCATGGGCGAAGGGGAGTTGCCCTCTCGGTCGTCGATGTCACAGGCCATCTTCCAACACCGCGTCGCTGGGGGACGAAGGTGTCAAGGGAGGGCTTGTCCATGACCAGGGACGCCAGTTTCAAGAAGGCTGTCCGGCGCCACGCCGAGGAGACCGGGCAGCGCTATACCGAGGCGCTGACAGATCTTGAGGGTCTCGGCGCGCGGATGCACCATGAGCCCGCTGCTGAGCGGCTGCTCACTCACCTGCGGGATCGCTACGGCATTGACCCGGTCGCGGCGACGAAGCTCAGCGTGCACAAGACCTACGTCTTCCGCATCGACAGGAGCGACGGCGACCCGTGGGTCGCACGGGCCTTTCCGCCCGCCCGGCCGCGTGCTGGGGTTGAGGGTGACGCCGCGGTCCTTCGGTTCCTGGAGCGGCAGGACTATCCTGCGGAGCGCCTGGCGGCCGCCGAGGCGGTATCTGACTTCGAGGGCGGCGCGGTCCTGGTGACGCGGTTCGTCGAGGGCGTCCCGCTTCCCGACGGTGCCGCGAAATTCGCCATGATGGGTGAGCTGCTCGGGCGGCTGCACGCGCTGCCGTACGACGAGTCGGTCAGCCGGGCGGGCGGATCGAGCGGTGAGGACCCGAGCCGTGAGGGCACGCCGCGCCAGGACCTGCTGGCCGCCTTGTCGTTCCTTGACGCCGTGGACACGAAGGTCGCGCCCGCCGAGCGCGAGCGATTCGAGCGGCTGCGGGGCAAGGTGCTCTCGGCTGACGACGGTCACGGCCTACCAGAGGGGTTGCTCCACGGAAATCTCCTGAACGCCCCCGATCACGCCGTGCTGAGCGAGCAAGGGCCAGTCGCGATCAACTGGAAGGCGTCGGGGCGCGGGCCGCGCCTGGCCGACTTCGCCTACCTGATCTGGGGCACGGGCTCGTGGAACCCGCGCCGGCCTAACCAGGAGTGCATTGACGCCGCCGTAAATGCCTACCGACGACACATCGAGCCGACCGGCGACGAACTAGACCGGCTCGAGGCGGTTATGTATATCCGGACGCTCTACCTAGCCTGTTTCGGCTACCGCCGTGACGTCATCAATGGTGTGAAGTTCCGCGAGTGGGGCTTCGTCTGGCCCCCCGAGTACTTCGGCTCCACGGCAGCCTCGACCCGAGCCGCGTTCGGCCGGACCACCTAAGCCGACAACACCGAATCGGCAGCCGCCCTTGCTTCACCGCCTGATCTTCTCAGAGAGTTCAGCTGCGCTCCTCAACGAGGAGCCGCACAGAACCAGGGCATCTGCGCACAGGTACTGAGCTTGCGGCACCCCGCAGCAGCCGCGAATATTCGGCGATCTGGAGCTAGGGCGCGCGGCTCCGCGCTGTCGCTTTACCTGCGAGGTTGCGTAGCGTTCCGGAGGATGGCCGCGATGGCGTCGGCATCGTCGAGTTGCCCGGCGGCGACGTTCATCACCAGGTCGTAGGCCTGGTCGTTGGTCAGGGTCAGCCGTCGGCCGTTGAGGCCGTAGAACCCGATGACCGCGGCGAGCGTGAGCCGCTTGTTGCCGTCGACGAGCGCGTGGTTGCGGGCGACGGAGTGCAGCAGCGCCGCGGCCTTGGCGTCCAGGTCCGGGTAGGCGTCCTTGCCGAACGCGGTCGCCTGAGGGCGCGCCAGCGCGGCCTCCAGCAGCCCGTAGTCGCGCACCGCGTAGTCGGCTCCCAGCGTCCGCTCCGCCACGCGCAGCAGGTCGGGGAGCGTCAGGTAGATCACTGGCCGAGCCGCTCCAGCGCCTCGGCGTAGCGGGGCAGTTCCTCGTCGAGGACCTGGTCGAGCAGTTCGGCCCGGCTGTGGTTCTCCACATACTCGCGGATCGCCTGCCTGGCCACTTCCTGCATGGACCGCTGCTCCAGTTCCGCGCGCCGGCGCAGCGCGTCAGTTTCATCATCGGCAAGCCTCAGGGTCATCGCCATGCGCATAATGGTATCACTGATGATACCGGACAGGGTCCCTGCGGCTGCGGCAGCGCGCGCACAGTGCGTGATCAGCACCTGCCAGCGATCTCCCTGGGATGAGCGCGCGAACCGCCGTTATCGCGCCTTGGGCACGCTCGGCGTCCCTCCGCTGGCCCGAACAGAACAGCCCATTCTGGAACTGAAGGATGGGACGGCTTTATAGCCGCGCTCATCGGGAGCTGGCCGCGTTCGTGTAAAATTTCGGCCTGTGCATACGGCCGACTGCCGGTCAGTGGCCCCCTGCGCTCTCGAGACAGCCGCCTTCGCGCGTGATGCCCCCGGAATCCACCTCGATGGACTTCACGCTGACCGAGCCCCATGCGCAGACCGGCGGGCTGGTGCTGAGCAGTTCGTATCCGCCGAACGCGACACTGCTGGTAGGCGCGCCGCCGAAAACGACCAGTTCGGCGGGGTGAAGCCCGCCCGCGAGCAAAGCGGACCGGACGGCGGATACCCGCAGCCGTTGAGCCGGGGTAAGCCTCTCCAGCGATTCCCGAATCCGGCGCGTCACGGGTGCGGCCTGGGCCGCGACCGAGGCTGGCAGCGGGATGCGGGAATTGAACGTCTGGTTAGCTTGCTGGTTTTGCTCCGCGCCGACTGAGACGCACCCCGACGGCGCGGCGACACCGGGGACCTGCGGGCAGTAGTTCTCTATGGGTTTCGCCGACTCCGCCGTGACAGAAGACGAAGTAACCGGAGCCGAAGACGTCGCGTGCTGCATTCCGCAGGCCGAGGCCAGAAGAAAGATCATTACGGGAAGTCCCGCCAACAACACACCGTCGCACCGCCGCACCATAGCCCACCCACGTCCGCCGGCATCGTAAAAGGGCGGGAAGCTTGTAACTGGGGCAGCCTGATCCGGGTGGTGCCGGGGAGGGGCGCCCGTGCTCAGGTGCCGCAGTAGGTGACGTACGGGGTGCGGCTCACGGGTGCCGGGCCGGCGTAGTCTTCCAAGCCGGGCCGCTCCTGGAAGGGGCGGGAGACGACGTCCGCGAGACGGCGGAAGGGCCCCATCTCGCCCTCGGCCGCCGCAGCGAGCGCCTCTTCGACGCGGTGATTGCGCGGGATGTAGACGGGGTTGGCCCGGTCCATCGCGGCGGCCACCGCGGCACGGTCCGCGGGCAGCAGGACCTCGCGGCGGGCGGCCCAGGCATCGAAAGGCTCCGGCTCGGTGAACAGCGTCCGCGCGGTGCCGGCGGACAGCGCGCGGAAGAAACGCGTGAAATCGACCGTCTGCAACCGCATCAGCTTCAGGAGGTCCTCCGCCAGAGCCCGGTCCGGCGCGGCGATCCCGAGCTTCGCCGCCATGCCGTCGGCCCAGTGACGCTCGTAGGCGGCAGTGAACCCGTTCAGCACTTCCGTGGCCGCCTCAACCGCGGCCTCGCTGTTGTCGTCGAGCAGCGGCAGCAGGGCCTCCGCCAGCCGGGCCAGGTTCCACTGCAGGACCTGCGGCTGGTTGCCGTAGGCATAGCGGCCGCGCTCGTCGATGGAGCTGAACACCGTGGCCGGGTCGAAGGCGTCCATGAACGCGCACGGGCCATAGTCGATCGTCTCGGCGGAAATCGTCGTGTTGTCGGTATTCATCACCCCGTGGACGAACCCGACCAGCATCCACCGGGCCACGAGCAGCGCCTGCGCCTGGACCACTCGCCGGTACAGGTCCAGGTAGCGGTTCGGGGCGCCGGCGGCCTCCGGGTGGTGACGGGCGATGGCGTAGTCGGCGAGGGCGCGCAGCAGGTCACGGTCACCGGACGCGGCAGCGTACTGGAACGTGCCCACGCGCAGATGGCTCGCCGCTACCCGGGTGAGCACCGCGCCCGGCAGCGCTGTTTCCCGGATCACCCGCTCGCCCGTGGCGACCACCGCGAGCGCCCGCGTGGTGGGGATACCGAGGCCGTGCATGGCCTCGCCGATGACATACTCGCGCAGCATCGGGCCTACCACGGCCTTGCCGTCAGCGCCCCGGGAGAACGGGGTGCGCCCGGACCCCTTGAGATGAAGGTCGCGGCGGCGCCCCTTTATATCGGTCACCTCGCCGAGCAGCAGCGCGCGGCCGTCCCCGAGGCGGGGCGAGTACACGCCGAACTGGTGGCCGGCGTAGGCCTGGGCGACCGTCGTGACCCCCTCCGGGGCCCGCCCGGCCAGCAGCGCGACGCCCGGCGGCTCCCGCAGCTCCGCAGGATCGACGCCCAGCTCGACCGCCAGCTCCTCGTTGAGCACCAGCAGCTCGGGGTCGGGCGCCGGGGCCGCCGTCCACGGCACGGACAGGCCAGGCACCTCGCGGGCGTAGGAATCCTCGAACCGGAACAAGGTCGGCGCAACGCTCATGCCCCCGAGACTACGGGCCGGCCGCCGTCCGGCAAGTCCCTGCTCACGCTTTGCAGGGTGCCCAACCCGACCACCAGCGTCTATGCGATCAGCATCCCCGCTCGGCCATGGCCGGGTCAGGGATGGAGACGCCATTGGCTGATCAGGCAAGATCGGCAGGTCTGCCGCATCGGCGACCCGCGGTTTTACAGACCTTCCGCGAACAAGCCCTGACCTGTGGCGCAACCGCCAGACCGGCCCGTTTCGGCATGCGCTCGGCACAGCATGCCATCCGGGATCCGCCTCACGGGCGCTCCGCCGACGTCTCCTGAGGCCGCACTGGCGGCGGATCGCAGAGGTGACCATCGTTTGGCAAGGCCGCACGCCACCACCTGAACCATCCAGATGAGCAGACCCGGCGCGGGCCGCTGCCCGCCGGGTATCACCAGGCGATGGCTTCAAAGCCCGTGACCCCGGCAACGGCGTGAACATATCGCCGTTCATCACGCCGATGCGGCCTCCGCCGGCCGTCTCGCTGGTCCCGATCGCGGTCTTGCCCGTCGAGTTGACCCAGTACAGGGACTGGCCGGTGGGTGCGTTGCCATCGAAATGGACTAGGCCGGTGACGCGGTTCATCTTGCCGGTCCTGGTCGAGTACTGGGCGAATCCCATCGTCGTGGTTTTCCCGACGGTCGTTGAGTAACCGCAGACGATCGCGGAGCCGTCTATCGAGATCATCGCATCCGTTATGCACGAGACGAAATAATAGGGTGGCGCGGCCTTCAGGCTGCGGCCTAGTGTCCTGAGTCTTTGAAAGCTTCGCAGGTTGTGGGCTTGGCAGGTGCCGAGCCCGAAGCTTGTCCCGCTGGTCTTGTCTGATGCTGAGCGCGCGTCCCTGGAGGCGTTGTCGCGTAAGCGGACGGCGTCGCAGGCGGTGGCCGAGCGGGCCCGGGTCGTGCTGGCCTGCGCGGACGAGGGCGGGACCGTGCCGCTGACCCGGGTCGCGGCCCGGACCGGGCTGTCGCGGGAGTCGGTCCGCAAGTGGCGGGTGCGGTTCTCCGAGCGCCGGATGGACGGGCTGGGCGATGCGCCGCGGCCCGGGGCGGCGCGGAAGATCACCGACGAGCAGGTCGAGGTGCTGGTCATGCGGACGCTGACGGAGAAGGGCCGCGGGCAGGACAGCCACTGGTCGACCCGGGCGATGGCGGCGGAGACGGGCCTGTCGCAGTCGTCGGTGTCGCGGATCTGGTGTTGCCGGACATTCAAGATGAGCATGGCGGCGTCACTCACGATGAGCATCTAGAAACGGGCATTCCGGGCGCCCGGGGGTGCGGTGATGCTCACGGTGGCGGCGGGATGCTCACGGTGGCGGTGCTGCGCGGCGCGGATGGCGCCGGGTGCTCGTGGTGGGCGTCGCGGTCCGGTTCCGGGCATGGCGATGCCCGGGGCGGGGCGGCGGGATCAGCTTCCGGGCGCTGGCGCGAGGGCGGCGGCGAGCCCGAACCGGCCGATCAGCGCGTCCAGGTCCGCCTCCGCGCGGCCGTGCCACCTGATGGCGGCGGCCGCGCACGCGATGACCAGGGCCAGCGCGTCGCCCAGCGGCGACCCCGCCGGCCCGGGCGGGCAGGGGTCGCGGCCCTCGGGGGTCTCGATGACGGCGACGAGGCGCCCGAACTCGGACGAGGCCTCCTGAAGCATGTGCCCGGCCCGGGCGCGGAGACGGCGCAGCCAGCCCCGCACCGTCGCGGCCGGGACGCCGAGCTCCGCGCCGAGCCGCGCTGTTCCCGTGCCGTGCAGCGCTGACGCGGCGGCCGCCCGCGCGATCACGCCCACGGCGTCCTTGCGCCTGGGCGCCGCCCAGGAAGGGAGCAGGACATGGGTCGCCCGGCATGAGCGGCACCGGCCGCGCCGGGGCCGCAGCCGCCGGTGCCCGCCGTGCACCCGGATGACCCGCTCCCGCCCGCAGCCCCACGACCGGAGCCGCCCGGTCCCGCACGAGGGGCAGGCCAGCGCGCCGGACGCCAGGTCCGCGGACGCGGCGTCCGCATCGGCGCACAGCAGCATCGCGGCAAGTCCTCCCCGGTCACGGTCCCGCGGTCCCCGGCGGCGGTGCTGACGCGCCGCCGGGGGGTCAGTTCGTGTTGCACGCTGCCAGGCCGGCCGCCGTCCCGCAACCCGAACCGGTCACCAGCCGGGAAACGACACGATGAGCATCCCCGGGCACCATCGCGGCGCCGTGATCGGCAGCGGGCCGCCCGGTGCTCACGGTGTCGTCGCGCACGAGAACGGGCATCCGCCGCCAGCCCGAGACCGGCACGCTCACGCTGAACGACGCGCACCCGCGTTTCCATGCTCAGAAAGAACGGCGCCCAACAGCGTCCCGGCTCACCGGCGGCTG
>Ga0208220_1001350_pt1 | contig 10314 bp, 10 predicted proteins | sample NGESurdeep092012_9_FD_184484 | JGI IMG/M metagenome (GOLD analysis project Ga0208220, IMG submission 184484) | Arctic peat soil microbial communities from Barrow, Alaska - NGEE Surface sample F53-1 deep-092012 (SPAdes) | ecosystem: Environmental > Terrestrial > Soil > Wetlands > Peat ... | reverse complement strand
CGAGCGACGCCGACGGCAGCATGCCGAGCGAGCCGGTGAGCATCGCGGCGATGTCGGACAGCATGTCGCCGAACAGATTGTCGGTGACGATGACGTCGAACTGTTTCGGCCAGCGCACCAGCTGCATGCCGCCGGAGTCGGCCAGCATATGTTCGAGCTGCACGTCCTTGTAGTCGCGCGCGTGCAACTCTTCGACGACGTCGTGCCACAGCACCCCGGTCTTCATGACGTTGCGCTTTTCCATCGAGGTGAGCTTGTTGCGCCGCTTGCGTGCCAGTTCGAAGCCGACGCGCGCAATCCGATCAATCTCGTAGGTGTCGTAGACCTGGGTATCGACCGCGCGCTTCTGGCCGTTGCCGAGATCGGTAATCGTTTTCGGCTCGCCGAAATACACGCCGCCGGTAAGTTCGCGCAGGATGATGATGTCGAGGCCCTCGACCGCTTCGCGCTTGAGGCTCGAAGCATCGGCGAGCGCCGGATAGACGATCGCAGGGCGGATATTGGCGAATAGGCCGAGGTCCTTGCGCAACCGCAGCAGCCCCGCTTCCGGCCGCGCCTCGAACGGCACCTTGTCCCATTTCGGCCCGCCGACCGCACCAAAGATCACAGCGTCGGCGGCTTTCGCCTTCGCCATGGTTTCGTCGGTGATCGCGGTCTTGTGCGCGTCATAGCAGGCACCGCCGACCAGGCCGTCCTCGATCTGGAAATCGGCGATGCCGGTCTTGGCATAAAATCCAAGAAGCCGCTTCACCTCGGCCATGACTTCCGGGCCGATGCCGTCGCCGGCGAGGAGGAGAAGATTGTAGGTGGGCATGAATGACGCCTCGTGCAAATGAGGCGACGATTGCTAAAGGGCCGCATCCAGCTTGGCAAGCCGCACCAGCGAGGCCCCAGAATGGCTCCTCAAGCACGCTGAAAACACATTAGAGCCCGCTGAACCAGTTGTAACCCTGGTTCTCCCAATAGCCGCCGGCGTCGTTGTTCTGCACCCACATGGCGGTGACATATTTCGGATTCTTAAAGCCGAGCTTGGTGGGAATGCGGATCTTGATCGGAAAGCCGTAAGCGGTCGGCAGGGTCTTGTTGTCAAACTTGAGCGTCAACTGCGTCTGCGGATGCAGCGCGGTCGGCATGTCGATGGTGTTCGAATAACCTTCGGCGCACTGGAACCAGACGTATTTGGCCGTGGTGTCGGCGCCGATCATTTTCAGGAAATCGGAAAGTTTGACGCCCTGCCACGATCCGATGGCGCTCCAGCCCTCGACGCAGACATGGCGGGTGATCTGCGAGACTTCCGGCAGCTTGTTAAGTTCGGGCAGCGTCCACGGCTTCTTGTTCTCGACCAGGCCGCCGATCTCGAGCTGGTAGGTGTCGCCGTCGACATCCGGGGCTTCATCCTCGGCGTAATAGGCGTTGAAAGGGAATGGCCGCGTGATCGCGCTTTCCGGATATTCCGGCGCCAGCGTCGTTTCGCTGAACAGCAAAGCCTGGACCCGGTCGTTGAAGCGCGAAATCACGCGCAGCACATTCTCCGAGGTCGGGCCGTCGACGATGTCGCAGCCGGTCAGCATCGCCAACGCTCCAAGGCTCGCCGAGCCACGGAGGAACAAGCGCCGCGACGGCTGCGGCAACAGCTTCGCCGCATCCTTGATCAGGAGCTTGGCATCGACCCCAGGCAACGTTTTGCGCGAACGGGACATCGTCTTCTCCGATTCAGCGGCCGAAAATCATCGCGCGCAGGCTTTTCGGCACCAGCAATGCAAGCGTCACATGCACGGTCAGAAAGCCGACGATCGAGGCCATCGCGAAGAAGTGCACATAGCGCGCGGCATCGTAACCGCCGAAAAAAGCGGTCAGCCATTTGAGCTGCACCGGCTTCCAGATCGAAAGGCCTGACAACACGATCACGATGCCGGCCAGGATCACACCGAGATACAAGAGCCGTTGCACGGCATTGTAGGTCGCGAGGTCGTCGTGGGCGAGCCGTCCGCGTAAGGCCGCAGCCAGATCGCGCAGCACCTCACGCGGGCGGATCGGCAGCAGCCTGCGGCGGAACCGCCCGGTGACGATACCCAGCGCGACATAAACAATGCCGTTCATCACCAACAGCCACATGGCGGCGAAATGCCACAACAGCGCGCCGGCGAGCCAGCCGCCGAGCGTAATCTCGCTGGGAAAATGGATGAAGCTGAACAACGGCGAGGCATCGTAAACCTGCCATCCCGAACCGATCATCATCAGGATGGCAAGCGCATTGATCCAATGCGTCAGGCGGACCCAGCGCGGATGAATAAGCGGTCCTGCGGCGGTTTCCGGAACGGCCGGTAAATGGCTGGCGGCTTCAATCGTCATGACAAGCGTCCGATGGCGGCAGACCTATAGCAAAAAGCCGTCAAGGAGCCGCCTCACATTCGTGTCAGCTAGTCCCTCCCCCCGGCAACGGGGAGAGGGAGGAGTATCAGCGGAGAGTGAGATATCGCCGCACTACGGCAGCATCACGGTGTCGATAACGTGAATAACGCCGTTCGACTGCAAAACGTCCGCTATCGTGACCATGGCAACGTCGCCCTTGGTGTCGGTGACGGAGAGCTTGCCGGGGCCGGCTTGCTTAACGATCAGGTCCTCGCCGGCGACGGTCTTGAGATGGGCTTCGCCCTCGCCGTCCTTGATCGCCTTCATCAAATTGACGGCGGTCATGCGGCCGGGAACGACGTGATAGGTCAACACCTTGGTCAGCCTCGCCTTGTTCTCCGGCTTGAGCAGATTATCGACCGTGCCGGCCGGCAATTTGGCGAATGCCTCATTGGTCGGGGCGAACACGGTGAACGGGCCGGGCCCCGACAGCGTATCGACGAGGCCGGCGGCTTTCACCGCGGCGACAAGGGTCGTGTGATCCTTGGAATTCACCGCGTTCTGGATGATGTTTTTCGACGGATACATCGGCGCGCCGCCGACAGTCACCGTCTTCTCCGACATATCCGCATAAACCGGCGCGGCTGCCATTGTGCCGAAGGCGAGAACGGCCGCGGTGGCGAGCAAAACGAAACGCTTGGACATAACGGTCTCCATTTTTTCATTGAGGGTGCGACGGCGAACCGCCGGCGGCACGAGATCGCTCGCGTCGTCACAAACAGCTACGGGGCCTATCGCGGCGGGTTTCAGCCGCACGCTCACGGCTGCGTGAACGCGCCGCTTTTCCGGGAGCTCATGGTGGGCTATGAAGCGCCGGCGGAAGGCCGGGTTCCGCTCTCATGTATTCAAAACGAAGGTCTATTCGATGTCGAAGAACAGCCCCGGTAATTATTTTGAAGATTTCCGCATCGGTCAGGTGATCCGGCACGCCACGCCGCGCACGGTGACGACCGGCGATGTCGCGCTCTATACCGGCTTGTTCGGCGCGCGGTTTGCCGTGCAATCGTCGGACGCCTTTGCCAAGGCGATCGGCTATCCGCGCTCCCCGATCGACGATCTGCTCGTCTTCCACATCATATTCGGCAAGACCGTTCCCGACGTTTCGCTCAATGCCGTCGCCAATCTCGGTTATGCCGGTTGCTATTTCCGCAGCCCGGTCTATCCGGGCGATACGCTGGTGGCGCAGTCCGAAGTCATCGGGCTGAAGGAAAATTCGAGCCGCAAGACCGGCATCGTCTATGTGCGCACCACCGGCTACAACCAGGACTTAAAACCGGTCCTCGAATATGTGCGCTGGGTGATGGTGCGCAAACGCGACGAAGCGGCGCCCGCGCCGGGCGATCACGTGCCGCGGCTGCCGACCGTGCTCGACCCCAAAGTGCTGGGCGAGGCCTGTCCGACCATCGATGTCGCGGCTTACGATTTCGCGCTGGCCGGCAGCAGTGCCCGGTACGGCGACTACGAGGTCGGCGAGAAGATCGACCATGTCGACGGCATCACCGTTGAAGAGTCCGACCATATGACCGCGACGCGGCTCTACCAGAATACGGCGCGCATCCACTTCGATCTATTCACCGCTAAACAAAACCGCTTCGGCCGCCGGCTGATTTACGGCGGTCACGTCATTTCGCTCGCCCGCGCTCTGTCGTTCAACGGGCTTGCCAACGCCTTCCACGTCGCCGCGATCAACGGCGGCCGGCACGTGGCGCCGCTGTTCGCCGGCGGTACGGTGTTCGCATGGTCGGAAGTCCTGGCCAAGTCGGAATTGCCCGGCCGCAACGATGTCGGCGCGCTGCGACTGCGTATCGTTGCGACCTGCGACAAACCCTGTGGCGAGTTCCCGTACAAGAGCGGCGACGATTACGATCCCGCCGTGCTACTCGATCTGGATTACTGGCTGCTGATGCCGCTATAGGGCGTTTTCCGCTCTTATTGGAATCACGCCTGCGCCCTTAAATGCTCGACGAGTTGCCGCGCGTAGGTCGGCAAATCGTCGCGGCTCCTCACGCAGATCGTCAAATCGCGGACCGCCCAGGCGTCGGACAAGTGGACCGCTTTGATCGCCATGGTGTTTGACACCCGCCGCGCGGTTGTTTCCGGCACGATGCCGATACCGACTTTGCATTCGACCAGCCGGCATACCGCATCGAAACTGCGCAGTTGCACGCGAAGCCGTAACGGCCGGCCGATGCGTGCCGCCTTGGTGGCGAGAAAGCGCTGCAAGGCGCTGGCGCGATCGAGTCCGACGAAATCGTGATCGAGCACATCTTCAAACGCGATCTTGGCGCGCTTGGCGAGCGGATGATCCCGCGCGACCACCAGCACGAAGCGGTCGCGGCGGAACGGATAGGTTTCAAGTCCGCCGGCATCGACGGTGCCGGCGACAATGCCGAGGTCGGCAACACCCTCGGCGATGAGGCCGACGATCTCGTCGCTCAAGCGCTCTTCCAGATCGACACTGACCGTCGGATGCGCGGCGAGAAACGAGCTCAGCGCCTCGGGGAGAAATTCGGTCAGCGCATTGGTGTTCGACAACACCCGGATCTGACCGGCGAGACCTCCGCCATAAGCGCCGAGATCCTCATGCAGACGTTCGGCCTGACGCAAGATGGTGCGTGCATGTTGCAGGAGCGTGCGGCCGGCCGGCGTCGGCGTGACACCCTGGCGGCTACGGGTGAGCAAGGGGACGCCGAGCACATCCTCCATATTGCGGATGCGCGTCGAAGCTGCGGCCAGCGCGAGATGCGCGCGTTCCGCGCCATGGGTAATGCTGCCAGCTTCGACGACGTGGCGAAACAGGCTGAGATCGGCGAGATCGAACCGCATTGGACGAGGCTACCTTCGTATTATACGAAGTCTGGCTTAAGATATTGCCCATTGTACTTAGATTATTCAACGCTATTCTTTCGTGTATTGCGAAATGCCAGGAAATCAGCGCGCGTGGCCGGTCCGAATTGTGCTGCATTGCGGCAAGCGCGCGGATTGGATAGGAACGGTCTTAAGCTTGGCGCACCGGCGTTAAGCGAATGCGGATGATGCCAATGGCCGAAACCAGAATTCCTGCCGAGCGGCCGTTATCGCCGCACCTGCAAATTTACCGGCCGATGCTGACGATGATGATGTCGATCGTGCATCGCATCACCGGAATAGGCCTCTATTTCGGAACGCTCTTATTGGCGTGGTGGCTGATCGCAGCCGCCAGTCCGAACGGCTATGCGCGCTTCGAATGGTTCGCCGATTCATGGATCGGCCGTCTGATCCTGTTCGGCTACACCTGGGCGCTCATCCATCACATGCTGGGCGGCGTCCGCCATTTGATCTGGGATACCGGCCGCGGCTTCGGCCCGAGCGAGCGCGAATGGCTGGTCGCCGCCAACCTGATCGGCTCGATCGCCATCACGCTGGTGCTGTGGATCGTCGGTCTCCTCGCCATGGGAGGGCCGCGATGAGCGATCTCAAGCATATCCGCACGCCGCTCGCCCGCGTGCGCGGCAGCGGCAGCGCCAGATCCGGCACCGGGCATTTTTGGCACCAGCGTCTCACCGCGGTGGCCAACATTCCGCTGACCATCGCGGTGGTGATCATCTTGATCACGCTGCTCGGCCGCAACCAGGCCGCCGCGGCGCAGATTCTGGGATCGCCCGCCGTCTCCATCATCATGCTGTTGTTCATCGGCTCGATCGTCATCCATATGAAAATCGGCATGCAGGTCGTCATCGAGGATTACGTTCACGACGAATCGGCCAAGCTGACTCTGCTGATGGCCAACACGTTCTTCTCCATCGCCGTCGGTCTCGCCGCGGTCTACGGTATCCTCAAACTCTCGTTCGGATTGTGAGCATGGCTGAGAGCGGAACGAACGGAGGCGCGGCGCCCGGCATCAATGGCGGCGCTTATCCGATCGAAGACCACGTCTACGACGTCGTCGTCATCGGCGCCGGCGGCTCGGGACTCCGCGCCGTGGTCGGCTGCAGCGAAGCGGGCTTACGCACCGCCTGCATCACCAAAGTGTTTCCGACGCGCTCGCATACGGTGGCGGCGCAGGGCGGCATCGCAGCGGCGTTGGGCAATATGGGCGAGGACGACTGGCGCTGGCACATGTACGACACCGTCAAGGGTTCCGATTGGCTCGGCGACCAGGACGCGATCGAATATATGTGCCGCGCCGCGCCCGAGGCTGTTTACGAACTGGAACATTGGGGCCTGCCGTTCTCGCGCCGTGAAGACGGCAAGATCTATCAGCGTCCGTTCGGCGGCATGACCACGCATTACGGCAAAGGCACCGCGCAGCGCACCTGCGCCGCGGCCGACCGCACCGGCCACGCCATGCTGCACACCATGTATGGCCAGGCGCTGCGTCATCAGACCGAGTTTTTCATCGAATATTTCGGCATCGATCTGATCATGGATGAAGACGGCCGCTGCCGTGGCGTGATCGCGATCAATCTCGACAACGGCACCATCCATCGCTTTTCCGCGCAGATGACCATCATCGCCACCGGCGGTTATGGCCGCGCCTATGCGTCGTGCACCGGCGCGCATACCCAGACCGGCGACGGCAATGCCATGGTGCTGCGCGCCGGATTACCCCTCCAAGATATGGAATTCGTGCAATTCCATCCGACCGGCATCTATGGCGCCGGCGTGTTGATCACCGAAGGCGCGCGTGGCGAAGGCGCTTATCTGGTCAATTCCGCGGGCGAGCGTTTCATGGAGCGCTATGCGCCGTCCGCCAAGGACCTCGCTTCGCGCGACGTGGTGTCGCGCGCGATGACCATCGAAATCCGCGAAGGCCGCGGCGTCGGGCCGAAGAAGGACCATATCTTCCTCCACCTCGACCATCTCGATCCGAAAATATTGGCCGAGCGCCTGCCCGGCATCACCGAATCCGCGCACATTTTCGCCGGCGTCGACCTGACGCGCGAACCGGTGCCGATCGTGCCGACGGTGCATTACAACATGGGCGGCATCGCCACCAACTATCACGGCGAGGTGCTGATCAAGAAAGACGGCAATCCCGATCACGTCGTTCCGGGCATGATGGCGCTGGGCGAGGCGGCTTGCGTCTCGGTGCACGGCGCCAACCGGCTCGGCTCGAATTCGCTGATCGATCTGGTCGTGTTCGGCCGCGCCGCGGCGCAGCGCTGCGCCGAAATCCTCACGCCGCACGACAAGCAACCCGAACTGCCGAAAGACAGCGCCGATCGTTCGCTGTCGCGGCTCGACAAATTCCGCAACGCATCGGGCGGCACGCCGACCTCACATCTGCGCACCAAGATGCAGCACGTGATGCAGACCAATTGTGCGGTGTTCCGCACCGGCGAAGTGCTGGAGGAAGGCTCCAAACTCATCCACGAAGTCCACGACGGCATCAACGATGTCCACGTCAGCGACCGGTCGCTGATCTGGAATTCGGACCTGATCGAGACGCTCGAATTCGCCAATCTGATCGAGCAGGCCGTGGTCACCATGGACGCCGCGGTCAATCGCACCGAAAGCCGCGGCGCGCATGCGCGCGAGGATTTCCCCGATCGCGACGATGTGAACTGGATGAAGCACTCGCTGTCCTGGCTCGATCCTGCGACCGGCAAAGTCGCCATCGACTATCGGCCGGTGCACACCTACACGATGACCAACGACGTGTCCTACATCGAACCCAAGAAACGGGTCTACTGAAGCGGGTCTATTGAGGTTCCAATGGCTGAATTCACACTGCCGAAGAATTCCAAGGTCGGCGAGGGCAAAACCTGGCCGCATCCGGCCAAGGCCAAGGCGGAGCGCGAGTATCGCGTCTATCGCTGGAGCCCGGATGACGGGCACAATCCGCGCGTCGACACCTATTTCGTCGACACCGGCGATTGCGGACCGATGGTCCTCGACGGCTTGCTTTGGATCAAGAACAACGTCGACTCGACGCTGACCTTCCGCCGCTCCTGCCGCGAAGGCATTTGCGGCTCCTGCTCCATGAACATCGACGGCACCAATACACTCGCCTGCACCAAGGCGATGAGCGAGGTCGGCGGTCCGGTGCGCATCTACCCGCTGCCGCATATGCCGGTGGTGAAAGATCTGGTGCCCGACCTCACCAATTTCTATGCGCAGCACGCCTCGATCGAACCGTGGCTGAAAACCGTGTCGCCTGAGCCGCGCAAGGAATGGAAGCAGAGCCACGACGACCGGGCGAAGCTCGACGGGCTCTACGAGTGCATCCTGTGCGCGTGTTGCTCGACCGCCTGCCCGAGCTATTGGTGGAATTCCGACCGCTTCCTCGGCCCGGCGGCTTTGTTGCAGGCGCAGCGCTGGCTGGTCGATTCGCGCGACGAGGCGACCGGCGAGCGGCTCGACAATCTGGAAGATCCGTTCCGGCTCTACCGCTGCCACACCATCATGAATTGCGCCAAGGCCTGCCCAAAACACCTCAATCCGGCGAAAGCGATCGCCGACATCAAGCGCGCGCTGGTCGAGCGGCAGGTGTGATTCGTATTTTGTAATTTGTCACTCGGGATTGCCGCGCGGCGGCAAGTCCGGAATCCATAATCCCAGTCAGTGCAGAAAATGCACCAATCATGAGCATGGATTCCCGGCTCGCGCCTTTGGCACGCCCGGACTGACGCGCGGGAACTACCCTCACCGCCGCGTGTTAGCGGCGTATGGCACAACAAGATTACCTCAACCGCGTCTGGGAGACTGCAACGGCTGCTTTCACGGCCGATCGTCCCGCTATGGGCGAGATCAGAAAGGTGGCGATGCGATGAGCCCCGAACCCAAGAAGCCGGCCGAACAGCCAGCATCCGATCCGAAAGGCCCGCGCACGCCCTATCCGGTGGAAGAGCCGCCGACTCCGGGCCCCGGCTCGGAGCCGGATTACTTTCCCGGCAAGCCCGTGGGCGGCGACATACCGACGATGTAGGGCGGCGCGTCATTCCGGATTGCCGCGCAGCGGCAAGTCCGGAATCCATAATCACAAGTCAGCGAATATGGATTCCGGGCTCGCGCCTTCGGCGCGCCCCGGAATGACAGGTTACAGCTTCAGCTTCTTCTTCCGCTGTCCCAGCGTGCGCAGCCGCAGCGCGTTGAGCCGGATGAAACCTTCGGCGTCGCGCTGGTCGTAGGCGACCTTGCCGTCCTCGAACGTGACCAGGTCCTGATCGTAGAGCGAATATTGGCTCTCGCGGCCGACCACGCCGACACTGCCCTTGTAGAGTTTCAGCCGCACCCGGCCGCCGACGAATTCCTGGCTCTTGTCGATCGCCGCCTGCAGCATCTCTCGCTCGGGCGAGAACCAGAAGCCGTTATAGATCAGCTCGGCGTATTTCGGCATCAACTCGTCCTTGAGATGCGCCGCGCCGCGATCGAGCGTGATCGATTCAATGCCGCGATGCGCGGCCAGCAGGATCGTGCCGCCCGGCGTTTCATACATGCCGCGTGACTTCATGCCGACGAAACGATTCTCGACCAGATCGAGCCGGCCGATGCCGTGTGTGCGGCCGAGCGCATTGAGCGCGGTCAATAACGCAGCCGGCGAAAGTTTCTTGCCATCGATCGCTACCGGATCGCCGCGCTCGAAGTCGATCGTGATATAGGCGGGCTTGTCCGGCGCGCTCGAAGGATCGTCGGTGCGCGAATAGACATAATCCGGCACCTCGCCTGCCGGGTCTTCCAGCACCTTGCCCTCGGACGACACGTGCAGAAGGTTCGCATCGGTCGAGAACGGCGCTTCGCCGCGCTTGTCCTTGGCGATCGGAATTTGATTCTGCTCGGCGAAAGCGAGCAGCGCCTCGCGCGATTTGAAATCCCATTCGCGCCACGGCGCAATCACCTTCACGTCGGGTTTGAGCGCGTAATAAGCGAGCTCGAACCGCACCTGGTCGTTGCCCTTGCCGGTCGCGCCATGGGCGACGG
>Ga0208220_1001349_pt1 | contig 10315 bp, 9 predicted proteins | sample NGESurdeep092012_9_FD_184484 | JGI IMG/M metagenome (GOLD analysis project Ga0208220, IMG submission 184484) | Arctic peat soil microbial communities from Barrow, Alaska - NGEE Surface sample F53-1 deep-092012 (SPAdes) | ecosystem: Environmental > Terrestrial > Soil > Wetlands > Peat ... | reverse complement strand
GGCGACTGTTAGCCCCTATAGAGTCCCTTGTACCCCAATTTCGCTACTAGGAGTGACCGTCTCGTAACGACCACCCCGACTTTTTTGTCCGCAAGACAACTAACGTGCGCCAAACGCAGACGCGACGACACCTCCGCGTGTACACACGTTTGTTAGGGGTCCCGCGAAAGCAATTCGCAGCACCGCGTCGCGCAGAAAGGCACATCAAAGTGGAGAACCGTGACCGGCTCCTGACACCCGGAGAGGTTGCCAGCTTGTTTCGGGTCGACCCGAAGACAGTGACACGCTGGGCAGCTTCCGGCCGGATCGGCAGCATCCGCACGCCCGGTGGCCATCGACGTTTCCGGGAATCTGAAGTTCGGGCTCTCTTGCGCGGCGACTCTGATCTCGAGTCGATCGGATCGCTTGCATTGGAAGCCTCAGAGGGCTGAGCTTCCGGCGTGAGCCCTGAGCAACGGGTCGATCAGGTCGGTCCAAGCCGCCCGTCCCATGTCCATTCTCCGGGGTCGATCAGGTCGGTCCAAGCCGCCCGTCCCACCGCGTAAACAGATCGTGATCGACGCCGAGAACGTCGAGGATTTTGCCTGCGACGAAGTCGACCAGCTGCTGCACGCTCTTGGGCTTGCTGTAGAAAGCCGGACTCGCAGGCAGCACCACCGCGCCGGCTGCATCGAGGGTGACCAGGTGCCGCAGCGTCGCACCAGTCAAAGGCATTTCACGCGGGACGACGATCAGCGGGCGTCGTTCCTTCAGCGTGACATCTGCGGCTCGCTGAAGAAGATCCTTCGAGAGCCCGATAGCGATCCCGGCCACCGACGCGGTGCTCGCGGGCACCACCACCATGCCCCGCGTGATGTACGAACCACTCGACGGGCCGGCCGCAAGATCGCCCGGTGACCAGAAGCGCACGTGGTCGAAGTTCGCGCTTTCGAAGTCCGCAGTGTGCAGAGTCGGCAGATCGGCATCGAGCTGTGACGTCAGCCAGGCATGCAGGCTGTCGGAGTCGTCGTGCCACGCGACGCCGGTTTCATCGAGCAGGGTCAGCCGCGCGGCCCGCGAGACGACGAGGTCGATGTGTTGCCCGGCGTCCAGCAGAGCCCGCAAAACCGCTGCGGCGTAAGGGGTTCCGCTAGCGCCACTGACGCCGACGACCCACGGCACCCGCGTCGCGCCGGTCATCCCCGCGCTGCTCATCCCCGCGCTACTCATCCCCGAAGGCCGCGCGAGACCAAGTCGGCGACCGCGAAGCAGAACAAGCCGATGCCGACGAAGCCGTTCACCGTGAAGAACGCACGGTTGACCTTCGACAGGTCGTCCGGCTTCACCAGATGCTGCTCATAGGCGAGCGCAACTGCTGCGGCGGCAACACCGGTCGTCCATGTCCAACCGAGGTGGGCCAACACGCCGAACCACAACAGCAGCAAGACGGTCGCGTAGTGCGCGACGCGCGAGAAAGCGAGGGCCACCTGCGGCCCGAACCGAGCGGGCAACGACTTCACGCCGATCTCGCGGTCGATCGTGTAGTCCTGGAGCGCGTAGATGATGTCGAAACCACCGATCCAGCAACCGACGGCAAGTCCGAGCACCACTGCGGTCCATGACCACCGACCCGTAACGGCCAGCCACGCGCCGATCGGACCGATCGTCTGCGCGACGCCGAGCACCGCGTGCGGCGCCCAGGTGACCCGCTTGGCGTACGGGTAGGCGGCCAGCACGATTGCAGCGACCGGCGCGAGGAAGAAGCACACCCGGTTGAGGGCACCTGCAGCGACCATCAGAACGACCAGCGCGACGATTGCGCCCGCCCACGCTGTGCGCAGATTGACAACGCCCGTGACGAGTTCGCGACCCTGGGTGCGCGGGTTGCGTGCATCGATGTGGCGGTCGACGATCCGGTTGACCGCCATCGCGAAGGTGCGCGCGCCGACCATCGCAATCGTGACGAGTGCAAGTTGGCGCCAGTGCACGTGGTCGTTGACACTCGCCATCGCCGTCAAGGCAGCGATGTAGGCGAACGGCAGTGCGAACACCGAATGCTCGAACCGCACCAGATCGAGGAACGCCTTGACCCTGCCGGGCGTGCGGGCAGCTGGACTCAGGGACGCCGTGGTCGTGCTCACGAGATGCCGAACTCCTTCCAGCGGGCTGTCACACGCTCGATGACCGCGGGATCCTGCGTGATCATCTCCGGCCAACCGCGGGCGTAGCCCTCGGTTGGCAACTTCCCGGTGGCATCGATGCCCACCTTGCCGCCCCAGAACTGCTGGTAACTGGCGTGATCGAGGTGATCGACCGGACCGACAGATTGCACCATGTCGTGGGTGTAGTCGACGTTGCCCAATGCCCGCCAGGCAACTTGCGAGTAGTCATGCACATCGCAGTCGGCGTCGACCACGACGATCAGCTTCGCGAGCGAGAGCATCCCAGCGCCCCAGATCGCGTGCATCACCTTGTGAGCGTGCTTCGGAAAGCGCTTGTCGATGCTGACAATCACGCAGTTGTGGAACACCCCCTCGACTGGCATGTCCATGTCGACGATGTCGGGGATCAGCAGCTTCACCAGCGGCAGAAAGATCCGCTCGGTGGCCTTGCCCATCGGTCCGTCCTCAGCCGGCGGTCGACCGACCACGATGCTCTGGAACACCGGCTTCTTCTGCATCGTCATGCAGTCGATCGTCAGAGCCGGAAAAGGCTCGACAGGCGTGTAAAAACCGGTGTGGTCGCCGAACGGCCCCTCTGGCCGCCGCTCCCCCGGCTCGAGCCAGCCTTCAAGAACGACTTGGGCGTCGGCCGGCACTTGGAGTGGCACGGTCATGCAGTCGACCATCTCCACCCGCTCCTGCCGCAAGAAGCCCGCGAACAGGTACTCGTCGATGTCACTGGGCAACGGCGCGGAAGCTGCGTACGTCACCACCGGGTCGCAGCCGAAGGCGATCGCAACCGGCAATCGCTCGCCGCGCCGCTCGGCGACGGCGTGATGGGCGTTGGAGTCCTTGTGGATCTGCCAATGCATCGCGACAGTGCGCGAGTCGTGCCGCTGCAACCGATAGAGCCCGAGGTTGCGCTGACCGGTCTCCGGGTGCTTCGTGTGCGTGAGGCCGAGGTTGAAATACGAGCCGCCGTCATCGGGCCAGGTGTGCAAGGCGGGCAAGGACATCAGGTCGACCTTGTCGCCCTTCACGACGACGTCTTGGCAGTCGCCTTTTCGTACGGTCTTAGGCGGGACGTCGCGTAGCTGGCCCAGCTTGCTCATCGCATCCTTGAGACCGGCGAAGCCCTTCGGCAACTCGGGCTTGAGCAGGTCGCCGATGCGGGCGCCGATCTCGTCAAGGTCATCGACCCCAAGTGCTTTGGCCATCCGGGCGGTGGTGCCGAAGACGTTCATAGCCAGCGGCAACTTGGAGCCTTTGACGTTCTCGAACAGCAGTGCAGGGCCGCCAGCCCTCACGACCCGGTCGACGATCTCGGTGATCTCCAGGTACGGATCGACCTGCGCTTTGACGCGCACGAGTTCGCCGTCCTTCTCCAGGCGCTCGAGAAACTCGGGCAGGTCGGCGAAGCTCATAGATCAAGTATCGCGGGTCGCCCTGGGTTGGCGCCGTTCAGGCCAATTTCAGCCGGACGCCGCGGGGGTGGCCGGCCCCTCAGACGGCGGGGCAATGAGAGCGTCGATGGCGACTACGAGGTTCCCGAAGGATTCGCTGCCGCCTTCGAATCCCAACACGTAGCCGTTATCGATGCCCTGACAGCCGGTGTCGTTGTACCAGAGGTCGACATCCGCGCGATCGGGATAGCCGAGCACGATCAATGCGACGTGCCCAGGGTCACCACTTGGGCAGCTGTACGAGCCGATCACAGGAGCGATGCTCGTAGCCGCGACAAGCGCAGACAACGAGGTCGCCTGGGCCGGCGTCAGCGAAACGGATCCGCGCAGATTAGGCACCGGCATCGGCGCTGGGGTATCGACCTCGGTGTTCGCGCCCGGCGAGAAATACATAACGTTGTCGGTTGCGTAACGGCAGATGAGCCCGCGTGTGGCACCGGTTGGTGCGAGTTCCTTCATCAGGGCGGGAGCTGCGGGGTTTTCGACGTCCGTGACCGCCCACGGCATCGTCGTCGGACACCCCTGGGCGACGGTCAGCCGCAGGTGTTGGCCGGGCGGGGCAGAGAAAGCTGGAACGGGAAACGGCGACGAATAGCCGCCACCCCGCGCCGTCCCGGATGGGGTTGGAGAGATCAGCGATCCGTTGGTCGTGGCCATGCGCGCACTCGCACACGCGACCAAGCCGGCAACGCCGAGCACGAGCGTCGCGATAGCCATGCGCGAGCGGTGCATGCCCCACCTCCCCTGTTGGGCATCAGACGCGCAGCGACCGACACCGGTTTCATGGGTGCATCCGACTGCTACAGACGGCGCGTTTACTGCCCTCCGGGGGCAGTAAACGCTCAGGATGTCGGCATAGTGGGCGGGCTACACGCCGGCGTAGGAGTGCATGCCGCTGATGAAGATGTTCACGATGAAGAAGTTGAACAGGATCGACGTGAACCCGAGCATCGCGATGTAGGCAGCCTTGCGCCCGCGCCAGCCGGCCGTCGCACGAGCGTGCAGGTAGCCGGCGTAGATAACCCAGGTGATGAACGCCCAGGTCTCCTTCGGGTCCCACTGCCAGTAGTGCCCCCAGGCGTACTCAGCCCAGATCGCGCCGGCGATGACCGCAAACGTCCAGACCGGGAACGCGAAAGCGTAGGCACGGTAGGCAGTGCGGTCGAGAACGGCCGGCGACGGCATGATCCTGGCCAGCCCCGAGAAACGCACTGGGCGGCCAGCAGCCGTCGCGGTTTCGTAGTGATCGGCGACCAGGAACATGGTGGTAGCCGCTGTCGCAACCGTGAACACTCCGGACGCAATGATGGCCGCGGTCACGTGGATCGCCAGCCAGTACGAGTGCAGCGCTGGCACCAGCGGCGCCGGAGCGACATAGAGCACCAGCACGGCGATGCCCAGGGCCAGCACCACAGGTGTCATGACGAACACGCCGAGGTACCGCGCCGGCTGCCGCATCATGATCACCAAGAACGCGGTCACGGCGGTGAACGTCAGCGCCAGCGTGAACTCGTACATGTTGCCCCAGGGCAACCGGTGTACCGAAAGGCCGCGGCTGACGATGGCGCCGAAATGGAACAGCCACCCGACGACGGTGGCGGCGATCGCGAACTGACCGGCGTGCGCCGAGATGAACGAAGCACGGGCGGGCGGCGCAGGCGGTGGCGCGGTCGGAGCGGCGGCGTCGTCGGCGCGGGCCGCTCCGCCGACAAGAGCAGGGACGCGGACGTCGAGGCGTGCCGCTTTCTCGTCGGGAAGCTGCGGTGCGTGGTTACCGAAGGCGGAGTCGATTGCGTAGCCGAGGAAGCCAAGTGAGTAAGCCGCGATGCCACCGGCAATCAGTTCGTTCGACAACCTGGCAAGGCCGACATCGACACCCACGGTTCAGTCCTCCCGAAGCTGTTCGACGGGCTCGTCCAACACCACACTCAGCCTATCGGCCACTGGCGGTAAGGCCCGCTGGAGAGCCGCGACCATGTCGGCGAATTCCTCGTCGAAGCCACCGCTTGCATCAGTTCTGGTCAAGCCACCGACCTCGACCAAGGTACGCCCAGGGTGTTCGTGATCTTGAGGCACCGCCCTCACCCAGAACCGGCGGCGGCGCACCCGCAACGACAGCAGCAATCCGGCGACCATGAAACCCACGGAGACCAGGACGACGCCCTTGCCGGGGTCGCGGCTGATCTGGAAGGTCGCCCACTGGGAGAACCCGACAAACGTCACGCTGCCCTGCCCGTTCGGCAACGTCAGCGTCTGGCCCGGCGCCATTTGGGTGGTCGCCAGGAGCTTCATGTTCGTCGTGTCGAGCGTGTACACAGACTGCGGGACGCCGCTGTCGAGGCCTAGGTTCCCGGCGTAGACGCCGATGACGACGACGGGGTTGTCCGGCGCAGGGAAGACGGAGACCGGCCGGCCGCTTGGATCGTCGACCGCCGACGGCAGGAAGAAGCCGGTGATGCCGAGTTGCTGCGGGACCGCGTCGGGGAGTTTCACAACACCTTGTGACTCGAACGTGCTGCCCTGAGGCAGGAACGGTGTTACCTGGTCAAAGACCTGCCCCGATCCGTCGGTCACTCGAAAGTGCGGCGCGTAGCCGTGGCCGACGAGATAGACGTTCGCGCCACCCGAGCTCAGTGGGTGGTTCACGGTGATGTCGTCATTGCGTAGCGGCGCGTTCGGGTTCGGCTGCCAGGTGATGTGCGCGTCGAAGCTGTTCGCCGCTCCCCGCGTCGCTCCCGTGCGCTCGTAGGTGGCATCGAACGAGTTCAGGGTGAACGAGAACGGCGGGAGACTCGTGCGGTTCACCAGGTCGCCGAGCTTCAGCTCGTCATAGGCAATGGCGGTATCGGAGAAGCCGGTGTGTTCCGTCACGAGCACCGTGCCGGTGAAGCCGAAGTTCGACGACACCGCGATGCCCACCAACACCACGAGCAGCGACAGATGGAACACCAGGTTGCCGGTCTCGCGCAGGTGCCCCTTCTCCGCAGCCACGCTCGTCGATGCAGCGTCGGACCGAAAGCGCTTTGAACGAAGCAACCCGTACGACGCGGCAACGACGTCGCTGGCCGGCACTGCCGTCGTCCAACTCGTGAAATACGGCAATCGGCCAAGGTTGCGCGGCGCAACAGGCGGCCGTGCACGCATCGCGCGTATGTGGCGGCGACTGCGCGGGATGACGCAACCCGCGAGAGAAATGAACAGCAACAAGTAAACGGCCGCGAACCACGGCGAGCCGAAAACGTCGAAGCCACCGATCGCGTTGATGATCGGCGCGAGCGTCGGGTGCGCGACGTAGTACTGACGCACCCGCAGCGGGTTGCTCGCGTGTTGCGGAAGCACGCTTCCCGGTACCGCCGCGAGGGCGAGCAGGAACAGCAGTATCAGTGCCGTCCGCATGGACGTCAGCGAGTACCAAGCCCACCGCAACCAGCCCAGCACCGACGTCGCCGTTGAACGTCCACCACGTTGACGAGTGCCGAGCTCGTCTTGCTCGACCGATTCCTCGCGTTCGAGCGGCGCTGTGTCGAGTTTCGAGGCGGCTGCGACATCGTCGACGTCGGTGGGGATTTCACTCATGTCACACCGCCGGCACGTAGCCGGTGATCGTCGATTGCAGATCGCCGACCAGGGTGTGCCACGCACCGGTGACCAGGAGCACGCCGACGATGATCAGCATCGCGCCGCCGATTCTGGTGACTAGTGCGTAGTGGCGCTTGACAATGCCGAGGACGCCCACTGCGCGACGAAACGCGAGCGCGGTAGCGATGAACGGCAGGCCGAGACCAAGGCAATAGGCAAGCGTGAGCAACGCACCCTGTGTCGCACTCGATCCTTGATACGCCAGGAACTGAACCGCGCCCAGCGTCGGCCCGATGCACGGCGTCCAGCCGACTCCGAACATGAACCCGAGGATCGGAGCGCCGGCAATTCCGGCGGCTGGCACCCGGTGGAATCGAGCCTCGCGTTGCAGTCCTGGGATCAGACCCATGAAGACCAACCCGAGGGCAATGATGACAACGCCGAGGATGCGATCGATCAGCTCAGAGTGGGCGCGGATGTTTGCTCCCGCGTATCCGAAGAGCGTTCCGGAGATGACAAATACGACGGAGAATCCAAGCACGAATAACAGCGCGCCGAGAAGCACCCGACCGCGGCCGCTACCTCGCGCATCGTCGATGTCTGCGCCGCTCAGACCGGTGATGTAGGAGAGGTAGCCGGGCACGAGCGGCACGACGCAGGGAGACAGGAACGACACCACACCAGCAATCAGCGCCACCGGTAGTGCCAACAACAACGGACCGGTCAACACGGTGTGTTGAAAGGAGCTACCAACCGACGCGACGACCATCATGTCGACGCCTGCGCTGCTACCTGTTTCACAACAGTCAGCAACTGCGTGTACGTCATCTCTCCAAGGCCGCGTGCAGCGATGCGACCTTGCCGATCGATCACGATCGTCGTCGGCGGCGTCTCAACACCGGTGCTGCGAAAGTCGAGGGCGATGCGCGATGCCTGGTCGGAGAAACTCGGATAGTCGATGTGATGAGTCGTCTCGAAACGGACGCCGTCCGAGACGCCGTTCTCTCTGATGTCGACGCCGACAAACTGCACGCCCGATGCTCGGGTGTCGGTGTAGACCTGCTCAAGCGCAGCAGCCTCACTTCGACAGGGCGGGCACCACGACGCCCAGAAGTTGAGCACGACCACCTTGCCGGCGTACTGCGACAGCGCAAGTGGCTGACTGCCGAGGTCGGTGCCCGAGACAGTCGGTGCCAGCTTGCGATGGCCAGGCGCATAGACAGTCATGACGCCGACGCCGTTGAGCGCGATGTAGTTGGTTTGCTGGTCGTTGGTCGCGGACGCCGACGTCGAGCACCCGCTGAGACCAAACACGATGGCAATCACGACGGGCACGGCAATCATGCGAAGCGATCGCACGTCAGGCGCCCGCGACCTGACCGACACCGGCGTGGCCAGACGGCTCGGTGTAATCAACGCTGACGATCGTGTTGCCATCGAACGTGAAACTCGTCAGGCTGCCGAGCGCACACTGACGGCGTCGCGGGTCGTGCCAGAGGCGCTGACCTGCCACCTCTCGGCGTGCAGTCCAGATCGGCAACTGGTGGCTCACGCAGATCGCTTCGTGACCGCGCGCAGCGTCGCGCGCGCTCGCGACTGCGGCGAGCACTCGCGCCGCGATTTCGCGGTACGGCTCCCCCCACGAGGGCCGAAAGGGATTCGTTAGGTATCGCCAATGGGCGGGGCGGCGAAGTGAACCGTCGCCGACGCCGAACGTCAAGCCCTGGAACACATTCGCGGCCTCGATGAGTCGCGCGTCGATACCGATCGCGAGGTCGAACTGTTCTGCCACCGGTGTCGCAGTTTCGATCGCGCGCTCCAACGGCGACGAGATCACCGCGACGATGTCGCGTTCGGCGACCGCGGCGGCAGCCCGCTTCGCCATCGCCTGGCCCGCGTCGGTCAGGTGAAATCCCGACAAGCACCCATAGAGAACGTGCTCCGGGTTGTTCACCTCACCATGGCGCAGCAGATGGACGACGGTGCGCTCGCTCATGCGCCGACCTCCGGTCGCGAGCTCGCAGCGGCTCGCGCTGCGTGCGGCAACGCGTCGGCGATCCGTTCGATCGCGGCGTCATCGTGGGCGGCAGACACAAACCAAGCTTCGAAGGCGGACGGCGGGGCGTACACGCCGCGCTCGAGCAACGCGTGGAAGAAGGCGGCGTAGCGCCACGACTCTTGTGCCCGCGCATCGTCGAAGTTCACGACGTCGCGATCGGTGAAGAACAAAGAGAACAGGTTGCCCGCGTACTGCAGGCGATGTGCGACGCCCGCCTCAGTGAGGGCCGCCGAGGCCAGCGCGCCGACCGTCGTAGCAGTCGCGTCGATATGGGCGTAGACCTGCGGCGTGCACGCCCGCAGTGTCGCGAGTCCGGCAGCGGTGGCGAGCGGATTTCCCGACAGTGTGCCGGCTTGGTAGACGGGCCCGGCAGGCGCCAGCCTCGCCATGATGTCCGCGCGACCTCCGAATGCGGCCGCTGGCAGTCCCCCGCCCATGACCTTGCCGAAGGTGAGGAGGTCGGCGTCGACGCCGTCGATGCCGTGCCAACCGGTCGCCGAGACCCGGAAGCCAGTCATGACCTCGTCGATGATGAGCAACGCGCCGTGCCGGTGCGCGAGCTCGCGCAGCCCAGCGTTAAAGCCGGCCGCCGGCGCGACGACACCCATGTTCGCGGCCGCGGCCTCGGTGATGATGCAGGCAACCTGCTCCCCATAGACGTTGAACGCCGCGTCGACGGCAGCGAGGTCGTTGTACGGCAACACGATCGTGTCGGCCGCGGACGCTCCGGTAACTCCAGGTGAGTCGGGTAAGGCGAGGGTCGCTACTCCCGAGCCGGCGGCAGCGAGCAGCGCGTCGACGTGGCCGTGGTAGCAACCGGCAAACTTCACGACCTTCGACCGGCCGGTGAAGCCGCGCGCCAATCGAAGGGCACTCATGGTGGCCTCGGTCCCCGAACTGACCAGCCGTACCTGCTCGACTGGCCCTACCCGCGCCACGATCGCCTCAGCGAGCTCGACTTCGCCGGCTGTCGGCGTCCCGAAGCTTGTCCCTTTGCTCGCAGCTGCAGTGATCGCCTCGATCACGCTTGGATACGCATGCCCGAGCACCAGCGGACCCCACGAGCACACCAG
>Ga0208220_1001347_pt1 | contig 10334 bp, 8 predicted proteins | sample NGESurdeep092012_9_FD_184484 | JGI IMG/M metagenome (GOLD analysis project Ga0208220, IMG submission 184484) | Arctic peat soil microbial communities from Barrow, Alaska - NGEE Surface sample F53-1 deep-092012 (SPAdes) | ecosystem: Environmental > Terrestrial > Soil > Wetlands > Peat ... | reverse complement strand
CGGCGGCGCTCGCGACCGGGCGCGCCCGCGGCTGGGCGGCGGTGATCGGCGGCTGCATCGCGGCCGGGATCATGCTCGACCCGCAGGGCGGCGACGGCGTCGCGGTGCTGCTGTCGTCGCCCGACCACATCGGCACCTCGGTGCCGATGATGCTGGCGTGGCTGATCCTGGACCGCGCCCGCCCGGGCTGGCGGACCGCCGCCGCGGTGTCGCTCGTGCTCGGCCTGGCGGGGCTGGCCGACTCGGTGGTGACCTACGCCGCGATCGCCCCGCTGGTGCTGGTGGTGGCCATTCGCCTCGGCCACGCGCTGCTGCACGACCGGTCGGCGCCCCGGCGCGGTGTCCTGGCGGAACGGCGGTACGAGATCGGGCTCGCGGCGGGCGCGGCCGCGGCCGCCATCGCCGCCCGGGTGGCGCTGCGGCTCATCGGGGCCCTCGGGGGGTTCAGCTCGCCGCCGCCGGTCGCGTCGGTGGCCTCGCTGCACCTCATCCTCAGCCATAACCTGCCGGTGGTCGGGCGCGGGCTGCTGATGCTGTTCGGCGCGGACTTCCTCGACTACCCGGTGGGCGTCGTCCTCGTGCTCCACCTGGTCAGCGTGGCGCTGGTGGCGGTGGCGGTCGCGGTGACCGCATGGCACTTCCCGGCCGACCTCGACCTGGTCGCGCAGCTGCTGCTGGCGGGCATCGTGGTCAACCTGGCGGTCTTCATCGTCAGCACCAACGTCTCCTGGCTGCCGACGATGCGCGAGGCGGACGCGGTCCTCCCGTTCGGCGCCGCGCTGGCCGGGCGGCAGCTCGGTCCCCGGCTGGCCGCCGCGCTGGCGGCCGGCCGTCGGTCGGCGTCGCTGCCGTCGACGCCGGCGCGGGCGTCGCGGGCGTCGCGGGCGTCGCGGGCGTCGCTGCCGTCCGGGCGGCCGGGCCGGGTAGCCGGGCTGTCCCGGGCGGCCGCAGCCGGGCTGGTGGCGGCGCTCGCGCTGGCCGGCGTCGGCTACGCGGCCGGCCTCGCCCGTCAGGTCAGCCCGCGCATCCCGGTGTCGTCGGGGCAGCAGCTGGCCGACTGGCTGACCGCCCGCCACCTGGACAACGGGCTGGGCGGCTACTGGCAGTCGGCCTCGGTCACGCTGATGAGCCGGGGCGAGGTCACCGTCCGGCTGGTCGGCATCGACTACCGGCCGCGCCGGCAGATGCTGGTCAAGGGGGTCAGGGAGGACTGGGCGGGCTGGTACAGCCCGGCGACCGAGACGGCCGACTTCGTCGTGCTGGCGCCCGGCGACGACTCGTTCCCCGGGTTCGACGGCCGGGCGGCGGCGATCGCGACGTTCGGGCGGCCGGCCGCGGCCTACCGCGTCGACGGGTACACGATCCTGGTCTGGCCGAAGGCCAACCTGCTGGCCGAGCTCGCGCCGCTGCCCGCGCCGCTGCCCGCGAGCTAGGCGGCCGGGCCAGGTCGCAAGTGTGACTTCCGACACACTTGGGGTGACATTGCCCGATCGGGGCGGCTGATGCAAACGTTTGCAACGTGCCCGATGTCACTAAACCGGTCGGGAAGCTGCATAATGGCGATCATGCGACTGTCAGCACGCGCCGACTACGCACTGCGCGCCGCCATCGAACTCGCCGCGGCACAGGACGGCCATGTTACGGCCGAGCAGCTTGCGCAGGCGCAGAATATACCGGGCAAGTTCCTCGAGACCATCCTCACCCACCTGCGACGCAGCAACATCGTGCGCAGCCAGCGCGGTCCGGACGGCGGATTCTGGCTCGCCCGCCCGGCGGCCGAGATCTCCCTCGCGGACATCATCAGGGCGATCGACGGCCAGCTGCTCGGGGTGCGCGGCGAGCGGCCGGAGAACGTCAGCTACCCCGGCGCGGCCGAGCCGCTGCAGCGGGTGTGGATTGCGCTACGGGCGAACGAGCGGGCGGTCCTGGAGACGGTGACGCTGGCGGACATCGTCAACACCAAGCTCCCCGACGCGATCCAGCTGCTGGTCGACAGCCCCCAAGCCTGGGTGTAAAGGCCTTCCTCGGCTAGACGAAGAGTCCCGGGCGGTTCATCGGAACCGCCCGGGACTCTTGTGCGTCTAGGGCGCTATACGCCGACGACCGAGGGCAGGTGGTCGAGGCCGTCGTCGAGGTGGCCGAGGTCGTCGTCGAGCGACTCGGCGGCCTCCGGCACGTCGACCGAGACCCGCTTGACCGGGATCCGGTCGCTCGGGATGCGCAGGCCGGGCTCCCGCAGGGCCCCGGACAGCACCGGCTCGTTCTGCAGCTCGGCCAGCGAGAAGTTGTCCGACACCTCGCGGAACACCTGCGAAAGCGGCGTGTCGAGGGCGGCGCAGATCGCGGCCAGCAGCTCCGACGACGCCTCCTTGCGACCGCGCTCCACCTCGGACAGATAGCCAAGTGACACTCGCGCCGATGCGGACACCTCGCGCAGGGTGCGGCCCTGCCTGATGCGGAGTCGACGCAGCACGTCGCCGAGCAGTTGACGAAGTAGAACCATCGTCGCACTCCCTTCCTGAGGCGCAACCCTTCCAAAGGCGCAACCGCTTGCCGGGCTCTCTTGCGAAGTTACCGGATCGCGACCCTCGCTACCTCCACCGTACCTTTCCGTACGGTAAGCCCGCGAGACCGCTACCGGGTGTGTCCGCTCCCGACGTAACGCTGTAATCACGGACACTCTTCCCTAAGTCGGCCTAGTAGCAAACCAAGTACCCGTTCCACAGTCAGTCTACGTATCTCATCCCGGTTTCCTGCCAGCGAGATCGTGCGCACCACCGTGTCGTCGGCCAAGCTCACCGCGATGTGCACCGTGCCGGGGGGATAGCCATTCTGGGGGTCAGGGCCAGCAACTCCGGTGGTCGCCACTCCGATCGTGGCCTGCAGGCGCCGCCTGACGCCCTCGGCCATCGCCGCCGCCACCGGCGCGTAGACCGGGCCGTGGGCCTTGAGCATGGCGACGTCGACGCCGAGGGCCTCGGCCTTGAGCTCGGTCGCGTAGGCGACCACGCCGCCCCGGAAGGCGCTCGAGGCGCCGGGCACGTCGGTCAGCGCGGCGGCGACGAGGCCGCCGGTCAGCGACTCGGCCGTGGCCAGCGTGTGCCCGGCCTCGGTCAGCCGCTTGAGAACCTCCGCGGCCAGCTCACGGGCGGCCGGACCGGCCACGCCTGCAACCATCCGACGATCCTCCGATATCCGCTGGCTACGCGGGCTTGGGCTTCTGGATCAGCCGCACCGCGCGCACCACGTAGTCCACGCCCGTCACCAGCGTTACCACGAGCGCCGCGCCCATGACAACCTCCCTGATCAGCACCGGGAGGCCGAACGAGGGGGGCAGCACGTACAGGCAGATCGCGATGATCTGCAGCAGCGTCTTGAGCTTGCCGCCCTGGCTGGCGGCGATGACCCCGCGCCGGATGACGGCGAAGCGCAGCGCGGTGATGCCGAGCTCGCGGAACAAGATCAGCGCGGTGACCCAGACCGGCAGCTCCCCGATCACCGACAGGGTGATCAGGGCCGCCCCGGTCAGCGCCTTGTCGGCGATCGGGTCCGCGATCTTGCCGAAGTCGGTCACCAGGCCGCGCCTGCGCGCCAGCTCACCGTCGAGCAGGTCGGTCAGGGAGGCGCCGCCGAACGCGGCCAGGGCGGCCAGCCGCCACCCGGTGCCGCCCTGGGCGAGGCACACGACGAAGACCGGGACCAGGCAGATCCGGGCCACCGTGAGGATGTTGGCGACGTTCACCAGCCCCACCGGCGCCGGCTTGTCGGCGTCGGCGGCCTCGGCCGCTCCGGCTGCGCCCGCCGGGCCGGCCGCGTTGGCCGGGCCCGCCGCGTTAGCCGGGCTCGCCGTTCCGCCCGGGCCGGCCGCGCCGGGTGCGCCCTCCGCGTGCGGAAGGCGGCGGTCCGGGGCGGGCGCGCTCACGCTTGGGCGACCAGATCGGCGCCCGCCGACTCCACCACCCGGGCCGTCACGAGGTCGCCAGGGGCGAGCGGGCGGTCGGCGAGCAAGGTAGTGGAACCGTCCACGTCCGGCGCCTGATGGGCGGCACGGCCCTCGTAGCGGCCGTCTCCCAGCGCCTCCTCCACCAGCACCTCGACGGTCTCGCCGATCCGGTCAGCCGCCCGCTGGGCCATGACCTCCTCGGCGATGTCGGCGAACTCGTCGACCCGGCGGGCGATCTCGGCCTCGTCGAGCTTGATCTCGTCGGCGAACGTCGCCGCCTCGGTGCCGTCCTCGTCCGAGTAGCCGAAGATCCCGATCGCGTCCAGCCGCGCCTCGCTCAGGAACAGCTCGAGCTCGCGGAGGTCGTCGGCGGTCTCGCCGGGGAAGCCGACGATGAAGTTGGACCGGACCCCCGCCTCCGGGCACGCCTGCCTGACCTGCTCGACCAGGCGGGTGAAGCGCTCCCGGTCGCCGAACCGGCGCATCCGCCGCAGCACCGGGCCGCTGGCGTGCTGGAACGACAGGTCGAAGTAGGGCACCACGCCGGGGGTCGAGGTCATCACGTCGATCAGCCCCGGCCGGACCTCGGCCGGCTGCAGGTAGCTGACCCGCACCCGGGCGACGCCCTCGGTCTTGGCCAGCTCAGGCAGCACGGTCTCGAGCAGCCGCAGGTCGCCCAGGTCCTTGCCGTAGGAGGTGGAGTTCTCGCTCACCAGCAGCAGCTCGCGGACGCCGCTGGCGGCCAGCCACTGCGCCTCGGCCAGCAGCTCGGGCGGGCGCCGGGAGACGAACGCCCCCCGGAACGAGGGGATGGCGCAGAACGCGCAGCGGCGGTCGCAGCCGGAGGCGATCTTCAGCGGCGCGGTGACGCCGCCCGCCAGCCGCCTGCGGATCACCTGCGGGCCGGAGGCGGGCGCGAGGCCGTCGGGAAGATCGGTGAGGTCAACCTGGCGCTCCGCCTTCGCCTGCTGGCGGCTGGCCGGGCTCACCGGCAGCAGCGTGCGGCGGTCCCTGGCCACGTGCGCGGGGCGCTTCTTGCCCGCGAGCACGTCGTCGAGGCGGGCGGCGATGTCGGCGTAGTCGTCGAAGCCGAGCACCTGCGCGTCGACGTCCTCTTCGGTGAGGGCGGAGGCGAGCTCGGTCCCGTAGCGCTCGGCCAGGCATCCGACGGCGGCGACCTTGACGCCCGATCCGGCCGCCTCGATCACCACGTTGATGGACTCCTGCTTGGCCGCCTGGATGAAGCCGCAGGTGTTGACGAGGACGACGTCCGCGTCCTCCCCCTCGTCGCGCAGCGTCCACCCACCCGCCGCCAGGCGGGCGGCGAGCTCCTCGGAGTCCACCTCGTTGCGCGCGCAGCCGAGAGTGACCAGGCTGACGGTACGGGAACTAGACACATCCAGAGCGTACGTGATTCCGCCACGCCCTCAGGTCACCGGAGGAGGGCAATCGAGCGCCCCTAATCGGCGCTCAGCCGACCTGGACCGGGGTCTTGCTGAGCGGGTTGATGCTCAGCCGGGCCACCTTGCCCTTGCTCAGCTGCTGGGTCTTGCCGTTCACCGTCAGCGTGATGCCGGGCGGGTTGCCGATCACCAACGAGACCTGGCTCTTCTCGCTCCAGGTCTTGGTCGAGCCGGCCAGCATCACCCCCTGGTACAGGGTGTGCCCGGAATTGCTGTTCAGCCCCACCCAGCAGTCCTGCGCCGCAGTCAGCCGGATGACCGCCTCGGGCACCGTCGGCTTCTGCGCGGCGGGCTTGGACGCGGTGCTCGCCTTCGCGGTCGGGGTCGAGGCGTGCAGCCTGACGGTCGCGCTGGCGGTCGGGTCGGACGCGGTGTGCCTCGGGTAGAAGTGGTAGGCGCCGAAGCCCGCCAGCGCCAGCACCGCCACCGCGAGCACCCACCCGAGGTGCAGGTTCCTCGGCTCGCGGATCTTGATCGGGGTGGCCGGCGCGAAGATCTGCGACGCCCGCATGGCGCCGGGCGGCCCGTGCTCCTCGTCGTACTCCCTGATCAGCGGGACCGGGTCGGCGCCGACGGCGGCGGCGATGGACCGGATGTGGCCGCGGGCGTAGAAGTCGCCGCCGCAGGCCGAGAAGTCACCCTGCTCGATCGAGCGGACGATCGATTCTCGGATCCGGGTCTGCCTGCTGACCTGCGTAATAGTGAGACCGGCCTGACGTCGCGCCTCCGCCAAGGTGTCACCGATGCTCACTTCGCGCCTCCAAGAAAGGTCTCGTTCCCGACCACTTCTTACCCAGTGAACTCAATTAGTCACTCACGGTAGCGCGAATGATCGCGCAATCTTTTATCCGCCGCGCAGCGACGTGACCACGCCCTCGATGTCGTCGGGCCGCTTCAGGACGTCCCGCGCCTTCGAGCCTTCGCTGGGCCCGACGATACCCCGGCTCTCCAGCAGGTCCATGAGCCGGCCCGCCTTCGCGAACCCGACCCGGAGCTTGCGCTGCAGCATCGAGGTGGAGCCGAACTGGCTGGAGATGATCAGCTCGGCCGCCGCGATCAGCAGCTCGAGGTCGTCGCCGATCTCGGCGTCGACCTCGCGGGGCTTCTCCGGCACCACCTCGACGTCGGCCCGGTACTCGGGGTGCGCCTGCTGCTTGCAGTGCTCGACGATCTCCCGGATCTCCTTCTCCGAGACGAAGGCGTTCTGCAGCCGCAGCGGCTTGGACGCGCCCATCGGCAGGAACAGCGCGTCGCCCTGCCCCACCAGCTTCTCCGCCCCCGGCTGGTCGAGGATGACCCGCGAGTCGGTCAGCGAGGAGGTCGCGAAGGCCAGCCGGGACGGGACGTTGGCCTTGATCAGGCCGGTCACCACGTCCACCGACGGCCGCTGGGTCGCGATCACCAGGTGGATGCCGGCCGCCCGGGCGAGCTGGGTGATCCGGACGATGGAGTCCTCGACGTCGCGGGGGGCGACCATCATCAGGTCGGCCAGCTCGTCCACCACCACCACCAGGTACGGGTACGGCGCCAGCACCCGCTCGGAGCCGGGCGGGACGGCCAGCTTGCCCGCCCGGACCGCCTTGTTGAAGTCGTCCACGTGCCGGAACCCGAACGCCGCGAGGTCGTCGTAGCGGGTCTCCATCTCGCCGACCACCCACTCGAGGGCCTCGGCGGCCTTTTTCGGGTTGGTGATGATCGGCGTGATCAGGTGCGGGATGCCCTCGTAGATCGCCAGCTCGACCCGCTTGGGGTCGATCAGGATCATCTTCACCTCCTCCGGCGTGGAGCGCATCAGCACCGAGGTGATCAGCCCGTTCAGGCACACGCTCTTACCGGACCCGGTAGCCCCCGCCACCAGCACATGCGGCATCTTGGCCAGGTTGGCCAGGACCGTCTTGCCCTCCACGTCCTTGCCCAGCCCGACCACCATCGGGTGATGGTCGGCCAGCGCCACGTCGGACCGGAGCATGTCGCCCAGGCTGACGATCTCCTTGTCCGCGTTCGGGATCTCCACCCCGATCGCCGACTTGCCCGGGATCACCGGCAGGATCCGCACGTCGGCCGACTTCACCGCGTAGGCGATGTTCTTCGACAGCTGGGTCACCCGCTCGACCTTGACCGCCGGGCCGAGCTCGATCTCGTACCTGGTCACCGTCGGCCCCCGGCTGAACCCCGACACCTGGGCGTCGACCTTGAACTGCTCGAACACGTCCTGCAGGGCCGCGATCATCACGTCGTTGGCCTTGGTCCGCGGCTTGTGCGGGGTACCGGGCCGCAGCAGCGCGGTCGGCGGCAGCGCGTACGTCCCCGGCGGCGGCTCGGTCAGCTTGAGCTGCTCGCCCGCCAGGACCGGGCCCGACGACACCGGCCGGGCCGTAGCGGCGCCCGGCGCCCCCGGCGCCAGCGCGGCGGCGGCGGCGTCGGCGGCCGGGTCGGCCCCGCCGTCCGGCAGTTGCCCGCCGGCCCCGTCGGCCCCGTCGCTGAAGCCGAGCTCCGACAGCAGGTCCATGCCGATCCTGGCCTCCGGCAGGTCGCCGCCGGCCCCGCCGGCGGCGACGCCGGACCGCCGCCGGCCGGGGCCGACCACAGGCGTGTCGTACGGCTTGAGGTGGTCCCCGGCCTCGATGACCCCCTTCAGCTTGATCGGGCCCCGGCCGATGTCGCGGCGCCTCGGCCCGCCGTCAAGCTCGGCGTCCTCGTCCTCGTCGTCGTAGTAGTCGTCGTCGTAGTCGTCATCGAGCGGGCGCTGGTAGCCGAACAGCTCCGCCAGCCCGGCCAGCCGGTCCGGCACGTGCCGGACCGGGGTCCCGGTGATGACCAGCAGCCCGTAGCAGCCGACCAGCCCCAGCAGCGGCGTCGCGACCCACGGCGTCAGCCCGGTCGCGAGCGGCCACGCGGCCACCATGCCGATGAACCCGCCCGCGGTCTTGACCGCGGGCCAGCCGCCGTCGTGGTGCGCGAGCGTGGGCACCCCACGGGCGATGCTGAACAGGCCGAGCCCCCCGACCAGCAGCGCGGTCCAGCCGATCTCGGCCGGCGGCAGCGCCGAATTGCGGTCCGGGTGGCGGAAGAACCGCCAGCCGACCAGCGCGAACAGGATCGGGATGGCGAACGAGCCCTCGCCCACGACCGCGCTCGTGAGCGTGTAGATGCCCTGGCCCGCCAGGTTGTCCATCCGCGCCCAGATGGACGCCGCGAACACGATCGCGAGCCCGAGGAAGAACAGGCCGACGCCGTCTCGCCGGTGATCGGATTCAAGCGCGCGCGCGTTCCGGCCGAACCGGCGCGCGGTGGAGCCCACCGCCCACGCGACCAGCAGCCAGACCGAGCAGACGGCGCGGTAGATCCAGCGCGCCAGGATCACCACCGGGTCCTTGGTCGGGGCCGGCTTCGACGCGCTCCGCCTGGTCGCCGCCCCCTTCTTGGCCGCCGCCGACCGGGCGGCCGCGCCCCGGCCGGATCCGGCCGGACGGCGGCCGCTCTTCCCCTTCGTCCCCTTCGACCCGGCCGACCCGGCCGACCTGCCCCGGCCGGACGCGCCGGCGCCGGCGCCGCCCCCGGCCGAGCCGCCGCTGCCGCCCCGGCCGCCGCTGCCGCCCCGGCCGCTGGTCCCGGTGCCGGTCCCGCCGCCGCGGCCGCTCGATCGGCTGGTGGTCGTCCGCGCTGTCGTCCGCGCGCCCGACCCGGCGCCTCGGCCGGCGCTGCGCCCGGCGCCGCCGGCCGAGCCGCTGCGCGCGCCGCCGGACCTGGCCGACCCGGCCGAGCCGCGCTTGGCGCCCCGCGGCGGCACGCTCGGCAAGATCACGTCCGGCGACTCGTCGTTGTAGTAATCGTCGTCGTCGACCGCGCGCGCCCGCCCGCTCCGCGAGCCAGCCGAGCCCCTGGACCGAGAGGTAGCCATGATGACAAACGTAACGAGTACCCCGCCGGCATCGGAAGCACAAGAGCCGGAACTCGCCGGCGTGTCGCGCTTTGCGTCTGACGCCGGAGCGGCTAAAAGCGGCCTAGGCGGGACCGGTCCGGTAGTGATACCGGTGCGCGTAGCGGAACCGGCAGCGCTCGTAGAGCGCCCGGGCGCCCGCGTTGCCCACCTCGACCTGGAGAAAGACCCGGCGGACGCCCCGCTCGGCCGCCTCGGCGCAGGCCGCGGCGGTGATCGCCAGGCCCAGGCCGGCCCGCCGGCGGTCCGGGTCCACCTCCACCGCGGTGAGCCCAGCCCAGCCGCCCGCGATCGAGAGCCGGGCGATGGCCAGCACCCCGGACTCCGCCCGGATGCTCATGAACGCCTGCTCCCGGGCCGAGGCGAGCACCTCGCGCATGGCCGGCGGCCGCGTGTCGGTGCCGCGGTAGTGGTAGCGCGCGAGCCACGCCTCGTCCGGGTCGGCGTCGGCCGCGACCACCGCCCCGGCCGGGAGGCCGCCCCCGGCCACCGCGAGCGGCAGGTCGGCCACCATGACGAAGGCCGACCTGGGGCGAGTCCCCCAGCCTCGGTCCGTCAGCCCGGCGTCGAGCCCGGCGGCCGGCCCCTCACCGGCCAGCGGCAGCGGCAGCGGCACCGAGATCATCGCGGGCAGCCCGCGGGCGCCGTACCAGCCGGTGACGTAGTCGAGCGCCTCGTCCAGCGGCACCCCCGGGTCGCCCAGCGGCAGCGCCGAGTTGGCGCGGCCGGTGAAGCCGCCCGCCGCGCGCAGCAGCCACTCCCCGAGCCACTCCTCCTCCGTCCCGCGCCAGTGCGCGGCCGCCATCCGCTCAAGCTCAAGCATCGTCTCCACCGCGCCGAATCCCGCGACGTCGGCGGTCAGGTATTGGCCGGGATGGCGGTGCCGGCCCCCCGGCGGCGGACGTGGACCAGGTCCGGGCGCGCGCCGGCGGCCGGCCCGGCGGCGTCACCAGCGGCGGCGCCGTCAGCGGGAGCACCGTCAGCGGGA
>Ga0208220_1001346_pt1 | contig 10337 bp, 11 predicted proteins | sample NGESurdeep092012_9_FD_184484 | JGI IMG/M metagenome (GOLD analysis project Ga0208220, IMG submission 184484) | Arctic peat soil microbial communities from Barrow, Alaska - NGEE Surface sample F53-1 deep-092012 (SPAdes) | ecosystem: Environmental > Terrestrial > Soil > Wetlands > Peat ... | reverse complement strand
AGCTGCCGCCGCCGGTGCTCGGCGCGGCCAGGCTGATGTACCTGGGCGCAACCGTGACCGCGCTCAACGTGTTCTTCGGCAGCCTGCTCAAGACCGGCTACACCAACACCGCGACCGCCGACAACAGCATCGCGGCCGGGTACCGGGCCAAGGCGGCAAGCTTCCCGGCCGCACGGGTGGGCGAGCGCGCAACCGCGCTCACCCGAGCCGACGACGCCGCCGCGGTCGCCAGGCACGCCACCGCGATGGCCGGAGAAATCGGCTTGGTGGTCGGGCTCGGCGGCCTCATCGGCGTCGTGTGCTGGCTGGTGATCGCGTCGGCCGCCCGCCGCGGCCGCGGCTGGACCCGGACGGTCGGCACCCTGCTGCTCGGCCTCGATACGGCGGGCCTGCTGACCGTGCTGATCGGCACCGACAACGACCCCACGGTCCGATTCACCACGGTGATCATCTGGGTCATCGGCCTGGCCGCGACCACTCTGCTCTGGGGCCGCCAGGCGCGCGACTTCTTCGCCTTCTACCGCCGCTAGCCGACCCAGCGTGATCGTGTTCCGTTAGGGGCTCCCCCACGGCAGTCGATCACTCATCGTGTTCCGTTGGGGGCGCTATACCACCCGAACGGCACACAATGGCCTATATCGGGCGTCTCAGACTTCACAGATGAGGCAGCCGGTGTGGGTGGTGACGGTGAGAACGGCACCCGGGCCGGCCGGGAATCGGGAGACGACCGCGGCGACCAGGCGCTCGGGGTCGGCGCCGTGCTGGGTACCCGACATCGAGCGCACGTAGTCCGCGATCGGCTGCGGGTCGGGGAGGCGGAGCTCGGCCGCGAAGTCGTGCCTGGCCACGGTGGGGAACGACGACCGCGCGAGGGCCTCGCCGTCGTCGAGGGTCAGCCGCTCGCGGCGGCCCCAGCGGCCGTCGCCGCGGGCGGCGGCGACGATCTCGCGCAGCTCGAGCAGGTGGTCTGGCCCGTTGAGGCCGATGACGACGCGGCCGCCGGGCCGGGTGACGCGGCGCAACTCCCGGATCGCCTGGGACGGGTCGGGCACGTGGTACAGCATGTGCATCGCCAGCGTCAGGTCGGCGGCGCAGTCGGGCAGCGGCAGCCCGGTCGCGTCGGCGCAGATCAGGGCCACCCCGCCGGGCGCAGTCGCCGTCCCCGGCGGCGCAGTCGCGATCCCGGGCGGCGCAGTCGCGTCTGCCGAGCCGTCTGTCCCGGACCGAGCCGGAGCGCCGACCGGGCCGACCGAGGTCAGCCGCTGGCGGGCGGCCGCCAGCATGCCGGGGGACATGTCCAGGCCGAGCACCCGGCCGGCAAACCCGCGCCTGGCCAGCTCGGCCAGGTAGGCGCCGTTCCCGCAGCCGACGTCGGCGACGGACGCGCCCGGCGCGGGCGCGGCCAGGTCGATCACCCGCGCCTGGAGGTCGATGCGCGGGTGCTGGTAGACGTAGATCGACTGGCGGGCGGCCAGGTTGGCGTCCGTCCGGTACTGCACGTCGCGCAGGAAGGCGGGGGTGTTCCAGGGATCGGTCAGCTCGGCCATGGATCGATCCTGGCCGATGCCGCGCCGTTTGTCAGGATTTGGCGGAGCCGCCGGCGATCTCGTAGGACCAGAGCTCGCTGTGCACGCCGACCGGCTTCGGCGCGTCGCCCCCGGCCCGCTCGCTGGCCGACCGGTGGCCGTGCGCGAACGACGGCGAGCTCACCCACGCCTGGAACGACGCCTCGTCCCGCCATCTGGTCACGACCAGCCAGGTGGTCCGGTCATCGACCGGCTTCAGCAACTCGAATCCCTCGAACCCGTCCTGGTCGTCGACCGCGCCCGCGCGGGCCGCGAACCGCTGCGCCAGCTCGTCCCCGCTGTCGGCGGGCACCGTAATCGCGTTGATCTTGATCAATGTCACAGATTCACGGTAGCCCCTCGGCGGCCCGGGCCGGTCGGGCCACCCCTGGGTGCATGGATGTCGTTAACGCGGGACGGGTGACCTGCGTGGTTGCCCCAGAATTGAGATATGGCTTGGCGACGCGACGATAGCACCGCGCCCCGGGGGCAGCTCCGCATCTACCTGGGGGCGGCGGCCGGGGTGGGCAAGACGTTTGCCATGCTCTCCGAGGGGCACCGGCGGGAGGAACGGGGCACCGACGTCGTCGTCGCGTTCGCGGAGACGCATGGCCGGCCGCAGACCGCCGCCCTGATAGACGGGCTCGAGGTCGTCCCCAGGAAGCGCCTGGAGTACCGGGGCGCGTTCTTCGAGGAGATGGACGTCGACGCGGTGCTCGCCCGCAAGCCGCAGATCGCGCTGGTGGACGAGCTCGCGCACACCAACGTGCCGGGATCGAAGAACGAGAAGCGCTGGCAGGACGTCACCGAGCTGCTCGACGCCGGGATCGATGTGATCTCCGCCGTCAACGTGCAGCACCTGGAGTCGGTCACCGACGTGGTCGAGCAGATCACCGGGGTGGTGCAGCGGGAGACCGTGCCCGACGCGGTGGTCCGCGCGGCCGACCAGGTCGAGCTGGTCGACATGACCGCCGAGGCGCTGCGCCGCCGGATGGCGCACGGGAACATCTACCCGCCGGAGAAGATCGACGCCGCCCTCACCAACTACTTCCGGGCCGGCAACCTGACCGCGCTGCGCGAGCTGGCGCTGCTGTGGCTGGCCGACAAGGTCGACGAAGGGCTGCAGAAGTACCGGGCCGACCACGACATCACCTCCACCTGGGAGGCGCGGGAGCGGGTGGTGGTCGCGCTCACCGGCGGCTCGGAGGGCGACACGCTGATCAGGCGGGGATCGCGGATCGCGGCCCGGGCCTCGGGCGGCGACCTGCTCGCGGTCCACGTCACCAAGTCCGACGGCCTCACCGGCGCCAACCCGGCCAACCTGGCCCGGCAGCGGCAGCTGGCGGAGTCGCTCGGCGGCAGCTACCACCAGGTCGTGGGCGAGAACATCTCCGAGGCGCTGCTCACCTTCGCCAAGGCCGAGAACGCGACCCAGCTGGTGCTCGGCGCGAGCCGCCGGTCCTGGCTGCTGGCCCTGCTGACCGGCCCTGGCATCGGCGCGCGGACCATCCGCGGCTCGGGCGCGATCGACGTCCACATCGTCACCCACTCCCAGGTCGGCAGCCGGTGGCGGCTGCTCCCCCGGTACCGGGGCGGGATCACGACGCGGCGGCAGATCGCCGGGTACGTCCTCGCCGTCGGGCTAGCGCCGCTGGCGACGATCGCGCTCGCCAGCGACCGATCGGGGATCAACCTCACCAGCGACACGCTCGCGTTCCTGGTCGTGGTGATCGCGGTCGCGCTCACCGGCGGGTTCCTGCCCGCGGTTATCGCCGCCGTCATCGCGTCGCTGCTGCTTAACTACTACTTCCCCCCGCCGATCCACTACTGGACGATTGCCCAGGCGAACAATGCCCTGGCGCTCGGCGTGTTCGTCGCGGTCGGCCTGGTCACCAGCCTGATCGTGGACACCACGGCCAGGAAGTCCAATCAGGCGGCCCGCGCCAACGCAGAATCCGAGCTGCTCCGGACCACGGCGGGATCCATCCTGCGCGGCCAGGGCACGCTGGACGCGCTGCTCGAGCGGACCAGGGAGGCGTTCGGCATGCGCTCGGCCAGCCTGCTCGAGCGGCTCGACCCGTCCGGCGGGGCGGGACGGGGCCCGGCCGGCGAGTGGGCCGTCGTCGCCTGCTCGGGTGACGCGCCGGTGACCAGGCCCGACGACGCCGACGTGGACGTACCCGTCACCGACACGCTGTCGCTCGCGCTGGCCGGCCGGCCGCTGCCGGCCGACGACCGGCGGGTGCTCGGCGCGTTCGCCGCCTACGCCGCCGTCGCGCTCGAGCAGCAGCGGCTCACGGCCGAGGCCGAGGCGGCCAAGCCGATCGCCGCGGCCGACCGGATGCGGACCGCGCTGCTGGCCGCCGTCAGCCACGACCTGCGGTCGCCGATCGCCTCGGCCAAGGCCGCGGTCACCTCGCTGCGCTCGGAGGACATCGACTGGGACGACGCCGACACGGCCGAGCTGCTCGCCACCGCCGACGAGTCGCTCGACCGGCTCACCCACCTGGTGGGCAACCTGCTCGACATGTCCAGGCTGCAGGCGGGCGCGCTGTCGCTGTTCCCCCGCCCGTCGGGGCTGGACGAGATCGTCGCCCGGTCGCTTGACGACCTCGGCCCGGCCGGCCGGGAGATCACGGTCGACATCCCGGACACGCTGCCCGCCATCAGCGCCGACCCGGCGATCCTGGAGCGCATCGTGGTCAACCTGACCGAGAACGCGCTCCGCTACTCCCCGGCGGGCAAGCCCCCGCTGCTCGCCGCCTCCGCGCTCGGCGACCGGGTGGAACTGCGGGTGGTCGATCGCGGCCCCGGCATCCCCGAGGGCGACCGGGACCGGATGTTCGTGCCGTTCCAGCGGCTCGGCGACACTGACAACACCACCGGCGTCGGCCTCGGCCTGGCGCTCGCGCGCGGCCTCACCGAGGCGATGGACGGCACGCTCACGGCCGAGGACACCCCCGGCGGGGGCCTCACCATGACCATCTCCCTCCCGGCCGCGCCCGGTAACTGAAGGGGTCTTCTTTCCATGACACGGGTGCTTGTTGTTGATGATGAGCCGCAGATCCTGCGCGCGCTGCGGATCAACCTGCGGGCGCGGCAGTACGAGGTGAGCATCGCCGCCAGCGGCGCCCAGGCGCTCGAGGAGGCCGCCGCGCACCCGCCGGACCTGGTCATACTCGACCTCGGGCTGCCCGACATGGACGGCGTGGAGGTGATCGGCGGGCTCCGCGGCTGGACCGCGGTGCCGATCATCGTGCTGTCGGGGCGGGCCGACTCGGCCGACAAGGTGGAGGCGCTCGACGCCGGCGCCGACGACTACGTCACCAAGCCGTTCGGCATGGACGAGCTGCTGGCGCGGATGCGGGCCGCCGTCCGGCGCACCCCGGCGGCGGAGCTGCCGCCCCGGCTGGTCCTCGGCGACCTCACCGTCGACCTGACGGCGAAGCGGGTCACCCGGAACCCGGCCGGTGGAACCAGGGCCCGTTCGGGGGAAAACGGGCGAGCCGCCGACGCGGAGCCGCAGCCCGACGCCGACATCAGGCTGACGCCGACCGAGTGGCACCTGCTCGAGGTGCTGCTGCGGAACCCGGGCAAGCTGCTCAGCCACCGGCAGCTGCTCAACGAGGTGTGGGGCCCCGGCTACGACAACGCGGGCGGCAACCTGCGGCTCTACATGGCGCAGCTGCGGCGGAAGCTCGAGCCCGACCCGGCCAGGCCGCGCTGGCTGATCACCGAGCCGGGCATGGGATACCGCTACCAGCCGCCCGACCAGGCCCAGGACGAGGCAGCAGACCAGGCTGCGGGCGAGGCGGCGGGCCGGGTCGGCGAGCTGGCCGTCGACCCCGATGGGTCGGCCCAGGAGGGCTAGCCCGTTTCGCCTGGTCCGCGACGCCACGTGACCTATGTAACCTTTTGTTCACTTAAAGTTCGGCTACTGCACGCTCTGGGCGCCCTTCGGAACTTCCTAAGAGCGAATTACCGTCACATTCGTGAGCAATGACACTGTGCTTGTCCTGGTGGTCATCACAGCCCTGTGCTTTGACTTCACCAACGGCTTCCATGACACGGGCAACGCGATGGCGACGTCGATCGCCACCGGGGCGCTGGGACCGCGGACAGCGGTGGCGATCTCGGGGGCACTCAACTTCGTCGGCGCGTTCCTCTCCCTGGCGGTGGCGGCCACCATCGCCAGCGGCCTCGTCGACACCAAGGTGGTCACGCTGACCGTGGTCGCGGCCGGCCTGGCGGGCGGCATCATCTGGAACCTGGTGACCTGGCTGTTCGGCATCCCGTCGAGCTCCTCGCACGCCCTCATCGGCGGGGTCATCGGGTCCGTGATCGCGGCCTCAGGCGGCAGCGCGGTGCTCTGGCACGGCCTGGTCTCCAAGGTCATCCTCCCGGCCGTCTTCTCGCCGGTCATCGCCGGCCTGGTCGCCGCCACCGGCACCTGGCTGCTCTACCGGATCAGCCGGTCGATGACCGACGGCGCCCGCAAGCACGGCTTCAGGATCGGGCAGATCGGGTCCGCCTGCATGGTCTCGCTGGCGCACGGCACCAACGACGCGCAGAAGACGATGGGCGTCATCACCCTCGCCCTCATCGCCAACGGAACCCTCGCAGCCAAGTCCAACGCGCCGATCTGGGTCATCGTCTGCTGCGCGCTCGCCATCTCGGCCGGCACCTACATCGGCGGCTGGCGGGTCATCCGCACGCTCGGCAAGGGCCTCGTGGAGATCGAGGCGCCGCAGGGCATGGCGGCCGAGTCCGCCTCGGCGGCGGTCATCCTGCTCTCCTCGAGCTTCGGCTACTCGCTGTCCACCACGCACGTCGCCACCGGCTCGATCATCGGCACCGGGCTGGGCAAGAAGGGGGCCGAGGTCCGCTGGAACGTGGCCGGCCGGATGGCCACCGCCTGGGTGTTCACCCTCCCGTGCGCGGCCCTGGTCGGCGCGGCGGCCGAGGCCCTGGCGCACGGCATCGGCGGCACCCTCGGCGTCGTCGTCGACCTCGTCCTGCTGGCGGCGCTGGCCGGGTTCATCTACTACCGGTCGCGCGGCAACAAGGTGGACCCGAGCAACGTCAACGCGGAGTGGACCGGCGGCGTGACCCCGCCCCAGCCGGCCGAGACCCTCGCGGCCTAAGCGGCGGCATAGAGCGGCGTAGAGAGGTAGCTAACAATGTCCTGGATCAACCTAAGCGCCCTGTGGAAGATCGTGGTGTTCGGCCTGATCGCCGGGGCCGGCCTGCCGGCCCTCTTCGCGGGCGGCCTGTACTCGCTGTCCCAGGGGCCGCGCCGGGGCCGGGTGGCGACGGCCGGGGCCGACGGCGGGGCCGACTCCGAGGTGCTCGTCGGCGGCAGCGTGCTCGGCATGGCGCTCGCCGCGATCGCCTTCCTCATCGTCCTCGCCGCCATCGGCTGGGGCATCTACGAGGTCTACCAGATCGGCCACCCCCCGGTGAAGAAGTGACCGCGGCTCACCATCTCCCCCCGTCAAGAAGGCGCAGCTGAGACATGGAAATCCCCCCTGTCGTAACCAAGATCGTCGGCTGGCTCCGGGCCGGCTACCCGGAAGGCGTGCCGCAGCACGACTACATGCCGATCTTCGCCCTGCTCGGCACCCAGCTCACCAACGACGAGGTCACGCTGATCGCCGACGAGCTGGCGTTCGCGGCCGACCCGGAGTCGGCCGAGGCGATCAAGGCGGCGATCGCCGCCGTCACCCACACCAAGCCGACCGACGCCGATCTGGCCCGGGTCCGCTCCCACCTCGCGGCCGGCGGCTGGCCGCTGGCCGCGCCCCAGCAGGACTAGCTCTCCGTCCGGGTCCGCCGGCCACGTTTCACCCGGACCCACCCACCCTGCACCCGGACCCACCCACCCTCCACCCGGACCCACCCACCCTCACCAGGGCAGTTCACGCCCGTCCCTGGTGAAGGTGCCGGTGGGTCCGCCGTTTGGCAGCGTCACCGCCCACACCACGCTGGCGGCGCCCTGGGCGACCGACCGCCCGCTCCCCCGGCCGGCGCCGCCGCGGACGCCGTCGCCGGCCGTCGAGCCGGGGCAGACGGCGTTGACGAGGATGCCGTCCCTGAACAGCTCGCCCGCCAGCATCCTGGTCAGCGCGTTGAGAGCGGCCTTGGAGACGCTGTAGGCCGGGCGGCCGCCGCTCATCAGCGCGATCGAGCCGCCCTCGCTCGACACGTTCACCACCCTCGGCCGCGGGCTCGAGCGCAGCAGCGGCAGCAGCGCCTGGATCACCCGCCAGGCGCCGAACAGGTTCACGTCGAGCGCCTCCGCCACCGGGGACAGGTCGGTCATGCCGGCGATCGCGTACTGGTCGGGCGCGGTCGAGGCGCTGTTCACGATCGCGTCGATCCGCCCCCAGCGCTCGCGGACCCACGCCGCCAGCTGGTCGATGTTGACCGAGTTGTCGACCTCGATGTGCGCCGCGACCACCCGTTCGCCGCTCGGGTCGAGCTCCTTGGCCGCCAGCTCGGCCGCGCGCAGGTCCCTGGACCCGAGCACTACCACGTAGCCGAGCGCGGCCAGCTGCCTGCAGACCTCGAGCCCGATGCCGCGGCTCGCGCCGGTGACGACGGCAACCGGCAGCCCTGAGCGCGCCGGCGTGGTCACCGCCGCGTCACCACCCGATTGCCGTAAAGAAGCCCATGCCGCCTATCTTGCCACTGACTCGGTTACGGCGTCTTTCACCCCATACGCCCGCCGCCCCTGCTTTCACCGGAAAACCGAAAACCATCGTGTCGAACGGACCGCGGCTTCGCCCGGGGCCATATTCCTCCCGTCGGCAGGTGTCCGGCGGGCCGGTGCTGAGCAAACTGTTACCAGGGGGACCGATGAACAAGCAGGTAGTGGCAGTGCACAGCGTCGGGCGGCCGACGATGAAGGACGTGGCGTCCAAGGCCGGGGTCGCGCTGAAGACCGTGTCCCGGGTGGTGAACGGCGAGGCGGGCGTGACTCCCGAGACGGCCAGGCGGGTGCAGGGCGCGATCGCGGATCTCGGCTTCCGCCGCAACGAGTCCGCCCGGCTGCTGCGCACCGGGCAGACCGCGACGCTCGGCTTCATCGCCGACGACTGGGCGAACCCCGACCACGCCGCCGTCTACCGCGGGCTCGAGGACGTCGCCCGGGCCAACGGCTACCTGCTGTACTCGGGCTCGACCGACCTCGACGCGCAGCGCGAGGAGCAGCTCGCGCTGGCGATGTGCGCCCGGCGGGTGGACGGGCTGGTCATCATCCCGACGCCGGGCTCGCACGACTACCTGGTGTCGGAGATCGAGGCCGGGGTGGCGGCCGTGTTCGTGCTGCGGCCGCCCGCGCTCATCCGCGCGGACGCGGTGCTGCCCGATGAGCGGGCCGGCGGGCGCACGGCGGTGGCGCACCTGATCGCGCACGGTCACCGGCGGATCGGGCTGGTCAGCGGCGACCCGGCCGGCTACCGGACGGCGCAGCTGCTGGCCGGCTACACGGAGGCGCTGGCGGCGGCGGGGCTGACGGCCGATCCGGCCTGGGCGGCGCTGACGGCCGAGTCGCTGCCGGGCGCGCCGGTCACCGCCGTGCTATGCGCCGACCGGGCGCAGACGGAGGCGGCGCTCCGCGCCATCGCCGAGCCGAACCGGATGGCGGTGGTGGGATTCGGCGACTTCCCGCTCGCCGACCTCGTGTCCCCGCCCGTCACCGTGCTGAGCTACGACGCCATGCTGATCGGGCGGACGGCGGGCGAACTGCTGGTCCGCCGCCTGGCGGGCGAGCAGGCGCCGCCGCGGACGGTGCTGGTGCCGGTGCGGCTGATCGAACGCGGCTCGGCCGAGTTCCCGCCGCCGGAGCGGTGAGGCTAGGCCCCGAGCACGACGCCGAGCAGCAGCGCGAGGATCGCGACGACCACCACGATCGCGATCAGAATGCCGATCTTGGACCCGGGCGCTTTCATCTGCCAGGGCGGGGGAAGGTCGTCCTCCCGCCGCGTGGCGAAGGCCTGGAACCGCGCTGTTTCCGCACCCATGTCACTGTCAGTCTCTGGCATGCGGACACTTTAGCCCGTTATGCCCGCCCAGGCGGGGCAAACGCGTCGGCTCGCTCAACAAGTCTCGACAAGACGATTACACTCCGTGTTCGCTGTATGAACGGCTCGGCCGCGATCCGCTCCACCACCTGCTCGAAGTGCCTGATGTCGGCCGCCCTGATGTGCACCAGCGCGTCCGCCTCGCCGGTCACCGTGCAGGCGTCGGCCACCTCCGGGTGCCGCCTGACCGCCGCCGCGATCGCCTCCGGCGAGGTGGACCCGCCGCAGAACAGCTCCACGTAGGCCTCGGTCGTCCAGCCGAGGGCGGCCGGATCGACCCGCGCGGTGAACCCGGTGATCGCCCCGGACGCGCGCAGGCGGTCCACCCGCCGCTTGACCGCGGGCGCGGACAGGCCGACCTCGGCCCCGATCACGGCGTAGCTCGCGCGGGCGTCCTTGATCAGCGCGGTAATGATCTGCGCGTCGATCTCATCCAGGCTCATCGCCCCACATGGTAGCCCCCAGGGGACCTGACCCCGGACATAGTTGAGGCTCGGTGTCCCGCTTTCACCGAGCCTCACAGATAAGACGCCACGCCCGCGTGACTGGTTTACCGGCATTCGAGAAAAATCTCACGACCCCGGATGGCGCTCCTCCGGCTCGGGCAGGAGGGTCTCCAGCCGGTAGCGGAGGCGGCAGAGGACGACGTTCGCGGTCCCCCTGCGGATCGCGCGCTCCAGGATCAGCC
>Ga0208220_1001345_pt1 | contig 10338 bp, 7 predicted proteins | sample NGESurdeep092012_9_FD_184484 | JGI IMG/M metagenome (GOLD analysis project Ga0208220, IMG submission 184484) | Arctic peat soil microbial communities from Barrow, Alaska - NGEE Surface sample F53-1 deep-092012 (SPAdes) | ecosystem: Environmental > Terrestrial > Soil > Wetlands > Peat ... | reverse complement strand
CAAGTCTTGATCCAGTCCCTGATGTCCTTCTCGAGCGCCTTGACGCTCGTGTGCGCCCCGCGCTTGATCTTTTTGGTGGTGAGTTCGCCGAACCTGTGGGTGCCGAAAACCTCACCCGGCGCACTGCCAGGGACGATGTACCAGAAAGAACGTCGCTACTTGCCGAGCGACTTACGTCCCGCATTCGGTAGCACCTGCGGTGAGACACGATCCAGATGGAGACCTAGAAATCCTGGTCAGCGATCCAATTGGGGTTTTCGGCACCCACACGGTGATCTGTGCGTCGAGGTCGTCATGCTCCGCCACGAGGAAGCTGTCCTCGGTCGCCAGGTGATCCGACCGGCACTACGATCCGCTGATCGAGCGCTGCTCGCCGGACTGAGTCGTCTGCTGGATCGGAGGCACGTGAGCGGTTCTTCGTCCACTCCGCCCAGGGCTAAGGGGCTAAAGGCTCGACCCACTTGCTTATTGCTGCTTCGTGAACCTTGATCTCGCCCATGAGATGTTCGACGCGAGCAACGAGGGTGGCCTCTCTGGATGATCCTGGGTCGCTGGCAAAGGCCAACATCAGCCGAGCGATCTCCGCATAGTCCGAAACGATGATGCGAAACTGCGTAGACACCTCCGGATCGGGGCACGGGTTGGTGTCTAACCATCCGCCGAAGGCACGCGACGTTGGCTCCAATGCCCTGCAGGCCGCCACCCCAGCGTCGCTGTCTCCCGGGGCCGCGGATAGGAACTGCTTCTCGGCGGCCTCAAATGGTGCGGCTTCGGCCTTCATCCTGCGATACCACTCGATCGGTGTTTCGGCCATCACCCATTGTCCACCATTGTCCGCCCCGTCGCCTTGGCCGCTCCGCCGACCGCATGGCCTCGACGTTTCCGTCCCGTGAAACCCTCGGATGACATTGTTGGCACCCACAAGACCCGCTTAGTTTCGCACCGCTGGACAATGTCACAGTCAGTCAGCAGGACGGGCGAGCGATCGCAGGTGATCAGGCGAGCACTGTCGCAGGGAAGAAGCTCTGCACCGTCTCACCCATCTGGGCGCGCAGATCAGCACCTGAGAGCACTACGTCGACCATGGTAAGTGAAGTGTGGATGTGTCCTCGGGCAAGCAGATGGCGAACCGGCACCCCTGCGGATGCCAGCGCCTCGGCGTAGGCCACTCCCTCGTCGCGCAGCGGATCGAACTCGGCAGTCACGATCAAAGCCGGCGGAAGGTTTGACAGTTCTCCCCGCAGAGGTGACGCCTTCGGTTCGCTGCGGTCGGCCAGGTCGGCGTAATGGTCCCAGAACCACTGCATCAGGGCAGCCGTCATGACATAGCCGTCGGCGTTATCCTCGTAGGAGGGGCGGCTCATGACGGCGTCGGTCACCGGGGTCAGTAACACCTGTCCCAAGATGTCGGGCGCACCGGCGTCGCGAGCGAGCTGGCATGTCACCGCAGCGACGTTCGCGCCCGCACTCCAACCGGCGACCGCCAGCTGGCCGGGGATGCCGCTCAACTCAAGGGCGTTGGCAGCGATCCACCGCACGGCGGCGAATGCGTCGTCGGCTGCCGCCGGGAACCGGGCTTCAGGAGCGTGCCGATAGTTCACCGACACGATGACCGTGTCAGACCGGGCGCACAGGTCACGACAGAAGGGATCATCGGAGTCCAAGCTGCCGAGCACCCAACCGCCACCGTGGAAGTAGGCGACGATTGGGTGGGGACCGGGGGAAGCTGGCCGGTACAGCCGGTAGTCCAGCCCCTGAGCGGCACCCGACATCACCCCGTCGATGATCTCGCCCACCTCGGGCCCCGGGGGACGCTCGGCCTCGACGGCCTGCATGAATGCTCGGGCTTCCTCGACCGGCATCGACTCGATCGGCGGCAGCTCCAGGGCCGCCATTACCTCAAGCACCATGGCCACGTCAGGCTGCAGGCGGCGGATCACGCCGTCGTTGCAGTGCAATCCTCCGGGACCAGCGAAGCTATAGCCCAGGTAGTCGTTGGACGCCACCTCGTCACAGGCGGCCCGATAGGCGTCGACGCCTCCGACGTAGGGCAAGAAGACTCGAGGCTTGCCGGGTACGTTTGCCCCCATGTACCAAGAGTCGGCGGTTGGGTAAAGCGTGATGGCGGCACAGTCCTCGACGTGCTGGTTCCATCCCGCTTCCGCCACCGAGGTGGGTTCTATCGTCTCGAAGCCCCTTGCCCGGAGGCGGTCGAGGCAGTCGACGATCCAGTCCACGTGTTGTTCGATCGACACGGCCATGTTGGACAGCACCGAGGGACTTCCCGGCCCGGTAATGGTAAAGAAGTTGGGAAAGCCGGCGGTGGTGAGGCCGAGATAGGTCGACGGTCCGTCCATCCACTTCTCCCTCAAGGTCACGCCGTCCCGGCCGGTGATGTCGACGGCGACCACAGGTCCGGTCATGGCGTCGAAGCCGGTGGCGTAGACGATGGCATCAAATTCGAAGGACTCGTCATTTGTGTCCAGCCCCGACTCGGTGATCGCGGCGATGGGGTGCTTTCGGAGGTCGACGATCCGGACATGGGGAAGGTTGTAGGTCTTGAAGTAGTTGGTGTCGAGACAAGGTCGCTTGGTTCCGAACGGGTGGTCCCTGGGGCAGAGCGTCTCAGCGGTGTCCGGGTCGACGACGACCGAGCGGATCCTCTCGCGGATCATTTCGGCGACGACCTCGTTGGCGACCGGGTTCAACATGAGGTCGTTGAACACACCGAGGATCTCCAACAGCTCACCGGCCTCCCATGCGGCCTCGAAGCGCTCACGGCGCATCTCCTCCGTGGCGGTGGCTCCGCTGACCTCGGTGATCTCGCCAGGGACACCGCCGCGCGACCACTTGGCCGCCTCCCGATAGGCAGCCCGGTCGGTTGTGAGCGCAGCGAGGCGTTCGGCCGAAGGCGGTCCGTTGCGAGCGGGGATCGAGAAGTTTGCGGTGCGCTGGAAGACGATGAGCTGGGCGCCCTGGGCAGCGATCAGAGGGATCGACTGGATGCCCGAGGATCCAGTGCCGATCACTGCCACCCGCTTGCCCGTGAAGTCAACGTTCTCGTGGGGCCATTTGCTCGTGAAATAGACCGACCCGCGGAACTGATCGGCTCCCTCGATGTCGGGCGCCTTGGGGAGGGACAGACATCCGCTGGCCATCACGTAGAAGCGGCAGCTGACCTGCTCACCCCGATCGGTGCGCAAGCGCCAGCGGGAGGCCGACTCGTCCCAGGCGGCCGACTCGATGCGCGTCGAGAACTCGATGTCGCGACGCAGGTCGTAGCGGTCTGCGACGTGGCGCAGATACGACAGGATCTCCGGCTGGGTCGCATATTTCTCAGACCATGTCCACTCGAGCTCGAACTCTGGATCGAAACTGTAGGAGTAGTCGGTGGTCGGGATGTCGCACCGAGCACCGGGGTACCGGTTCCAGTACCAGGTTCCCCCCACGTCATCGGCAGCGTCGACTACCTTGGTCGAAAAACCGAGTTGTCGGAGACGGTGGAGTAAGTACAGCCCGGAGAACCCCGCGCCCACCACGACGACGTCCACCTCTGCGGCAACGATGCTCGACCCGTTTTCTCCAGGCACCGTATGGCCCCCTCCTCTTCTGCGACGACCCCGCGTTGTCATCCGGGTGTCGGCAGTCTCTCAGCAAGCGACGGTCTGGTCGAACCAGCGGACCGAATGCCCGTTCCAACAGCAGGGCTTGCCAGCTTGTTGGAACCACCTCAGGGCAAGTGCGGAGATCCCTTCTGCGAAATGGGGACCGACCGGCTAGGCCAAATGGTTGCATCCGAGCGACGTCCGAAACCCACGATCGAGTACGGTCAGAAGCGACCGGGTCCGACTGGACGCAGTCAAATCTTCCGAAGGGGGAGTCAATGCAATACGTAATCGAGTATCAGATCCGCACCGCTGGCCTCACGCACGATCAGAATCTCGACAATCAGGATGCGTTGTTCAAGGCGTTTGGAAAGTGGACGCCCGAAGAGGGACTCACGGTCAATGCATTCCTCTCCAATCTGAATAACGGCGGCTACGTACTCGTCGAGGCCGACGATCCAAACGTGGTCTATTCGTTCGTCTCGAAGTTCGTGTACTGGAACGACATCAGTGTCGTTCCAGTGGTTGATGTCGCAGACGGGGTCGCCAACGGCGCCAAGTCACTGGCGTGGGCTCGCGCTGCGGCGAGCGGTTGAGAATTTCTCTATCGACCTGCGATTGCACGTTGATAGCCTCGGTTCGGGGTGTGTGTCTGGCGGGTACACACTTCTAGATCTTGGTTGGGTTGGTGGGTGGGCATGGTGGGCTACCGACAAAACTCAGCTGAAGTGGGCGTCAATCGGTTCCGTAAGAGCGATTTCCCACGCTAAGGGAGCGGATTTCCCAGCGCCCTGATCGGGGGCTTTTCGGCACAGAGGCTCCGAGGGTCACCGGGGCTGCTTAGGTCTCGGCTTCCAGTTGTCGCACTCGGTCCCCGGTGCCGCTGCGGCATCGGGACGGCTCACGGTGCATAGTTGGGCAATGGCGGAACGCCGCGACACCCCAGATGTCCGGGTGGGTTCCGCCCGTGACCCAGCGTTCCTTCGTACTGCACGTCCGATCCTCGAGCGCTATGTGGCCTATTTCCGTCCAGAGGTGAGAGGGTTCGAACGGTTGCCCCGAAGTGGTCCCTTTCTTGTGGTGGGCAACCATTCGGGTGGTCAGACGCCCCCAGATATGCCCATCTTGTTGACGGCGTGGTGGCGCGAGCGCGGTGAAGACGAGCCTGTCTACGGAATGCTCCATTCCTTCCTCTTGAATCTTCCGGGGGTGGGTTCCGTATTGAAGCGAGCCGGCGCGGTCGAAGCGGGGCAGGCCGAGGCGGAGTCCATTCTTCGCAGTGGTGGAATCGTGATCGACTACCCCGGCGGTGACTCCGAGGTCTTCCGGCCTTGGTGGGAGCGAAACCGTATCGAGTTCGGCGATCGCCACGGTGTCATCCGTCTTGCTCTTCGAACCCAGGTACCCGTGGTTCCAGCCGTTTCCGTTGGTGCCCACGAGACTCTGGTTGTTCTGGCGCGAGGAGAGAGCGTCGCAAAATTTCTCCGACTCGACCGTATGTTCCGCATAAAGGTGATGCCATTGGTGTTCGGCCCACCTTTTGGCATTGTCCCGGGAGGGATTCCCACATGGCCCCTTCCGGCCAAGATCACCGTGGAGCTGTGTGAGCCGGTTGATTGGTCGACGCAGTACGGACCGGAAGCTGCCGAGAACGAGGACATTGTCCGCGCATGCTACGAAGAACTCACGAACTTGATGCAGGAGACACTTGATCGTCTCGCGGCTGAACGGCGCTTTCCGATCCTCGGTTAGTGATCACGGAACCTCCCCCATCGGTTCATTCGGGCGAGGTGTTGCACTCGTCTCAAGGGTCCTGGGATCAGCAGGCGCGACTGGGGTCGAGCCACACGAACGTCCGGTTGGGTCATTTGCTGTCTGAGATACTCAATCCTTGTCCCGGCCACGTGGAGCTGCTTCCGCGAACGCACGCGCCCACAGGTAGTCCGGCTTGCCGCTCGGTGAACGAACGACCTCCTCGACGATGATGATCTCCCGTGGCACCTTGTAGCCACTCAGCCTCGCTCGAGCGTCTCGGCGAAGGGATTCCGGATCGACAAGGTGTCCGACCCTTGGTAGCACGAGGGCGACGACGCGCTCGCCCAAGCGGTCGTCGGGCAGGCCGACCACGACGGCGTCCGTGATGTCGGGATGGTCTTTCAGAGCAGCCTCCACCTCATCCGGAAAGACCTTTTCCCCCCCCGTGTTGATGCAGAGAGAACCCCGTCCGAGAACGACGATGGTCCCGTCGGCCTCTACCCTGGCCAGGTCACCGGGGAGAGCCCAGCGCTGGCCTCTGACCTCGACGAAAGTTGCTGCCGACTGTATTGGATCGCCGAGATAGCCGATCGGGACGTGGCCCCCTCGGGCGAGATGTCCAGTGACCCCGGAGCCGGGCGACAACGGCTGGAGCTCCGAATCGAATACGTCGGTGCATTGGTCGACCCGAAGCCGTGGCGGACCGTACGGGTTATCGGCGGGCATTTCGCCGCCGACTTGGCCGGTCTCCGAGGACCCGAAGCGGTCGGCGATGATACGTCCGGGAAGCATCTCCGCCAATTGCAGCTTTGTAGACGGTGAGAGCACGGCTCCGCCAGATCCCACAGCCATAAGCGACGAGAGGTCGTAGCGATCGGGTTGTGTGACCAAGTCGTCGAGCAGTGGCCTGACCATCGCATCGCCCACCACCGCGATCGCGTTGACCTGCTCCGCCTCCACGAGGCGCCATACTTCGCTCGGATCAAAGCCCCCGCCTCCGAGCGTGACTACCTTCCCACCTCCGAACAAGGTGGAGAACGCCAACCAGTGACCGGCTGCGTGCATGAACGGAGGAATGGCGAGCGCCGTGATGCCCGGATGCAGGATTCGTGACGCCAGCTCCTCCGGAGCTGCAATGTGGTTGCCGAGCGAAAGTGGGTCGCCACCGCCCATGGCGGCGAAGAAGATGTCGTCGTGGCGCCACAGCACACCCTTGGGCATGCCGGTCGTACCACCCGTGTAGACGCAGTAGATGTCGTCGTGCCGGCGAGCGGGGAACCCACGGTTGTCGGGGGCCGACCCCAGCGCATGTTCGTAGTCTTCGCCCGGACCCGTGCCCGGGGGGCGACCGAGCGGGTCGGACACCTCCAGGACGGCCCGGGTTTCGGGCATGGCGCCGAAGGCATCAGTCACCGCCGGCGCGAACCGACCATGGAAAATGAGACCCATCAGCCCTGCATTCCGGTACAGATACGCCAATTCGCCCGCCTGGTAGCGATAGTTGACGTTCACCGGCACAGCACGGATTTTGAAGCAGGCGAGCATGCTTTCTATGTACTCCGTGCCGTTGACCAGTTGCAGGCCCACCCGATCGCCGGGTCCGATTCCGAGACGCTCAACGTAATGGGCGAGACGGTTCGCCCTCTGGTCCAGTTCTGCGTAGCTGAGCCTGCGGGAGCCCGACACCATCGCCGTCTGGTCCGCGACCTGGTCGACCACACTCTCGAAGAGATCGGCAAGATTGAATGTCACAGCCCTCCCTGGTCCCAAAAGTGTCTTCCGGCCCTGTTGCGGATCTAATGTCAGTCGTAGTATCCCAGTTGGCAGCATCCACTGCCTCGTGGGGAGGAGGTCGGATGGGGAAGGCGAAGCGTGTCCCTGACGGCAACCCGACGGGTGGACCCAACCAGGCCAAGAGGGATGGCGCCGAGTCCGACGGACCCGCTGTATCGGTCATCGATCGGATTGCCGGGCCATATCGGGCCGTCGCCCGATTCCTGAATCGTCGAGCCCTGGCCCGGGCAACCCGCGCCATACCGCGGACGCTGCATTATGTCGGTTCGGCGTTGCTGCGGGGGGAGGTGGGTGACTCGCTGCCGGCGCCGCACCTCTCGGTTGGTCTGGCGGCTCAGGTGGCGATGGACGAAGCCCTACTGGCCATGGCCATGACCCCGCGAAGGTTCCCACTGACGAGGGACTATGCGAGGGTGGCGAGGGAACTCGCCGAGGCCGAGTCCATGTACCTCAGGCAGGGCTGGATCACCGCGCCCCACTCGTATCACCGTGCGCCGCCGCCGCTCTCACACTCCGACGTGTCAACGAGTCGTGGGTGGGCCATGGGCCATGGCTACGACCGGTGGGACTGGGACAGCGGGTTCGCCCCGTATCCAGACGAGCCTGGTGCGGACCGGTGGATGGCATTCAAGACCAACCGAACTGCGACGGCAACAGTGGTCCGTCACCCCGGCCAAGATCCCCGACCATGGGTTATTGCCATACACGGCTTCTGCATGGGGTTCCCGTTCATGGACTTTCAGGGGCTCCAGATGCACCGACTTCACCACGAACTCGGTATGAACGTGGTGCTCCCGGCACTGCCGCTTCACGGACCGCGCCGGGTCACCCTGGTCAGTGGGGAGCCGTTTCTTTCCTTCGAGCTGATGAATGCCGTGCACGGACTTACACAAGCCGTGTGGGACATTCGGCGCCTCATCACTCTCATTCGCCAGCAAGGAGCCACGTCAATCAGTCTGTACGGGGTGTCGCTAGGCGCGTACGCAGCCTCCATTCTCGCCGGTATCGACGGTGGCATTGATGCCGTGGTGGCGGGGATCCCGGTGTCGGATTTCCCAGGGCTGTTCCAGTCTCACAGCCCGCATGACATTCGGGCCCGTTCGATCGAACACAAGATCATGGGTGGTCCGGCCGAGAACGTCTTCCGCGTCGTATCGCCGTTGAGTTTCAAGGCCAAGGTCCCTTGGAACGAACGGTACGTCTTCGCCGGCTACGGGGACCGGATGGCTCCCCCTGAACAGGCCCAGCGACTGTGGGAGCACTGGGAGCAACCCCGTATCTCGTGGTATGCGGGGGGTCACATCGGCTACCTGTGGTCAAAGCAGGTGACCGATTTCCTTGTTGCTTCGCTCGGCAGGATCTCGACTGTCCGTTCATCCGCAATGAAGCGAGGATGACCGATGGAGACCATGACGGGATTGGACGCGAAATTCCTTTACTCGGAAACTTCGACTGCCCATATGCATACGGTGAAGTTGGTGGTGTTCGACGTCTCTGGCCTCAAGGGCGGCTTCTCGTATGACGCGTTGATCGAGACTCTCGGCAAGCAGCTCGTTCGGCTCCCTCCATTCCGCCGCCGGGCCGTGCCGGTCCCTTGGGGGTTGGGCCATCCCGTATGGGTGGAGGACCCCGAGTTCGATCTGCGGCGTCACGTCGGACGGCGGTTGCTGGTCGGACCTGGCGACGACCGCCAGTTGGCCGCCGCGGTGGCCGACTTCGCAGGCATCGCGCTGGTGCGCGACCGGCCCCTTTGGGAGCTGTTGATCGTTGAGGGGCTCACCGGGGGTCGCGTGGCAGCGGTGGCGAAGATCCACCATGCGGTGGCCGACGGATCCGCCGCAGTGGCCCTCCTGCAGAGCGCAGTGCAAGGCGTCGCGGTCGCACCATCGGGGGATGCCGAAGTGGATCCGTGGCGTCCAGAACCAATCCCCACTCGGCGCCAACTGCTGACGACGGCGGCGCACGGTCATGTCGTCCGGTGGAAGGGTCTCCCGCGCTTTGTGGTGCAGTCAGTACGACAGCTTCGAGCGTCCGAAGCTCGGCGTCGCACCTTCTCGGTCAAACCACCTCTTCCGCTCCACCACATTCCCAAAACGTCGTTCAACGTGTCACTCAGCCCAGCGCGCACATTTGCCATGACCGAGCTGCCCCTCGAGGACCTGAAGAAGATCAGGCGGATTGTGGGCACGACGCTCAACGATGTGTACTTGGCCGTGTGTTCGGGGGCGCTGCGCCAGTACCTGAGGGAGCGGGGGGAACTGCCCGATCGCCCGCTGGTTGCAAGCGTGCCGGTTTCGACCGACCCCAATGTGGCACGCTTGTCAGGGAATCGAGTTGACAGCCTCTATGTAAGCATCGGTACCGACATTGCCGACCCCATCAAGCGGATTCAGCACATCCACGGCATGACGACAGCCTCCAAGGATGTTCGCCGCGTGCTCGGCCATGATCTCCTTGGGCAACGAGCCGACCTGGTGCCACCGCAGATTTACCATTCTGCAGTGCGGATCTGGACCCGATCCCACATTGCGAACCGAGTGCACCCGCCTCTCAATGTCGTGCTTTCCAACGTCGCCGGGCCTCGGGAACAGATACTGGTTGGTCCGGTGCGGCTCGAGTCCCTCTACTCAGTCGGCCCGATCCTCGAAGGGATCGGCCTCAACATAACGGCGTGGAGTTACGAGCATCGGTTGGGCGTTTCACTGCTCGGTTCCCCGGCAAGCATTCCCGACCCGTGGCTGCTCGTCGACGCATTGCATGCTGCACTGGACGAGCTCCGGAGTGCGATCGGCACCGAGGCCTTCGTCGACCACTGATCCCCGTCGTGAGCTACGGGGAGAGTTCGTCCGTCAGCTCGGATGCATTTGACACACCCGAACTGTGCCCGATCGAGTGGAGTTGCTGGCTCCATCGAACGAATCCCGCAACCCCGGCGCTGGGCCGCGCCAGGCGTTACGGCGAATCCGGCATTCGACATGCTGATCTCTCGATGCTCAAGTTGCTGATACGCAGTCCGGCGCCGATTGAGTTGTGGGTGCCGAGAATGTCATCCGGATGCTGTGGGTGCCAAGAACGTCATCCACTTCACGCGACCAGGCGATACTCATGGATCACTCCACCCACCCGACTCGCCCGTTGCAGCTGTGACGCATCGACATTCCTGAGTACTGCCGGAGCCACGCCC
>Ga0208220_1001343_pt1 | contig 10351 bp, 7 predicted proteins | sample NGESurdeep092012_9_FD_184484 | JGI IMG/M metagenome (GOLD analysis project Ga0208220, IMG submission 184484) | Arctic peat soil microbial communities from Barrow, Alaska - NGEE Surface sample F53-1 deep-092012 (SPAdes) | ecosystem: Environmental > Terrestrial > Soil > Wetlands > Peat ... | reverse complement strand
TAGCGGCGTGCGTGCGGGCCACGGGATCGGGTGCCGAGCTGGAATGGGTGGACGACGATTTCCTGCTGGCCCGGGGTGTGCGGATGTGGACGGAACTGCCGCTATGGCGCGCTTATCCGGGCACCTGGCAGGTCGATGCGTCGCGGGCGCTGGCGGCCGGGCTGCGGGCCCGACCGCTTCCGGAAACGGTCGCCGATACCTGGGCGGGGATGCGGTCAGGCGGCGCCGCGCTCGACCACACGAGGCAGGCGCAGCTGGGCATCGACCCGGGTGTCGAGCAGAAGATCCTCGCCGACTGGGACGAGCGCGAAGGCGTGCCGCCGCGTTAGTGCGCGCGGGGTGCGGGGAGCTCAGCCGCCTGGGCGGTGCAAGCGGCGACCTGGTCGCGGAGTTGCCCGGCGCGCGCGGACCCTGTTGAGAGGCACGGGGAATTCCCATGGTTTGGCCTGTCTGCGGCGTTGAGCGTGCCGATGGGATGCGCGGTCGGGGCGGTCGGGTCGGCGGCGGCACCTTGCCGATGAATCGCCTTCGGGCACGGTGACCTGCGCCCGGCGGGCCCGGAGCGGGCGCGCGCGTCGGCGCGGTGCCGGTACCGGGCGGCCGGGACGCCTGAGTTGCGCGGGAGGCCGTGCGGTGCCAGGCCGCAACACCAGCTGCCCCGCCGACAGATGAGGCAGCCGGGCTGATCCTGGCGGGATGGACGATGATCGAGGTCTTGGACACTGCGGCGGCCGGCATCGCGCTGGCCCGCCGCGAGCTGGGCTGCCCGGACTGCCGCGGGCCGCTGCGCCCGTGGGGGCACGCCCGCGAGCGCACGGTCCGCGACCTGCACGGGACCCCGGTGACGGTACGCCCGGACCGGGCGCTGTGCCCCGCCTGCCAGGCCACGCACGTCATCCTCGACGCAGGGCTGCTCCCGCGCCGCGCCTATGCCGGCAGGCTGATCGGGCAGGCCCTGCTCGCCGCCGCCCGCGGGTCCGGGCACCGCCGTATCGCCCTGGACCTGGATATCCCGGTCGGGACGGTGCGCGGCTGGATCCGCGGCGCCCGACGGTCCGCCGCCGGGCTGCGCGTCACGGGCATCCGCGCCGCCGTGGCCTGCGACCAGGACGCGCTGCCCGCCCCGTCCGGCGCAGGCGAGCTGCGCTTCGCGCTGGAGTGCCTGGCAGCCGCGGCCGTTGTCACCGGCCGCCGCCTCGGCCTGGAGCACGTCAGCCCATGGGCGATGATCAACGTCCTGACGCGCGGCCGGCTGCTGGACATGGCCCCGGCCGGCTGAACCCCAGCGCCGTCCATGGCTCTCGCCTGCCCTGACGCGGGGAGCACCGCCCCAAACGCGTCCTCAGACCGGCATCGTGCCGACGTAGGCGGCACCTCACCCACGACGGTGCCCGAAATGCCCGATTTTCCGTCGGCGCCGTGAACGCCGCCAACATGGGGATTTTAAGCGCCGGGCAACAGACCCTGCGTAGGCGGGCGTGGACAGCAGTCTGCCGAGCGTGGCCGTCCGTCCAGAGGGTCGGCCGGGTCGGCCTGATCGCCGTGCAGCTCGCCAACTTGGGTGATGAGGGACCTGTCGCTGTAGGCGGAGTCCAGCCACTAGGCGGGGCGGGACGGGCCGTCGCGGAGTTCCCAGGAGTCGTACCACAAGCTCCCGGACTCCGCCCACGCCCACCAGCAGGCACGAGCACGTGCCGGGCACGGCGGCGACCACCGGCCGCAACCGGTGACACGGGGTGCGTTACCTCACTGGCGAGCAGGGCAGCGTGGGCTTCCAGTTCACGCGGGCTTCCTCGATGGGTCGCAGTCGTCGCTGTCGCCGGGTGAGCAGGTCACACAGGCGTCCAGCCCTGTAACGGTGTCCAGGATCTCACGCCGCGCCTGGACGGCGAACAGATCGCCTAGCTTCGAGGACAGGGCCAGCGCCCGGTTCGCGGTCAGGGCGAACAGCACCCGCTCGGCCGAGGGGTCCAGGCGGCGGCCCGTCAGCAGGCCCCGCGTCGCCGGGCCGATGCCCAGCCGCTCCCACAGCGCGTCCAGCACGTGCGTGCCGCCCGGCGGCCTCGACTCGGCGAGCTCCACCAGGCCGTCGGCGGCGATGGCCGCCTTCCTCCCCGGCTCCAGGTGCCGGGGAAGCGAGGCGACGAGCCACTGCAGCGCCTCCCGGGTCGCGGGGTCGTCCCGGCCGAAGTTCGCGCCTTTGGATAACACATCGTTCGCGGCAGTAACCTTAGGTCTGTGTCTGTGAGACCGCGGTGAGCGAGTCGGTTACCATTCTCCGATCCGAGTCTTCGTCGTGACCGTTCCCGCCGCCTGCCAGAATTTCATCCTCGGAAATTGGCTCGTCGGGTATTACAGCTTCGCCTTCCTTGACTTTCGGAGGGGCTGGAGCCCACGGCTTAATATGCTGGACGACCTCGCTGTAGAACTTCTCAACTGCGGTGAGCACAGAATCTACGAAGGATCCGCGGCCTTGGCCTCGTGCCGGACCCGCGTTACATGGTAGTGAGACTGTGAAGGAGCGCAGCTCATGCGCGGGATCCTCAACGAGTGACCTTGGGTCTTTACGTGCCTCATCTAGTGTTCTGACCTGCCCACGTCCACGCTGAAAAGCAACCGAAGGCTGTATGCACAGCTGTCCAGGAGCGGTTTTCAGCTGCCGGACCAGCCAATTGACGCGAGTTGTCGGCCTGCCTTCCCGCGGCGCGGGCACGGTAACCGCACAGTGAATCAGGCCCGCGCGCAGGTCAGCCGTGATCTTGATAGGGGCGACGGCGCCAGGTACCCGCACCGCGCCCTGCAACAGCCCGGTACTCGCGAACTCGCTTACCGCTTCTTGCAGGTATCTGGCGGGATCGCGAAGCTGAGCCTGGGGCACCATAGGCCGCACGCCCGTGCCCAGTTCGCGAGATAGCTGTAGAGCCGCAAACGAGATGAGCCCTCCGAACTTGTCGGCGACCTCTGCGGCCGCCTTGTCTTGCGGATGCAACGTTCCGGCGCGGGCACGGTCACGGACGTGCACCCAGGACGAGCCCATATCATCGAAATCGATCGCACCCGACCTGGGATGCTCCAGGTACCTGATGAATTCAGCAAGTATCCATGCTTGGTCTGGGTCATTGACCGACCTGTTCGCCTGCTCAACCAACGCCTCAGTGCGGATCTGGCTCCAGGACAGGTGATACAGCTTTGCTGCCTGCGCTCTTGCCTTGGGCAGCGTGACGGGATGTACTCCAGGTACGGCGACCACTTGATTGGAAATAGTTAGCAGGGCATCGAACTTCTGCCTGCGTGCCACGTCCATGTATGACTCGATTTGGCCAGGGATCAGGTCATGGCGCCCCGTCTTGATCTCGACCAGCGCAGTCCAGGTCCGGTGCCCGGACACCACTTGGATCAGGCCATCGGGCCGCAGCTTCTTATCTTCTTCATCGAACGGGACCTCGATGAAGGTTGACAGCCGTCCCGCCGGTGCCCCCAGCGGGGCTGTTATCGCACGCCCAAATTCGCGGACCGACTGAATCACGGCAAGTAGCGCCGACGAGGCCCGGCGTTCTTGCTCGTCAGCGCCGCCAATCCCCGAAACGGGAAACAAACGGGCGCGTTCCCACTCCACCTCAGCCACGATCGCCTCCTACCGTCAATGCTCGGCCGCGATATCTCGCACGGTAGCGGAAAGCCCAGCGAAACTAAGCAGATTACGGCCAAAAACCCGCATTCTAACCGCAGGAAACCTAATCCGGGATGAGATATCGACAGAACTCGGCAATTTCTCCCAGCCTTGATCATCAGGAAGTCATGTCAGATGCCCTTCGGATATCCCGCGTTCCTGGGGACGGCTGACGAGTGCCACGAGCGCGGTTCGGCTGGTCGAGCTCAACCGGCGGGCCGTCAGGGCCAGGAGCGCTGCGGGTCCACGACGAAAGTGTCCCCGCTGTCCCAGCTGTCCCTAGTGTCCGTGGCCAGATCGCGACCAGCAGAAGGAGGGATATTGGGCGGGGACGCCTGCTTGGCACGAGCGTCTAGCGTTAGTTCGGCGACGACAACGGGGGCGTGCTTGTCACGAACCTGGCGTACGTGGCGCTCATCTCGCTTTTCCCAATGCTGCCGGTGCTGGTTACCATCCTTGGCCTGGCGGCCTCCATCGAGGGCGCGTTCCGGCAGGCGCCGGTCAATGCGGTGGCCAGCCAGGTTTCGCCGATCGGGCACGTGCTGACAGCCAATGTGCAGCAGAGCTGCGGGAGTCCAGCGTGATCGGCTTGATCCTCGGCCTCGCCAGCCTGATCTGGGGATCGACCGGCCGTGCACAGGCTGCTCTGTTCACGATGAAGCAGGTCTGGAACCTGCCGGGCCCGGCACGGCCCGGGTTCCGCGTGCTCACCCCGCGCGGGTGCCTCTGGGTGCGCTAACTTAGTGCGGGCGCGGCGGTGGCCGGGATCTTGTGGACGGCGCTCCAGGTCGTCGGTGCCTACCTGGTCCACCACTACTCGCGTACGGACCTGACTCAGCGGTCGTGTCGTTGCGAGCAGCCGATCCGCGGCGTGCGCCGGAGCCACGTGCATCACTGCTGTCGTGGTTTCCCAGTCTGGAGTGGCATCGACGATAGCGTGGACCGCCGCACGGACGGTGGCGAGCGCCTTGACCATCGCTTCGGCCGGGTCGTCGGCGTCAACGATCATCCGAATGTCCACGCAGCCGGTGCTCAGGTCAGCGGCGAGACGCACTGGATCTCCTGGATAGTCGGGTACTTCATTGCGCCTTCCCCTCGTCCCAGCATGTCGCCTGGCGGAGCTGGCCGAGCAGGTTGCGGGTCTAGAAGTAGCGAACGGCACCCTCCGGAACCTCGGCCGTCAGCCAGTGATTGTGGGCCGCATCCGCCTCGTCGGCCTCTCGTGATTGCGCAGCCTGCTCGGGTCGGTCACGCTTCTACGAGGTCGTGCGTCGCCACGTCGACCTGGGCGAGCTTGGCGCGGAACCTGGTGCCTGCGTTCAGCTTGCCCCGTGCTTGCTGCAGGACCTGGTCCAGGAACGTCGTTGCGACCTCGTACAGCTCGCCCTTCTCCTCGGACACCGCCCAACTGCTGATGAGGAGGTCATCGGCGAGGGCGAACACCAGCTGACGGCCGGTGAGCTTCTCGTGAACGAACTCGCGGAGGTCGGTCAGCGAAGCGAAGGACACGTCGGCGAGGTCACGGGCTTCATCGGGCTCGAGGCAGACATATGCCCATACCGTCGTCTCGGTCTCGACGCCTTCCAAGACGTTGAAGAGCACCGTCACATCGCGCACGACAAAGGTGCCCACATACGGGTACTCATACTCGTACCAGACGTGAAGGTCGCGGGCATCCGGGCTGGGTGACCATGGCAAACGACCCTTGGTGACCACTGTGTCAAGATTCATCTGGATCCACCTCCCCCAATTCATTAAAACACGCGTCAAAGGCTTCCGAGACTTCTGGTGGCCATGGAACCTGCGAGTTCTCAACTGGAGCAGCGTCTGGCCACACGACCGTGCAGTGCACGCTGCCACGGAGTTCTCCCGGGGTATGGACCACTGCAAACCCGGCTCGTCGCAGCGTCGCAGCTGCGGTCCGACGGATGCATGCTTTCGCGAGTTCCTTCCCAGAAGGTTCACGCGGAAGGACGTGTCGCGTTGCTTCCTTCAGTGAGACCTCTCCTCGCAACACAGAAAGCCCTCGTTCGCGTTCGATCCGCGGCTGGTTGCGGAACGATCGACCGATCCATCCGTGTTGCGTCAGTACTTCGTCATCGGAAACGCACTGCTCAGGCGGTGGTCCGCACCGGCAGGCGCTCCTCTTCACGTGGTTTGGTGGCCCATCCACGGCCTCTCCTTGACGATAGACGGTTCCTTGGCGCGTCGCCAACCTCATCACCGAGCGTCTCGAGTCATGAGATTCTAGCGCGTTCACACGACACTGTGTACATCGATGACCGTGTTCACAACTTGTTGCGGGTTGGACGCGTCGCCGATAGGGTTGCGGTTATGAGCCGAGGGGAGCCCGAGCAGATGACGGCAGCCGCGATTGCGCGGCTGGCGGGGGTCGGTCGGGCTGCCGTGTCCAACTGGCGGCGGCGGTACCCGGAGTTTCCGCAGCCGGTGGGCGGGAGCCCGAACAGCCCGACGTTCGACCGGGGCGAGATTGAGGCGTGGCTGAAGGCGACGGGCAAGGCTGACCAGTTGGCCACTGCCGGGCTGACCGACACCGGTACTCAGCGGATCGGCGAGCCGGAGCGGTCGATCAGCGACCTGCGATCTGGTGACCTGCTTGCCAGGGCCATGGCTGCGCTGTTGCCTCGCGAGACAGCCCGTGGCAGGTCGGCCGGGGACGACTACTGGGCGGAGACGTTCCTAGACGCGCCCGACGAACTGCCCCTCGTGCTCGATCCGGCTTGCGGCACGGGGACGGCGCTGCTTGCCGTGGCGGATCGATTCGGTGATCGGGTGCGGCTGGCGGGTCAGGAGATCAGCCAGGATTATGCGCGGAGCGCGCGGCTTCGGTTGAGTGAGAGTGCGAACGGCGTGGCCTATGAGGTCCACGCCGGGGACTCGCTGCTCGACAACCAGCTCGCCCGGTACCTGGGCAGGGCTGCGGGCGTCGTGTGCGAGCCGCCGTTCGATTTGCCGCAGTGGCCGGAGGCCGAGCTCAGCACGGACCCGCGCTGGGAGTTCGGCATCCCGGCGCCGCGCGACAGCGAGCTTGCCTGGGTCCAGCACTGCTATGCGCACCTGAGACCGCGCGGCGTCGCCGTCGTCGCCGTGTCGCAGCGGACCTGCGTGCAAGCATCAGGGGAGCAAATACGGACGGGCCTGGTGCGGTCCGGGGTGCTGCTGGCCGTCATCGCCCTGCCTGCGGGCATGGCAACCGAGGGTGGCACCGAAATCTGCCTGTGGGTGCTGCGCCGACCCGCCGACCGGCCGGACGACGGGCCGGTGCGGATGATCGACTTGTCGCGGCTCGGCGACGCGATCGACGTGCCACGCGAGTTCGCCGCCTGGCAGCGGCTGCTCGACGACGCCGACCCGGGCGTCTCTAGCGCGGTGCCGCGTCTTGAAGTGCTCGACACCGGCACGAATGTGCTGCCCTCCCGTTACGTCGCTGTCCGCGCCAAGGCGAGCGCCGGTGACCTGGCCGCCGCTACCGAACGGCTCACGAAGCTCTACGCGAGGATCGGGCAGGGACTCCCGTCATTCGCGGCACCGAAGCAGGAGGTCCGGGTCTCTTACGTCACGCTCGCGGAGCTCGAGCGAGTCGGGGCGCTGACGATCAAGCAGCGTGACGCCGTTCCGCGGGTCGGTGACGTGCTGCTCAGGACGCAGAGCCGACCACCGGTGGTCACGCCTACTTGGGTCGACAAGGACGGTTACGAGCACCCGGTGGATATCAGCGGTATCGCGCAGGTGCTGGAGATCGACGCAGCCCGGCTTGACGCGCATTTCGTCGCGACATTCTTGCGCTCTGACATTGGGGCCCTGCCCGTGGCCAATACGCTGGGGGCGGTTAGCCGCGACGATCTGCGCCGCTGCCGCATCCCTCGCCGGCCGCTGGCCGAGCAGCGCCGGTACGGCGACGCGTTCCGCCTGCTGCTTGAGCTGGAGTCCGCGCTGAGATCGCTCGCGGACGTCAGCGAGAAAGTGATCGAGCAGACGATACACGGGTTGACCACCGGCGTTCTCGCGCCGGATCGCGGAGTTATTGAAGGGGAGACGAGCAAGCTGTGACCTCGGGACCAACGCACCAGAAGATGGCGGCCGACATCTGGGCCGTGGCCGACCTGCTCCGCGGCGACTACAAGCGCCACGAGTACGGCCAGGTGATCCTGCCGTTTACGGTGCTGCGGCGGCTCGATGCGGTGATGGCGCCGACCCGCGAGACGGTGCGGGCGAGGGATGCGGCGCTCGACCTCCAGAACAAGCAGCGACCGCTCGAGCTCGCGGCCAAGCTCCCCTTCTACAACACGTCCAAGCAGGACTTCTCGACGGTCGCCGCCGACTCACCGCAGGTCGCCAAGAACCTACGGGACTACATCAACGGCTTCTCCCCCAACGTGCGGGAGATCCTCGCCCGGTTCGACCTCGACAACCAGATCACCCGGCTGGCGGAATCGAAGATCCTCTACCAGGTGGTCGGGAAGTTCGCCTCGATCCATGACCTGGACAAGCTGTCCAGCCACGACATGGGCTACGTCTTCGAGCACCTGATCCGCAAGTTCTACGAGGACGCCAACGAGACAGCGGGCGAGCACTTCACCCCCCGCGAGGTCATCAAGCTGATGGTCAACCTGCTGATCGCCCCCGACGCCGAGACGGTCGCCGGGGTGGGCCAGGTCATCAACATCCTCGACCCGGCCTCCGGCACCGGCGGCATGCTGACCACCGCCGAGGACCACATCAAGTCGATCAACCCCAAGGCCGAGGTCTACCTGTTCGGCCAGGAGCTCAACGGCGAGTCGTGGGCGACCTGCGGCTCTGAGATGCTGCTGCGCAACCAGCGGGGAGAGATCTTTTTCGGCAATTCGTTCAGCAACGACGGGTACCGGGGCAAGAGGTTCGACTACATGCTGGCCAACCCGCCGTTCGGGGTCGAGTGGAAGAAGGTCCAGAAGGAGGTCGAGGACGAGAAGGACCTCGGCTACGCGGGCCGCTTCGGCGCGGGCACGCCCCGCATCAACGACGGGTCGTTTCTCTTCCTCCAGCACATGATCTCCAAGATGCAACCGGTCGAGGACCGGGGATCGAGGCTGGCGATTGTGTTCAACGGCTCGCCGCTGTTCACCGGCGCGGCCGAGTCGGGCGAGTCGGAGATCCGCCGCTGGATCCTGGAGAACGACTGGCTTGAGGGCATCGTCGCGCTGCCGGATCAGCTGTTCTACAACACAGGTATCTCCACGTACTTCTGGATCTTGTCCAATAGGAAGGCGCCGGCGCTGCGCGGCAAGGTGATCCTGCTGGACGCCCGCGACCAGTGGGAGAAGATGCGCAAGTCCCTCGGCGACAAGCGCAAGCAGATCAGCGACCCGCAGATCGAGCACGTCACCGAGCTGTACGCGGACGCGCTCGCGGTCGCGGCGGACGCCGATCATCCGGACCACGGGAAGGTGAAGGTCTTCGGGACGCGGGACTTCGGCTATCACCGGATCACCGTCGAGCGCCCGCTCAGGCTCCGCTTCGAGATCACCGAGGACACCCTTGCCGCGCTGGACGCTGCGAAGCCCCTGGCGAAGTGGGACGGGCGCGACTCGCTGGTCGAGGCGTTGCGCGGATCGATCGGGACCGTGTGGTGGACAAAGAAAGAGACCACGACCGCGCTGCACGCGGCGGCACGTTCCGGCGGCGCGCTCTGGCCGTCCACGCCGTCGCATGAGAAGGCGATCTGGGCGGCGGTATCCGTCTCCGACCCCGAAGGAGAAGTCCAGCGGGCCAAGGACGGCACTTCTCTGCCGGACCCGGACCTGCGCGACTATGAGAACGTCCCCCTAGACGAGGACATCAACGCCTACTTCGCCCGTGAGGTCACCCCGCACGTGCCGGACGCGTGGATTGACCGCAACAAGACCAAAGTCGGCTACGAGATCCCCTTCACCCGCCACTTCTACGTCTATACTCCCCCGCGCCCGCTAGCCGAAATCGACGCCGAGCTTCGTGAGCTGGAGTCCCAGATTCAGAAGCTCCTGGGCGAGGTGACCGGGTGAGCGCATTCACACTCGTACCACTCCGCACAGTCACGCTTGATGCCCAGACCGGACCATTTGGGTCACAACTGCATTCTGATGAGTACGTTGATGACGGAATTCCAGTCATCAATCCCTCAAACATCATCGACAGTAAAATTGCTCCGGATCCGGCAATCGCGATTTCAGAAGAGACAAGTGAGAGACTTGCACGTCACCGGCTTGAGCCAGGTGATCTAGTCTTCGCACGTCGCGGTGAGCTTGGCCGAGCTGCCGTTGCGCACAACGAAGCCGCCGGCTGGTTGTGTGGCACAGGATCACTTCGTGTTCGGACACGGCAAAGTGCACTCGATTCACGTTTCGCCGAATATGTACTGCAAAGCGCAAGCACACGAGCCTACTTTGAAATGTATGCCGTTGGCAGTACGATGGGTAATCTCAATACCTCCATCGTTCTTGGCCTCCCAATCCCGCTTCCACCTCTCAACGAGCAGCGGCGGATCGCCGACTCCCTCGACGGCGAGACGGACCGGATCGATAAGCTGGCCGCGCTGCAAACTACGGCCCGAACAGCCGTCCTAGCCCGTACAGCGGCACAGCTCGATCTCAAGATCGATCATCTTGCCTCGACTCATGGCGCGCTGCCGTTCCGCCGGATGAT
>Ga0208220_1001342_pt1 | contig 10353 bp, 10 predicted proteins | sample NGESurdeep092012_9_FD_184484 | JGI IMG/M metagenome (GOLD analysis project Ga0208220, IMG submission 184484) | Arctic peat soil microbial communities from Barrow, Alaska - NGEE Surface sample F53-1 deep-092012 (SPAdes) | ecosystem: Environmental > Terrestrial > Soil > Wetlands > Peat ... | reverse complement strand
CCGGAAAGGCTGGTGACGCCGGCGAACGCGGCGAGGCCGAGCGCGGCCGCGGTGGCCACGACCGACACGAGCTTTCTGACGCTCGGGAATCTGATCTTTGCCAAGTGAAACACTCTCCGGACGGTTTGATGGCGCCCTGAGTGGCCAACTCGGGGCGCCGACGATATGTGACCGGTAACATGTTTTACTGGACGCAAATATCCGTCCGTCCGGCCGTCGTGTCAACCCCCCGCTTTGGGCTTCCCGCAACCCCGCCCATGGATCTCGACGCCGCGGGGTGACGCCAGAGCGGGTCTGGCGTCACCCCGCGGCGGCGGGCCTGGGGTAGAGCGTTACGCCCCGCGCCTGCGGATCAGCCAGACGGCGCCCCCGATGAGGAGCGCGCTGACGATCAGCAGCCAGCCGCCCTCGGTCAGCTGGAACTGCCAGAACCGCGAGTCCGGCTGCACCGACTGCCACATCGTGTAGCCGTGGCTGGTCAGCCAGTTGTTGAAGGCGTCCGGGCTCTGCGAGTTCTGCACGCTGGCCGGGATCGGCAGGCTGCTGACGGCGGCCTGGCTCAGCTGGTGGCCGTCGGGTGCCTTGACCCAGCTGCTGATCACCCAGCCGGCCCCGGCGCCGTGGTTCCAGCCCGATTCTGTGACCGGCGCCGCATAGTGCGGCCTGATCGTGGTCGCGGTCCCGATCGCGAGCACGATGTAGACGATCAGCGTCACCGCCATCGCCGGCACCGTCCGCCTGAACAGGGTGCCGGTGAACGCCGCCAGCGCGAAGGCGAACAGCGTCCAGGCGGCGAAGGCCACCCCGAGCAGCCCGAAGGCGAGCGGCAGGAACTCGCTGACCTGCCCGTCGGCCAGGAACGGCCGGAAGTACCACCAGAACAGCGCCGTGAACGCCCCGGTCACCGCGGTCAGCAGCAGCGCGGGCAGCACCAGGGTCGAGACCGCCCACCTGGTCCGGCCGGCGCCCTGGGTCCAGGCGAACCGGAACGTGCCGGTCTCCAGCTCACGCGAGATCAGCGGGGCGCCGACGAACGCGCCGAGCAGCACCGGCACCACGAACATCAGGCTGGAGACGGTCTGCGCGCCGCCGCTGCGCAGCGCGCTGCTGCTGCCGCCCCAGTAGGTCGCGGAGAACGCCTGGGCGAGCTGCTGGCACTTGACCGCGGCGGCCGGGTGGCAGGCGGTCACGGCGGTGTAGGCGTGGTTCTCGATGATCGCCATGATCACCAGGTACAGGGCAATGAGGCCGAGCAGCGCGGAGACGCCGATCATGGCGCCCCGCCGCTGCCGCAGCGTGACCCAGCCGATGCTCGTCCAGGGCACGGGGCGCCGGGCAGCGGTCGCCGGCGGGCTGGCGGTGGTGGAGGTGGCTCCGGTAGTCATCGCTGCGTGTCCGTTCCTGTTGTCGCCCCGACGCCCGCCCGCAGATGCCGGAGGGCGATCTCCTCAAGCCCGGCCCCGTGGGACGCGAGCAGGTCCTTGACCGAGCCGGCCACCTGGACCTGGCCTCGGGTCAGCACGATCAGATAGGTGGCGACCCGCTCGAGCTCCGCCAGCACGTGCGAGGAGAGCACGACCGAGATGTCGTCCTCGCGGGCCGCCTCGACGACCGAGGCCATGAAGTCGTCCCTGGCCACCGGGTCGAGCGCCGCCAGCGGCTCGTCAAGCACCAGCAGGCCCGGCCGGCGGGCCAGCGCGATCGTGAGCGCGAGCTGCGCCTTCTGCCCGCCGGAGAGCTCGCCGACCTTCTGCCGAGACGGGATGGCGAGCCGTTCGAGCCGGTCGTCGGCCCGGCGCTGGTCCCAGCACCGGTTCAGGCTGCGGGCCACCCGCAGCATGTCCGCGACCGGCAGGTTCCGGTAGAGCGGGGCGTCCTGGGCGACGAAGGCGATCCCCTCGAGCGCGTCGGGCGAACCCGCGGGGATCCCGCCGAGCACGGTGACGCCGCCCTCGGTGGGCTTGGTCAGGCCGACGGCCATGGTGAGCAGGGTGGTCTTGCCGGCCCCGTTCGGGCCGACGAGAGCGACGATATGGCCGCCGGGGATGTCGAGCGTGCAGTCGCGCAGGGCCCAGGTGCGGCGGTACCGCTTGCCGAGCGCGGTCGATTCGATGACGTTCATGATTGGTTACGCTAGGAAGCGGACGGTCACCCCCGATATACGGCTGAGCGGCATCTCGCCGGTGGACCTAGGTACACCCGGATTTGGGTGTCAGGCGTCACTGCGGGGTCGGTCGGCCGGCGATGAGACTGGAGCTGTCAACGGTCGCTCTGCCAGGAAAAGACGAGGATTGCCGATGAACGGACCGGTGCTTCCAGCCGCCAGCCCAGCCCGGCCGCGCGGGCCGCGGGACGTTCCCGGCCGAGTAGCCGAGGTTCTGCTCGCGCCCTTCCGCGCGCTCGTCTTCTTCGGGCTGCCCATCGTCGGGGTGGTGCTGCTGGTGGTCACGGTCGCGCCGGCGGCGCTCGTCGGGTGGGGCCTGGCTCGGCTCATCGATGACATATCGCAGCGGCAGTACGCGCTGAGCAACGACGCCGGCCAGCCCGGCCAGATCCTGCCGGTGCTGCTCATCGGGCTCGCGTGCTGCCTGTTCGTCATGCCCCGGTCGTTGCTCGCCGTGCGCTGGGTCGCGAACCGGACCAGGCTGCTGTCGGCCGCCTGGTGCGGGGTGCCGATCGCGGCCGCGTACCGGCCGTCACCGCTGGAAAGGGCGCCAGGCGACCGGCCGGCGACCGTGTGGCTGAGGTACCGGCAGCGGATGGAGTGGCTGCTGGGCGACCCGGGGACCTGGAAGGACCTGTTCTGGCTGGCGGTGAACGCCGTCGTCGGCACGGTCCTTCTGCTGGCCCCGATCGCGTTCGCGGTGGGCGGCGCGTTGGTGGCCTTCAACGTCAGCCTGCACCCGGTCGGGCAGGCCGACCTGAGCGGACCTGAGCGCGCAGGCGGCGCGCTGCTGCTGGCGGTGGGGGTGGCGGCCCTGCCGTGGACGCTGCGCGCCTACGGCCATCTCGCCAAGCTAGTGCTCTCACCGCCGGAGCACTCGGTGCTCGAGCAGCGGGTGGCGTACCTGGCCCAGACCCGGCAGGAGTCGCTCGACACAGGGGCGGCCGAGCTCCGCCGGATCGAGCGCGACCTGCACGACGGCGCGCAGGCCCGGCTGGTCGCGATGGGCCTCACCCTCGACGCGGCCGGGCGGCTGATCGACACCGACCCGGCGGCGGCCCGCTCGCTGCTGATCGAGGCCCGCGACGCGTCCGGCAAGGCCCTGGCCGAACTGCGCGACCTGGTCCGCGGCGTGCACCCGCCGGTGCTGGCCGACCGCGGCCTGGCCGAGGCGGTCCGCGCGCTCGCCCTCGACAGCCCGGCCCGGGCCCGGGTGACCGGCTCGCTCGACGGCCGGGCGCCCGCGCCGGTCGAGTCGGCCGCCTACTTCGCGGTCAGCGAGCTGCTCGCCAACGTGGCCAAGCACGCCGGCGCCCAGTCGGCCGAGGTCGACCTGCGGCACTCGCTCGGCGCGCTGCGGATCAGCGTCCGCGACGACGGCGCCGGCGGCGCCGACCCCGGCCGGGGCACCGGCCTGCGCGGCGTCGAGCGCCGGATCGCCGCCTTCGACGGCGTGCTCGCCATCAACAGCCCGGTCGGCGGCCCTACGCTCATCACCATGGAAATCCCGTGCGTGTTGTCATAGCCGAGGACCAGTTCCTGCTTCGCGATGGCCTGATCCGGCTGCTCGAGGCGTACGGGTTCGAGGTCGGCGCCGCCGTCGACAACGGCGCGGACCTCCTCACCGAGCTGCGCGCGAGCCGGCCCGACGTCGCGGTGGTCGACGTCCGGCTGCCGCCGACGTTCACCGACGAGGGGCTGCGGGCGGCGCTGCAGGCCCGCGGCGAGCTGCCCGGCCTGCCGGTCCTGGTGCTGTCGCAGTACGTCGAGCAGCTCTACGCCCGCGAACTGCTGGCCGACGGCGCGGGCGCCGTCGGCTACCTGCTCAAGGACCGCGTGCTGGACGGCGGGCAGTTCACCGACGCGGTGAAGCGGGTGGCAGACGGCGGCACGGTGATGGACCCGGAGGTGATCGCCCGGCTGCTCGCCCGCACGGCCGGCGCCCAGAGCCCGCTCACCCGGCTCAGTCCCCGCGAGCGCGAGGTGCTTGAGGCGATGGCCGAGGGCCGCTCCAACGCCGCCATCGCCCAGCGGCTGGTCGTCACCGAGCGCGCCATCGCCAAGCACACCGCCGCGATCTTCACCAAGCTCGACCTGCAGCAGTCCGACGACGACAACCGCCGCGTGCTCGCCGTCCTCGCCTACCTGGGCGACCAGTAGGGCAGTATTCACCCGGGGTTTCCCGACCCGGCGCGTGACACCAGACGGCGAATGGGACAATCAGGACATGGCGTGGATTGATCTAGAGGGCGCAGTCAATGTCCGCGACGTGGGCGGCATGCCCACCGCCGACGGCGGCGAGACCGTGTACCGCAGGCTGCTCCGCTCGGAGAACCTCCAGGAGCTGACCGCGCAGGACATCGAGCTGCTGGTCGACGAGCTCGGCGTGACCACGGTGGTGGACCTGCGCTCGACCCGGGAGCTGATGACCGAGGGGCCGGCCCCGCTCGACACGGTGGACGGCGTCCAGCACGCGCACCACCCGGTGCTCAAGGAGTTCCTCGACGCCTCCGACACCGTCGCGGCCGCGCTCCTGCTCACCGCCCAGCAGGAGGACGCCGAGCGGTACCCCGACGACCTGATGGCCGGGCATTACCTCGGCTACCTGGATAACCGGCCCGAGGAGGTGGTGGGCGCGCTGCGCTCGATCATCACCGCCCCCGGGGCGGCCATCGTGCACTGCGCGGCGGGCAAGGACCGGACCGGCGTCGTGGTCGCGCTCGCGCTCACCATCGCCGGGGTCGAGCCCGAGGTCATCGTGGCCGACTACGTCGCCACCAACGAGCGGATCGAGGCGATCATCGAGCGGCTGAGCCGCTCCAAGATGTACGGCCGCGACGTGACCACCAGGCCGGTCCGCGCGCACGAGGCGCGCGCGGAGACTATGCGGGCGTTCCTCGAGCAGCTCGACGCCCGCTACGGCGGCCTGCCGAAGTGGCTGGCCGACAACGGCTACACCGCCGGCGAGATCGCGCAGCTGCACGCCCGGCTGAGGCAGCCGTGACCGCCGTGGCCCGGGCCTGCCTGGTCGACGTGTACGACACGATCTTCCGCTCGGTCTTCGTGGAGCGGGTCACGGCGGTGGCCGAGTCGCTCGGCGTCAGCGTCGGGGACTGGCTGGCCGAGCTGGAGAAGACCCGGCTCGACCGGGACCGGGGCAAGCTGGCCACCGCCGCCGCCTACGATCAGGCCCTGCGGGGCCTCGGGATCGAGTCGGCCGTCGGCCTGGTGGACGACCTCATGCGGCGCGACGCGGAGTTCTCCCGCACGCGCACCCGGCTGTTCGACGACACGGTCCCGTTCTTCGAGTGGCTGCGCTCCGAGGGGATCCTCATCGCCCTGGTCAGCAACTGCGCCGACACCACCCGCGGGCTGCTCGACTCCCTCGGGGTCATACCGCTGGTGGACGCGGTGGTGCTGTCGTGCGAGATCGGCTCGGCCAAGCCGTCACCGGAGATCTACGTCACCGCGCTGGCCGACCTCGGCGTCGCCGCCGCCGACGCGGTCTTCATCGACGACCAGCCGACGTTCTGCCTCGGGGCCGAGGCGGTCGGCGTCCGCCCGATCCAGATCGTCCGCGACGGCGTCACCGCCGTCGACGCCATCAACGCCATCAACGGCGCGGCCGTCGCCACCGGCTGGGACTTCCCGGTCGTCCACTCCCTGCTCGACGCGAAGTCGCTGCTCTGACCGCCCGGCCGGCTGTGGCAGGCTTGAGGACTATGACGACAGCGACAACCCCGCACGTGGTGGTGATCGGGGGCGGGATCGCCGGGCTGGCGGCCGCCTTCTACCTCAGGGACGAGCCGGTCCGGGTCACGGTGCTCGAGGGGTCGCCGCGGCTGGGCGGGAAGCTGTCGGCGTCGGAGGTCGCGGGCGTGTCGATGGACGAGGGGGCCGAGGCGCTGCTCGCCCGCCGGCCGGAGGGCACCGGGCTGATCAAGGCGGCCGGGCTGGCCGCCGACCTGGTGCCGGCCGGCGTCACCTCGTCCGCGATCTACACCCGGGGCGTGCTCCGCTCGCTGCCGCGCAGGCAGTTCATGGGCGTCCCGGCCGACATCGACGAGCTCGCCGCCAGCGGGGTCGTCTCGGCCGAGGCGGTCGCCCGGGCCCGGGCCGAGTCGGTGCCGCCGGCCGACGGAGCTGACGCGTCGGTCACCGCGTACATCGGCGCCAGGCTCGGGGTCGAGGTCGTCGACCGGCTGGTCGACCCGCTGCTCGGCGGCGTCTACGCGGGCCGTTCGGAGGACCTGTCGTTCCAGGCCACGCTGGCCCCGCTGGCCGCCGCCAGCCGCGCCCACCCGACGCTGACCGAGGCCGCCGCCGCCCTGCTGCCGCCCGCCCCGGCCCTCGCCGCGACCCCCAAGCCGGATGACGGCAAGAAGCCGGCGCCGATCTTCGTCACCCTCACCACCGGGCTCGGCGCGCTGCCGGAGACCGTGGCCAAGGCCTCCGGGGCCGACGTCCGCGTCAACGCGATGGTCCGCGAGCTGGCCCGCACCGCCTCCGGCTGGCGGCTCACGATCGGGTCGGCCGCCGACCCGGAGTACCTGGACGCCGACGCGGTGATCCTCGCCACCCCGGCCGCGCCCGCCGCCCGGCTGCTGAAGCGGCCCGCGGCCGAGGCGGCGGCCGGGCTCGAGCAGATCCCGTACGCGTCCATGGCCATCATCACGCTGGCCTTCCGGGCCGCGGACTTCCCGGCCCAGCAGCGCAGCGGCTACCTGGTGCCGGCGGTGGACGGCCGCGCGGTCAAGGCCGCTACCTTCTCCACGATCAAGTGGCCGCACCTGTTCCGAGCGGCTGGCCCCGGGAACCCGGTGCACATCGTCCGCTGCTCGGTCGGCCGCAGCGGTGACGTCGCGGTTCTGCAGCGCGACGATGCCGACCTCGCCGACCTCGCCGCCGCCGAGCTGGCCGAGTCGATCGGCCTGACCGCGCAGCCGGTCGCGCACCGGGTCACCCGCTGGGGCGGCGGCCTGCCCCAGTACAACGTCGGCCACCTGGACCGGGTCGCCCGGATCAGGGCCGCCGTCGCCGCCCAGCCGGGCCTCGCGGTGGCGGGCGCCGCCTACGACGGGGTCGGCATCCCGGCCTGCGTCGCCACCGCCCGCTCGGCCGCCGACCAGGTGATCGCCTATCTGGCCAGCGCTCACCGCGACCAGCCAGTTACCTGAAACCCGGCTGTCACCCGCCTCGGCCAGCCGCTTCCTATCCGTTCTGACCCCACGTCAACAGACGCCTATCCTCGGGATAACAGCAAGAAGCGAGCGTCGTCAACCACCTGAGAGCCACATCACCGGACCAGGCGGAGCAACGGTCCGTTCGACCTCACTAAGATTTTGAATTATGACTGACACCGCAGACGAGAAGCAGCGGCTCAAGGCGCGGGAGCTCAACGAGCTGATCAGGTACACCATGTGGGCGGTGTTCACGGTTACCGACCGCGACGCGCTCGACGCCGGCCGCGGCGACGCCGCCAGCGAGCTGACCGACCTGCTCGACCAGGCCAACGGCAAGGGCATCGTCACCCGCGGCTGCTACGACCTGCAGGGGATGCGCGCCGACGCCGACTACATGCTCTGGTGGGTGGCGCCGACCAGCGACGAGCTGCAGGAGATGTACGTCAACTTCCGGCGCAGCAAGCTCGGCCGGGCGTCCGAGCCGGTGTGGAGCGCGATGGCGCTGCACCGCCCGGCCGAGTTCAACAAGAGCCACATCCCCGCCTTCCTGGCCGGGGAAGAGCCGAAGAACTACGTCTGCGTCTACCCCTTCGTCAGGGACTACGAGTGGTACCTGATCGAGGAGCCGGAGCGACGCCGGATGCTGGCCGAGCACGGCATGATGGCCAGGGAGTACCCGGACGTGCGGGCCAACACGGTCTCCAGCTTCGCGCTGGGCGACTACGAGTGGATGCTCGCGTTCGAGGCCGATGAGCTGTACCGGATCGTCGACCTGATGCGCCACCTGCGGGGCGCGGACGCACGGCGGCACACCCGGGTCGAGATCCCGTTCTACACCGGCCGCCGCAAGCCGGTCGCCGAGCTCGTCGCCGCCCTCGTCTAGCCGCTACCGCCCGGGCCGGCCATGCGGCCAGGGGAAGCGGCCGCGCGGCGGCGGGATCGTGACGCGGTAGTTCTTGAGGGCGTCGTTGAGCCAGGCGATGCCGTCCTCGGTGTCTAGATCGACGGTGAGCTCGGTTACCTCGTGCAGCAGCACGCGCTCGTAACCGGGGCCGAAGTCCTTTTCGCAGCGGTCGCCGAAGAGCACGACGGCCAGTCCGGTTCGGTTGCGGAGCGAGTCCCAGATGAAACCGTGCGCCCACCCGGCCTGCTGCCGGAGCCAGTGCGCCCACTTTCTCGTGTATTCGTAATCGGTCCCCTGGCTGGTCACCAGCCAGGCGTCCTGGCCGATCGAGGCGAGGTCCTCCCCGCTGATCAGGTTGATCAGGTTCAGGTCCCTGGTCAGCGTGAGGCCGGAGATCTGACGCGCGGCCAGGGCCGCCCGCGGCACCAGCCGCTTACCGCGGTCGTCTGGGTCGAGGTTGCGGAGTAGGGTCTCGGCCAGGGCGGTCTTCTCCTGCAGGGCCGCGTAGTAGAACGCGTACGGATCGTCAGCCGAGCCGTCGAACCGGGCGCCGGCCGTCGGCCCGGCCGGCGTGGGTTTGAAGGCCCGGGCGCTGTACGGCCGCGAGCTCACCCGCCACAGGCAGCTCCCGCGCCTGAGCAGATAGCGGTTCGGCTGCCCGTCGAAGCGGGTCGGGGGTTCCGCGATCGGCACGTCAGACCTCCTCGATGACGGCGCGGGCCGCGCGCAGCACGACCTCATCGGGAACGTCGCCGATGAGGTCGCTCGGCCGCCCGTCGAGCCACGGGTTGGCGCCGAGCCACCAGTCGGCCACGCCCAGCGGGTCGGTCTCGGCGCCGAGCAGGGTGTTGACGGTGCGGACGACGCTCAGCGGGCCGCCGTCGGCCGCGAATTGGAAGCTTGGCCACTGCTGGCCGCCGTCCGGGCGATCCAGTCGGAGCAGGCCCGGATCGGCCGGGTCGGCGCCGCGGAGCCGGACGTCCCGTTCGGTCAGCGCGGGCGCCCGCAGCAGCCGGGCGGTGACCTCGGCGAGGATGCCCGCGGGGGTCTCATCGACGGTGCCAGCCGGGGCGGATGCGTCGTCCTGCCCGGCGACCGGCTCGGCGTCCGGCGTCCGGGCCACGACGACCAGCAGATCCCGGAGCGCCGCCCAGTCGGTCGGCGCGCCCACGTAGAGATCGTCCTCGGCCAGCGCGCGCCGCACCGGATGTTCGGGTGGCAGTTCGCTGACCAGCAGCTGTGTGATCCGGATGACCGCGCCGGTGCCCTCGGCGCCGCCGATCTGCGTGATCAGGCCGCGCAGCTCCTGCCCGCGCGCGCCGTCGAGCCGGGCGATGACGTCGTCCCACTGCTCGGTCAGCAACACCATGGCGTCCTCGACGGCCATTCCTATCCCCTTACCCGGTAGCCCGCGACGGACCGCCGTGCCTGGTCGAACTGGGCATGGTCGAGGCCGCCGATCTGGAGGTCGAACCGCACCTCGCGACCGGACCGAGGCTCTTTCGCGTGCACCGTGAGCAGGCCCGTCTCCGACATGAAGAAGGTGACCTCGAAGGGCGTTCCGGCCGGCAGCCTGGCCGGCAGGTGGCGCAGCAGGCCCTCGCCAACCTTGCGATTGTCGGCCGGGTCCTCTGACTCATCGGGCCCGGCCTGTTCCCAGACCTCGATCCCCAGCATCCGCTGGTTCTCGATGGCGGTCTGGAAGGTGTACGGCCCGGTGTCCTCGGGCAGCGGGGTGTTCGCCGGGAGCAGGTGCAGGATGATCTGCCTGGCGTGGGTCGGGTCGGTCAGCGCGAGCGGATCGCGCCCGTCGACGGCCTTGACGCCGAAGGCGCGCGGCACCACGGCGGCCACCTTGGCGGCGGCGAGCCGTCTGATCTCCGGCGCGGGCGCGGCGGCCGACGGAGAGCCCGCGCCCGCGCGAGCGCCGCGCGCCTGCGCGAACAGCGCCGCGCCCTTGGCGACCGCGAGTTCCGGTTCATGCAGCCGGGCGTTCACCCCGAGCCGCGCCTTCAGCGCCCCGGCGACGGCCGGGAACCGGGACATGCCCCCGACCAGGAGCACCTCATCGAAACGGAGGACGCCCTTGTCCCGCGCGGTGG
>Ga0208220_1001341_pt1 | contig 10353 bp, 6 predicted proteins | sample NGESurdeep092012_9_FD_184484 | JGI IMG/M metagenome (GOLD analysis project Ga0208220, IMG submission 184484) | Arctic peat soil microbial communities from Barrow, Alaska - NGEE Surface sample F53-1 deep-092012 (SPAdes) | ecosystem: Environmental > Terrestrial > Soil > Wetlands > Peat ... | reverse complement strand
CGATAACCTGCTGCGCGCCAACGTGCTCGCGGACCTGGAGCAGCACGCCGACCTGCGCCGCGCGACCAGCCGGATCTTCGGGTCGCCGCCGGGGTCCTACGGCGCCGGGCTGCTCGCCCTGATGGACAGCCGGTCCTGGCGCGACGACGCCGACCTGGCCGAGGTCTACGCCATGTGGGGCGGCCACGCCTACGGCCGCGGTCTCGATGGCCGGGCCGCCCGCGACGACATGGAGTCGGCCTACCGGCGGATCGCCGTGGCGGTGAAGAACACCGACACCCGCGAGCACGACATCGCCGACTCCGACGACTATTACCAGTACCACGGCGGGATGGTCGCCACCGTCCGCGCGCTGACCGGGACCGCGCCCGCGGCGTACGTGGGCGACAGCACCCGGCCCGAGTACGTGCGGACCCGCAGCCTGGTCGAGGAGTCGGCGCGGGTCTTCCGCTCCCGGGTGGTCAACCCGCGCTGGATCGAGGCCATGAAGCGGCACGGGTACAAGGGCGCGTTCGAGCTGGCTGCGACCGTGGACTACCTGTTCGGCTGGGACGCCACGACCGGCGTGGTCACGGACTGGATGTACGAGCAGCTGTCCGCGAGCTACGTCCTCGACGAGCAGACCCGGAAATTCCTCGAGACGAGTAACCCGTGGGCCCTGCGCAGTATCACCGAGCGGCTGCTCGAAGCGGCCGACCGGGGCCTGTGGGCCGCCCCGGAGGCCGCCACCCTGGAGCAGCTCCGCAATGCTTATCTCGAGGTCGAGGGCCAGCTTGAGGAGGCGCAGGGGTGAGCGGGCTGCGGAGCGGCGGGCTGCCGTTCTCCGCGGTCGTCGGGCAGGACGACGCGCGGCTCGCGCTGCTGCTCGGCGCCGTCGACCCCGGCATCGGCGGCGTCCTGCTGACCGGGGAGAAGGGCACCGCCAAGACCACCCTGGTGCGCGCGCTCGCCGGCATCCTGCCGAGCATCACGGTCGTGGCCAAGTGCCGGTTCTCCTGTGATCCGGCCGCGCCGGACCCGGCTTGCCCGGACGGGCCGCACCCGGAGGGCGTTCCCGCCGAGCACCGCGCCGTGCGCCTGGTGGAACTGCCGCTCGGCGCGACCGATGACCGGATCACCGGGAGCCTGGACGTGCCCCGCGTGCTGGCCGGGGCACCGACCTCGGAGGCGTTCGTCCCCGGCCTGCTCGCCCTGGCCCACCGCGGCGTCCTGTACGTCGACGAGATCAACCTGCTGCCCGATCACCTCGTGGACGTCATGCTGGACGCCGCCGCGACCGGCACCACGACGGTCGAGCGCGAGGGCATCTCGGTGCGGCATGCCTGCCAGTTCCTGCTGGTCGGGACGATGAACCCCGAGGAGGGCGAGCTGCGCCCGCAGCTGCTGGACCGCTTCGGGCTGTGCGTGCCGGTGATCGCCAGCGCCGACCCGCAGCGCCGCGCCGACGCCGTGCGCGCCCGGCTGGACCATGACCGGCACCCGGCCGCGAGCATCGGCGCCGCGGCGACAGCCGCCCGCGAGCTGACCAGCCGGATCGCCGTGGCGCAGGCCCTGTCCCGCTCGGTGGAGCTGGCCGACCCGGAGCTGCTCCGGATCACCACGGCCTGTGCCACCCTCGGCGTGGACGGCCTGCGCGGCGACCTGGTGACGGCCCGCGCCGCGATCGCCCATGCGGCCTGGGGGGGTCACCCGGCCGTCACTGATGCCGACATCCGGGCTGCCGCCCGCCTCGCGCTGCCGCACCGCCGCCGTCGCGGGCCGTTCGACGATCCCGGCATGGACGGCGCACAGCTCGACGAGGCGTTCGGCCCGCCAGAAGATGCACCACCGGAGGACGGGCCACCGGACGGGGGGACGCCGGAGGGCGGGCCGCCGGACGGGGGCGGTGGTCCCGATGGTGGGCCGCCGGACGGGGGCGGGGGCGCAGGCCGCGGGCCGGCTGCGGGAAGCCCATCAGCGGCGGGCAGCGGATCACAGCCGGATGAGCGGCCCGCGGCCGGGGGCGGCCCCGCTTCGGGGGCGGCGGCGTCCGGCGGGTCGGGACCAGAAGATGAGCGGAAGCCGGGCACCGGGCGGCCGGGGACTGGCCCGACGACGTCGGCCGCGCCAGGCTCGGCGTTCGCAGTCCGGCACCTGCAGGCCCGCGGCCTGGGATCGGGCGACGGCGGGCGGCGGTCTCGCTCGCGGGGACCCGCGGGCCGGCCGGCCGGCTCGGTCCGCTCGACCGTCCGGCCGGACCTGACGGCAACCGTTCGGGCCGCGGCCCTGGCCCGGCCCGGCCAGCCGTTCGCGGTCACCCCGTCGGACCTGCGCCGCTGGCTGCGCCGGGGCCGGGAGTCGAACCTAGTCATCCTGCTGCTGGACACCTCCGGCTCGATGGCCGCCCGGCGCCGCAGCGCCACGGTCAGCACCGTCGCGCTGTCCCTGCTGCGCGACTCCTACCGGCGCCGCGACCGGATCGCGCTGCTCACGTTCCGCGGCCGCGAGGCCACCGTGGTGGTCCCCCCGACCAGGTCGGTCGGCCTGGCCGCCCGGCGGCTCGGCAGCCTGCCAGTGGGGGGCCAGACGCCGCTGGCCGCCGGGCTGGAGGCCGCCCGGGAACTGGCCCGCCGCGAGCACTGGCGCGAACCCGACCGGCGCCCGCTGCTGGTCGTGGTGACCGACGGGCGCGCGACTGGCGGCAATGACGCCCTGGCTCGCGCCCGGTCCGCGGCCCGGCGGCTGGCGGGCATCTCCAGTGTGGTCGTTGACGCCGAGGAGGGGCCGGTGCGGCTCGGGCTGGCCGGGCTGATCGCGCGCGATCTGGGCGCCGAGCTGGCGACCGTCGCCGGCCTGGCGTCGGCGAGCCCGGCCCGGCGGGACGACGCCGCCCGGGCGCTGGCCGCCATCATCCGCGCGAAGGAGGCGGCCTAGATGCCCCAGGGACAGGTCACATCGGTGCCCGCGGACGGTCTCAGCACCCGGCAGCGCCGCACCCAGCCGCTGCTGGCCGTGCACACCGGCGACGGCAAGGGCAAGTCCACCGCCGCCTTCGGGATGGCGCTGCGGGCCTGGTCGGCCGGCTGGCCGATCGGCGTGTTCCAGTTCACCAAGAGCCCCAAGTGGAAGGTCGGCGAGGAGTCGGCGCTGCGCGCACTCGGCGACGTGCACGAGGCGAGCGGGCAGGGCGGCCCCGTCACCTGGCACAAGATGGGCGAGGGCTGGTCCTGGCTGCGGACCCAGCCAGCCGATCACGAGCGGGCGGCCCGCGCGGGCTGGGAGCAGGTCCAGCGCGACCTGGCCGCCGGGACCTACCGGCTGCTGATCCTCGACGAGTTCACCTATCCGCTCAGCAACGGCACGCTGGACGTCCAGGACGTGCTGGCCACGCTCGCCGCCCGGCCGGGTACTCAGCACGTGGTGATCACCGGGCGCCGGGCGCATCCGGACCTGATCGCCGCCGCGGACCTGGTCACGGACATGACGAAGGTCAAGCACCCGATGGACGCCGGGCGCAAGGGCCAGGCTGGCATCGAGTGGTGAGCCAGTGGTGAGCCAGCCACGCCTGGTCGTTGCCGCCACCCGGTCCGGGGACGGCAAGACCACCGTCGCCACCGGCCTGATGGCGGCCCTGCGGGCCCGCGGGCTGCGGGTATCCGGGCACAAGGCGGGACCGGACTACATCGACCCCAGCTACCACGCCGCCGCGACCGGGTCGCCGGGCCGGAACCTTGATGTGTGGCTGACCGGCGAGGACCTCATCACGCCGCTGTTCCTGCACGGCGCCCGCGGTGCCGATGTCAGCGTCGTCGAGGGCGTTATGGGGCTGTTCGACGGCGTAACGGGCCGCGGCGACCTGGCGAGCACGGCGCACGTAGCGCGGCTGCTAGCGGCCCCGATCGTGCTGGTCGTCGGGGCCGCTGGCACGGCGCGCTCGATCGCGGCGACGGTGCACGGCTTCGCCACCTTCGACCCGCGCGTCCAGGTCGCCGGCGTCGTGCTCAACCAGGTCGCTACGCCGCGGCACGAGGAGATCCTGCGCGAGGCGATCGCCTCGACCGGCCTCCCGGTGCTGGGCGCGCTGCCCACCGAGGCGACCCTGCACACGCCCTCGCGGCACCTCGGCCTGGTGCCGGCCGCCGAGCGCGCCGAGCACGTCAGCGACTGGCTGCCCCGGCTGCGCGAGCTGATCGGCCGCCATCTCGACCTGGATCACCTGCTGGCCATCGCGCGGAGCGCTCCCGCGCTCACCGGGCCGCCCTGGTCCCCCGAGAATGACAGCGGGGCTCGGCCACCAGTCGTACCGGTTCCGACAGGCCCGCGGCCCCGGATCGCGGTCGCCGCCGGGCGCGCCTTCACCTTCGGCTACGCCGAGCATCGCGAACTGCTGGAAGCGGCGGGCGGCGAGGTCCTGGCGTTCGATCCGATGGCGGTCGAGCGCTTGCCGGACGGCACCGATGCGCTCGTCGTCGGCGGCGGCTTTCCCGAGGTGTATGTCGACCAGCTAGCCGCCAACGCCGGGCTGCGGGCGCAGATACGGGAGCGGGCCGAGGGCGGGATGCCGGTGGTCGCCGAGTGCGCCGGGCTGCTGTGGCTCGGCTCGGACCTGGACGGCCGACAGCAGTGCGGCGTCCTGCCGGCCACGGCGCGGATGACCGGCAAGCTAACGCTCGGGTACCGGGAGGCCGTGGCGCTCAGCTCCGGGCCGCTGGTCACGGCGGGGACCGTGGTCCGGGCGCACGAGTTTCACCGGACGGCCAGCGAGCCGGCGGCGGGTCCCAGTCCCGCCTGGCAGCTCAGTGACGGCCGCCGCGAAGGCTGGGCCACTCCCCAGCTACTGGTGTCCTACCTGCACCTGCACTGGGCGGGCATCCCGGGCGCAGCGGCGCGGCTGGTGGCCGCCGCGCAAGCCACCCGGGCGGCGCGGAAGGCACGAGCGTGACCACCCAGCTGCCCGCCGAGGCCGCCGCCAGCATCGAGGGCGCTCACGACGTCGGGGCCGCTGCCAGCGTTGCGGGCGCCGCTGCGGGCGCCGCGGGCGTTGACCTGCATCACCACGGCGACGAGGACCTCGACCCCGGCGCCGGCGGCCACGGCGGCCAGCTAAACCTGGCCGTCAATGTGCGGCTGCCCCGGCCGCCTATGTGGCTGCGGGCCCGGCTGCACGCGGCGCTGGATGACCTGGCGGCCTACCCGCGGCGGCACGCGGCGCTCGCCGCGGTCGCGGCCCGGCACGGCCGGCCCGCGGCGGAGATCCTGCTGACCAATGGCGCGGCGGAGGCATTCACGCTCATCGCCAGGACGCTGCGGCCGCGGCGCGCGGTCTGCGTTCACCCGTCCTTCACCGCGCCGGAGGCGGCCTTGCGCGAGGCCGGCCACGACGTCGAGCGAGTGCTGCTGGCCCCGCCGTTCACGCTGACCGCCGGCCAGGTGCCCGGCGACGCGGACCTGGTCGTGCTCGGCAACCCGACCAATCCGACCGGGCAGCTGCACCCGGTGCGCCTCCTGGAGCAGCTCGCCCGGCCCGGCCGGGTCCTCGTAGTCGACGAGGCATTCGCGGACGCCGTTCCCGGCGAGCCGGCCAGCCTCAGCCAGCGGCGCGACCTGCCCGGCGTGCTGGTCGTCCGCAGCCTGACCAAGGCCTGGGGGCTCGCCGGCCTCCGGGTCGGCTACGTGCTCGGCGAGCAGGCGACGATCGCCGGCCTGGCGCAGGCCCAGCCGCCGTGGCCGGTCAACAGCCTGGCGCTGACCGCGCTGGAGGCGTGCAGCCAGCCCGAGGCGGTCGCCTGGGCGCAGCAGCACGCCACGCGGATGGCGGGCTGGCGGCGCGCGCTGGCCGACGCGCTCGACGAACTGCCCGGCGTGGCTGTGGCGGCGGGTGCGCAGGCCCCCTTCCTGCTGGTGCGCGTCGACGACGCCACGGCAGTCCGCGAGCGCCTGCGCGGCCTGGGCATCGCCGTCCGGCGGGGGGATACCTTTCCCGGCCTGGGCCGCCAGTGGCTGCGGATCGCCGTGGCCGCCCCGGAGCATCACGACCGGATCGTCGAGGCGTTCGCGCGCTGTACGGCCGGGACCCCCGCCGGGACACCCGCGCCCGCAGCCCCACCAGCCGCGGCACCTGCAGCAGCGCCGCCAGCCGCGGCACCTGCACCGCCTGCCGCACTACCGCGGCAGGCGGGCGGCACCGCAGCCGGCACCGCGGCGGGGGCGGTGACGCTGATCGGCGCCGGGCCGGGGGGCTGGGACCTGATCACGATGCGCGGCTGGCGCGCGCTGCACGAGGCCGACGTCGTGGTCGCCGACCGGCTCGCCGATCCTGGCCTGACCGGCGAACTACGGCCCGGCGTCCTGCTGGTCCACGCCGGGAAGTCACCCGGCGCGCACCAGCTCAGCCAGGAACAGATCAACCAGGTGCTGGTCGAGCACGCGACCGCCGGGCGGCACGTGGCCCGGCTCAAGGGCGGCGACCCGTTCGTGCTAGGCCGCGGTGGCGAGGAGGCCGCGGCCTGCGCCGCGGCCGGGATCGCTTGCTCGGTCATTCCCGGCCTGTCCAGCGCGACCGCGGGCCCTGCCCTAGCGGGCATCCCGCTGACCCACCGCGAGCTCGCGCAGTCCTTCTCCGTGGTGTCCGGCCACCTGCCGCCCGATCACCCGACCAGCCGGGTGAACTGGGCGGCCCTGGCGGCCGGCACCGACACGCTGATCCTGCTCATGGCCGTCCGTAACCTGCGGGCCATCGCCGGGCACCTGCTAGACCTCGGCCGGCCGGGCACTACCCCGGCCGCCTGCGTCGAGAACGCCGGGACGGCCGACCAGCGCGTGCGCCGGTGCACCCTGGCCGAGCTGGCCAGCCCGGTAGCGGCACCCAGTATCCGCAACCCCGCTGTGATCGTCATCGGTCCGACCGCCGGCCAGCTTGGCTTGTGACGGTCGGTGCCCTTTGTGGCGGCCGGGGCCCCTGAGGCAATCAGGGGCCGCGCCACCACTTTTGCCGCACGTCACTCGCCCGCGTTCTCGGGCCGCCAACAGCACGACAGGGCACCCACTGCCGCTGGAACGGCAGCTCCGGCCCAGCCACGTCATTTTGGCCGTCGCCGCGCGGGCGCCAGGCTGCGGCGAACGTCAGCAACGGTACGTTGCTGCTGCTCTAACAGCAGCACCTGCACGTTGCTGACGTTGGAACGTCTTGGCGATGCCGTCGGCACGACCGCTCCGGCCCAACCATGGCAGTGGCCCTCTGGTCGGGGCACTCTGGCCAGGGGCGGGTGGGGATGACGGGGCAGGTGATCTGATGGAGGGCGGCGGGATCTCGGCGCAGGACCGGGCGCAGGCTTGGATGTCCTGAACCTGCGTCCCCGGACCGCCAACGGCGCTGCTGGGAACCTACTGCCGCTGAAACGAGCGGTTGCTGCCGTTGTCTTGTGGGAGCGGCAACTGCACGGTCGGGACATTGGCCGAGGGCGGGTGTTATCTGCTGGGCCAGTGGTTGCCGGTCCATTGCCTGGTTGGCCAGCGGGCGCCGGGCCAGCGGGCGCCGGCCCACGGCCAGGTGACGGGCGGCCAGGCGCCTCGGTGCCAGCCGCTGGCGGCCCCCGCGCTGTAGCCGGACACCGTCTTGGAGGGCGCGGTGGAGGGCGCCGCGGTGGCATCCGGGGCGGCGTCGGCGCTGGTAGCGCCAGTGTGGAAGCCAGGGCTGCGCTCCCGCGCAGGTGCGGCCGCGGCAGTGGCGCGCGACCAGCCGCAGGGGATCGTCCCTGCCGATAGCGGAGAGGCGGCTGGCGCGCCTGCGGTCACCGTGACGTGCACGGACCGACCGCAGCCCGCCGACCCGGTGATCACCAGGGTGAACAGACGCGTGGCCGCGGCCCCGAGGTTCACCGCGGCGACATGACTGAACGTCGCGGTGCCGACCGCGGTGACCTGGGTGGTGCCTTGAGCAGGCGGCGACCATGACCCAGCCGCCGCCGGAGGCGATGACGGCGCTGACGCCGCCGGAGGCGATGACGGCGCTGACGCTGCCGGGGGCGGTGCCAGCGCTGGGCTGGGCGTAGCGAGCAATGGCCTGGCGGATGTTGGCGACGTGCCTGGCGCAGTAGCCGCTGGCCGGCGGCGCACCGCGGCGCGGCCGGACGCGGGCGCTGTCGCCCGTCCGGGCGACGAGGGCGCGGGCGACGGCGCCGCTGACCGGGGCGCGACTGTCTGAGGCGCCGTCGACTGGGGGGCGGCCGACGCGCCGGCGGACGAGCCTGGCGCCGGCGACCCGGACCGGCTGGTCACGCCGGCCGGCGTTTGATGGTCGGATGCCGCGCTGGCCTGGCCAGGGGCGGGGCTAAGGGTGAGTGCGTAACCGCCGATGGCGGCCACCGCGAGCAGGGCGCCTGCTCCCACCACGACCGTCCGCTGCCGGGACGACGAACCGCGCAGCTTGCCGGACAGCCTGCTAGTGGCCGTCCCGGAACTGGCATCAGTCCCGGGTCCCGGCCTGGTACTCGGAGAATCGGCCGAGCCGGCCAGTCCAGCGAGGTAGGCCTGCGCCGCTTCGCCCAGGACAAGCGGCGCGAGGGTAGTGCGCAGGGCGGCACTGGCGGCGTCGGCGTCGGCGTGCGCATCGTCGAGGGCGGCCGCGGCGCCGGCGGTGGCGTGACCGGCTGCCTGCTGCGGGGGACGGTAGGCGCGCGCCAGCCCGGCGCGGGCCTGGTCAGCCAGGTCGGCGGCGCCTGCCTCGGGCAGCCCGAGCAGCCTGGCGGCCTGCGGCGGCGTGGCCCCCTCGACGTCGGTATGCCACAGCACCGCGCGCCAGCGCTCGGGCAGCGACAAGAAGGCCGCGACGATGGGCGAGGCCGCCAGGTCGGTGGTCGCCGGATCGGCCAGCAACTGTCCGGGGTCGGGAATCTGCTGCTCGTCGATCGGGACCTGCGGGCCGGCGCCTGCCACATTGCCAGCCGCCCGCCGGACGGTGGTCAGCAGATACGGGCGGAACGCGTCGGTCGGTCCGCCACCGCGGCGGATCGCGTCGAGCACCTGCTCGAACGCCTCCGCCACCGCGGCGTCCGCCGCCGCCGGATCGGCCACGAGATGCCCGGCGAGGCGCCGAGCCGCGGCCGCGTGCCGGGCGCGGAGCAGGTCGTAGGGCCGGGGGTCTCCCGACCGGATCGCGTTGAGAAGTTCAGCGTCGCTGCCGGGCATGCTCGCGCCGGATGACTCATTCATCGCCTAACGCCCGCCGCTCCCGCCGTGCCAGGTACCCGGCAGAAATCATCCCGTGTCCGGCCGGTCGGCGGGGGGCATTCGCCAGTATCTCCGGCGGTGTGTCAGCAATTGTCGCGCCCTGATGTGGCCCAAGCGCACCGTTGTGCTGAACCGTGCCGTCTTAGTCCCCGTATCTGCAGTGGGCGGCCCTTCCTGGCGCATGGCCCCCAGCCAGTCCGGGAGGGAGAACTGTGAGCGCACCCGCTGGGCTCGAACGCAGTGCGGCGCCGACGACGCCCGGGTCCCCTGGCCGGGCCTGGTGATCAAGGCAGTGACGGCGCGGGCGCCAGCTGTGCCTGCCGACAGTGATCATCGCCGCGGCGGCCGGCTGGCGTGGCGCGGCTGGCGCCAGCTCAGCGGCTCGGGCCTAGCCCGCTCCATCGACGCGGGCCGGTTCGAGCTGGCCGGGCCGGTGGTGCTGAGGTTCGTGCTGGCAGTATTCCTCATGGAGCAGGCCCGCCCTGCCGTCCGTCGCCGCCTGCTGGCCCGCGGGCATCTGGTGGACATGGGCTACCTGCTCGTCTACGCGCTCGCGGTGGTGCCGCTGATCGTGCTGATCGGCGCCGGGTTCTCCGCAGAGCTGGCGAGGCACGCGCCCTGGCTGGTGATTCCGCGGATCCCCGGCGTGCCCAGTGGTGCTTCGTCGCGCTGGCGGTGCTGGCCGGCGATTCCGGTGCTGGCCATCAGCTCCAACGCGACCACCTCGGCCACCATCTTCACGATCTATGCCAGCCTGGGAGCGCTGCCGCATGCCAGCGTGCGCTGGCTGCTGGTCTGCTGCGGCCTGATCCACCTGCACCTGTGGGACATCGCCTACCGGGACGCCCCGACGCTGGGGCCCGCAATTCCTCGTGCAGGCGTTCTCGGCCCTGGTGATCGCCGTCGCGGTGCTCGCGACGCGGCACATCCTCGCCGTGGCCGTCGGCCTGGGCTGGTCGTGGGCACCATCATCGGGCTCATCCTGGTCCGCACGGTCGGCATCTTCGGCTTCAAGCTCGGGTTCTCTTCTGGCCTGGCTAACGGCCGCGCTGATCCTGCGGCGGCGCGGGCCGCGTGCGGTGTTCGACCGGCCGGGCCGCTCCTGACCGCTGGTGGTCAGCGACAGACCGGATAACGGTAGCGGGG
>Ga0208220_1001340_pt1 | contig 10358 bp, 9 predicted proteins | sample NGESurdeep092012_9_FD_184484 | JGI IMG/M metagenome (GOLD analysis project Ga0208220, IMG submission 184484) | Arctic peat soil microbial communities from Barrow, Alaska - NGEE Surface sample F53-1 deep-092012 (SPAdes) | ecosystem: Environmental > Terrestrial > Soil > Wetlands > Peat ... | reverse complement strand
CGCGAGCGTTGGGGTGCCCGAGTAGTACTTGATCGTCTTGAGGTCCACGTCCACGAGCGGCTGCAGAATCTCCGCGGCGCGCGGCCCCTGGATCGCCACGAGCGACGTGCGCATCGAGGCATCGTCGACCTTCGCGTCGAATCCGGCGACTCTCTCGCGCAGCGCCGTCGCAACCGATTCGGCGTTGGACGCATTCGGCACCGCGAGAAATCGCTCGTTGCCCAGCCGATAGACGATCAGATCGTCGATCACGCCCCCGTCGTCGGCGCAGATCATCGAGTAATGCGCGCGCCCCTCGGCGAGCTTGCTCGGCGCCGTGATGAGCGCGTAGTCGAGTGCCGCAGCGGCGCCGGGCCCGGTGACATACATCTCGCCCATGTGCGACAGATCGAACAGCCCCGCCGCGGAGCGGACGGCGCGATGTTCCTCCACCAGCCCCTGATATTGTACCGGCATGTCCCAGCCGGCAAACGGGATCATCCGCGCGCCAAGCGCGCGGTGACGATCGTTGAGTGCGGTGCGGTACACGTTCCTTCTGGACTGCGGTGGATGTCCTTCGTTCGAGCGATGTGCGTACGACAACAATTCTAAGCGGCGTCACCGCCGGCGGACACTCCACAGGCGCTACCGCCGGCACTCGTGGCGGCGCTGCGCGGCCGCGAGCACGGCCGGCGCGAGCACCTGCGCCACGAGTGCGGATCCCGAGTCGGTGAAGTGCACGAAGTCCGCGAAGTTCGCGCCGTCCGTGTGCGCGAACATCCCGGCAACGTCGGCGACGATGACAGCGGAGTCCGAGGCCGCTCGAATCGTGGCTGCACGAGCACCGTCGTCGAATTTTATAATGGTGGCGCCCGTCGCACGCGGATAGAATCGCTCCCAGGCCTGAAGCAGCGCAGCGCTGTCGCTGCGCGGACGCTCGAACGCCGTGGCGTGCGTCGCGAGAATGGGCTCCGCACCCAGCGAGTGAATGTCGCCAATCAGCGAGCGGAGATCCGAGTCATACTCGGCCATGCGTTCCTCCGGAATGCTCGTGAACCGCCAGCTGGCCGAATGCTGGTGCTGCTCCGCCTGCGCCGAACGCTGCCGCAGCCAGGTGAGCAGTGGCGCCGGCGCCGCCTTCTTCAGCTCATCGCGCAAGATGTCCAGCGTTCTCGGATACAGCGCTCGCGCAAGAGATCCATGGATGTCGTGCGATCCGGCGGTCGTATCGCGCGGCGTCGCGAATGGCGCGCGATCCTCGAGGTATTGCGCCGGCGACGGGTAGTGCACGATGACGTCCGGTGCGAATCTGCCGAGTCGAAGTCGAATATCCTGTTCCACTGTGGGAAGGGACATTCCGGGCAACGCGTCGTTGAGAACCTCGAAGCGTCGAACGAGTGCGGTGTCGCACGCGCCCGCGGCGAGCCGCGCATTCAGCGAGTCCTCCAGAGCTCGCGCGTATTCCCTGTGAGGCGACTCGTAAAGTCCGAACGTCTCCGACGCGCCGGTGAGCACTACGCGCACCGTGCCCGAACCTTTCACCACCGGCACATCCACTCCGCGAAATCCGAGGCTGTCGATCGACCATTGTCGGAATTGCGAGTTGGGCCGCCCATGCGCGCCGAGCCGGTCGCGCACCATGAGGTCCGCTTCGCTCGTAACGGGCGAGAAAATGGGCATCCGATAGCGCACCCAATCCTGGACGCGAACCGTGAGCTCGAAGCTCAGCGCCATGATCGCGGCGAGAGCAACCACAGTTGCGAATCGCAACCTCGCGACGGCGCTCCCGCCGTCGACCACCACGTCCGCCGGTACGGAAATCGGCGGCGCGAACACCGTGATATCCGGTGCGATCGTCTTGGGCACGACCGCCGAGTCCTCCGGCGTCAGCTGAGACACGGCGCTAGAACTGGAAGTAGAGGAAGGGCGAGAACGGCGAGCCAATGATGAGCGCCAGCGATGTGCCAAACGCCGCGCTCAACGCGGCTCGCCGCGGGAACGAGAGTGAGAGATTCAGCTCGTACACGTTGGGCCCGATCATCGCCCACCACGCGGCTATTCCGAGCAGGCCGATGGCTAGCACCGGCTGCTCGACGAGCGCTCCACTGGTCGGCACGAACATCTTGCCGAACAGAGACATCGCCATTTCGAACGTGGTGGAGCGAAATAGCACCCATCCCAACACCACGAACAGGAACATGCCGGCCTGGCGTGTCGAAGCGCCCAGTCTGTCCCACCCTCGTCCGAATCGCCGATGCAGCGACAATAGCACTCCGTGATACGTGCCCCACACGACGAACGTCCACGACGCTCCGTGCCACAATCCGCCAATGATCATCGTGAGCATCAGGTTGCGATACGTCTCCCGCTCTCCGTGTCGATTGCCGCCGAGCGGGATGTACAGATAGTCGCGAAGACAGGTGGAGAGCGAGATGTGCCAGCGTCGCCAGAACTCGGACGGATCGAGAGACTTGTATGGCGAATTGAAGTTCTGCGGAATGCGCAGCCCGAACATCATGCCGAGTCCCACGGCCATCGTGCTGTAGCCGGCGAAGTCGAAGTAGAGCTGAAACGTGTAGCCGAGCATAGCGAGCCAGGCTCCCGTGGTCGAGAGCAGGTGATACTGCGCGAGCGCCGGGTCGACGAACGCGGCGATGCTGTCAGCCACGACCACCTTCTCAACCAGGCCGACGATGAAGAACGAAACTCCGCGGCCCAGCCAACGCGTACGGTCCTTTGCGCCTAGCGATTCGAGATCCGCCTCGATGGTTCTGAATCGCACAATCGGGCCGGCCACGAGCTGCGAGAAGAGCGAGACGTACGCCGCGAACTCGAAGAAGTTGCGCGTGGGCTTGATCACGCCGCGATAACTGTCGACGATGTAGCTGATCGTGTGAAACGTGTAGAACGAGATTCCGATGGGCAGTATGATGTCGAGATGCGGGAGCGATACGCTTACGCCCATCAGATGGAGCGTGCTCGCTGCAGTCTCGAGCCCGAAGTTCGCATACTTGAAGAAGCCGAGCAGCGCGAGGTCGGTCGTGATGGGAATTACGAGACAGAGCTTGCGGTGTCGCGCATCGGACCAGCGGAGGAATCCGAGTCCGGCGAAGTAGCTCACGAGCGTGGAGAAGAGCATGAGCAGCGTGAACCACGGATTCCAGTAGCCGTAGAACACGTATCCGGTGATGGCCAGCCAGACGTGGCGTTGCCTGGTAGTCTGTAACCCCCAGAACACCGTGTAGGCGATGGGGAGGAAGGCGAACAGGAATATGACGCTGTTGAAAAGCACCGGGTCCCGGCCTCCGCACTCATGAGAGAACGTCGGTCGCGCGCCGCACGAGGCGACGCGCGCCGAGTGGTCACTCCATTCCGAACCGCTGCTCCGCGCCTTTCACCATGTCCGCGATTCCGCCCATTCCACCTAGCTCGGTCGCGATCCCTCCGAGGTCGCTCATGTTGCCCGAAGCGATGCTATCGATGTGGCTCGCGAGCGCGGGCGGCAACTTCGCCTTGAGAAATGTCATCACCGCGTCCACCGCTTGCTGCGCCTTGTCCGGCGCAAGGCCGGTGCGGTCCGATACCATCTTGATAAGCTCTTCCATACGTTGCCTCGTCGAGGGGGACACTGGACGTTGTGCCTTTCCCTCCATTTCGCACCTTGGGGTGCGAATGTCAATGCGTCGAGAATGCGTCCTCCGGATCCCGCACGACCGGCGGCGCGAGCAGGGTTCGGGCCCTTCCCAACGCCAGATCGAGATTGCCCACGACATTGTCGCTGCCGATCATTTCGAGCGCCGCTGAGCCGCTGAGCGCAACAAGCGGCTGCATGTGAATGCCCGAGAGAATCACGGCCGTGCCGTCCTTGCGAGAGCGCTGAATGACATCCGAGAGCGCATGCAGCCCGCTGCTATCCATCGCGGACACGTTGCGCATGCGCAGGATGAGCACCTTCGGCTTCCCTGCGACCTGTGACACCGCGTCCTTGAACGATTGTGCCGCGCCAAAGAAGAACGGCCCATTGATCTCGTAGACCTCCACTCCCGCCGGCACCGATTTCCGGTCGAACAGCTCTTCGCTGCCGTCGTCGCCCCCGAGCCCTTGCTGTATCTCGCGCGTGATGACGCTGACGTTCGTGACCTCCGCCATCCGCCGGATGAACAGGAAGGCGGCAAGTACCATCCCTACCTCGATTGCAACGGTGAGGTCGACGAGCACCGTGAGTAGAAATGTCGTGAGCAGCACCGCGATGTCGCTCTTCGGCGATCGCAGCTCGGCAACGAACGAGCGCCATTCGCTCATGTGGTACGCCACGACCACGAGAATCGCAGCGAGCGTCGCCATCGGGATGTAGGCGGCAAGCCGCCCGGCAACGAGCGTGATCAGCAGCAGCGTGAACGCGTGGGTGATTCCCGCCACGGGGGTGCGTCCTCCGTTCTTGACGTTCGTCGCCGTGCGCGCGATGGCACCCGTTGCCGGGATGCCGCCAAAGAGCGGCGATGCGATGTTCGCGATGCCCTGCGCCACAAGCTCCATGTTCGACCTGTGCCGACCGCCGATCATCCCGTCCGCCACGACGGCGGAGAGCAGCGACTCCACCGCCGCCAGCAGCGCGATGGTGAACGCGGGACCCACGAGGCCCGTCACCTGCTCGAGCGAGAGATGCGGGACGTGTGGGTGCGGCACCGACGCGGCAATGTCCCCGAACCTCGAACCGATAGTCTCCACGGGGAGATGCAGAGCGTACACTGCGAGCGTGGTGACGATGAGCGCGACGAATGGCCCCGGAATGCGACGGCTCACCCGCGGCCAGAGCATGATGATCGCGAGGGCAACCAGCGCCACTCCCACCGCCGTCGGTGTGACCGTGCCGATCGCACCAGCGTAGGCGCCCCACTTCTCGAGAAAGGGCGCCGGGACCGCGCCCATGCGAAGCCCCAGGAAGTCCTTCACCTCGCCGGAAAAAATGATGACGGCGATCGCGCTCGTGAAGCCGATAACGAGCGGATGCGGAATGAACTTGATCGCGCTGCCAAACTTCGCGAGTCCCATCACGACGAGGATCACCCCCGCCATGAGCGTCGCCACTGTGAGGCCGTCGATCCCGTACTTCTGCACGATCGCGTAGACGATGACGACGAACGCGCCGGTGGGTCCGCCAATCTGCACGCGCGAGCCGCCGAACGCTGAGATGATGAAGCCGGCGACGATGGCGGTCCACAGCCCGCGGTCGGGGGTAACGCCGCTGGCAATCGCGAAGGCGATGGCGAGCGGCAGCGCAACGACGCCGACGATGACGCCCGCGATCACGTCGCTCATGAGCTGCGCCCTATCGTAGCCTCGCAGGGTGGTGAAGAGCTTTGGTACGAGCATTTAGCTTCCGATGGTGAGCGGCGGCGAGCCGCGATCAGAGATCAGGCGCGTGGGCAGTGCACGGCAAATTATCTGCGCGGCACGTTTCCCGGAGTGACGCCATCGTGCGGCGTCACCGACGGTGGAGGCGCGAGGCTCGCGCCAACCAGGTTCGGCGCCCTGCCGGCGAGCGAATACGACGGCGCGAGCGGCAGCGCCGTACTATGCACGTCGAAGCCGAGCCCGAACGTCCGCTCGCCAGAGGCCACGGTGAGTGTACGAGCGGCCGGCACGATGTTGCCGCTCGCGAGCTGCGTCGGGGACAACATCAAGACATCCGGCGTCTCGGTGGCCATCCAGAGATTTCCGGCGTTGTCGAACGCGATGTGATCGACGCGCGATGCGCCGGTTTGCGCGAACGTCGGAAGTCCCCTCGCGGTATCGGCGAGCTGCGACGACGTGTAACCCACCACGTATCCCAACTCCGTGCCGAGCCAGAGATTGCCACCAGGATCGAACGCGAGGCCGGACCCGTGCGCGAGATACGCCGACACGAGACTATCCGCAGGCAGCACGGTGCCGCCCGCCGCGAGCGCGGCCGCGCTGAACTCATAGGTCATCGGCACATCGAATCCCGCGGCCCACAGGTTGCCGTGGGCATCGAAAGCGAGCCCCAGCGGGCCGATATTCGCGTTGATCACGAGCACGGGCGTGGGCTCGCTGATGCTGCCGCTCCACGTCGCGACCTGGCTCGCGCTGTACTCGGCGACGTAGTTGCCGTTGTAGTAGCTCACCCACAGGTTGCCCTGCACATCCATCGCCATCCCCCACGGCTCCTTGGCCGTGGAGAATTCCACCACCGGCGCGGACGCTCCGCTCGCGAGCTGCGCGGGCGTGAACATCATGATCCGCTGATTGATGTAGTCCGTTGCCCACAGATTTCCCGCCGTGTCGAACACCATCCCCGAGATGTTTCGGAGCGACGCGCCGGCGCCGAGTGTGTCGGCGGGAGTGGCCGTACCGGCCGCGGCGAGCTGGGGCGACGTGTACCCCTCGGCGAGATTCACCGTGCCCCACTTCCCCACCCAGAGCGCGCCGGAGCCGCCGCGAATGGCGTAGTTCGCGGTCATCATTCCGGTCTGTGCAGGCTCCAGCGTCACGGGGCTTCCCGTGATCACACCCGTGAGCACCGTGCTCACGAGACTGTCGGGTGTCGCGTAGTTGGCGGCGACGGCGTCGTATTCGCCCGCGACGAGCCCGCGCAGCGTATCGGTGTGCGCGAGCGTGCGCGAGAACGCGGACGGGCCGGAGACCTTCACCGCGCCTGCATCCGGAATCGGCGTGTTCACCGTGACGACTAGCGTTGCGCTTTCGGCCGGCGAGGTGGCGTCGCGATTGCCGCAGCCAGCGAGGGCCATCACGCACGCGATCACGGAGGCGGAGCGTGCGAAGGCGTGAAGCTCCATTGGAACCTCGACGTGGGGGAGCGAGAGGGAGGAGCCGCGGGAGGTGACCATGGGACGGCGCTCAAGTATGGACGACCGGGCACCCTCCCGCGCCACCTCCGCGAGGGGCATTCGTGTTAGAATCCGGAGTCCCGCACACAAGCACTCCGATGCCCAAACTCCCCGCTCCCGTACCCGCCCCGATCCAGCGACTGCGGTCGCTCTGCCTGGCGCTGCCCGAGGCGCACGAGGTGGAATCGTGGGGCGAACCGACGTTTCGCGTGCGCAACAAGATCTTCGCGATGTACGCGGCGTCGGAGAGCCATCACGGCGCGGGACGGCCATCTGTGTGGTGCAAGTCCACGCATCTCATCCAGGACATGCTCGTCCACGAGGATCCTGGGCGCTACTTCGCGCCGCCGTACGTGGGACCGAAGGGATGGCTCGGAATCCGCCTCGATCGCCGAGCGAACTGGAAGACGATTCGCGAGCTGCTCGAGGACGCGTATCTACTCACCGCGCCGAAGAAGCTCGCGGCGGCTTTCAGAGACGCGTAGACGCACGAAGGCCGCCCCGAAAGGCGGCCTTGGCGAAGGTTTGTATCGCGGTGCTCAGCTCTGCTTCACGGCTTCGATCTCGATCGAGATCTTGACATCGTTTCCCACTACCACACCGCCGGTCTCGATCGCCTGGTTCCACACGAGGCCGAAGTCGCGGCGGTCGAGCTTCGTCGTCGCACTGAAGCCGATGCGATCCCCTCCCCATGGATCCTTCCCCGAACCTTCCTCCGTCGCATCGAGCGTGATCTCGCGCGTCACGCCGCGAATGGTGAGCTGGCCCGTCACCTTGAAGTCGTTCTTGTCGCCGGTGATGCGCGTGCTCGCAAAGGTGAGATCGGGAAATTTCCCGGCGTCCAGGAAGTCGGCGCTGCGCAGATGGTCGTCGCGCTGTCCGGTGCGCGTATCGATGCTCGCGGCCTTGATCGTTGCGTTCACCGATGACTTCGAGGGATCGTTCGGGGCGATGTTGATCGTTCCCTCGACATCGCTGAAGCGTCCCTTCACGGTGCTGATCATCAGGTGCTTGACGGCGAACTCGATATGTGAATGACTGGGATCGATTTTCCAGGTGGTGATGGATACTGGTGCCTGCGTGGTGGCCATCGGCTGCTCCGGTTCGTGAATGGTCGAGGTCTCTTGAATTCAAGATATCTCGGGCGTGCTTGGTTCCCGTTCACCGTTCAGCCCGGCGTGAAGACCCAATCGCTTCAGCAACCGCACGGCAACCTTCTTCTCCGCATACGACAGGCCATCTGTCGCCTGCGCGATCGCCGCCGCATGGCCCGGCCAGAGTCGCCGCATGGTCGACCGCCCACGCACCGTGAGCGCGAGGTACGTGCGGCGCCGGTCGGTATCGCACGCGCGGCGCCGGATCAGCCCGCGCTGCACCAGCTTGTCGATCACGTAGGTGAGACTGCCGCTCTTGAGCAGCACTCGCCGACTCACCTCACCAGCGGTTAGATCGCCCTTGTGATGGAGCGCTTCGAGTACGCCGAACTCGGTGAGCGACAGCGCGCCACGCTCGACATCCAGCCGCGCGCGCGCGGCCAGCGCCTCGTGCGCGCGACTCAAGACCACCCACAGCTTGAGCGATGCCGCACGGTCCGCGGCCGGGTCTCTGGAGTTCTTTGTCATCCAGCAAACAAGATAGCGCCTGCCGGTTGGCTGAGAACGTGCATGGCGTTCTCATCATGACCGAAGCTCCGCCCGGAGAGGTGCAGCCGCCCGACCTCGAACATCTCGAGAGCGCCATGGAGTCGCAGCCCGCCGTTCGCTCGATGGCGGCGACGCTACTCCTCGTGATCGCATCCTTCTACACCCTCTACTTCGCGCGCGCGTTCTTCCTGCCGGTCACCTTCGGGCTGCTGCTCAATCTCCTGCTCAGCCCTGTCGTGCGCGGGTTGAAGCGCGCCAAGATTCCCGAACCGGTTGGCGCCGCGATCGTCGTACTCACCATCGTCGTCGCGCTCGCGCTCGGCGGCTACGGCCTCTCGGAGCCCGTGCAGGCCTGGGTGACGAAGGCGCCGCAAACGATCGCCGTCGCGAGCGCGAAGATCAGAAAGCTGCGTCGCCCCATGGAGCAGGTGACGAGGTCCGCGGATCAGATGGAGCGCGCCGCAACGTCGCCCTCGGGCGCCGCGCGCACACAGGAGGTCACCCTTCGCGGGCCGACGCTCGTCGACCGCGTCCTGTCGACCTCCGAAACGTTCGTCGTCGGCGCGCTCGAGACACTCGTGTTGCTCTACTTTCTCCTCGCGTCCGGCGATCTCTTTCTACAGAAGCTCACGAAGATGCTCCCCGAGTTTCGCGACAAGAAGAAGGCCGTCGCGATCGCGAGAGAGACCGAGACATCGATCTCGACGTATCTGTCCACCGTCGCTCTAATCAACGTAGTCGAAGGCGGCGTGGTTACGCTCGTGATGTGGGGGCTCGGCCTGCCCAATCCGCCGCTCTGGGGCGTGCTCGTGCTCTTTCTCGAATTCATCCCCTACCTCGGCGCACTCGTGATGATCGGAGTGCTCACGCTCGCAGCGCTGTCCACCTTCGAGAGTGCGACGCGCATCATCGCGGTGCCGTTGAGCTATTTCGCGATCAATCTCATCCAGGCGTACCTGGTCACGCCGTTGCTGCTCGGACGCCGACTCACGCTCAATCCGGTGGCGATTCTCATCGGATTGATTCTCTGGTGGGAGATATGGGGCGTCGCCGGCGCCTTCATCGCCGTGCCGCTCCTCGCCACACTCAAAATCCTCTGCGACCACATCGAGACGCTCTCGCCAGTGGGCGAGTTCCTGGGGAAGTAGAACCGTTACAACCGGCTCTTCTTCACCAGGATCGCCGCCTCCACGTTGCGCAGTGTCACGCTCGTCACCGGCGCGCCGAGTGTGCCGTCGCCGTTTAGCGGCAGCCACTGGTCGCTCGACGGAAGTGGAATCGTGACTGCCGTCCCATCCACGTAGCTGTGCGAGCCCCAACCCTGGTTGATCCGCATCACGACGAGCGCGCGATCCATGTCGCGGGTGTACACGACGTATGCCTGGCCGAGCGGGTCCGTGCCGCGTGATGCGAGCACGCGTGCGCCGAGCGGATGCCCGACGTTCGCCTCCTGAGCACGAAGCCAGAGCGACGAATACGGCAGGCTCCATTCGTTCTCCAGCTGCAGCGCGAGAGTCGCGGGCGATGACGGCACCACCATGTAATAGCTCGCGAGCTCCCACATTTTCATGCGTTGCGCGGGCGTTGCGGAGTTCCCGTGCGGGTAAGTGTTCGGGATCGAGTTTACGTACTGCGACGCGTACAGCGAGACGAAGTCAACCAGCACTCCCTGGCTCGTGAGACTCTCCACCCACTGCCACGTCTGCGAGATTCCGGAAGAGAAGGCGTTGTTCATGCGCTCCATGTGCACCGCGCCAGCCGCGAGAATGTTCGCGCGATCGAACGGCTTCGTGTATTCCGCCGTGTTGAGCATGAGGATCTTGCTCCCCATTCCGCGCTTGATGGCCGCGAACGCCGCTGTCTGCGG
>Ga0208220_1001337_pt1 | contig 10363 bp, 12 predicted proteins | sample NGESurdeep092012_9_FD_184484 | JGI IMG/M metagenome (GOLD analysis project Ga0208220, IMG submission 184484) | Arctic peat soil microbial communities from Barrow, Alaska - NGEE Surface sample F53-1 deep-092012 (SPAdes) | ecosystem: Environmental > Terrestrial > Soil > Wetlands > Peat ... | reverse complement strand
CGACCTTTATCCCTACAGAGTGATCCGCTCTAAAAAACGCGTCACTTCGGGCTGATCTCCTCGCCTCAGCAGAACACTCTGTCTGGCATCCTTAGGTTAGCGCTTATGGGAATCAGCCCCCCGGATTTAACGCTTTCATGCCGGGGCTGGGTGCGTTAAGATGCCGGTGGGCCGGTCGGAGGATAGGGCAATGCTGGGAAGCAACCCGAGCGCCGCACCGGAGGCCGGGGCTGGTGAGGGGCGTTTAAAACCCCTCTCAGTTCTCAATAGGGCGGTTGCCTGTGGGTCTGTTTGCGCTCCGCCGCCAGTATCTACCAGAAAAAAGTTTTGGCGCTTGATTCCGGCGGAGCAGAGGGCGCTGGGTTCGTTTGGAAATTTGCGTTTATGTTATTCTCAGGTCGGATCGGACAGGTGGGTGAGTGGTTAAAGCCAACAGACTGTAAATCTGTCCCTCCTTGCGAGGTACGAAGGTTCGAATCCTTCCCTGTCCACCAAATCGAGACGCGAAAGCGCAGCGCTCGGGCCGTTGTAGCTCAGTTGGTAGAGCGCGTCCTTGGTAAGGACGAGGTCGCCAGTTCAATCCTGGCCAACGGCTCCAATGTTTTGAATAACTTCCCCGGCGTGAGCCAGGCGCCCGCTGCCCATTAGCGCCCAATTCGATCACTGAATCCCTCTTTCGGGCTTGCCCAAAATTCGCTCCTGGTGCGCTTCAATGGCGCGCTTCTGCTCTGCGTGATCGTACAGCGTGTAGAGCAAGCTGGTATCCATGTGTGAATGGCCGGCCGCGTTCATGGCCTGCCCCAGTCCCGCTACGCTCCCAATTGCGGTGATCGCTTCCCGCCGCAGACTCCGAAAGCCAAACCCGCGCCAGTAGAATCCGAGTTCCTTCGCTATCGGGCGCAGGAAGTGTTGCTGCAAATCTCGATCATCGCGGCATAATGCTTCTTTGCGGCCCCATAACGGATGGGTCTTGATCTGAAACACAAAGCGCTCCGGTTTGCCAACGCACATTGCTTTCAGGTCACTGGCCAGATATCCCATCGGCACATCGCGCGTTGACTTTTCGCTTTTCGTCCGGTCCAGATCGCCCCGGAAGTAGCGCTGGCGGACCAGGATCATGCCGCGCTCGAAATCGAGGTGCTTCTCTTGAAGTCCGAGCATCTCGGTCACACGCAACGTTGAGAACAGCCCAGTGCAACACATCACCCACAAATCATAAGGGAGCGCGGCCAAAAACCTCCGGGTCTGCACATCGTCCAGCTTGCGCTTTTCGAGAAGCAGCGTACGACGGCCGACGTGGACAAACTGCACCGGGTTGGCGTCTTTGTACAAACCCCATTCGATCGCGCGGCTGAAGATCCCGCTGAGCAAGTTTCGCAGATCAGTCTTTGTGCTCCAGGAGAATGAGGTCTTCTCATCAAGCCAGTTCTGAATCCGCTGATTTGTGATCTCGGCGAGAGTCAGTTTCTCGAAAGCAGGCCGCACGTGATTCTTGATCAGCGCTTCATACTTGCACCGCGTGGCATAGCCCAGTTTGCTGGAATGGCCCCGCAGGAAATTGTCGAGCATTTCGCCGAACGGAATCTGTGACCGGATCACATAATCGGCATGATTGACCGTGTCCATCACCTCGTTCTTTTTGGCAATGGCCTGCCGCTTTCCCATTGCCGACGGGCCGAGCACGATCGTACGCTTTTGGCGGTGCAGGCCGTCAGCGGTGATCACGTCCACCCAGGGCCGGATAAAATAGCTGCCGTTCTTGCTTTGGTGAATTTTAGGGTCTTGGAAGCGTTGTCTGGGCATGGAGTCATCCCGCAGGATGCTCCGAATTATAGCGAGTGTGCCCAAGGTATCGCCTTTACTGTATAGTTGACTGTTGACTATACAATACTGACTATCCTACCAACAGCGTCCCGGCGTCAAGTAATATTTTCTATTTTTCTTTCTTGTTTCGCTGACTTCGCCCGGGTTGGGGTTCCACTTTGTTTTGCGCTTTCTGCTGAAGGGCTGGCTTATCCGTGCTGAAAGCGAGATCGGGAGATCCGAATTCCTGCTTGGCTTTTTCGATCCAAGGCTCTAAGAGAATCCGGATAATTCTGTCTCCGCTCGTGTCAGAGCCCTCCCCGAGCATCTTGACTAAGGCCATGACAAGCATGCGTTGTTCGAGCCTGAGCCGTCCAATAGCGCCGATTAGCGGCGACTCCGGTCCGAGATCCTCGCCTTCAAACACACCGAGGCCCGTGCGCTTCGAGAACGCATCGGCAAAGTTTTGAACAGCGTGAAGTAGCTGCCGGCTGACCGCGTATTGCAGAATTTTGGCCAAAATCTCATTCGTCGGAGTGCTTGAACCGGCCTCGTATCGGTAGACCGAAGTGGGTGTAATCCCGAGCTCGGCAGCAAATTGCACTTGGGTGAAGCGAAGTTCCGTTCGTAAATCGCGGATCGCCGCGGCCACATCCAAGCCTTGCGACAGGGATTCGCGGGCATCTATTTTGTTTCGTCCGCTCACAAACCCTCTTGACTAAACCGGTATGTATATGCGTTAGTCCGAATTGTAGGCTTAACAGTGCAACACACAGCAAAGGGTATCACTATGACCCAGACACAGCTTCGGAGGATCTTCAAAAGGCACTACGGCGAATCCGCGGAGTTGGCGCGGCAGCTTTCGTTGAACAGAACGACTATATCTCGATGGCTGCGGGCCAGGTAATTTCAAGTCGAATTACGGCGGCGGCTCTAACTCGAGCGGCAGAGCTACTCGCCGCGGAGCGCATTCGGGGAGGACGCGGAGGCTAGCGCCTTATGCAGACTGCCGTCGCAAGGCGAGATCCAGCTTTGCAGTCAGAAGCATTTCGACCACTGCAGCGTAAGCCGGCGCGCCCGATGGGCCCTCCCGCCCCGAAATACCGGCTGTAAAAAGCACGTCCGCCGCTGTGGAAGAGTACGCGAGTCTCGGCTACAGCGCCTTGTCACATGCGCTGGTCGATTACTGGATGGCGAAGATGTCGGGAGCGGAATTTAAGCTCGCGGTTCTGTTCATCCGGCACACGATTCGCGAAAGAATTTCGGGAGCGATCTGAAAACATTCGCTGGCCGGAAATTATCGATCAGCCGGAAGCGCGGGGAAACCCCGCCAAGGAGATTTTGAGGCTATGAATTCGGATCGGCAAGATACTGTTTTTGATCGTCCACTTCCCGGGAGGCCCGACGTGGAGCGCATGATTTTTGGGGCGGCCCTGACCGATCCGTGCGCATTCCAGCAGATCGCGGATGTCCTCTGGGCTGGAGATTTTAGCCTCGAAAAGCACCACCGGATCTTCCTCCGGCCCACCGAGGTTCACGGGCGCGGCGAAGAGCTGAACTATGTCTCGGGGGCAACTGAACTGGAGAAGCGCGGTCAACTCGCGTCGATTGACGGTCTCTCGTACCTCGTTTCGCTTACGGACGGAATGCCGCAGTTGGCGAGTCTGGCCGGCTTCTGCAACTTAGTCCGAGGAGCCGCCATAAAGCGCCAAGCGACTCTGGCGATGACCGGGTTGATAGATCGCTGCTTTGCCGCGGGAGAAGGAGCGGAGGATTTACTGGGCGAAGCGGAGCGGGTTTCCGACATTCTCAACTCATCGCTGAGGCGGGTCTTAGACGCGAGGACATTCGAGCAGGTTATCGCCGACGAAGGTGGCATTAATCCCTTCATGGCGCCGGAAGCGAAGCCCGGAATTCATCTGCCTTTTGCCGATATCCATGCGACTCTCGGTGGGCTGCGTTGATCGAAGTTCGTGGTGAACGGCGCAAGGCCAGCGGTCGGCAAGCGCACTGGCGGCTCAGATTGCTGAGCATGCCGCCGCAAACGGCAACAACGTGCTTTTCGTGACCCTCGAGATGTCTGGCCAAGATTTTGCTTCAGCGTTCGATGACTGGGCGCGCCGGCGTGAGTGCCTATAAGTTCCGTTGCGGCCGCCGGAATGAAACCGAGAGATATGCGGCGTTGTCCGAGCTCACAGAGCTTACCGAACTGGGAGAGAGGCTGTTGATTGTCGATAAGAGCGACACAACCGTGCAGGGAATCGCAAACCTGCTGAGATCCCTCAACGCTCGGGGAAAGACGGTTGACTTGTGCATTGTCGATTACCTGCAACTGCTCTCGTCAATCGGCCGCTTTGAAAGCCGGGTTCAGGAAGTCTCCTCGATCTCGCGCGGCTTGAAGAAAATTACGCAGGGTTTTGGGATTCCCGTAATCGGCCTTTCCCAGCTCAGCCGCAAAGAGGAACATCGCAAAAATGACAGGCCGGAATTGGAGTAGCTGAAAGAAAGCGGACAGATTGAGCAGGACGCTGACCAAGTGCTCTTTTTGTGGGTGAAGAGGGATCCCGAAGAAGGGGAGACGCGCCGCGAAGTGAATTGGCGCGTTGCCAAAAACAGAGACGGACTCTTGAATCACGGAACCCTGACGTTTCAAACCAAGTACTGCCGTTTTGATGAGCAGGGTGATGACGACCAGGCGGCAGCCTAGAACGGGAACCCCGAGCAGGATGCACCTTAAAGAAGTTTACGATTTGGTCTGTTGTAGCTGCGCCCACAAAATAGAAGTGCCTGTCGTGGGACCGCACGTATGTCCGTTTTGCAACGCGCCGTTGACGATCGAGTGGGACGCTTCCCACAAACCGACTGCGTCTCCGCGACTTGTTGTGGACTCTCCGGACCAGTCAGAGGCTGAGGCATGAGTGCGAAGCAGGGCCAATTGAGTTTCAATCGCCCGAAGCCATTGGAAGCGAAGCGGCTCGGGTATGAGCAGCGGAATCTCGCTCACGCTCAGACCATCCTTGCCGATTGCGCGAAGTACGACAGGGGCGGTAGCCGCTGCTTGATTCTCTGGGCCGAGATGGTGGTGGGGAAATCATCCATGCCACGTGCTGGTAGCAGTGAAACATAAGGCGAGTGGCTTAGAAAGTTGTCGCAGGAAACCAGGGGTCACAACTGTCACAAAACAGAAGCCTGCCCTTCTGTTCCACGGTTAAAATGGAGTTGGCCGCCTAGCCGGAATCATGATCCGTGTGAAAAGGCACCTCGCTCGCCCCCGGCCTTCCTAATTTTGAGCGAGAAGGAGAGCGAAGATTCCATGCCTCGTTCTTTATCACGAGCAATTCATGATTAATCGTCGCTACGGAACGCCAACGTCTGGGTGCTCTTCGCTGCTTAGCTGTCTCCCTCACCTCTGGGGCAGACCAGGCGTCTGGGCGAAGGGCAGTCAGTTAATATTGTGAACGGAACCAACTTCTAGTGGACACGACAATTCAGAATGCTGAGCGGGCCCTATCGGGCTCGCTGAGCACGACTCAAACCCTGAAAGAATATGTTGGGCTGACGAAGCCGAGAATCGCCCTTCTAATCGTCATTTCCACGGCTGTCGGTTACTGCTACGGCGTCGGCTCGACGTTCAACTTCATCACGTTTCTGCATGTCCTTGCTGGCACCACGTTCTTAGCTGCCGGAGCTGCGACGCTCAATCAGTGGTGGGAGCGCAGCTGGGACGCTCAGATGAACCGAACGAAGTCACGACCGATTCCGGCCGGCACCGTGAGAGCTCGAGACGCTCTTTTGTTTGGCATCGCATTGAATGTCGTCGGTGTAATAGAACTCTGGATTTTCAGCAACGTTTTGGCGGCCGCTCTCGGTCTACTGACCTCACTCGGTTACCTCTTTGCTTACACTCCGCTCAAGCGGAAGCATCCTGTATGTACAACGGTCGGCGCACTACCGGGTGCCATGCCGCCGTTAATCGGCTTTGCCGCGGCAAGCTCACATCTCGGACTTGATGCTTGGGTTTTATTCAGCATTCTTTTCCTCTGGCAGTTCCCGCATTTTCACGCGATTGCATGGATGTATCGCGAGGATTACCAACGAGGGGGTGTGAAGATGCTGGCTGTAGCCCGGCCGTTTGGGATCGGCTTGACGATTGAAATTCTGAGCGCGCTTTTGCTGCTTATTCCGATTACGTTGGTTCCGACACTTCTGCACATGGCAGGGCAGGTCTATTTTGTTGCAGCCGCTCTTTTGGACGTTGTGTTTCTTTACTTCGGCTTCCAATTGGCAAGAGAGCGCAATCGTAGGCGGGCGCGTGGTCTGCTGCTTGCCTCGGTCCTGTACCTTCCGGTTCTGTTCGCCTTTCTCGTTTTCGACAACTCGCGATTCTTAATCTAGTCCGATTCGCCAACAATCCCGCCTGAGGAACATTGTAAACCGCTTTGCGAAAATAAAGCAATGGCATCGAAGTCCCGGGATAAAAAGGATGCCGCCGTTGCGGTTGAGACGGAGAGCACACCAGATAGAAGTCAATGTCCTCCAGACGAAAAAGTTCGAGCGCTCGCGAAGGGTGACATTTCCGGAGACAAAAAGTTGGAGCAGCATGTAGAAGAGTGCGAGTGGTGTGCCCGTGAATACAAAGACCACGCCAGAGACCTGGAGTGGAATCGCTTTGTTGGTAGGTCCACAAAAGCTTCATATCTCGTAATCCTCGCGATCATAATCTTTGAAATCATTCGTCACTTGTCTAAGAAGTAGTTGCAGGAAGTAGGTAACGAACAGCCATGAGGCTGAATCGCACTTCGCTAACGTCGGCTTTTATTTTCGCCACTCTGTTGCCAGTTTCCAAGGGTAACGAGTCTCCTTATGATCTGCTCCAGAAAGCGCAATATTTCGCCGATCTCTACAACTGGCGTGTGGCCTCCTCGTTGTTTCAACAAGCGGAACCGCTGCTCAGGCGGAAAGGCGATGAGCGGAATGCGCTCTACGCTTACATTGGAGTACTTCGGCTTAGATCGAATGCCCCGATAAACGAGCGATCGGAGGAGCTTGCGTATCTTCTCGGCACAGACAGCCTGCTCGCCCATGACAAACAGCTTCGCCTCTTCGCTCTAACCGTAAAAGGCGATCTGGACGGCGAAATAGATCAAAATGCTGCACGCCAAGACTGGACCGAGGTGACCGAAGTTGCCAAAGAACTCGGAGACGCAAAATGGGTGTACAGGGCGCAGGGCCAGCTTGGCTTCGCCGATTACTACGATGGTGATCTCGCATCTTGTCAACGCAGGGTTGCGGCGGCTCTGATTGCAGCGACTAAGGCGCAGGATCTCGGAGCGGAGATTTTCTTCCTATCAACGATGGCACATGGATACCAGATGCAGCGGCTGTCGCTTCCCGTCGCAATCGACTATGCAAAGAAAGCGATTGGTCTAGCGGCAGCTCATCCCGATGCCGGGTCGCCGATGATCGCTGAGGCCTCCCTCGTGAGAGCGCTTGCCGATTCAGGGCGAGTGGCAGAAGCAAAGAAATTGGTGCAGGCACTGCTCGCGAATCCCAAGTTGGATTACGCAGAGCGAGTCAACTATCTTACTTCCGCGGCAGATGTCGCTGTTGCTGAGCGCGATTATCCCGGGCAATTGGAGATACTGAGCATGCAATTCGTATAGCTCTGGCCCATGGCGGCGACCGCGAAGCTGCGGATCTGCAGAGTGGACTGTCGACTCTTTACCTGAAGACGGGAAATCTTGTTAAAGCTGAACAGTACGCGAGAATGGCCGTCGACGCTCTTGAGCACTCTGGGGCCGTTCCGCTGCTTCCGGCTAAGCTCGATGCTCTCGCACAGGTCCTGATCTCGCGACGGCTGTACTTTGCCGCTAAAAGAATCTATGATCGGGCCGAAGCACTGCAAGATACGCTCATCGGCAGAGCCGATTCAGTAATCGTGAAAACAGCTCTAATCACAGGGGCAGATCAACTTTACGCGCATCACTTCGCTTTGCTCGCCGAACACTTCCGTGACGCAGAGGCCGCTTACGATGCCGTGGAGCAAGCTCGCGGTCGCGCTATTACCGACCTACTGCTATCAAAATCGGCTGTATCGCCGCAGGCAGTCGCCACCGAGCGACGTATCGCGAAATTTCGGCTCCAGATGGCGTCTGCTAAATCGCCCGCTGAGATTGCCAGATTTAGAGATGCCATTTTTCTGGAGGAGCAGGCGCGCGCAGTAAGCCCGGATTTGACGATCCTTCATACGCGCCACTTTCGACCGGTTCCGTTGCGGAAACTACAAAATGCGCTGAACTCATCGGAGGTGGTCTTAGAGTATGTCGTTGCTGAGCCAAATAGTTATGTTTTGGTGCTCAGCAGAGACACGCGCCAAATCTTAAAGCTAACCGGAAGAAAAGACATTGAGAAGAAAGTCGCCGAGTACACGACAGCAGTGAAGCAGGGCTTAAGCGGTAAAGATGAGGGGCGCAATCTGTACGAAGCTCTACTGGCACCCATCCCACTAATCCAGAGTAAGTCGCACCTCTTAATTATTCCGGATGCATGCCTCAATTTGGTTCCATTCGATGCGTTGGTCGATGAGCATGGCGATTTCATGGTCCAGTCGCATGTCGTTGCATATGAACCGTCGTCGACCACTCTGTACCTGTTGAGATCTACCGAGTTTGTTGGGAAGGCAGAGAAAGGTGTGCTTGCAGTTGGCGGCATCCCATACAGCCAAACAGGAAGTAGCGGAACGAACCTCCAAGGCCCTTATGGGCTTGACCAAAAATTTCAAGATCTGCCGAATTCAGCGGCGGAAGCGGACATTGCGGTAACCGAACTGAAGAATGCTCCCAAAAAGCAACTCGAAGGTATGGCTGCAACCGAGTCGAACTTGAAGGATGCTCTACGAGAGGGATACGATTACGTTCATTTGGCTGTACACGCCGTGTCCAGCGACGACCCGGATCGTGCCTCATTGATCGTTTTGAGTGATCCCTCTCGCGGCGAGGACGGAGTTGTACAGGCTTCCGAAATCGTTCAAATGCGTTTGCGCACAATGTTGGTCGTTTTATCAGCTTGCGATACCGACGTCGGGCCGATTCAAGGTGAGGAAGGCTTATCAGCTCTTTCAACCGCGTTTCTCTTGGCCGGCGCGAAAACTGTGTTGTCAACTCTGTGGCCCATCGAGGATAGGGCATCACTTGTTCTGATGAGAGCGTTCTACCAGCATCTCGGAGCGGGACAACCGGTTGCAGACGCGCTTGCTGCAGCAAAAAGAGATGTGTTGACGAAGTACGGCGTGAACAGTTCTCCCATTCACTGGGCCGGTTTCGTTGTCCAAGGTTCAGAACCCAAGCCGCTCGCGCGCGGGGCCGGAACTCTCACGGCAGTGTCGCTGCGTGCGCGTTGAACACAGCGACCTGAATTACATCGCATTCGAGAACTGGGCATCCGGTTTCCAGCAACTGCTCAAGAAGCTCCGGTCCATTAACCCAACGCCACAAATGATGCAGAGAATGATCCCAACCACTTCGCAATTGCGATCATCTCTGTCGCGATGCCCTGGACTACCTGACCAAACGAACTGGTCTGGCCAAAAGCGAGAGCTGCCGTGGCTCCGAGGCAGAACAACACAAAGCGCGGACTTCAGAATCACAGGGGCGTCACCGACTTCCCAATTCGAGCGAACAGCAACACTCCTTTTCTTTTCTCCACCCCTCGCAGCGATCTGCAAGGATACGCTTCTATTTGGGACGAGGGTTGGTTCTCAGAAAATCTGACAGGTTTTCAAACTTTTCCGTGAAATGCCTTGCAACGGGTGCTATCCTGTCTTCGCGAGAGTACTGTTCCCCATGTCGTCCAGGGCGCCAGCATTTTCTTCGTATGCTTTCGATAACGAGGACGTGTTCTTCTGGATTCGCCCCGTTGATGACAGAGGGCTTGAGGTGGACCCAAGCTTCGCCGAAGCTGCGTACGAGAAAGCTCGCGATTTTCGCCTGTACCGTGCGCTCGAATTGCGCGACGAAGCAGTGAGAGCTGACTTAGTCGAGAGGGCAGTCTACGCCGCGTCGAGGGCCCGAAAGCGCGATTTCATTCGCGATACAAAGGCATATCTGTTTGCCGCGTTCGCACGACTCGTAGATGAACACATCAAGAGAGATCGTGGGCTTGAGCACAAAGCGCCTGTTGAGATCGACCGGTATGCCGGTGCAATCCCTACGTCTATTTCTGCGGCAAGCATTGAGGATGTCATTCTTCAGCAGCAAATCCTTGGCGCGATGTCTCCCGAGGATCGCGTAATTTGGAAGCGCCGTCTCATCGGGTACGGCGTGAATGAGATCGCCGCCGAGTTAAACATTACACCAAACTGCCTGTCAGTTCGAATCAAGCGCGGCGTCGCGGAAGTCCGTCACATTTTGCGGTCGCGTCGTGCGCGACAATAAGCGTTCGGATGGCAGATGAATGGCAGGCGGAGGGAGAGGAGCGCGAGCTTCTAGAGCTTTTAGCTAAATCCGCTCTGAACGATTATCCGAATCCTGAGCGAATCGGGTGTCCGGGTCGCGAGTTTCTT